>Ga0070698_100009961_pt1 | contig 10161 bp, 9 predicted proteins | sample KBSK1502metaG_FD_65477 | JGI IMG/M metagenome (GOLD analysis project Ga0070698, IMG submission 65477) | Corn, switchgrass and miscanthus rhizosphere microbial communities from Kellogg Biological Station, Michigan, USA - KBS K1-50-2 metaG | ecosystem: Host-associated > Plants > Roots >... | reverse complement strand
CGTCGCTTACCTCGGTTTCCCGTTTGGTGGCATTGACAAATGCAGCAGTAGTGCCTATGCGCTTTCACCGGCGTGACGATGGTCTGGGTTATGAAGTGGCTTTTTTACCAGCGTTAGAAAACTTTCCTTCGCAAGATTTAGTGCAAGACGCTACACGGCTGAATGCTATTTTAGAAACGGCTATCCGCGAGAAACCAGAGCAATATATTTGGCAATACAAGCGTTTTAAAACCCGGCCGGAAGGGGAAAAGAGGTTTTATTGATTTTTTTATTCAAGCACCACTACTTCTTTATGGCCGATTTTACCTCGCAGCTTTATTTGTAAGTGCGATAAAACGGCGGGGGGTAGTTTAGCAAAGTTAGCTTGACTGATGATGAAAATAGCGTGGCCTTGTAGTGACAATAATTTCTTAACATCGTCAATAAAAATGGGTTGCTCTTCTTGTGTCATATTCACTAAATATTTGATAGGTAAGCCATCACGGCCTTCTTGATAAAATACTAGTTTGGCATGTTTTTTTAATCGCATAGATTCTACTTGGACCACAAAGTCGCGAGTTTTATCTATGGCTAACTCGATAGGCTCGACGATAGCAAGGTAAGCAACAATAAAAATAAAGGTAAAAGTCGGTAATATGATTTTGCGTTTTATCACTGTCATAAAAAAATAACTAGCAAGTAATGCAAGTGCAGGCGCCATAGGCAATACGTAGCGGATTTTTTTATCGCCTGGAATACTTATGCCGACTAAGATAATGAATGCCCAGGCGGTGAGTTGGGTGAGGGGGATTACGCAATCGTCATTGCGAGCCCGCGTTGTTTGCGGGCGTGGCAATCTAAAGAAAGAGTTGGATTGCTTCGGCCGCTTCGCAGCCTCGCAATGACGGCTAATCCACCCTACCACAGCGACTGGAAAACTAAGCGCATAAGCCCCGAAACTTTCCGTAAAATAGAAATACCACGGTACCACTGCATTTTTTTCCATTCTACCAAAAATTTGCATGGTTAAAACATCGTGCACAAAAGGTAATCCGCCCGTATGGTAAGCTAGGCTGAGTAATAATAGGATGCAGAGTAATAAAGTGAGAGTAGCGCCTATTCCAAACTGTAGGCAGCGTTTAAATCTTTTCGCTACCACATAATATACACACACGACCCCAGCTGGCATGATGAAGCCAATAGGCCCCCGGAAGGCAAAACTTATGGCAAGTAACAACCAGAGCCAAGGTAACGGAAAAGATTTTTGGCGGCTATCAGCGACCTGTAGGCAATAAAAACAAAGAGCGGTGATGGCGGTAGGGTACATATCAAGAGATAAGCTTCTTGCGTTTTTTATAAAAGCCACGGTCATACATAAAAATAATACGGCATACCAGCCAAAACGTTTATTGTGTAAAGCGCCAATGAGATAAGTAAGAGAGACAGTCAATGCAGCCGCTATTGCGCTAGGCAGTACGGCAGTGAATTTATTTAAGCCGTCGAATAATTTCGCTGCGAAATAAATAAGTAAAGTAGAGGTGACAGGGTAATCGGGGTAAGGCTGCTGATAGCTCGTAGGAAACCAAGTGATGCCATGTCGCCACATCTCTAGGGCAAATAGATAAAAACGCGATTCGAAACTGACAATTTCTTGCGAGGCGACCCCCCAAGTGAAGAGGATTAAGCTAATAAAAAATAAGCTTAGCGCAGGGAGAAAATTGTCTAGTCTGTCATACCAGCGAAAGCTGGTATCCAGGTTTTTTGGGAAAGCTGGATGCCAGCTTTCGCTGGCATGACATGGATCCCGGTGGTGGAGTAATTTCATAAGGGAAATGAGAGTAGCACGTATGCCCACTATACCTCAAGATTGTATCCTAAATTTGCGTAGGCTAGGTAGAGAGGGGAGAGGAGGTCTTTGTAGGTTGGGTTGAGTGTTTTTTACGAAACCCAACATTGTTGCAAGCGCAGCAACGTTGGGTTTCGCTACGCTCAACCCAACCTACAAAGACCCCCTCTCCCCTCTGTGCAGGAACATGCGAGGCTTTATGGTGGATTACACTGTGACTGGATCCCGCGGTCAAGCCGCGGGATGACAGCTACATATCCCATTGATTGCATGTGCTAACAACACACGCTACCATTGCCTCATGAATTATATAATCGCCCCTTCATTACTTTCTGCAAATTTTGCCCATCTTGGCGATGAAGCAAAAGCGGTGCTCGCGGCAGGCGCGGATATGTTGCATTTAGATGTGATGGATAATCACTACGTTCCCAATCTCACCGTAGGCCCCTTAGTTTGCGAAGCTTTACGCCGTGATGGTATTACCGCGCCGATTGATGTGCATTTGATGACAAAACCCGTTGACCGTCTTATTATTGATTTTGCGAAAGCAGGTGCGACGGCGATTACTTTTCACCCGGAAGCTTCTGAGCATGTTGATCGCAGCATTGAGTTAGTGCGCAAGCATGGTTGCCAGGTGGGATTGGCGATCAATCCTGCTACGACATTAGATTGTTTGGAATATGTTTGGGATAAAATTGATATTTTACTCATGATGTCCGTGAACCCAGGGTTTGGTGGGCAAACATTTGTTCCCGCTGTATTGGAAAAAATTAAAAAAGCGCGAGAAATCATTACTCGTGGCCAATATAAAATACGCTTAGCAGTGGATGGGGGTATTAAATTAGAGAATATTCGTCAAGTTGCTGACGCTGGCGCGGATACTTTCATTGCCGGCTCAGCGATTTTTGATGGCAGCGGTAATTATCAGCCGATTTTAGCGAAATTCCGCCAAGCGCTGGAGCAAAGAAAATAGTATGCAAAAACCACCACTGCTTTCTGGATTACGCCATCTTGCGCTTTTAGTGAAAGACCTAGAGGCTTGTGAAAAGTTTTATGTGGACTTATTGGGCATGCAAGTAGATTGGCGCCCGGATGTGGACAATCTCTATCTGACTTTCGGTAGCGATAATTTAGCTTTACACCGCGCACCTCAAGATTTTCATCCCGCCGCTCATCAGCGCTTAGATCATCTCGGTTTTTTTCTGCAACAACCGCAAGACGTGGATGCTTGGCACACTTATCTGCAAGCCCAAGGCGTTTCTATCAAAGCCCCTCCTAAAGACCATCGCGATGGCACCCGTAGCTTTTATTGCGAAGACCCAGATGGTAACATTGTACAAATGATTTATTATCCGATTTAAGAAAACCTTAAGGTTGGTCCACTACACTAGCGTTCATAAGAATATACAAAATTAGTAGTGGTGAAAGGGTGCTAACTTACACAGAGGAAAAGCTATGTTTAGCCAATTTAATATTCCAGATGAAGTATCTTTGCAGATCGCGAAGGAATTGCCTTCTTTTAAAGATCTCGCTTCTGCTGCACGCGTGAACCAACGAAGCGCAGCGTATGCAGGTAGAGCAGCGGTAGACAGCATGAGTGTTACACCCATGCGCATTCGTGAGTTAATCGCTTTTTTGTTGCTTAAATCCCAAAAGCCAGTCGATATGATTCGCTATTTGCGAGCCAATAAAATGCTTAAAGCGTTATTGACCAATACAGAAGAAAGCGATGCATGGAAAATAGTGCTGCATGCCTTAATAACGAAAGATATTAAAAAATTAAATGTGAATACGTTGGCGCAAGCTTTAGAAGAGGTATTGCGTGAGCCAGGATTGGCGCAAGACTTCAAGCAAGCTCTGCGAGCGAGTATTCGTATTACTGTATTAGCTTGCAGAGGGGAGAAACAAGAATTAGTAATAGCTCTTAGGGATAGACCAAAGCAATGCTATGTTAATCTTCAAAGAGCGGATTTACGCGAAGTGGATTTTCGTATATTAGAGTTGCATCCCCTCGAAGAGATGGGTTCTCATGACGGTTCTACTAAATATTTTTTAGGTAATCAATACCGGAAAATGAATTTAGGCACCCTCAACCTGCGCGGTGTGGATGCGCGTAAAGCTGTTTTTGAGGAAGGAGATTTAAGCGGTATAGATTTTAAAAAAGTAGACCTGCGTGAAGCCAATCTGCAATGGACGAATCTAACAAATGCAAATTTACTGCAAGCAAAATGCAAAAAGGCTTATTTTGCTGGTGCTAATTTGAGCGGTGCACAATTTTTCCGAGCTAAATTAGGTGATGCTTATTTAAGTGGGGAATATTACGGTAAAGATTATTGGGCCTACATGGGCCAAAAAGATCTTACGCGCTGGGATAGGTTTTGGGCATGGTGGTGGTCAAACCCTTATTCCAATATTGATATTTCTAAAAAAGAAGTCCCTATTCGCTTTATTGTTCCTTCGCCACTTCTTCTAGCAGGTACGCTGGGAGCAATAGGTATGCTTACTCTTTTTATTGCGGCTTGTATATTTACGCCGCTACCTTGGCTTTTTGCGGCTAACCTCAGTTTACTCGCAACTAGCGCCTTGGGAATAAAATTGAGTGTGGATACCATTATGATGGTTTTTGTTTTGGCTATGTTTGGGGGAGGTTTTGGTGCGGGCATGCTGACTAAAGTAGCCGGTGAGAAATTAATGGCCTTTTTTACTAAAGATACAAAGCCAGTCATAGAGGAAAAAGCTACGAAATTCGATACCAAAGCTATATGGGCACAATTACAAGTAGAGGGTAAGCCTGAGCAAGAGAGTGAAGATGCTCTGCGTTTAAGAGCAAATAGGTTTTTTCCTCCTCGTATTATTGTAAACCCTATGCCGGGTCCTTTTTTGCATCCTTTACCAGCACAAGTGCCACCAGCCCCAGCACCAGCAGCACCACAAGCACCAGCAGGAAATATTCCCCCGCCAAGAAGGTAATGATGAGGGGCACTTCTTATGAAAACATTCATACGCCCCCTTCATCTTTCTGACCTTCCGCAAATTCAGGCTATTGAGGGAGCGACCCAAGTTGCTCCCTGGGCGCAGGAAAGCTTTCTGCTTTGTTTTGAGTCAGGCTACCCCAGTTGGGTGTTAGAGCTTGATGGTAAAATCATTGGTTTTATTATCTTGGTTTTGCAGGTAGATGAATGCCATATTCTTAACCTAGCAGTGGCGACCCCCTATCAACACCAAGGCCTTGGGCAGCAGTTATTGTTGCAAGGGATAGAATATGCCCGTGCCGAGCATGCTATGGTTATTTATCTGGAGGTGCGCTGTTCCAATACACGGGCTGTGCGCTTATACCAAAAAATTGGATTTCAGCAGATTGGTGAGCGCAAGGATTATTATCGGGTTTTGCAACAGCACGAAGATGCGTTAGTATTGGCGAAGTATTTGTGAGGCAAGATGGCGTTGTCATGCCAGCGAAAGCTGGCATCCAGCGTCTTTAAAGATACTAGATGCCAGCCTACGCTGGCATGACACAGAAGGGTCTATCATGGTTGAGATTACATCGGTTAAAACCCACGTCAAAGACTTGCGGACTCGCTTAGAGGCGATTCGGGGGTATCTTTGACTTTGATCAAAAAAGCCAACGTTTAGCAGAAGTCAAACAAGGGTTAGAAAACCCGGATATTTGGAAAGACCAGGAGCGTGCGCAGTCGTTAGGTAAAGAGCGTGCGCAGCTAGAAAACGTTGTGACTAGTATTCAATCCCTAGAAATGCAGTTGCGTGATATTGAAGAATTGCATGAGCTCGCGTCTAGTGAAAGTGATACTGATGCTTTAGAGGTCATTGTTCTCGATTTAGAAAAAGCCACCAAACGTATAGAAGAGCTAGAATTCCAGCGCATGTTTTCTGGCGAAATGGATGCGCAATCAGCTTTCATGGATATTCAAGCAGGCTCGGGAGGTACTGAGGCCCAAGATTGGGCGGAAATGTTGTTGCGTATGTATTTGCGTTGGAGTGAGCGGCATGGTTTTAAGGCGGAATTAATTGAAGTCTCTGCGGGGGAAGTCGCCGGTATTAAAAGTGCCACGGTGCATGTGCAAGGACCTTATGCTTATGGCTGGTTACGGACTGAAAGTGGTGTTCATCGCTTAGTGCGTAAATCACCGTTCGATGCTAACCACAAGCGCCATACCTCATTTGCTTCCGTTTTCCTTTCCCCAGAGGTAGATGATAATATTGCCATTGAAGTGAATCCTGCGGATTTGCGGATTGATACTTACCGTGCCTCGGGCGCGGGTGGTCAGCATGTTAACCGTACCGACTCTGCTATTCGGATTACGCATATGCCTAGTGGCATTGTCGTGCAATGCCAAGCCGATCGTTCGCAGCATAAAAACCGTGCGCAAGCGATGAAGCAGTTGCGCGCCAAGTTGTATGAATTGGAAATGCAAAAACGTCAATCCAAGCAGCAAGAATTGGAGGCAACCAAAAAAGAGATTACTTGGGGCAGCCAGATTCGTTCGTACGTATTGGATATGTCGCGCATCAAAGATTTGCGTACCGGTGTTGAAGTAGGCAATACTCAAGCAGTATTAGATGGCGATTTGGATAAATTTATTGAAGCAAGTTTATTAAGTGGATTATAACTGGCGCTCTTTGTCATCGCGAGCCCCGCACTTTGTGCGGGGCGTGGTGATCCAAGGGGATTGCTTCGGCCGCAAAGAGCGCGGCCTCGCAATGACGCCTAATTTTAATAATAGGTACTTATATGCAAGAACATGAAAATATTCCTTCCGTAGATACTCACGATTTAATCGAGCAGCGTCGGGCTAAATTGGCACAATGGCGGCAAATAGCCCAAGCTTATCCTAGTGGATTTCATCGCGATGCATTGGCAGCACCACTGCATGAAAAATACCAGGAAAAAACAGAGCCGGAACTTGAAGCACATCCTGTCACGGTAAAAATAGCTGGCCGCATCATGACACGCCGGCAAATGGGCAAGGCAAGTTTTGCGCATTTACAAGATATGTCAGGCCGCATGCAAGTGTATGTGCGCCAAGACGAATTGCCGGAAGGCGTTTACGAAGATTTCAAGCAATGGGATTTGGGAGATATTATTGGTGTCGAGGGCATATTGTTTAAAACCAAAACCGGTGAATTGTCGGTACGTGCTCGTTCTTTGCAATTGTTAACCAAAACGATTCGTCCTTTGCCGGATAAATATCACGGCTTAACTGATCAAGAAACGCGTTACCGTCAACGTTACTTAGATTTATTAGCAAATGAAACTACCCGCCATACTTTTGTTTTACGTTCTAAAATTGTCGATAGCATACGGCAGTTTTTAAAAGCACGTGACTTTCTGGAAGTGGAAACGCCTATGATGCAAGTGTTGCATGGCGGTGCAGCGGCTAAGCCGTTTACGACGCATCATCATGCTTTAGATATGCCACTGTTTTTGCGTATTGCGCCGGAATTATATTTGAAGCGTTTAGTGGTCGGTGGGTTTGAAAGAGTGTTTGAGATTAATCGCAACTTTCGGAATGAAGGTTTATCTACGCAACATAATCCTGAATTTACCATGTTGGAGTTTTATCAAGCCTACGCGGATTATCATGATTTATTAGAGATAACGGAAGCAATGTTCCGTTATATTGCGGAGCAAGTATTAGGAAAAATGCAACTAGAGTATCAAGGTATGGCAATTGATTTTTCTAAGCCTTTTCAGCGACTCACACTAAAAGAATCTATTTTGCAATTTAATCCCACTTTGCGCGAAGCGGATATTAGTGAGTTAGTAGCGATACGTGCTGTTGCTAAGAAATTAGAGATTCCTGTGCATGAGAATTACGGGCTTGGCAAAATCCAAGTCGAGATTTTTGAGAAAACTGTTGAGCATTTGCTAAAACAGCCGACGTTTATTACTGCTTATCCTGCGGAAGTGTCGCCACTCGCGCGTTGCAATGATGCGGATAAATTCCTTACCGATCGTTTTGAATTATTTATCGCCGGGCGTGAAATTGCTAATGGTTTTTCAGAGTTGAATGATCCTGAAGATCAAGCCGAACGTTTCCGCCAACAAATGGTGGGCAAGGCAGCAGGTGATGAAGAGGCCATGCCCTATGATGAAGACTACGTCACGGCGCTAGAATACGGCATGCCGCCGACAGCGGGTGAGGGCATTGGCATAGACCGTTTAGTAATGCTGTTTACCAACTCACCTTCCATTCGCGATGTGATTTTATTCCCGCATATGCGGCCTGTGTGATTTATAATCGCATTTCATTGTTATGCGATCTAATTCGTGTCGAGTACAATGCGCATTAGTGATTACGTGCCCATTGTACAGCCTCTTCAACGATTGCTGATAAATCTTCTTCACTTACGTTGATATTGGCTGTTTTAATTTGATCTGCTGGAGGCTTTCTTCCCTTCTGAATAAGTTGTTTTAATGTGATTTTCCTACCTAAGGTACAGTTTTTTCTTATTTTACGTATAGCTTTTGCTGCTTCAATAGCGGGACTTGGTTTCTTTTTTGTTTTAGTTTTAAGAGTGCCCATAATTATAATTTTCCAAAATAAGTCAATTTAGTTTACTAGAATAATCTAAATAAAATAAATATCCAATTCCCTTTTTATTTTTGAAAGAGGTAGATATGAATTATATAAGGCGCACTATTTCCGCTTTCTCTTTGATCGAACTCCTAGTGGTGATTTCACTGCTAGGAGTTTTATTGACTATTTCCATTCCCTTTCTTGGAAATTTTCTGCAGCAACCACAGTCGCAGGTGGTGCAATCGCAATTATTGCATGCGCTGCGGTTGGCGCGTAATGAAGCGATAGCGCGTAATAGTATGGTGAGTGTTATTAGAAATGATGAGGGGTGGTTGGTATTTAAAGATCCCCAAGCAGCGGGTGTGGTGCAGGATAAAACGGCTGTGTTAGCGGTAATGCAATCACCTATGCTGGGAGGCAAGTTACATTTTCGTGCTTTTCCTGTGGGTCGCCATAGTTTGCAGTTTTCACCTTCGGGAGAAATGCAAAATGAAAATGCTACGTTTTGGTATTGTGCACGAGGTGCAACTTCTCCGGAGTGGGCGGTAGTGATTAATCGCTTGGGTCGCGTGCGGGTGGCTTATCCGGATAAGCGTGGGATGATTATGGATAGCAAGGGGAATAAGCTATTATGCTAGGATCAAGCATAAATTGTAGAAAGCTGCGCTTTAATTTTTATTTATTTTCCAAACAGATATATCCCTTATTTTATCTTCTCATCCTCTCTTGGCTTTTGATTTTTTTTTGTGCTAATCTTGTTCCCCACATACAAACGAGATTCTAATAAATAAAAATAAAAATAAAATTAACGTTATTTATTGAGGATCTTATTATGCAACGGACCACCCCTTCACTGACCACCACTGCGCTTCAAAAAAAACAGCAAGTTTATCGTAAAGTATTAGCCGAAGAGTTTATTCGTGAGTTTAATTTTCTCGCTGATGTAGTAGCGGGACGTGCGACTGCCAAAGCTGATTTTACTGATAAAATATCTAAAATTCTTCTATTCGGCGCTTCTAATTTACTCGACTTCACCGAAGTTCCTGGCATTTCATTAATAATGGCAGGAGTTGAAATTGCGGTAGATTGGGCCAATGAAAAACGCAAAGAAGCTAAGCAAGGACATGTGGCAGGGCAACAAGCTGAAACTGACCAAGAACAATTACGTATTTTATTAGAGGTAGTGGCCTTAGAAGCAAGCCGCCGCTATGAATTTATGTTGGCGACACGATTATCTGACACCTTAACAGAATCCGTTATCCCTTTTGCTAAAGCCGGAGTAGAACGGATGCTAGAGTATGTTGCTCGGCATCGCTTGCCCCTAACGGCTGATAACCTATTGAATGGTTTAATTGCTGGGCAATCAGGCGCTTATGTGTCAGGTTTTAGGAATACCCGTTTAGCAGGTAGCTCTCCTACCCAAAAGAAAATTTACACTGCTGAAGGTATTTATGGCCGTTCTGCCTTTATGACACCTGATGACAAATATTGGATATTAAGCAATAAAAGCCAAGCCCGTCATAAGCAAGCACAAGCGGCTTCACCTGCTCAAGGGAGTAAAGCAGTCCCTGCTAATAAAGCCCAGCCTGCTCAAGCAAATAAAGCAGCCCCAGAGAGTAAACTTTATAAACATGGTTATGTAAAATTTGATAAAGCCAATCGCTCTGACCCTAAGTATGGATATGCTTTAGTTTCCAATAAAATTGTTGAATACTTTTTTCAAAGATTTAAAGAAGAACAAACAGCTCAAACACTCAGTGCCACTTTGCAACAAGAGCTCAAATCCACTTCACCTAC
>Ga0070698_100009960_pt1 | contig 10161 bp, 10 predicted proteins | sample KBSK1502metaG_FD_65477 | JGI IMG/M metagenome (GOLD analysis project Ga0070698, IMG submission 65477) | Corn, switchgrass and miscanthus rhizosphere microbial communities from Kellogg Biological Station, Michigan, USA - KBS K1-50-2 metaG | ecosystem: Host-associated > Plants > Roots >... | reverse complement strand
CGAGGCCATCGTGTACGCCGCGATGATCCCGGGCGCGGCGCATGGCTCGATCGAGGTGCGACCGATCTTCGACTACGGCGCGGCGACGACGGCGCCGGCGGCGCAAGCGGTGGGCGCCGACTGACCACGCGAGACCCGTCCCCGCACGAGGTCGTCGACCGCCTCTTCCGAGATGAGTCGGGGCGAGCCGTCGCGACGCTCATCCGCGTCCTCGGCGACTTCGACCTGGCCGAGGAAGCCGTCCAGGAGGCGTTCGTCACGGCGCTCGAGACCTGGCCGGTCCGTGGCGTGCCCGATAACCCGGGTGCCTGGATCACGACGACGGCGCGCAATCGCGCGATCGACCGGTTGCGTCGTCGTCGCCGCCTGCGGGACAAGACGGAAGAACTCGCGCGGGACGCCGCGGTCGAGGCGGAGCTCGCCAGCATCGAGCCCGACGAGACCGGAGGGAGCGACGCCGACATGCCGATCACCGACGATCGCCTGCGACTGATCTTCACGTGCTGCCATCCGGCGCTGCCGATGGACGGCCGTGTCGCGCTGACCCTGCGCACGCTCGGTGGCCTCACCACGCCCGAGATCGCGCGCGCCTTCCTGGTCCCGGAGCCGACACTGGCCCAGCGTCTCGTCCGGGCCAAGCGCAAGATCCGCGACGCCGGGATCCCCTATCGCGTCCCGCCGCTGGACCTCCTCCCCGAGCGCCTCGACGGCGTCCTCAAGGTCCTGTACCTGGTCTACAACGAGGGCTATGCGGCGTCGTCCGGTGACGCCCTGGTCCGGCGCGAGCTGAGTAACGAGGCCATCCGGCTGGCACGGACCGTAATGTCGCTGCTCCCCGATGAGCCCGAGGCGGCCGGATTGCTGGCACTCATGCTCCTCCACGACGCCCGCCGCGAGGCGCGGGTCGGGCGGACCGGCGACCTCGTCCTGCTCGAGGACCAGGACCGGAGCCGCTGGGACCAGGGCCGCATCGCGGAGGGCCGTGCCCTCGTCGAGCGCCTCCTGCCGATGGGTCGGGTCGGGCCGTACCAGCTGCAGGCGGCGATCGCGGCCCTCCACGACGAGGCCATCGATGCCGCCGCCACCGACTGGACCCAGATCGCCGCCCTCTACCTGGCCCTCGTCCGGATCGACCCGTCGCCGGTCGTCCGCCTGAACCATGCGGTGGCGGTCGCGATGGCCGATGGCCCGGCCGTCGGCCTCGCGATGATGGACGGCCTCGCGGACGAGGGATCGCTCGCGAGCTATCCGTACCTGCACGCCGGGCGCGCCGACCTGCTGCGCCGGCTCGGGCGGCGGTCCGAGGCCGCGGCCGCGTACCGGCACGCGCTCGCGCTGACCACCAACGGCGCCGAGCGCGCCTACCTCGAGCGTCGCCTCGGCGAGGTCGAGGCCGAGGGCCAAGGGCCGGCGACCCGTCCCACCTGAAGTCGGGCGGGCGCGCGGGTCAGGCCAAGAGTCGCAACACGCGGACCGTCTTGCTCGCCACGTCCTCGAGATCCTCGACGGTCGGCACGTCGTAGCGAGCCAGCTCGGCCAGGCCGACGACCGGCAGGTGCGCGCGACCGGGGTCACCGGTCAGCACGAGCGCGCCACGCTCGACCAGCGCCCGGAGCCACGGCGCCATCCGCGCCGCGAGCTCCAACTCGTACCACAGGTCACCGACGAGGACGACGTCCCAACCGGCGTCGGTACCGATCGGGTCGGCCTCCTCGACGTTCAGGGTCACACCATTGGCCGCCGCGTTCAGCCGGCAGGCTTCGACGGCGAAGACCTCGATGTCGATCGCGGTGACGTCGGCGGCCCCCGCCATTGCGGCGGCGATGGCCACGATCCCACCACCGCAACCGATGTCCGCGACGCGCCGGCCACGAACGATGTCGGGGTCATCGAGGATGTGCCGCGCCAGCGCCTGGCCGCCGGCCCACGCCCACGCCCAGTACGGCGGTGGGACCGCCGGCCTCGCATCCGCGAGCGCGGCCGCTTCCCAGAGCTCCATCGACAGGCCACCCGTCCGCAGGGTGATCTCGGGCACGATCGGTGCCGCCTCGGCCGTCGTGTGCTCGACGATGAACGTCCGTCGTTCCTCGGGTGTCATGGTCCAAGTGTGATGCCGCCGCGGCTCGCGGCGCAGCGCGCCCGCTACCATCGCGACCGTGACCGCGCGATGGCTCGAGCTCTTCGACCGGCGATCAGTGGCCCTCGCGGCATCGGCGGCGACCATCCTCCTGCCGCTCCTATTCGTGCTCGCCATCCCCGATCCGCTCGAGCAGGCCGTCGGCATCGACTTCGCGCTGTACCGCGACGTCGCCGCTCGATGGATGGCCGGTGGACCGTTCTACGAGCCGCACCAGCTCGCCGGTGCGTACGTGGTCGCCCACGGCGACATCCTGTACCCGCCGGTCGGCTTGTGGTTGTTCGTGCCCTTCACGGTCCTGCCGGCGTTCCTGTGGTGGGCGATCCCCGCGGCGCTGACCGTCTGGGCGATCGCCCGGGTCCGCCCGCGACCGGCGGTCTGGCCGCTCATGGCCCTCTGCCTCGCCTGGCCGACCACGCCACTGAAGATCTGGACGGGCAACCCCGTGATCTGGGCGGCGGCAGCGATGTCGGTCGCGATCGTCTATCGCTGGGCCGCCCCGTTCGCGTTGCTGAAGCCGAGCCTATTCCCGTTCGCGGCGTTCGGCATCCGGGAGCGTGCCTGGTGGGTCGGGCTCGGGGTGTTCCTTGCGTTGTGCCTTCCCTTCGGCGGGCTGTGGGCCGACTGGGTCGCGTCGGTCATCAACTCGAGAGGGAGTGGGCCGTTGTACTCGGTCCTCGAGGCGCCGATGCTGCTCCTGCCCCTCATCGCGTGGATCGGTCGGACCCGGCAGGTGAGCCGGGGATCACCGACGTAGGGCACAGAACGGGCGCTTGCATTGCATTCTCGCGACAAGACGCCGAACGGGGTGGCCGGCCCGGGTACACCTGTCTAGAGTGCCTGGCATGACCGAACTTGCCCAAGAGCCGGCCGTCGACCGCGCGGATCCGTTCCTGCGTCTCGTCGAGTCGGTGGCGTCGCGCTACGAGCCCGCAGAGGCCGACGGTAGCCACGACTACCGGAGCTTCCTCGAGGCGCTCGGCGTTGCCGTCTACACCACGGACGCGGCTGGCGCGATCACCTACTTCAACGAGGCCGCGGCGGAGCTGTGGGGCCGTCGCCCGGAGCTCGGCGAGGAATGGTGCGGCTCGTTCAAGCTGTTCTGGTCGGATGGCAGCCCGTTGGCGCATGGCGATTGCCCGATGGCCATCGCGTTGAAGGAAGGCCGCTCGGTCCGCGGTTTCACGGCCATCGCCGAACGTCCCGACGGCAGCCGCATCGATTTCCAGCCGTATCCGACGCCCCTGTATGACCGGAACGGCCGCCTGATCGGCGCGGTCAACGTGCTCGTCGATATCACCGAGCGCCGCCGGATGGAGGACGACCTCCGCTCGACGGCGCAGGCGCTCGCCCTTTCGAACGGCGTCAAGGACGAGTTCCTCGGCCTCATCTCGCACGAGCTGCGCACGCCGGTGACCACGATCTACGGGAACGCGCAGCTGCTGCGCGACCGGATCGCCCGGTTGCCCGAGGCTGAGCGTGTCGACATGGTCACGGACATCGCCGAGGACTCGGAGCGGCTGCTAGCGATCATCGAGAACCTGCTTCTCCTCAGCCGGATGCAGTCCGGGACCTCGTCGGAGCTCGAGCCCCAGGTCCTGGGCCACGTGATCCGCCAAGAGGTCGCCGAATTCAGCCGCCGCCACCCTGAACGCGACGTGGTCTTCACGGAGATGCCCGGCCATCACGTGATCGTCGAGGCCGACCGGACCCATCTCGTGCTCCTGCTGCAGAACCTCCTTTCCAACGCACACAAGTACGGCGGCGCCGAGGGTGCGATCGAGATCGACCTCGACACGACCAGGACGGAGGCGTGCGTCCGGGTCCTCGACCGGGGCCTTGGCCTCGCGGACGCCGACATCGCGCGGATCTTCTCGCCGTTCTATCGAAGCACCGAGGCCCAGAAGGCCGCCGGCGGGCTGGGTCTCGGCCTGCCCGTGTGCGATCGCATCGTGACCGCGCTCGGCGGCCGGATGTGGGCGGCCCACCGCGACGGTGGCGGATCGGAATTCGGCTTCGCGCTGCCCATCGCGCCCTCGCCCGGCGAGGGGGACTGACTCCGAGCGCCGACGGCTTCGCCCGGTCGACCGCGAAGGCGGTTGACACCGGCTCGAGCTCGCATCCAGGTGTGGTCAGGCTGCACCGGACATTCTTCCCACGCTCGGATTGCCCCTTTCGTACCGATTCGGTGCCGGTGTACCCTGCGGGACCGGCGGTGTCCCACCCGGCTGCCGCCTTTCGCAAGGAAGTCGCCGTGCGGACCATCGCAGTCGTCAACCGGAAGGGCGGAAGCGGCAAGACCACGACCGCTGTGAGCCTTGCGGCGGCGCTCGCCGAACGCGGGCTGCCCACCCTGCTGATCGACCTCGATCCCCAGGGCAGCGCGTCCGCCTGGTTGTCCGATTCGGCCGACGATCGCGCCTCGTTCGACGCGTTCACCAGCTCGAGAGACCTCGGCACGGCGGCGCTGCGGACCCATGTCCCGGGCCTCGACATCGTGCGCTCGTCGGCTTGGTTGCTGACCGCCGAGCAGACGCTCAAGGGCGATATGAGCGTCGGCGTCATGCGGGCCATCGAGCGACTTCGGCCGGACTGGGCGTTCCTGATCATCGATTGCCCGCCGTCGCTGTCGTACCTGTCGGTCGGCGCACTGATGGGCGTCCGCGAGGTCGTCATCCCGGTCGAGGCCCACTCCATCGCGCTGTCCGGCGTCGCGGCCGTCGTGCGCGAGATCGGTCGCCTCCAGTCGACGCTCAATCCGGTCCTCTGGGATCCGCTCATCGTCGCCTGCCGCGTGAATCGGACGCGTCATGCGCAGCAGGTCATCGACTCGCTCGACGAGCGCTACGGCTGGCTCCTGGCCCATGCCCGGATCCGCGAGAGCATCCGGTTCGCCGAGGCAGAGGCGGCGCGCCTGGCCATCACGCAATACGCTCCGGACAGCGGCGCGTGCCTCGATTACCGCGAGCTCGCCGAGGAGCTGATCGGGCGCCAGCAGTTGTCGGAACCGGCTCGGCCGCGCGAGTCCCGTTGGCGCCGCCTGCTCTGGCGGTCCACGCACCTCGCCGCGTCCACGTCCCGCCAGGTCTGACCGGGGTGTCGGCCAGCCAGTTCCTTCTCGTCATCCTTGGCGTCGCGATCCTCGCGAACGTGGTGCTCATTGCCTTGATCCCCATCCGGTTACGTTCGCAGCGTCGGTCGCAGGGAACCGCCGGAGACGCGACCGATTCGCCCGGGGGGACGGGCGGTGCAAGCGTCGACGGTGCTGCTGGATCCACGGACGGTCGACTGGTGGACCCGACCCGTGGCGACTTGCCCGAAGGGGGCGATGCGCGCGTCGTGACCGCGATCGAGGCATTCGTCGCCGAGGTGTCGGTCGACCCGGAGGGCCCTGTCGCCCCACCGAGCGCCGCCGACGTGCTGGGCCGGCGCGAAGTCATCGCGGCCGCCGCACCCTTGCGAGCGGCGTTGGGGGTCGTCAGGTCTCGCCCCCGCGACACGGAAGGCGAGCCTCCCGCGGAGACCTCCACACCGGCTCCGGCGGCTGCTGTCAAGGCCCCGCGATGGAACGTGGCCGGCCTCGGCGATCCCGCGTTCTGGGAGCGCACCGTCCGCGAAGAGTCGGCCCGCGCGGCGCGCTTCCATCGACCCGTGACGGTCGTGTTGGCGGAGCTCCCCCGACTGGACGAAGTCGCCGACCGCTTGGGTCGCGACGCCGCCGACCGAGTGGTCGCCGAGACGGCTCGCCTGTTGGTGGCGGAGGGTCGCGCAGTGGACCGCATCGCCTGGCTCGATGATGCGCGCTTCGGCGTCCTGCTCATGGAGACCGAGGAGGCAAAAGCGGCCGATTACGTCGAGCGCGTCCGGTCCGCGGCCGACGCCTGGCTTGTGGGGGCGGGTCTGTCGGTCAGGCTGGCGCTGGGTTGGGCGAGCCCGGGAGAAGACGGAGACGTCGTCGCCGCCGTCGCTACGGCGGAGGAGCGGATGCGGCGTCCCAGCGGTCACGATCTGGATGAAGCGCGGAAGCCCATCGAAACTTGAGGGTGGATCGCCTCGGGCGATGGTCGATTCGGAGGATGAGACCGGAGTCCGATACCGGCCGAATGGTTGGTCGTCGCGAGGTCGCTCGGGTCAGGCTACGTTGCTACCTGGGATATGGACTGCCCCCGCCGTCGGCCAACGCCGTCCCGACCGTGACCAGGATCGTGGCGATAGCGACGGTCGTCGCGAAGATCAGTGACCGCAGGGTCTGAAAACGCTTGTGCATGCGTGAGCTCCTTCTTGCTGGTCAGGACACGGACTCCGACCACAGGCTATGCTCAGCGCATGCGTAAGTCAACTATTGCTAAACATCTGACCGGAGGAGAAGGCTCGCCCTTTGCCAAGGCCCTCGGACACGAAATCAAGGCACGACGAGTAGCGCTCGGCCTGTCGCAAGCCGCCGTAGCGCGACCAATGGGCCGCGCGTTCATGTCATCAGTGGAGCGCGGACGCTACACCCCGTCACTTTCAAGCTTGCTAATCATTGCTCGCCAGTTGAATACTTCGGCGGCTACCATCCTCGAGGCGGTCGATCTGCAGCTGGAGGCGCGCGACAGTGGCAACCAGAACGAAACGGACCTCACACGCTGAGGCGGATCGGCCGTTGGCGTTGCGAATCGGGGCGAGGTTGCGAAGGGCACGGACGAAGGCCGCCCTGACGCAGGCTGAACTGGCGGCCGGCCGCTACACGAAGGCCTACGTCAGCGCCCTCGAACACGGGTTGGTCAAGCCCTCGATGGCCGCATTGAACTTCTTCGCGGAGCGCCTGCAGATTCCCATCGAGCGGTTGCTCACGGACGGTGAGGCGAGATGGACGCGGTTGGAGGCGGATATCCGCCTGGCGGCCGGGGACTGGCAACCAGCGATCGATGCCTTCACGGAACTCCTGGACGTCGATCCTCCTGAGCACGTACGGGCGGAGTTGCTCCTCGGGCTGGCCGAGGGCCTGGCGCGCTCTAGCAAGGGTGAGGAGGCCGTTCGAGCCGCGTCCGAGGCCGCACGGCTCTTCCACACCCAGGGACGCCTCTCGGAAGCTGCGTGGGCGACCTACTGGGAATCGTTTGGCCTGTACGAGATGGAGCAAGGGGACCAGGCCACGGCGCTGCTTCGGACCATTCTCGAAGACATTGCTGGTGGGCTCGCGGTCGAGCCGGATCTGCCAGTTCGCGTGCTGATCGCCCTGTCAGTGAACGCCTCTCGCGACCAGGAACCGGAACGAGCGCTCGGATATCTCGAGCAGGCGCGCTCCGGGCTCGTCGAACTTGACGACCGCAAGCACGCGACCTTCTTGTTCGCGCTCGCGACAAGCTACCGGGACCTGGGCGACTTCGAGGCGGCGATCTCGACCGGAACGCAAAGCCTGGCTAGGTTCAAGGCCGCCGAGGCCGATTTCGAGGCCGCCTCCATCGAGAACGAGCTCGCGCTCGTCTACCTCGGGATCGGTAGCCTTGATCTGGCACGCACCCATGCCGCCAAGGCTCAGGAGTACTTCACGCAGCGAGACGACACCTGGTGGCTGGCCCACGTCATCGAGACGGAGGGTCAGATCGCTCTCGCGGCTGGAAAGCCGAAGGAGGCCATCGAGCTCGCCACCGAGTCCCTTCGCCTCGCCGAGGAGAGCGGCAATCGCAAGGCGGCTGTCAGCTCCGGCCTGTCACTGGCGAAGGCGCAACGGGCGAGCGGCGATCTCGATTCGGCTGCGGCGACCCTGGAGCGGGCCGTGGAGCTTGCCGAGGGTCATGGCCGGCGCGGCCAGCTGCAGACCTTGCTCGGCGAGTGGAGCGACGTGATGGCAGCGCGTGGCGACATGGCCAAGGCCTACGAGATCTCACGCCGGGCGATCGACGTCGGTCGTCGCTGAGGCGCCCGTCGTCCCCTCGCGCGGTGACGTTGCCTCGCTCGCCTGACCGCGCTCGCATGACCGGAAGGTCCCGGTTGACGCGATCCGGGGTTGGTCCTACTGTTTGGTGACACCGAACAGTACTGGACTAACGAACTGTATGCCCGACTCGAAGGCAGGCGTACACCGCGCGCAGCGCCCGGATCGCCCGGCCCTCGTCCGCGCTCTCGCGGCCATGGAGACCTTCCAGCAACGGCTGATGGCACTCCATTCGACCGAGTTCGCGACGCTCGACATCACCATGGCGCAGGCGAAGCTCCTGTATGTGGTCGCGACCGCCGGAGAGCTGAGCATGTCCGAGATCGCCGCCCGACTCGGTGTCACGATCTCCACCTCGAGTGGCGCGGTCGAACGTCTGGTCGAGCTGGGTCTCCTCGCCCGCTCCGACGACCCCAACAATCGCCGCCAGGTCCGGGTATCGATCACCGAGATGGGCTCGACGACCCTCGGGCAGTTGCGCGAGCTGAACGACCGCCACATCCGATCGTTGCTCGAGTCGATCGGCGACGACGAGCTCGATATCGTCGAACGCGCGACGCGGATCATGGCGCAGGCCATCTCCGACGCGCCGACCCCAACGCCCATCCCCGCCGGAACGAGAGGATCATGACGTTTCCGTGCCTGTCCACGCGCGAATCCGTTCTCGGAACGCCACGATGAGCGGCCCGAGCCTGGCGCTCGCCACCCACGCCCTCCGCAAGAGCTACGGCTCGCGACTCGCCCTCGACGGCCTGGAACTCAGCGTCCCGACCGGCGTCGTCTACGGGTTCCTGGGGCCGAATGGCGCCGGGAAGACCACCACGATGCGGGTCCTCACCGGGCTCATCCATGCCGACGGCGGCGCGATGGAGCTCCTCGGTCGGCCCTTCACCGGCCGTGACCGCCAGCGACTGTTCGATGTCGGCGCGCTGGTCGAGACGCCCGCTTTCTATCCGTACCTGTCGGGTCGCGCCAACCTGAGGGCCCTGGCCGCCAGCGGAGCCAGGGTCCCGGCGACCCGCATCGACGAGGTCCTCGACGTCGTCGGCCTGCGTGAGCGGTCGGGCGATAAGGTCTCGCGCTACTCCCTCGGCATGAAGCAGCGACTCGGCATCGCCGGCGCCCTGCTCAACGACCCGGCCCTGCTGCTGCTGGACGAGCCCGCGAATGGCCTCGATCCCGCGGGCATCGTCGCGATGCGCGAGACCCTCCGTCATCTCGCCTCGATCGGCAAGACCGTGTTCATCTCGAGCCATCTGCTCGCCGAGGTGCAGCAGATGGCCGACGTGGTCGGGATCATCGCGGCCGGACGGCTCGTGCGCGAAGGCTCGATGCAGGAGCTACTCGCATCCGAGGGCATCGTTCGCGTGCGCGTCCAGCCCGAGGAAGTGCCGGCTGCCGCGGCGGCGCTCACTCGGCTGACCGACCCGGATCGAGTCACGGCCTCCGTCATGGGGCCCGGCTGGATCTCCGTCCAGATCACCCCAGACCGGTCGTCCGAGGTGAACCGCGCCCTGGCCCAGGCGAACATCTACGCGGCCGAGGTGAGCGGGGGCAACGACCTCGAGGAGCTGTTCCTGACCCTCACCGGCGGCGAGGCGTCGACGGATCGTGACGGCCGATTCGCCAAGATCGATCCGTCCAGGAGCGGGCCGTCCGCCAGCGAGGTGCTGTCATGAGACTCTTCGTCTCGGGTCTCCGGAAACTGGCGACACGGATGGCCACCCTCCTGACGTTCGGCCTCCTGGCCGGCCTGCTCGTGATGATCGACCTCGCGGTCGCGACGACCCGTGGCGCGGGCTCGAATGGTGGCGGGAATCCACTCGCCCTGGTCACCTTTCCCGGCGCCTACGACCTCATGCTCAGCTTCCTGTTCGGGCTGGGCGGGCTGTTCGCCGTGATCTACGGCGCGGCCATCGCCGGCTCGGAATGGACCTGGGGAACGCTCAAGACGGCCGTGGTTCGCGGCGAAAGCCGGAGTCGCTACCTGCTCGCGACGTTCGCGGCCATCGCGTTGGTCCTGGCCGTCGGCCTGCTGATCACGTTCGTCATCGGCGTCGCGGCCGCGGCCATCGGCTCGACGATCGCGGGGATCAGCCTCGAT
>Ga0070698_100009959_pt1 | contig 10162 bp, 9 predicted proteins | sample KBSK1502metaG_FD_65477 | JGI IMG/M metagenome (GOLD analysis project Ga0070698, IMG submission 65477) | Corn, switchgrass and miscanthus rhizosphere microbial communities from Kellogg Biological Station, Michigan, USA - KBS K1-50-2 metaG | ecosystem: Host-associated > Plants > Roots >... | reverse complement strand
CCTTCCAGGCGACCACGGGTAACGTCCTGGTTCTCTCCAACGCTTCGGCGAATGGGTTTACCGGCGTGATGACCAACCCGGCCGTGACCGCGGTGCCCAGTACCTGCGGCGTGTATGTCGGCCCGGTAGGTAACGCGCCGAACGCGGCCGTGCTTCAGGAGGGTGCTCCGGCCTGTTGGTAAGCTGGGGTTAGTAGTCGCGCCGGCCTCTGGCCGGCAATTAGAAGGGCGGCGGGGGGCTTTCCCGCCGTCCTTTTTGTTGTTCCGGCCCCAGATTTGCCAAACATTGCAGCGACTGTGAGAGCTTCGACATGAGTAAATTACCTTAATCGTTTGATTGCAATAACTTCGCATGGCTAGGGCACTGACCAGAACCCAACATTTGACAGTGTAGCCGGCCCAGATCATGACTTTATGCACCTGCTGACTCTTACCAACGACGCTGCCCTTCGAGACCAGCTTCGCGCCAATCTGGGCGAGGCGGCCTGTGCCTTCCATCCCGCCGGGACCCCGCCTGAAGCGCTTGGCCAGGACCTGGCCCGGGAGCCGGATGCCCTGCTGCTCGACCTCGCCGGCGATGGCAAGGCGACCGCCGAATTCGTGGCTCGCATGCGCAAGCAATATGAAAAAGTCCCGGTGCTCATTCTCTGCGCCGATGGCCAGCGCGACCCCGGTTTGGTGGCGGTCAAGCAGGGCGCGGCCGACTACCTCTGTCGCCCGCTCGCCATGGATGAGCTGGCTGCCAAAATCCGCCGGGTGCAGGAGGTCGAGCACCTGCGAAAGGAAGTGTCCGGGCTCAGGAATGCGCTGGAACGACAGACCGCCCGCACCATCCTGGTGGCCGAGAGCCAGCCCATGGTTCGGCTCCGGGAAGCGCTCACGGTGCTGGCGGCCGAATCGCAGCCCCTCCTCCTGATTGGCGAACGGGGGACCGGCAAGAAAATGCTGGCCGAGTTCGTCCACCGGATGCACGGGCACCGGAAATCTCCTGCGGTGGTGATTCCGGTCGGTGAGCTGACCACGCCGCTGCTGGATTCCTCGCTGTGGCAGGAAAGCCGGGACGCAGGGACCGTCGTGCTGGAGCGCATTGAGTCCCTCCCGGCGGCGCAGCAACAGGCGCTCGCTGCGAGGCTCAGCGATCCTTCGCGGGATTCGATGCCCCGGGTCATCGCCCTGTCCGAAGCCCGCCTCGACCAGCCTTCCGGGCGGAAGGACATTGCTCCGGAGCTGTTCGCCTGCTTTGGTCAGTCGGTCTTTGTCATTCCGCCGCTTCGGGAGCGGGCCGCCGACATTCCCGCCCTGCTCGCCCACTTCGCCCAGCGCACCGCGCAGCGGATGGGCCGGCCGGTCAGCATTTCTCCCCGGGCCCTGGCGATGCTGGCGGTATACCCGTGGCCCGGCAACGTCCACGAAGTGGAGACCGCGCTGGAACACGCCGCTCAGCTGGGCGGAAGCGGGCGACTGGAATACGCTGATTTCGGCCTGGTCCCCGGCGTCACCAGCCCCGGGGAAAGCAGCCGCGGCGCCCTCGAGCTCAAGCCCCAAGTCGAAGCCTTCGAGCGCCAGGTGCTGCTCCAGGCGCTGAGCGCGGCCAAGGGAAACCGGCAGGCCGCGGCCCGGCTCCTCGGCATCAGCCTTCGGACGCTGTTTTACAAGATCAAGCGATATAACGTCGACTGAAAGGGCGGTAATGGGCGGTAATGGGCGGTAATAGGCGGTAATAGGCGGTAGTGGGCGGTAATTGGCGGTAATGGGCGGTAGGGCTTTATCGCGATTGGATCCATCAACCGATGTTGGCTTACTGAATCATGGAGGCGCCAGGCGAGGAGACCGGCATGCCCCATCATCAATGATCCACCGGTTACCGTCCTTACGGCCCTTTACCGCCCACTACCGCCTATTACCGCCTATTACCGACTATTACCGACTATTACCGCCCTTTTCTGTACCACTCCTGCGTTCGATCTTCTCACACTCTGATCCCCCCACTTCATAAGTTCGCTCCCATCCATTTTGGGAGCGGAGATGGCTTCCTCACGCGGCACCACTCTCGTCGAGTTGATCGTTGCGCTCACCATGCTGATGATTGGCGTGCTGGGGTTGATCGGAACCACTGTCCTCGTCAATGCCTACCTCACCCAGGGCCGCTGGGGGTCCTTTGCCGCGGCCGAGGCGAGCCGGCGGCTGGAGATTCTCCGAGAGACCGCGAGCAGCCAGGGCTGTGCGGGCTTGAGCGGCGGTATGGCGTCCTACCCGGGCAGCGTCACCCAGCGATGGACCGTCACGACATCCTCATTGAGCGCCGATCTCATGGTGATCATGAGCAGTCCCAAGGCGCGCGTGGAAACCCTGGCCACGACGATCTCGTGTCCCTGAGACGGCGCGGGGTCACTCTGGTCGAAATGATCGTCACCCTCACCTTGCTGGCGCTGGTGAGCGGGGTCGCGCTGCGGCTGCTGCTGCGGCAGCACTGGACTGGAGAAGCCCAGAGCCAACGCGCGGCTCTCCAGGCGACCCTGCGGGCGGCCGTGCTCTATCTGGACAGTGAAATCCGGGAGCTGGGCGGTTCTCCCGGCGATCCCGATATTGTGACTTTCGCTGCGGAATCGCTGACCTATCGCTCGATGCGAAGCGCCGGCACCAGTTGCGCCCTGACTCCGGCGGCGCTCACGGTAAGCACCGCCGACCTGTACGGGTACCGCGCTCCGCAGCCCGGCAGGGACAGCCTGCTGCTCTTCATGGACGGTTCCCCGACTACCTCACTGGACGATCGCTGGCTGCACCTGCCGCTTCTCTCCGTCTCGGGTGGGAGTTGCGGCGGCCGGCCGGCCCTGGTCCTGGCGACAGCGATCGACACCACTCTCACTCCGCTCTCCGGGTTCCCTTTCCTCGCCCCGTTCCGGAGCTTCGAGATCATGCAGGCCAGGCTCTACCCCAGCGGGGGAGACTATTGGCTGGGAGCCCGCTCGGTATCCGGGGCCGAGATCATTCAGCCGCTCGCCGGTCCGTTCCTGCTGCATGGGCTCGCGATGCAGTTTCTCGATTCCCTCGCGGCGCCGGCGGGCAGCGCCGCCGGGATCCGGTCGGTGGAGATCATACTGCGCGGGGTCAGCGCCACTCCCATTCGAACCGGGGCCGGCATGGGTCTGCCCCAGCGCCGGTCCGACAGCCTGGTCACCCGGGTCATGCTGAGGAATTGGTGATGCGGAACAGATTGGGTTTTGCCCTCCCGCTCGTCATCGCGGTGCTTGCGCTCGGGGGGATGCTGGTGACGGCGAGCTTTCTCCTGGGCCGGCTCGAATCCCAATCCGCGGAGAACGGCCTTCGATCGGCCCGGGCATTCGAGGTGGCGGAGACCGGCCTGGCGTTCACGCTGGCGCACTGGGATCCGCTGTTCGACACTCTGGCGGTGGGCGGGACAGGGACGATGCAGTCTGCCGCTGTCACGACAGCTTCATGGCACTCCACGATTCGACGGCTTGATGACGACCTATTCTCCCTCAGATCCGAAGGTGACGTCGCGGTTCCAGGGGAGACCTGGCAGGCGAAGCGTCAACTCGACTTGCTGCTGCGTTGGGCGGCTTCCCTTCCGGCGGCAGCCGCCGTGACAGTGACTGACTCGATTGCCTGGGACGGGGCTGGATCTGTGAGTGGCTACTCAGGGACGTATCTGGGGTGGCCATCCTGCCAGCTGGATTCTGTGCCCGGGCTCCGGGTGGGGCCGGCGACGATGCTGGCCATGGTGGGATGCTCGGGTCCTTCCTGCCTTCGGGGGGCGCCCCCCGTGCTGGTGGATACCCTACTCTCCGGGACCGTCTCCGGCGCACTGGCCCCGCTGGCGTACGGCACCCTAGCCACCGGGGCGAGTCGATCGCCGGGTGGACTGGTCTCGGGGGTCGCACCTTCGCTAAGCGGCCAACCACCGGTCTGCGACTGGAGCGACCCGTTGAACTGGGGAGAGCCGAACCATGGGCTCCCGACGCCGCCGTGCACCTCCCTCTTGCCGGTCATTCATGCTCCGGGAGACCTGGTGGTGAGTGGCGGTCGGGGCCAGGGCATACTGCTGGTTGACGGCAACCTGGTCCTCGAGGGTGGCTTCGAGTTCTCCGGCCTTGTGGTCGTGCTGGGTCAGCTCTCCAGTGGTATCGGGGGTGCTCACATCACCGGCGCTCTGATCGTCCGATCCGTGATTGTCCCTTCCTCTCAAAGTCTGGCTGTCGACTATTCGGCCTGTGTCTTGCGCAAGGTCCTGCGCGGCCCTGCTCAGGCTATTCCTCTTCTCTACCGCAGTTGGGCCCAACTCTACTGAAGGGCGGGTCAACGCCCGCCTCGCTGTAAATCGGCCTCTTGCAATCCGCTGGTAATCCTGCACCGTGCCGACCGGCAGTCTTTTCAGGGCATGATCCTGGGGTGGTCGTGATCAGGTGTTGGGGCGGGCTGGCGACCGGAAAATGGTCGCAAAGTCATGCAGTCTGCCGGGGGAATTGCGAGGTGCGCGAGAAGAGCATGGGAAACAGGCTCTTATGGCTGCTGTGAGCACACACTCGCTTACTTCGGCATAGAGTGCGCAGAAGGGACGACCCCAGATAGACTTCTGAACTCAGTTCATGTGAAATCTGTAAGTGGTGAAAGAATAACGGGTTGTTCTAGCTCACCTCACAAGGGTTCGAGCTTGACAAAAAAACGGGCGCGTAGTACCGTAGCCTCCCCACTCCTTCTCTAATCGCGGTAAAACGTATGGCTCTCTTCGGTCGGAAGCGGACCACGGTAGGTCTGGACATCGGAAGCGGACTCATCAAGCTCGTGGCGATTTCGCACGGGTCCGGCGAGCCGGTGCTGACCAAGGTCGCGTTCACCACGGTGGTGGACGACGCGATCGTGGAAGGTGAAGTGATGGACACCGGGATCGTGGCGGACGCGATCCGCGGCCTCATGGCTTCGGCCGGGATCAAGACCAAGAACGTCGTAATCGCCGTGGGCGGCCGCGACGTGATCATCAAGAAGATCTCGATGGAGCGGGTGAAGGAAGCGGAGGCGCGGCAGCTGATCCGCTGGGAGGCCGAGCAGCACGTCCCCTTCGACATGGAAAACGTGGAGCTCGATTTCCAGATCCTGGATCCGGAGGGCGATGGGCTGCAGATGAGTGTGCTGCTGGTCGCCGCCAAACGGGAGCTGGTCGAGAACAAGATGGCCCTGCTCACCCAGGCCGGCCTCACGCCCCAGATCATCGACGTCGATGCCTTCGCCCTGCACAATGCCTTTGAACTGAATCACCCCGACGCCATGCACGGGGTTGTTGGCCTGGTGAACCTCGGACACGAGACCACCAATATCAACATCCTGGAAGACGGCATCCCGGTGCTGACTCGCGATCTACCCGTGGGTACCCGCCGGTTCCGCGAGGACATGCAGCGGGAACGGGGGCTCACGGCCGAAGAAGCCGACAAGCTGCTCCAGGGGTTCGAGCGCAGCGAAGTGCTGGAACCCTTCCTGGAGACCCGGGGCGAAGAGCTGGCCGTCGGCATCGAGCGCGCGACGGCATTTCTCCAGTCGGCCAGCCGTTCGGCCGGCGGAATCTCCCGGCTCTACACCACTGGTGGCGGCTCCCGGATTCCGGGGCTCAACAAGGTGCTCGCCGACCGGCTGCGGCTTCCGGTGCAGCAGGCCAACCCGATGGAACGACTCCAGGTGGCTGAAGAAGTCCTCAGTTCACTCAACGCGGACGAAGTGGGACCGTTGCTGATGTTGCCGATCGGTCTGGCTCTCCGCTCCGCCGCCTGATTCAGGCGACCGAGGCCTAGCATCGCATGATAAAGATCAACCTACTCCCAGGCGTCAAGCGGAAGCGCAGTGGCTCCGCGAAAGACGCGTTGCTCGGGCAGATGAAGGATCTGGGCGCCCGGGTGAAGGACCCGATGCTGATCGTCGCCGTGGTGGCCTGGGTCCTGGCCGCCGGGTGGCTCGCCTACGGGTTCCTCGCCAATACCAAGAAGATGCGCGACCTCGAACCCCGGCTGGAGCAGGCGAAGGATGAGCATCGCCGCTACCGGAACCTCATGGCGGAGAAGCGGCGGACCGAGTCGATCCGGGACTCGCTGCTGGCCCAGATCGGGATCATCCGCACGGTGGACGGGGATCGCTACACCTGGCCCCACGTGCTGGACGAGGTGACCAAGGCGCTGCCGGCCTATACCTGGCTGGTGACCTTGAACTCGATCAGCCCGGCCGCCTCGGCCGATTCGGCCGACACCACGGCACCGGCTCTGCAATTCCAGCTCGAGGGCCGCACCGTGGACATCCAGGCCTACACCCGCTTCCTCCGGCAGCTGGAAGCCTCGCCCTGGATCACCGACGTGACGCCGCTCCAGGCGTCGACCGTGGTCGAGCAGCAACGGGCGGTCACCGCGTTTCAGATCCGCGCCACGTTCACCCGGGCGGACTCGGCCTATATCAGGACCGTACCCATGTCCCAGTCGGTGAGATAGCGTATGGCCATCCTCGGCATTCAGAATCCAGCTCCGGTGTTCGCCGTCATCCTGGCGGGCGCCGCGGCTTACGTCGGCTACGACGGCCTGAACCTGATCGGCCTGCACGGAATCAGGGAAGGGAAAGAGCGGGCGAAAGTGGTGCAGGATTCGATCACCTCGCTCACCGCGGAAACCGACAGCGCGCGGGCGCAGCTGGCGGAGGGCACCATGGAAGATCTCCGCCGCCGGCTCAACAACTACCGGATCAGCCTCGAGCTGATGCGCCGGCTGGTACCGGAGCGGAACGAAGTCCCCAATCTGCTCGATGCGATTACAACTCGGGCGCGGATCCGCGGCGTCAACCTCTCGCAGGTTTCGCCCCTGGGGCTCACCTCAGGTCCGGCGCCCTTTGACACCCAGGCGTACCAGCTCTCGGTGCTGGGCCACTACGACCAGATCGGCGAGTTCCTCGCCGACATCGCCAGCCTGGAGCGGATCATCGTTCCGCTCGATCTCAAGCTTGCCCAGGCTCCCGCCCAGTCGGCCAAGGCCCTGGGAGACAGCACCGGCGCCATGCTCGAGGCCAAGTTCCTGATCCGTACCTACGTGAAGACGAACCCGGAGGCGGCCAGTGGCACGTAATCACCTGGCGGCATTCCTGCTGATCGGCGTCGCCCTGGCCGGCTGCGGCAAGAAGGCCCCGCCCGCCGACGACGGGGTGAATCTCGCCGACCTCCGCGCCCGGCGCGACAGCATCGCGAAGGCGCGGGCGCGGGAGGATTCCATCGCGCTGGCCCGCTTCACGGCCTGCCAGGACTCGGCCACGACCGCCCTCAAGAAGACCGCGGCGGGACGTCGCTCGCTCAACACCCGGCGGCCGGCCGGCACCATGGCGCCTGAAATCCTGGCGGCCTGCGGGACCGATCCGAGCCAGCGGGTAGTCGGAACCGATGTCGCCGCGGTCGACACCACGAAGAAGGCTTCGACCCCGACCCCGCCGGCCACCGACACGACGAAGAAGGTGACGCCGCCCGCGACCCCGCCGGCCACGGCGCCGGGCGGGATGACCCCGCAGCAGCGCCAGGTGGCGCGGGCCGACTCGATTCGCAAGGCCCGGGAGCAGGCCCACGCCGACTCGCTTCGCATGGCGGCCGAAAAGGCCCATGCCGATTCGCTGGCCCGGCTGGCGTCCGACTCGGTCCGCAACGATTCGCTCCGCACCTCCCGGGAGACCGAAGTGCTGCGGGAGAGCTTCAGCTACGGCGGCGGCAGCCGGGATCCATTCTCCTCGCTCATCGATCTGCCGAGCGAGGGGCCCGAGTTCATCGATCTGCAGCTGGTCGCGGTGTACCAGGACCTGCGCTATGGCGGGAACAGCATCGCGGTCGTGCGGGACAAGAAGGCCAACAAGCGGTACAGCGTAAGAGTAGGGGACCGGATCGGCCGAATGAAAGTCGCGCAGATCCGCCAGCGGGACGTGGTGTTCACGATTGAAGATCTGGGCTTTGAGCGCCAGGAGACCCTGTCGCTGCGCAAGCGCGAGGAGCAGAACCCATGAGGACCCGAAGCTTCCTTGTCGGCAGCCTGATGCTGCTGGCCCCGTTCCGGCCGGAGCCTGCCGGGAGCCCCAGCGGTGAAGTGACCAGCGTAAGCGTGGTCCCGTCGCCCGGACGCGCCGACGTCGTCGTCAACATCCGCGGCGCCGTGGAAGTCGAGGACTTCGTCCTCCGCGAACCGGCCCGGCTGGTACTCGACGTCCGTAACGCCCGCCTGCAGAGCGGCGGCAGCCAGTATGACGGCGTCAACCGTGCCGGCATCCTGAACGTGCGGATGGGGCAGTACCAGCCCTCCGTCGTCCGGATCGTGATCGAGCTGGCGGAGCTCAAGGACTACTCGGTGGACCAGGGCGGTGACGCCATCCGGGTGTCGTTCGGGGCCGAGCGCTCCTTCCTGACCTGGTCCTCGACCAGCCCGGCGGACATGAACCCCGGTTTCACCCCGGTTCGCGCCGTGGCGCAGCCCGAGGTGATTCCTCCGGTGGAGCGGGCCGCGACGGGCCGGGCACCGGACGCCGAGGGCGAGCCGTCGACCATGACCAGCGGCGGAACGCTGACCGGCACCGCTGCCGCCCAGGAGCCTCGCATTACGGTCACCTGGGACAACGCCGACATCGGCGACGTGATCGCGGGCTTCGCCGCGCTCTCCGGCCGTACCATCGTGCTGGGCAAGGACATCACCGGGAAAGTCTCGGCCGAGATCAAGAACCAGCCCTGGCCCCAGGCCTTCGCGGCGATCCTGATTTCCCAGGGTCTCTCGGCGACCGAAATGCCGGGCGGGATCATCCGGGTGGATTCGCCCAAGGCCCTCGCCGCGCTGGACTCGGTCGAGCCGGTCGCGACCAAGGTGGTGCGGGTGAACTACGCCCGCGCCGACGCGCTGGCCAAGAGCATCGAAGGCATTCTGACCAAGGGCCGCGGCACCGTCGTCCCCGACACCGCGACCAACTCGCTGATCATCACCGACGTCCGCTCCCGGATCGAAGAGGTCGAGCGCTTCGCCCGCGGCCTGGACGTGCGCACCCCGCAGGTTTCCATCCAGGCCAAGATCATCTTCGTGGATCGGACCGACCTGCAGCAGCTGGGCATCAAGTACGACCTGGGTGACGGTGAGGCATTCTTCAACAAGATCTTCCAGCGCGTCGACCCCTCCAGTGGTGACGCGTTCGACAAGAATACCGTCGTGCTGAACGGCAACAGCATCGCGGCCATCGCCAACTCCGACGCCATCATCTCGGGGTCCGCGATCGACGTCATCTTCCGCACCACGCTGGGTGGCTTCAGCTTCTCCACCTTCATCAGCGCGCTGCAGCGGGTGGATCTGGCCGACGTGCAGGCCGAACCCAGCATCTCGACGCTGGACAACAACAAGGCTCAAATCCTGGTCGGCGAGGAAACTCCGATCCGGGTGATCGACGCCAGCGCCCAGGGCGGAACCAGCGGAGCTCCCCGCGCGACGGTGAGCTTCAAGCAGACCGGTATCAGCCTCGGAGTGACGCCCCATGTCACCAATAACCGCCAGATCCTCATGGAACTCGCGGTCGAGCGGTCCTCGGTCACGGCGCTGGCCGTCGCCGACCTGGGCTTCACCTTCAGCAAGCAGACCGCCAACAACCGCCTCCTGGTGAACGACGGTGAAACCGCGGTCATCGGCGGGCTCACGGTGACTGAAGTCACCCGGTCCAAGACCGGTATTCCGCTGCTGGTCGATCTGCCGATCATCGGCAAGCTTTTCGGGTTCAGCAACGACAGCGAGCGCCGCCGCGATCTCATCATCCTGGTGACGCCGCACATCGTGGACGACCGCGTCAGCGACTGACCTTCACGCGCAGGCTGGTTTATAATGGTGAGCCCGGCCCTGTGTCGGGCTCATTCCATTAGACGGTCATGGCGGACGGGGCGGACGAGGCGGACCGTTTCCGAGAGACTTCGACCGCCTGACCGCCTTGACCGCCTCGACCGCCGAATCGATTGTTCGATATGCTGAAATTCACTACCGCAGGCGAGTCGCATGGCAGGGCCCTGGTCGTCATCGTCGAGGGCCTTCCGGCAGGACTGCCGGTCGCGGCGGACCAGGTGAACCACCAGCTGGGCCGGCGGATGCAGGGGTACGGCCGCGGCGCCCGGATGAAGATCGAGC
>Ga0070698_100009958_pt1 | contig 10163 bp, 8 predicted proteins | sample KBSK1502metaG_FD_65477 | JGI IMG/M metagenome (GOLD analysis project Ga0070698, IMG submission 65477) | Corn, switchgrass and miscanthus rhizosphere microbial communities from Kellogg Biological Station, Michigan, USA - KBS K1-50-2 metaG | ecosystem: Host-associated > Plants > Roots >... | reverse complement strand
CACTCGCGCATCGCTGTCCTACCTGTCTGGAGAATACGCCTCCGCCTGCCCAGGTGACATTCCCGAACTGGCCCATACCACGGCGGCGAGCCACCCAGTCTCATGGGGCTAGAAACCGTCCAGGCCAGCGTGACCAGTCTGAGCCCTCGTCTGCGCGTGGTGGCTTACGGGGGCGGAACGATCTGCGCCTTGAAGACGATCAGGTAGCTGAAGCCACGACCATCGATCTGGTAGGCGTAACAACCGGGCGCACGCAGGAATGTGGCTGCGGGATTGAGCCTCGTATAGGGCCCTACGAGGCGCAACTCACCATGCAGCGTGTGGCTCCAGTTTGGTCCCTGATCGAACTCAAGCTCGTTCGGTCCATCCAGTTGCCGCCCGCGCACGATGTACGGCCCGTTGTAGCGGGGCACCGTCCAGAGCAACTTCGTCCCGTCCCAGCCCTCGTAACCCCAGCTCGGGAAGTACTGAAGGGTGGCCCGCCCGCCGTCGCTCTCTAACGTCGGATAGGCGGGCCCCGGCCCGAACGCCGGCGTGCCCGGAACGTCGAGGTTGCCCCGCTCGCCAAGCATTCCTTCGGCCTCAGTCGCAGGGCAGACACTGCCGGTCTCCAGTGTCGGAATGTGGAGCGGACGCCGAATCAGCCTGGACCACCAGAAGGCGAGGTAGCCGCCGCTGCAGTCGAAGAAATAGCGATGGTACGCCGACTTGAACCGTGAGCGACAAGCGACGCCCCGTTGCAGACAGCGGTCGCGACCGGCGATCACCACGTGAATCGCTCCCCACCCGCAGCGATCCGCCGACACCACTGTGGCGGACTGAGCAGAGGCGCCTACCAGAGCGCCCGTGACCACCGCAACAGCGAGAGCGGTTCGCGCACCCGACACCCCGACAGGGTAGCTCCGCCGCGGGGCTAGGCCGGTGCCTGCCACACGACCGCGAGATTTGACACCTCGGCCCCTACCACCTCCAATGAGCCTCACCCGTGTGAAGCGACAACGTCGGGAGCCGTCGAGAGTGGACGCTAACGCTCGGGGGACGGTAAGACTCGTTCGGTTGGTCTGTCTGGGGTTATTGCCAGCCCGGTTGTCGCCGTGCCGCGTGTGACTCGTCGGGGGATTGGCCGCTGTGTGCGTGCCTTGCGAATGATCTGTCTGCGTGTGTGCGGCGGCGCCGGTCTGGCGCCCGCTGCTGGCTTGATTAGGAGCTTGTCCGCCTTCGGGGCGTGACTGTTTACCGTCCTGCCGCCGCGGTTTCCCTGCATCAGACCGGCACCATCTGACCCTACGAGCATGGTCGGAGGAATCGAGTCGGATGCTTGCAGACGAGCTGGACTACGTGATCGGTGTCGATAAGCACCGCGACGAGCACGTGCTGGCGGTGGTGGCCGCACCGGCTGGTACTGTTGTCGCTGGAAGGGCGGTGCGAGCGAACGCGCGCGGCTATCGCGAGGCGCTTCGTTTCGCCGCTCGTTATGCCTGTGGCAGACGGGCGTTCGCGATCGAGGGCAGTGGCAGTCACGGCGCGGGTCTTGCCCGCTACCTCGGCGAGCGTGGTGAGACGGTGCTCGAAGTCAGCCGCACACCGCGAACCGAACGTCGCCTTCGCGGCAAGGACGATCCGCTCGATGCCGCACGCACGGCACGAGCAGCACTCGCCAGCGACACGTTCGCGCTGCCGCGAGCCGGCGATCGGCGCGAAGCGTTGCGACTTTTGCTGATTGCGCGTCGCAGCGCCGTCGGCGTGCGCCGCGAAGCACTAACGCAGCTGCGCGGCGTCATCGTCACCGCACCCGAACGACTTCGCGAGCAACTGCGCGGCCTACCGACGGGCAAGCTGCTCGACCGCTGCAGCCGCCTGCGCCGCACAACCTCGGCGGGCGCCGACGAGCTTGCAACCAAGCTCGTCCTGCGCAGCCTCGCCCGCCGCATCGACGCAGCCACATGCGAAGCCGAGCAGCTCGAGCGCGAACTGCTCGGCCACGTCCGCGCACTCGCACCCGCGTTGCTCGACGAGCCCGGAGTCGGTCCGATCGTCGCCGCCCAGCTGATCGTCGCCTGGTCGCACCACGGCCGCCTACGCTCCGAAGCTTGCTTCGCCCGCCTCGCCGGCGTCGCACCGATCCCCGCCTCCAGCGGCCAAACACAACGGCACCGGCTCAGCCGTGGCGGCGACCGCCAACTCAACCGCGCGCTCCACACGATCGTGCTCCACCGACGACAGCACGACCAGACAACCAAGGACTACATCGCGAAACGCATCGCGGAGGGCAAGAGCAAACGCGACGCAACACAACTCCTCAAGCGCTACCTCGCCCGTCACCTCTACCGGCTACTTCAACAGCAGCCGCTCATGACTTGACGAGCTATAGGAGCATCATGCCGCGTCTGGCCCATGCAAGCGGCTCTGATCTGAGGTCGCCAGCGGGTGCCGGGAATTATGCTCCCACGCTGTGAGCGTCCACGGGGCCTCGGCGGGTAGACGGCTCGCCGTCAGCGTCGGGGCTGCGGCCCCGGACGAGTTCTATGACGCTTACACATTTAACGTCGAGTCGCGCAGCCTCTGGGCGCGCGCCCGAGGAAGATTTCTAAGACACCGGCTCGCGGTTGCGGGCCTTCTCATTCTGTTTGTGCTGTTCACCGCCGGGCTGTTTGCAGGTCACTTTGCGCCGTACGGGTATCTGGAAATCAACCCTGCTGCCCTGAGCGAAGCGCCGAGTTGGGCTCATCCTTTCGGCACTGACCAAGTGGGTCGGGACTATTTCAGCCGCGTGCTGTTGGGGATCGGGACGGAAGCGCGGATAGCGATGCTGGTCGCGTTCTTCGGCAGTGTTGTCGGGACGCTTATCGGTGTTGCTGCCGGTTACTTCGGCGGCGGCTTGGGTGAGGTGCTCATGCGCTTCACGGATCTCTTCCTGACGCTCCCGCCCCTGGTCGTTGTCATCGTGGCGGCCAACTATCTGCACGTGACGAGTGCGTTCGAAGTAGCCGTCCTACTCGCCTGCCTCCTCTGGATGCCAATTGCACGCGTGATAAGGGGCGTGAGCCTGGAGCTGCGTGAGAAGGAGTACGTGGAGGCAGCGCGCGCAATGGGTGCAAGCGACCTGCGGATCATCTTCCGCCACATCCTGCCGAACGCAGTCGGCTCAATCGCGGTTGCTGCGACTGTCATGACCGCCAGTGCGATCATTCTCGAAACGACCCTCTCTTACCTCGGCTTCGGCATCTCCAAGTTCGCGCGTACCCAGGATCGAACGCCGAGTCTTGGCGATGTAATGGCCGACGCCAACGTGGAAGGCCTTTTTCACTGGTGGGGCTTGTTCTTCCCAGGTCTCATCCTCGTCTTGATCATCACGTCGGTCTACTTCGTAGGGGACGGTCTCAGAGATGCCCTCGATCCGAGCGAGCGTCGATGGGTGGCGCCGCGACGAGATGATCGACAACAACGGCGCAAAACGGGCGGGGTCTGAAGGACATAGGAGAGAGAGCAGGAGTTTCCGCCGAGCCAAGCTTGCTCAAGGGACATTTACGAACTGGCCCAGCCCAGCGACGTGTCCTAACGGCGGCGTCGTGAGGCGCTGCTCGGCTCCGCTACGACTTGAGCTGTGGACCCCCGCGAGGTCGCTGTGCGTAGAGGGCGCATGGGGCGTCTGCTGTCTCTGCTCGCGGCCGGGTGCGTGGCGGCGCTGGTCTGGTCTGTCGGGCCTGCGCTTGCCGGCGGCACGCAGGTGGCAGTCGTGGCGGTCGCCGGCCGCGTCTGGCTGACGAGCGGCTTCGACGTGGTCAAGCTCGACGTCTTCAGCGGCCGGATCATGCGCCGGTGCAAGACGCGTTACACGTTCCCGATCGAGATCGGGGCCAGCGACGGGAATGTCTGGGTGAGCAGCGTCGAGAACGGTTTTGTCTCCGGGGCGCTGACCCGGATCCCGTTCGAGGTCGGCAGGGTCACGCAGCCGTTGGTGTTCCCGTCCCGGCCGCTGCTTTCGCTCGCGGTCGGCAGCGGCACCACCTGGGCACTGGTCGGCCCGTGGGCATCGCTGAAATTGGCCGCCGTCGATCAGGCCACTCGCAAAGCCACGCTCAGGCCGCTCCGAACTCGGATCGGCTGGATCGCCGCGGACAACGTCGGCGACACACCCGGACTCTTCGGGGTTACCTCTAAGGGGCGGGCCGTTCGACTCGATCGGAGCGGCCATGTCGTCTGGCTGGCGAAGACCGACACGATTCAGAGTCCCCCGGCCGTCGGTCTCGGACGCGTATGGGTCGCGAGCCGCACGGGCCTCTACAGCCTCGATCCCGCGAGCGGACGCGTCGAGACAAACATCCGGATCCGCGGTGCCGCGGCCGAGCTGGCGATCGGTGGCGGTTATCTGTGGATGATCAGCTTGCGCGAGACCAAGGCCGGCCAGCGCTATGAGCTGTTCAAGATCGACGAGCGCGCGGCGCGCGTGATCAGGCGAGCGAAGCTGCCAGGCCCAGTCGGACCGATCTCCTTCGGCAATCGCTACCTCTGGATGGGGCGCGCCACGCCGACCGTCAGCGTGATCCGAATAGACCCCAAGACGCTGAAAGAGCGATTGCTCGCCGAGAACCTCGGCTAGCCACAGCCTCCTCGGCGGGCACCAGAGCCGACGCCCTCGCCCACGCTCGCCAGCGGCACAGGCTCACGCGACATGGTGAGAGACAACGAACGCGCATGGGTTCATTGCTGCGACGAGTCATCTTTCCTGGCGTACTGCGGCGAGAGCTTCAGCCGACCGCCAGGCACGACGGCGTGGTTCGGATTATGTGCGGCCGGGGGCATGTGACGGCGGGCGTCAGCTAGGCCCAGGGGAGGCGGTCCCAGTACGAGGGCCGCGCCCGCCGTGACGGCTCGAACAGCGCGTACGCCTGCTTCGGGTCGGACGTCTCCTCCTCCGCGCTCGCACCGTACCGGGCCGCAAGCTCCGACACCGGGTAGAGCACCTGCCAGGGCTCCGCCCGCGCACCGGCCATGAGGATCACGCACGGCCCGTCGCCGGCGCCCACGAAGCTGTGCCGTGTCCCGGCCGGACTGTGAAAGAAGTCCCAGGGGCGAAGCAGCCGCTCCTCACCTTCGACGAGCAGCCTGCACCCCCCGGACAGCACGAGGAACGCCTCCTGCTCCGACTCGGAGTGGTAGAGGCCGTTCGGCTCACCCGGCTCCAGGACGTGGAGTCTGATGCCGACCTGCGGGAACTCGAACTGCTGGCCCTCGAAGCTGCACTCCGAACCGGACGGCTGCTTTCCGCCGCCCTCCGACGTCAACCACGCGGCGTCCCGAACGTTCACGACGAACCAGCCGTCGCCGACGGGTGCGAGGCCTGAGCCGGAGTCCTCGAGCCGCGCCTCTAGCACGGCGCGAGTCTACCGCGAGGCGAGCTCGCCGATCACAACCGCGCCAACGGTGCGTCGCCGGTGGTGCCACGGAATGTCTCCAGAGCAGGCAACGCTCGCTGCGCGTCGCAGTGGCGGCGCTCGCTAGGTTGAGGGACGTGCGCACGATCTCGATGACCGCCCTGTGACGGCTCGTGATCGGCGCGCAGGGCTACGCAACTCGTTCCCGTCGTGGCAGCGACAAGACTTTGTGGCTCTGAGCCACTTGCGCGAGGGAGGTCGAGGACGACGGCGCTTCGGTGCTCGTACCGCCGGCGCGGCCCTCGACGAAGCGTTCTCCCGCGGCCTCGATCGGTTGCTGAGGACCGTCGGCCTCGAGCGGGTCGTGCAACTGTGATCGTCGCGCGCGCCGACGGTGCCTGCAAGTGCCCACTGCGATCATTGACCTCGTGGCTGTAGGGCGACCGTCCCGCATGTTCTCGGCGATGCCCGCCGCGCTCGGGGGTGCGAACCGAGCGAATCGTGCGCGAGCGGCCGCAGGGCTCGCCCGCCCACTGAACGGCGCGCTCGCGAGCGTCGCCCTGTTAGTAGCCGTCACCGGCGCGATCGAGCTCTTGAAGACGCACATCCCGGTGCTGAGCCTTGGCGTGCTCTACGTCTTCGCGGTCATTGCTGTCGCAGTCGTCTGGGGCCTTGCGTACGCAATCGCGGTTGCGATCGCGAGCATGCTGGCCTTCAACTTCTTCTTCCTGCCGCCCCTCTACACGTTCACGCTCGCGGACTCGCGCAACTGGCTCGCGCTCGCCGTCTTCGTCGTGACCGCCATCGTCGTGAGCGAGCTGGCGGCCAGAGCGCGCCGGCAAGCGAGAGAGTCCGCGTTGCTCGCAGCCATCGCGACTTCGCTGCTGCGGCGCGGCCAAGTGAGCACTGAGCTCGACCGGATCGCGGCGGAGGCGGCGCAGGCCTTACACGTCGAGCGAGCCCGGATCGAGCTCGATGACGGGCCCGCGGGGGCTGCCGGCGAGGAGCCGTTCCCGCTTGCGGTCGAGGGCCGCAGGGTGGGGACGATCTATCTGGAGCGACCGCGACAGGGCGGTGCGCCGGCGCGTCGGCGGCTGCTGCCGGCCCTGGCATCTCTCCTCGGTGTTGCGATCGATCGCGAGCGGCTCGCCGGTGAGGCGCTCGAGGCGGAAGCGCTTCGCCGAAGCGATGCCATGAAGACCGCGGTGCTGCGTGCGGTCAGCCACGATCTGCGGACCCCGCTGATGGCGATCCTCACCTCGGCCAGCGCTCTCGCGCGCGAGGACCTTCAGCTCGGCCGCGATGACCGAAACGAGCTAGCGGAGACGATCCTCGGCGAGGCGGAGCGGCTCGATCGCCTGGTCGCGAACCTGCTCGACCTCTCGCGCCTGCAGGCGGGTGCGGCTCAGCCTGAGCCCGATCTCTGGCAGGTCGAGGACTTGATCGTCGAGGCGCTGGACGAGGTCGGAGAGGCGGGACGGCGGGTCGAGGTGTCGTTCCCGGAGGAGTCCCCTTCGGTGCGGGCCGATGCCCATCAGATCGAGCGCGTGCTCGCGAACCTGATCGAGAACGCGCTCAAGTATTCGGACGAGTCTGAACGCGTGCACGTGCAGGTCACGACGACGGCAGCAGAAGTGCTCGTGCGCATCGTCGATCGTGGTCCGGGCATCCGCGCTGCTGACCGCGACCGGATCTTCGAACCGTTCCAGCGCGGAACGGACGACGTTCGTGGCGCCGGTCTCGGTTTGGCAATCGCGCGGGGGTTCGCAGAGGCAAACGGCGGTCGTCTCTGGGTCGAATCACGCGCCGGACAGGGCGCAGCATTCGTGCTCGCTCTCGCGGCAGAGCACACGGAGACGGAACGTGAGTAAGTCGCGCGTGCTCGTCGTCGACGACGAGCAGCAAATCCTGCGTGCACTGCGGACGAGCCTGCGGGCCGCCGGCTACGAGGTCGAGACGGCCGACACGGGCGAGGGCGCGCTTGCAGCGGCGGCGATGCGCCCGCCCGAGGCCGTGATCCTCGATCTCGTCCTGCCCGATCTCAGCGGAACCGAGGTCTGCCGCGACCTGCGCACCTGGAGCTCAGCGCCGGTGATCGTGCTCTCGGCTGTCGGCGAGGAGCGCGAAAAAGTGGCCGCGCTTGACGCAGGCGCCGACGACTACGTGACGAAGCCGGTCGGCATCGACGAGCTGCTGGCACGCTTGCGCGCTGTGTTGAGGCGCACATCGCCCTGGGGCGAGCCGGTGATCACCATCGGCGAGCTCGTCGTCGACTTGCAGAAGCGCGCCGTCAGCATTGCAGGCAAGCCCGTGCATCTGACGCCGCATCAGTACGAGCTGCTACGCCTGTTCGCGCTCAACGAAGGGAAGCTGCTCACCCACCGGAAGCTCCTGCAGGAGGTTTGGGGGCCAGGCTACGCCAACGCTGCGAACCTCCTGCACGTGAACGTGTCACAGTTGCGGCGGAAGATCGAACCCGATCGCGCCCGCCCGCGCTACCTCCTGACCGAAGCGGGCGCCGGCTACCGGCTCGTCAACCCCGACTCCCGGGACTGACGACTCTCAGACTTTCTTAAGAGCCGGGGCGCGAACTCTCAGGCGGCATGTAGACGCGCCGACCTAGCGTCGAAGGCGTGGAATTCTTGCTTCGCGGCGCCAAAGGCAATCACCTCGAGCTCGATCGACCGCGGCCGTTCCGCTCGGGCTCCTCACTCGCACTCGTAGCGGTACTTCCGCTCGTCGGCGGGCTGACAGGGGTGATCCGGCCACTTTCAAGCCTGGTGCTGGCGGGGATCTTCATCGTGGCGGGAGCGCTCCGGGGTTCGTTCGCGCACTTCGAGCTCACGAGATTGCGCCGAATGGCCGACCGCGAGCTTCGCCTCGAGACGAGCCCGTACGTACGGTCGACTCTGGCCGCGTGGCGTGCCGCTGAGCTCAGTTCGAGTCGTCACCGCATCGCACTTGCGCGAATGGCCCGGCGCACAGAGCGCGACCTCTCACCCGGCAAGCTTCCAGGGGCATCGCCACTCAACCGGGTTGCAGCGCGGCCGCATGCGGATCTCCTCCGACAACTCGCAGAGCGGCTCTCCGCGCTCGATCGGCCGGTATCACCGCAGGCCATCTTGGGGGTCGAGGATCTGCTGACGTCGCCGGAGAGCCCGCTTTACGAGCGCGAGCGCGCGTACGAGCTGAGAGCGTCGTTGCTCGCTAGCCTCCGCGCTCTCGCCGGATCTGCCGACGAGCTCTCCGCGGAGTCGGCCCCCGCTAGCAGGCAGTGGCCGGTTCCCGTAGGCCGGAATGGTGAACGGCGGCTGGCCACGAGGCCAGCCAGGCCACGAGCTGTAAGTCTGGCTGCCGCTCACTCACGCCTCCGGAGGTTCGCAGTGGCCCGTCGCAAGGCTCGGCACTGATGTTCGACCTGGCCGCGATCGCGATCGCGATCGGCTGCTTTGCCGTCGTCTATCTGCTCCTGTACGTGCTCGGGCGGGTCTGATGTCGGCCGCTGACGCATTTGGGCTGGCGATCTCAGTTGCGGTGCTCGCCTATCTCGTCTACGCCCTCTTCCGCGGGGAGCGGTTCTAGAAAGTGAGCGGCCAGGGCATCGGGCAGATCCTCGTGTACGCGGTCGTGCTGACCGTGCTCGCGTACCCACTCGGGCTGTACATGGCGCGTGTCTACGCGTCCGGGTTCCGCGTCCGCTGGCTGTCTGGGCTCGAGAGCGGCTTCTACCGCCTCGTTCGCACCGATCCGAAGCGCGAGCAGGACTGGAAGAGCTACTCGAAGACCGTGATCGTGTTCACGATCCTCTTTTTCGGAGTGCTCTATGCGCTCCAGCGGCTGCAGGGGCACTTGTTCCTCAACCCCGATCACATGAAGGCGGTGCCTGCGCACATTGCGCTGAACACGTCTGCGAGCTTCGTCACGAACACGAACTGGCAGTACTACGGCGGCGAGTACACGATGTCGTACCTGACCCAGATCGCGGGCCTCGCGGTGCAGCAGTTCGTTTCCGCTGGGGTCGGCATGGCCGTTTTGGCGGCCGTGATCCGCGGCCTGGCGCGCCGGTCGGCGAATGAGCTCGGCAACTTCTGGGTCGACCTCTACCGGTCGCTCACTTACATCCTGCTGCCGCTCTCGCTGATTCTCGGCGTGATCCTCGTCTCGCAGGGCGTGCCCCAGACCTTCGCCGGGCACGCGACCGCGAAGACGCTCGAGGGAGTTGCCGAGACGATCGCTCGGGGCCCGGTCGCGTTGATGATCGCGATCAAGCAGCTGGGGACAAACGGTGGTGGCTTCTACAACTCGAACTCGGCCGTCCCGTTCGAGAACCCGAACGGGATCACGAACTTCCTCGAGACGATCGCGATCCTGCTGATCCCCGCCGGGCAGGTGTTCATGTTCGGAAGGATGGTGCTGGCGCGACGCCACGCCTGGATGGTGTTCGCGGCAATGTTCGCAGTCTTCGCGATCGGCGTTGGGATCGCGTACCCGTCCGAGCAGCACGGCTCGCAGGTGCTCCGCGCCTCGGGCGTGAACATCACTCAGGGGCATGGCCAGAGCGGCGGCAACATGTCCGACAAGGAGGTTCGCTTCGGCATCGCCGACACGGCCCTCTGGGCGACCGCGACGACCGACGCGTCGAACGGCTCCGTCAACGGGGGACACGACGCCCTCACTGCCTCTGGTGGTGCCGTACCGCTGGTCAACATCTTCTTCGGCGAGGTGATCTTCGGCGGCGTTGGCTCCGGCTTGTACGGGATGTTCTTCTACATCGTGATCGCGGTCTTC
>Ga0070698_100009957_pt1 | contig 10163 bp, 5 predicted proteins | sample KBSK1502metaG_FD_65477 | JGI IMG/M metagenome (GOLD analysis project Ga0070698, IMG submission 65477) | Corn, switchgrass and miscanthus rhizosphere microbial communities from Kellogg Biological Station, Michigan, USA - KBS K1-50-2 metaG | ecosystem: Host-associated > Plants > Roots >... | reverse complement strand
CCGAGCCGCGCGCGCTGCTCGAGCGCCTGGTGTTCATGGGCTACGAGCGGCTGCCCGAGGTGGAATCGGTGGGGACGTTCGCCCGCCGCGGCGGCATCCTCGACATCTACCCGGTCGGTCACACCGACCCGCTGCGCGTCGAGTTCGACGGCGACACGATCGTGTCGCTGCGGCGCTTCGACGCGGGAACGCAGCGCTCGCTCGAGAAGCTGCCCGAGGCGCGGGTCATGCCGCGCTACGAGATCGTCGTCGAGCCTGGCGAGGCCGCGGACATCGCGCAGCGCCTGCGCGACGCCGGCGACGAGGCGGGCGCGCCGGCCCGCAGCGCGGCCGGGGCCGGCAGCGTGAACCTGTTCCACGAAGGCATGGAGCGTTTCGCCGGCTACTACGACGCGCAGCTCGTGTCGCTGCTCGACTACCTGCCCGCGGACGCAATCGTGATCCTCGACGACCCGGGGGCGCTCGCCGAGCGCGGGCGCGACCTGGACGAGGGCATCCGGCGCGGGTTCGAGGAGGCGCGCGTCCACTACCCGCTGATCTCGCCGCCCGGGCAGCTGTTCTTCCCCTCCCCGGCGTGGGACGAGCTGCGCGCGGCGCGGCGCGGGGCCGACTGGATGGCGGCGATCGCCGAGACGGGCGAGGCCGCCCGCTACGCGAAGACGCTGTTCATCGAGTGCGCGCCCGCCGAGCCGCTGCAGCGCTCGATGGAGCGGCTGCGGAACCACCTCGCGGAGCTGGCCGCGAACCAGGTCGCGCCGGTCATCCTGTGCGACAACCAGGGCCAGCGCGACCGGCTTCAGGAGATGCTCGGCGACGAGCACGCGACGCTCGGCGTCGGGCTCGTCTCGGCGGGATTCACGATCAAGAGCGCGGGCTTCGCGCTGCTCACCGACCACGAGATCTTCTCGCGCTACCGCCGCCGCCGGCGGCGCATGCGGCGGACCGGCGGGCTGTCGATCGCCGAGCTCTCGGCGCTGAAGCCGGGCGACTTCGTGGTGCACGAGGACCACGGCGTCGGCGTGTACCGCGGCATGAAGCGCCTGACGCTCGGCGGCCAGGAGACCGACTGCCTGGAGCTGGCGTACGCCGAGAACGACACGCTCTACGTGCCCGTGCACCAGCTCTCGCTGGTGTCGCGCTACGCTGCGGGCGACGGCGCCAAGCCGAGCCTGCACCGGCTGGGCTCGGCGCAGTGGCAGAAGACCAAGGCGCGCGCGAAGAAGGCCATCCAGGACATGGCCGACGGACTGCTGAAGGCGTATGCCGCCCGGCACGCGCTGCCCGGCCACGCGTTCAAGCCCGACTCGGTGTGGCAGCGCGAGCTCGAGGCGTCGTTCCCCTACGAAGAGACGCCCGACCAGCTGAAGGCGATCGAGGACGTGCGCGCCGACATGGAGCGCGCCTCGCCGATGGACCGGCTGATCTGCGGCGACGTCGGCTACGGCAAGACCGAGGTCGCGATCCGCGCCGCGTTCAAGGCGGTGCAGGAGGGCAAGCAGGTCGCGGTGCTCGTGCCGACGACGATCCTCGCCGCGCAGCACGGGTTGACGTTCCGCGAGCGCTGCGCCGACTTCCCGGTCAAGGTCGAGGTGCTGTCGCGCTTCCGCACGCCGAAGGAGGTCAAGGACGTGCTCGCGCGCCTGGCGAGCGGCGACGTCGACATCGTCATCGGCACGCACCGGCTGCTGAGCCGCGACGTGAAGTTCCACGACCTCGGGCTGGTGGTGATCGACGAAGAGCATCGCTTCGGCGTCGCGCAGAAGGAAAAGATCCGCCAGCTGACGCGCACCGTGGACGTGCTCGCGCTGACGGCGACGCCGATCCCGCGCACGCTCAACCTCTCGCTCGCGGGCGCCCGCGACATGAGCGTGATCGAGACGCCGCCGCAGAACCGCCTGCCGGTGCACACCGAGGTGCTCGAGTTCGACCCGGAGGTCGTCACCGACGCCGTGCTGCGCGAGATCGACCGCGGCGGCCAGGTGTTCTACGTGCACAACCGCGTCGAGACGATCTACAACACCGCGACCATGGTGCAGCAGCTCGTGCCGCAGGTCAGCGTCGGCGTCGGCCACGGCCAGATGGCCGAACGCGAGCTCGAGCACGTCATGCTCGAGTTCACGGAGGGGCGGCTCGATGTGCTCGTCGCCACGATGATCATCGAGTCGGGGCTCGACATCCCGAGCGTCAACACGCTGGTCGTCGACCGCGCCGACACGCTCGGGCTGGCGCAGCTCTACCAGCTGCGCGGCCGCGTCGGCCGCTCGGCGAACCGCGCGTACGCCTACCTCATGGTGCCGAGCCGCCGCGTGCTCACCGAGGACGCCGAGAAGCGGCTGCGGGTGATCGAGGAGTTCGACGAGCTGGGCGTCGGCTTCAAGGTGGCGCTGAAGGACATGGAGATCCGCGGCGCCGGCAACCTGCTCGGACCCGAGCAGAGCGGCCACATCATGGGCCTGGGCTTCGACCTGTACGTGAAGCTGCTCGAGGAGGCCGTCGCCGCGCTGAAGGGCGAGGTCGACGCGCTGCGTCCCGAGCCGCGCCTGCTCACCGACTGGAGCGCCTACCTGCCCGACGACTACGTGCCCGACGAGCACGAGAAGCTGGCTCTCTATCGCAAGCTGGCCGAGACGCGCGACGATGCCGCCGTCGACGACTTCACGCTCGAGCTGATGGATCGCTTCGGCCAGCTGCTGCCGCCCGCCGTCGCGCTCGTCGAGTTGCGGCGCCTGCGCGTGATCGGCCGTGGCCGGAAGGACGGCCCGGCGCTCGTCGAGAGCCTGAAGGTCATGCACAACGTCGCCGAGATCACGCTGCGCCGGCCGCTGAAGCCCGCCGAGATCGCCGGCGTCGTCGGCACGCTCAACTTCCAGGTGGAGTTCTTCAGCGGCCGCGAGTTCGGCCTGCGCCTGAAGGGCGAGGACCTGGTGCTGCTGCACCGCGCGCGCGAGCTGCTGCAGGCGCTGGTGCTCGCCGAAGCCACCGGCGGAGCGAAGGCGACAAAGTGACGGCATGCGTTTCGATGGCCCTGGCGGCCCTCGTCGCGACGTCGCAGGCGTCCGGGATCGGGGCCCCTCCCGCGCCGATCGTTTGCGCGGAGGCCGGCATGCCCGTCGCTCCCGCTTCCACCGCTGTCGCGCCTGCGCCGCTGTTCACGCGCCGCGACGCCGCGTATCTTCTGCTCGCCACGACGGCCGTCGGCGTCACCGCGTTCAACGATCGCTGGGCGACGCGGCGCGCGATCGCGGCCGACTCGCACGCGGCACGCGAGTTCTCGCGCATGGGCGAGCACTTCGGCAACGCCCCGGTGATCGCGTCGGCGCTGGTCGCGTGCGACGTGGCGGGGAGGCTCGCCCACCGTCCGCGGTTCACAGCGGCGAGCGAGCGGGTCGCGATCTCCGTCGGCGCGTCCACCATCGCCGCGATCGTGCTCAAGGAGGCGATCGGCCGCGCGCGACCCGACGCTTCGCCGGACGACGCAGCGCATTTCCGGCCGTTCTCGGGGGACGCATCCTTCCCCTCCGGGCACACGGCCGCTGCGTTCGCGCTGGCCGCGGCGCTGCAGGGCGAATCGCGGGCGGGCTGGGTGCCGTGGGTCGCGTACCCGGTCGCGACGCTGACCGGCTGGTCGCGCGTGCGCGACCAGCGGCACTGGGCGAGCGACGTGCTCGCCGGCGCCGCGCTCGGCGGCTGGCTCGGCCGCAAGGTCGACGCGATCGCGCGCCGGCGCTGGCGGCACGCGTGGCTCATGGCCGCGGCGCCCGTGCCCGGCGGCGGCGTGGCCGTCGCGCGTGTCGTGTTCTAGCCTGCCGCCGGGAGGTCCGCCCATGGGCTCGTTCGATCCCGAGGATCCGCTCCACGTCCAGCTCTACGACGAATCGCCGCTCTGGTCCGCGATGGCCGGGTTGCTGCTGCTCGAGCACGTCCCGCTTGCCGCGAAGCGCGTGCTCGACCTGGGGTGCGGCACGGGCTTTCCGCTGTTCGAGCTCGCGGAGCGCCTCGGCCCGGGCGCGTTCGCGTGCGGCGCCGACCTGTGGATGCCGGCGCTCCGCCGCGCCCGGCAGAAGGCACTGGCCTGGCCGGTCGGGCACGCGGCGCTCGTGCGCGCCGACGGCGCGGCGCTGCCGTTTCGCGACGGCGCGTTCGACCTCGTCGTCTCGAACCTGGGCCTCAACAACTTCGCAGACGCCGGCGCCGCGGCGCGCCAGTGCGCCCGCGTGCTCGCGCCGGGCGGCACGCTGGTACTGACGACCAACCTTTCGGGACACATGCGCGAGTTCTACGCCGCGTTCGAGGCCGTGCTGGCGGAGTGCGGCGACGCCGCGGCGCTCGCGCGGCTGCGCGCCCACGTCGCGCACCGCGGCAGCGTCGAGACGCTTACGGCACTGCTGGGCCGCGCGGGACTGGGCGTCGCCGCCGTGCACCATCGCGAGGTGGCGATGCGCTTCGCGGGCGCCGGCGCGCTGTTCGCGCACCATTTCATCCGGATGGGCTTCCTTCCCGCATGGGAGGCGGTCGTCGAAGAGCCCGATCGCGACGCCGTGTTCGCGGCGCTGCGCCGCCGGCTGGACGCGATCGCGGCGGTGAACGGCGAGCTGCGCCTGACCGTGCCGCTGGTCTGCGTGCTCACACGCGCGACTCCGCCCGGGGCGTGATCCCGGCGAGCAGCGCCGGCAGTACGAGCAGCAGCAGCAGCGCCGAGAGCGAGAACCCGCCGACGACCGCGAGCGCCAGCGGCTTCAGGAGAGCGCTGCCGGAGCCGAAGCCCATGGCCAGCGGCGCCAGCGCGGCGATGCCGGCCGCGGTCGTCATCAGGATCGGTCGCGCGCGTCGGGCGGCCGCCTGCTGGGCCGCTGCGGCGGCGTCCGCGCCGGCGGCGAGGGCGGCGTGCTGCGCGGCGACGAGGAAGAACGCGTTCTCCGAGACGATCCCGACCATCATGATCGCGCCGACGAAGCTCGAGATGTTGAACGCGGCGCCGCCGACGTGCAGGGCGGCGAACACGCCGGCGAGCGAGGCCAGCGTCACCGCGAGCACCGCCAGCGTCGTCCGCCAGGAACGGAACGCGACGAGCAGCACCAGGCTCACGGCGGCGATGGCGCCCACCAGCACGACCGCCAGCCCGCGGAACGACTCCTGCTGCTCGGCCCACTGCCCGGAGTACTCGATGCTCATGTCGGCGGGCAGCACGAGCGCGCGCTTCATGCCGGCCTGCACGTCGCGCATCGCCGAACCCAGGTCGCGGCCCGAGAGCCGCGCGGTCACCGGCACGTAGGTGCGCAGGTTGTCGCGCGCGATTTCCGTCTCGCCGGCGTCGATGCGCACGCTCGCGACCGAGCCGAGCGGCGCCCAGCGGCCCTTCGCGACGGGAATCGCCATCTGCGTGAGCGCGGACGCGCTGCCGCCCGGGTCCCCGCCGATGCCGCCGGGCAACGTGACGCGCACGGGCCACGCGCGCGCCCCGCGCAGGATCTCTCCGGCGTCGAGCCCGCTGATCGCGGGCTGCACGGCACGCGCGAGATCGTCGGTCGCGAGGCCGAGCCGGGCCGCCGCCGGCCCCGGCACGACCACGACGTTCGGCCCGCTCACGACGGTCCCGCTCTTGACGTCCACGACGCCCGCGATCCTCCCCAGCGCGGAGGCGGCCTCCTCGGCGCGCTTCAGCAGCAGCGGCCGGTCCTCGCCGAACACGCGCACCTCGATCGGTTGCGGCGTGGTCGTGAGGTCGCCGATGACGTCCTCGACGAGCTGCCCGAACTCGATCTCCAGCGCCGGCTGGGCGGCCTCGATCCGCCCGCGCAGGTCGTCCGCGACCTCGTCGGCCGAACGGCGGCGCTTCTCCTTCAGCGTCAGCACGTAGTCGCCGTTGTTCGGCTCGGTGATGAAGAAGCCCAGCTGGTCGCCGGTCCGCCGCGACCACGACGAGATCTCGGGCGTCGCGTCGATCTCGTGCTCGACCTGCTGCAGGATCCGGTCCGTCTCGGTGAGCGACGTGCCCGGGGGCGAGCGGTAGTCGAGGATCAACGCGCCCTCATCCATTTCGGGCAGGAAGCCCGTGCCCAGCGTCAGCGCGAGCGGCACGGCGAGCGCGAAGCAGGCGAGCACGGCCGCGAGGCCGAGCCACGGGCGTGCGAGGAACGCCGCGAGCAGCCGCTGCGCCCGGCCCGGCGCGCGCAGCGCGCGCTCGGGCGGCGCCGCGGGCGCGAACAGCGGCACGACGGTCATGCACAGCACGAGCGAGGCGCCGAGCATGAGCGACATGGTGAGCGCCAGCACGCGGAAGAACGCGCCGGTCACGCCGCCCAGGCCCTGGAACGGCAGGAAGATCGCGAGCGTGCACAGGCTCGAGCCAACGAGCGCGGGGAAGATCTCCGCGATCGCCGCGGCGCGCGGCAGGTCGCGACGGTGCGCGAGGTGCTCGACCACGACGATGGCGTCGTCGAGCACGAGGCCGACGGCGGCGGCGATGCCGCCCAGCGTCATCATGTCGAGCCCGAGCCCGAAGCTCCCGAGCGCCGCGAGCGTGATCGCGATCGAGCCCGGCAGCACGACCGCGCCCGCCAGGCCCAGCCGCAGGCTGCCGAGGAACAGCACGACCAGCAGGATCGCGAGCAGCGAGCCGACCAGCAGGCTGTCGCCGACGCTCCGGATCGAGGCGCGCACCAGCCGCGACTGGTCGTAGAACACCTGGAGCCGGACATCCGGGGGCAGCACGTCGCGATGCCCTGCGAACCAGCGGGCCGTCGCGTCCGCCAGCGTCACCATGCTCGCCGAAGGCCGGCGCAGCAGGTTCACGAGCACCGCCTCGCGCCCCTGGGCGCGGTAGCGCGTGAAGGCCGGTGCCTCCTCGAGCGAGATCCGGCCGAGCGAGCCCAGCGGCACGGTCGTGCCGTCGGCGACCGGCACCGGGAGCGACTCGAGCGACGCGAGGTCCGTCGGGCGCCCGTCCGCCAGGCCCAGGTAGAGCTCGTGATTCGCCTCGAGCAGCCCGACGGACTCGATCGCGTTCGCGCGCTTCAACTGGTCGGCGATCGCGCCGGCGTCGAGTCCCCGCGACTGCAACGCCAGCGGATCGAGCGCGACGCGCGCCTCCAGGATCCGTCCGCCCTGCACGACGACCTCGGCGCAGCCCGGCAGGCGCGAGAGCTCCGGCTGCAGCCGCAGCACCGCCAGGTCGCGCAGCTCCGCGAGCGACCGCGTGTCCGAGACCAGCGAGTAGCCGAGCACGGGGAACACCGTCGGGTTCATGAGCTTCGACTCCACCGTCGTGCCCTCGGGGAGCGTGCTGCGCACGGCGCTGACCTGCGCCTGCACGCGCTGGAGCGCCAGGTTCATGTCGGCGCTCCACTCGAAGTCGAGATCCATCTCGACCGAGCCGCGGCTGGTCACGGTGCGCAGCTCGCGCATGCCCGGCACGCGGCGCACCGACGCCTCGAGTGGCCGTGTCGCTGAGCGCAGCATCTGGTCGGCGGGCAGCTCGCCGGCGTCCGCGATGATCGTGATCCGCGGGAACGACACCTCGGGCAGCATCGCGGCCGGCATGCGCAGCGCCGTGGCGATGCCGAGCGCGAGCAGTAGCGTGAACACCAGCGCGATCGCGCGCCGCTGCCCGAGCAGTCCCGCGAATGCGCGCTTCACCGCACGATCTTCACGTTCGCGCCGTCGGGCAGCCCGTGCTGGCCCTCGACGATCACGCGCATGCCCGGCTCGAGCGGCCCGTCGGTGACCTCCCGCCAGCCCGCCGCCGCGCGCCCGAGCTTGACGGGGACCCAGCGGGCCCGCAGCGAATCGCCGACGACGGCCACGCGCGCCTCGCCGGTCAGGTCGTCCTCGTCGATCGCGCCGACCGGCACCGCCGGGCCCTCGCGCCGCTCGCCGAGCCACAGCGTCGCCGCGGCGAAGCGATCGACCGCGGGCGCGATCCCGGCACCGCTGGGCACCAGCCAGACGAGCATCGCCTGGTCGGTCGCGCTCGCCAGCGGCAGGAGCCGCTGCACGGTCGCGGGACGCGCCGCCTCACCCGCCTCGACGATGCTCGCCCGCATGCCGGCATGCACTCGGGCGTTCGCGGGCACGTGGGCCTCGAACACCAGCGCGCCGTCGGGCGTGATCGACAGCAGCTCCGCCCCCTCCGCCGGCTCGGACGCCGGCTCGACAGCACGGCGCGAGACGACTCCCGTGCGCGGGGCGAGCAGCGGCACGCGGACGAGCTCGCGCTTCGCCAGCGCCAGCGCGCGCTGCGCCTCGGCGCGCGCCGGCTCGCTGCGCGCCTCCTGCAGGAGCAGCTCCGCGCCCCGCAGCGTGGCGCGCGACTCGTGCGTCAGCAGGGAGCCGATCACGCGGCCCTGGACGACGTGGTCGCCCACGCGCGGCGCCAGCGTCTCGACGTACGCCGCGAACGGCGCGGCGACCACGACGTCGCCCGCGGACTTCCACTGGCCCGGCGCCGCCACCGTGTCCTCGAACGCCCGGCGCTCGACCGGCACGACGCGGACGGCGACGCTCGCGACCGCGGGCTCCTCCGCGGCGTGCCCGCCACAGCCCGCCCCCGCGACGAGGACGAGCAGCACCACCGCGAGCGAACGGCTTCGAGACGTCATCGCACCTCCGATTCGTAGACGGCCAGGCGCACGTCGGCGCGCGCCTGGGCCAGCCGCTCGCGTGCATCGTCGAGCACGCGGCGGGCGTCGAGCAGCTCCAGCAGCGTCGTCGCGCCCGCCGCGTACAGGCTCCGCATGCGCAGCAGGTGATCCTCCGCCCGGTGCGCGCTGGCGAGCGCGACCTCGCGCCGCTGCGACGCCGCGCGCCAGCGCGCCAGCAGCTCGACCGCCGCGCGATCCGCCAGCTCGGCCGCGCTCGAGCGGCGGAGCGACGCGGCATCGAGCGCCGCCCGCCGGGCCGCGACCTGGTGCGGCGCGCCGCCGTCGAGCACCGGGAGCTTCAGCTGCACGCCCGCCGAGGCACCCAGGTCCCTGCGCAGCCGGTCCGGGAACGTCGCCCCGGGGTGCGCGGCGCGGAACTCCTCGGGCACGGCCGCGGTGAGGTCGGTGCCCGCCAGTCCCGCGTCGGCGGCAAGCGAGACGCGGAGCGTGTTGCGCCGCTGCGCCTCGTCGAGGTCGAGGCGCGCGCGCGCCTCGTCGGCCGCGGCCTGCGAGATCTCGGGCGAGCGGGCGAACGCGGCGCGCACGCGGGCCGAGTCCTCGACGCCGGGGGCCCGCTCGTCCTGGCCGGGCGCGGCGCGCAGCGCGATCGGCGAGCCCGGCGGCAGCGCCAGCCAGTGGCCCAGCTCGCGCGTCGTCGTCTCGCGGTCGCGCTCGGTCGCGGCGAGCGAGGCGTCCGCAGCGTCGCGCTCGAGCTGGGCGCGCAGCGCCTCGGCGCGTTCCCGGCCGCCGGAGCGCACGGCGGCGCCCATCTGATCCGCGAGCCGCGCGAGCCAGCCCGATGCCTCGCGCTGGCCGGAGCCGATCTCGTCGAGTCGCAGCCGCTCGATCGCCAGCGTGACCGCGCTCAGTGCCGCGTCGCGGGCCGCCAGGACGCGCGACCACCCGGCCGCCGTCGCGTCCACGGCGCCGCGGGCGATCGCCCGCCGTCGCTCGCCGCCGTCGCGCAGCGGCCACTCGAGTCCCGCCTGCGCGTGGTAGTCACCGAGGTTCGTGAACGAGGGATCGTAGAAGCCGCGCGGCGCGACCGTCGCTCCGGCGAGGAGCGAGTACGCGCGCGCACCACGGCGGCGGGCCGCCAGCGAGTCGGACCGTGCCGCGGCGAGATCGCGATCCGATGCGAGCACTTCGGGGGACCGTTCGCGGGCCAGCCGCGCCACGTCGGCGATCTCGAGCGTGTCCGTCGGGGTGGCGCGAGCAGCGCCCGCCAGGGCGGCCGCGAGTGCGATGGCGAGCGCGAGCGGCGCGGCGCGGTCCGCGCCCGGCGTCGACCGGCCCGGCTTCGTTCGTGCCGCCATTCACGCCCCTTTCGCCCACGAACCCGACGCCCGAGACCGCTGCAACCGTTTGCATATCCCATGCCCCATCGCCATGTCGGCCTTTGGGTTCCGTTGTGCTCAGAAGATTGTTGCTGGCCCGTTGGCGTGGGGGTCCCGGCCTATCGCTCGACAAAGTTGCAACGAGTTACGAGGTTCGAGGAGGCCAGCAACAATCTTCTGAGCACAA
>Ga0070698_100009956_pt1 | contig 10163 bp, 8 predicted proteins | sample KBSK1502metaG_FD_65477 | JGI IMG/M metagenome (GOLD analysis project Ga0070698, IMG submission 65477) | Corn, switchgrass and miscanthus rhizosphere microbial communities from Kellogg Biological Station, Michigan, USA - KBS K1-50-2 metaG | ecosystem: Host-associated > Plants > Roots >... | reverse complement strand
ACCGATGTGTTGTCCGTTGTGCGGAAAAGCCGGAATTCGTTTGGTCGCCTTTACTGATGCCATGGGCGTTCTGCATATGAGCCGCACCAGGCAAATACTATGTGACTCCTCATGAGCGCTGCCCCCAGTTTTTCCATCACAGTTGTTGATTCATGCGCCCCGGCCAAACTCGCTTTGAATGCGCTTTACCTGCCTTACTGTCCCAAGGGGGCTATGACGTTCGCGCTGGACCGTCTGGGCTCGCCGCCGAGGCATCAACAGAGCTGTTGGACCTGTGTCCACAACCCAATCCTGCTTCCCAGCGCTGCTCTCGCGGCAATCGCGATATCTCGATTTCCTTGTTGCGGCCGTCGCGACTCCATTGCCCGAGATACTTTTCCCATTCGCTGATCCGTTGATCAACCCCAGGGGTAGGCTTCGTCCAACGTCGAGTAATTCTCCGCAACCACCTTTAATCTGTAATCATGTCCTCGCCAGCGGAGACCTACTCGACTCTAGGTTATGTCTGATAAAAATTAGGGGAGGCTAATTCGCAAAGTGACAGCAGTCCAAACCAGCCGATCCCAGTCTAATCTGAGGCGAGCGCTATTGTTTGTCAAGGCTCACATCTTAACGTGTTTAATACACACCTTTTGTGTGTGATATTGACAGAGCGGTTGTCAGCCGCTAATATCAATAAGAGGTGATGACAGTCGTGCAGAGATGAGGCCGGAGCCAGTTTATAGGAGAATCGGGGCAATTATCCGTAGCCAGCGAAGACGGCTCGAATGGCCTCAGCATGCTCTTGCCGCGCGGCTTGGAATGTCGAGAGCAACTTTGGCGAACATCGAAACCGGGCGTCAAAGAGTTCTCGTTCACCAAATTTATGCATTCGCAGAAGTTCTTCAGCTAAAACCGACCGATTTGCTGCCACCAGACAGTGACGGCCAGCCCGCCGCTGATTTGACCAAATTAGCTATACAGGGCGATGTGAACCCCGAACAAAGAGAACAGATCGCTCGCCTGATCGGCTCACAATCAGTTAGTCTCAAATCAAAGAAAAAAATCGATGCGAAATCTGCGAAGAAGATCCCTGGAAGTTCTCGTCAGAAAACTGCTCGATAATCTGGGCATCCGGAACATTCCGATCCCAGTCGATAGGATTGCCAGGGCGCTTGGCGCACAAGTTCGGTTCTGGCCGTTGGATGAAGAACTGTCCGGATTGATCTGTATCAAGGACGGCGTTCCAATCATCGGCGTTAATACGCTGCACCACCCCCATCGGCAGCGATTTACGATTGCCCACGAAGTTGCGCACCTCTACCTCCACCGCGAGCACATCACCAGCGCAGTTCACGTGGATAAGCGATTTTCAGAGTCGGTTTTGAAACGTGATGCCGCTTCAGCAACGGGGACCGAGTGGCTTGAGATCGAGGCGAATCGTTTCGCGGCGGCGCTGCTCATGCCAGAGCACATATTGGTGGAATTGCTTACTGTCTCGCCGATTGAGATCGACGAAGAGGGACCGCTCGAAGAATTGTCGAAAAAGTTCCATGTCAGCAAAGCGACTTTACAGTTCAGGATCAGAAATCTGTTAGGAGAGCTGGGGACCAGAAAACGAGCTTGACAAGGAGCGTAGCGCACTCGGCCTCGGGCCGTCGCGTTAGACTCTCACTTGGAACAAAATTGGGCACTCATTGATGAGCGTCACGTCAGATGCTAATAAGCTCAGATGAGCGACGAGCAGACAGCTTCGGTGAAGCTCGAAGACATCCGAAGCGCCGCTTTGGAAGCTGCTCAAGTTGCAATGCGGATGAGCTTGGCAGAATTTAGCTCAAAGGTATTTCAAGAGGCTGGACAAGAGTTGCATATCGCGGGGCACCTGCTGGGAACAGATCGGAGCAACGGACTATCGCCTTTTGGATATGGTGATGATGCCACCGTTGCAGTTTCCATGCTGCTGAGGATCGGAAGCCAACTCGTATCTGCGAGTGCTGATCTAATCGGGGATGGCCGCCACTATGCGGGTTCCGCACTTATCCGACAGTTAGTGGAAGTAGAATATCTTGCATGGGCTTTTGAGACAAAGGACAAAGAAGCTGCTCGCTGGCTTCGGAGCACGCATGACGAACGGAAGTCGTTTTTCACTCCTGCCAAATTACGGGCAGCAGCCGGCAAGCGCTTCCGCAGCAAAGATTATAGCTATCATTGCGAATTAGGCGGGCATCCCGTTCCGACCTCGTGGAGACTCTTGAACGACGATCTCGCAATAGCGCAGCTCATGCTATCCGATTGTCTTGGGCATTCCGGACGAATTTGGGATCACATTGTTGGATGGGCCAAAGGACACCCCCACGGCGACTCAATTCTGTCCAAGTCAGATGAAATGTGGAAACGCTATTCGCAATGGAAGAAAGTGGATCTTCTGACGACACTCCCACCTCCGGCTTAGGTTTTTCCCGATCGGCAGTAGGGAGGCGGCGACAGCCGCCCTTTCTGGTATGGGCGGCGCGCCTTGATGAATGGTTTTCCGCGTGCCGGTGGCAGAAATCCGAGAGTCGTCACCCAAAGCGACGAGAGACGGAAATTGGCATTGGGGATGGCAGCTCTCGTAGATCGGCGACTCTGTAATGTTGCCGACGAAGTGGTAGAGTTGCGCCCCGAGGTTGGATTGGCCTTGGCAATTTTCCGCAGGTATCAAAGATAGCGGACGACTTCCGAAACGAGCTGTAGCTTATCGGCATAGAGAGAAACGCATGCTGGAGGAACTTATAGATGTAGAGGGCGACGAAATGGATTTGAGGCTGCTGTCTCAGTCGTTCCCATCGAAAACGCCCAGGCTCGAAAAACGCAAAGTGAAGGTCGATGATGAAGAACGATATTTTCTCATCCTGGAGAGCGAGACGGTGCGTCAAGACGAAGATGTGCTGGCAGACGGGAAGCGCGTACTGGCTGAGATGACCGCCATTATGTTGGGAGATGGCCCAGGATTTAAGGCGCCAAGAATCAAAGGAATAGCCAAGAAAGCGGCGGATGGCTCTCTAGTGACGTATGTAAACGTGTCAATGCACGCTAAGGCGAGAACGGCGGTCTTTGTAACTCCAAGATTAATAGGGCCCGACGGGGAGATCGTAGAAAACAAGGGGCCTACTGATAAGCAGGTCATTTATGAACTAGGGCGGAATAACGAACCGCTCCGACGAGCGTGGCTCATCTATGGCTCGTTGGAACACACTTGGATAAACCTGTACAAGGTGCTCGATGTCATGCGAGAGGCTCACGGCGATTTAGCAGGGCTGAAAGCGAAGAACTATGTACGTGCTAAGGACATCGACAATTTTAAGGCCACTGCGGACAGTCACAGAGCGATTGGTCTCGATGCCAGACATGCGAAGGTCAAAAGCGGCATACCAGCCCCCACGATTAGTCTGGCCGAGGCTCAAGAAATGTTCCGAAAGCTCTTCGAGGGCTGGATAGCGGAGCTGAAGAGAAATCAGAGCCCGTGAAGGGCCCGGCTTTTCTCCGAGGTGGTGGAGCATCGTAATGGTCCCGGCCGCCAGGTGAACACCTTAGAGGGGTGACCGCACGAAACGGAAAATAAAGCACGCTAAGGGCTCTGTTCTCCCTCGTGGACGATAAGCGCCGTACAAGGCTGTCATATAAACCCAACGGCCAGAAAAAAGGAAAAAAGAAGCTATTCCGGACCCGGATTTGCGGTGAAGTTGGCGCGTTTTTACCCCAAAAAAGCCTAAATTAAGAATTCCGTTTCGTGCGGTCACCCCAACCCCAGAGCGGTGGCCTAACCCTGACCTGATCTTCGCCCCTGTGCTAACATCCCGCCTCTTTCACAGGTCTACATATAGAATTTGTATTTTGTCTTTGGTTCTACGCCCTTTGGGAGCTCGGCCAAAATTCGGCCAACATCGCGAGCAAACCGGATCGTGATCGGGACGCTGCTGGCGAACGCACAGCTATTCCAGTTTAGTTTAGTAAGTGCCAATACGGGTCGCGCGAACTTTTCCTTGCCCCCGCTGGCCGACGCGGTCCCCAAAGCGGGACGTCTGCTTCTCGGGACCGTGCGCTCGCACGATCAATGGAACACAACGATTTACTCTGATGACGATCGTTACCGGGGCGTCAAGAACCTGCGTACGTTGGTCTTTATGAATGAAGACGACATGAAGGATCGCGGCTTGAAGAAATATGACCTGGTGGACCTGACGAGCTTTGCGAAGGACGGTTCCACTCGTTATGTGCGCGGCTATCGCGCCATTCCCTACAACCTGCCGCACGGTTCCGCGATGGGTTACATGCCGGAGCTGAACGTGCTTTGTCCCATCGGCGACTACAGTGCTCAAAGCGACCAGCCTCTGATGAAGCACCTTGTCGTCGAGATCAAACCGTCGAATGCGGCGGCCGCATAGTCAAGACGCGCGCGGGCGTTGGCGTCGCGTAAGTGCCCATCCCGCGGGTAAACGGCGAGGGCGCCAGCCCGGAGTTCGATGACGTCTCGCTCGAGGCACTGTTGAAGCCACCAGTCGGCTGGACCGTTGGACAGCAAAACCCTGAGCAGTCGTGAAGCCTGGCCAACGCTGGGGGGTCATAGATAGTAACTTTTAGTTAGTTTTGATGGAATCCGGTCCGAAGAGCGATCGCACAGATATCCTTATTTGTAGCGTGAGGTCCCAGTTGAACGGGCTGCATACCGACGAGTGAATACGATCGTTTCCGCTGAATCTCCGTCTGCTGACCACGGGCAAAGCGTGGATCGAACAGAGCAGCGACGGCGCTTCGTAGACTGTGTCAGGTCAAAAGTATTGCTCAGCTGCCAAGAAAGCTCAGTAGCTCGCGATTGACTTGCTCGGCATGTGTCCAGGTGATGCAGTGCGGGCCGCCCTCCACCACCACCAGTTTGCTTCCCTTGACGGCCTTGTGCGTACCAATTCCCGACGCAGCGATAGGAAGAATCCGATCGGCATCGCCGTGAATGACCAGCGTGGGCACGTCGACGCGGGTCAGATCCTTGCGGAAGTCCTCATGCCACGTTGGCACGCAAGCTAGACTGGCCGTGGCAGACGCGCCGGCTGCGATGTTCCAACTGCTTTGGACGGCCTGTTCGCTGACGAGCTTGCCTAGCAAGACGTCAGTATTGTAGAAATTCTTGAAGAAATCGGTGAAGAACGCGTAACGGTCTGCAGCGACGGCTTTCTGGATTCCCTCAAAGACACTGCCGTCGACGCCTTCCGGGTTGTCCGCGGTCTTCAGTAGGAACGGCGGGACACTAGAGATGAATACCGCCTTACTCACGCTCTTTGATCCATATCTTCCTATGTAACGGGCCACCTCGCCGCCACCCATCGAGAAGCCGACCAGCGCGAAATCACGCAGTTCGACCTTCGTTACGACCTTGTGCAGGTCTTCGGCGAAAGTGTCGTAGTTGTAGCCGATCGTTGGCTGGCTGGACTTGCCGAACCCTCTGCGGTCGTAGGTGATGACTCGGTTACCCGCCGCCAGCAGGACCGCGGTCTGTTTCTCCCAGGAACTACCGCTCAGCGGATACCCGTGGATCAGCACTACCGGCTTACCGGTACCGTGATCCTCATAGTAGAGATCGATGTTGCCAGAATTTTCCTGACCGACATTAATGTATGGCATAGAGAACTTTCTTTATTTTTGTTTGATGTTAATAATTATCGTTTACACTGAAAGTGGCCGAAGCTTGGCTGATAGGGCCCGACTGCTCTCCCTCGATGGCCATCCGTGGACAAGGATGACCGGTTTGCCGGAGCCGAGGTCTTGGGCCGACTTTGATCTTGTTGTTAGTCATGGTGTTCGTTTCTGTTCAGTGAAGGGCTTGGCCGCGGTTGCCACTTCGCATTAACAAAAGCCCGCTGCGTTTCATTCCAGTTTTGCCGAGCTGTTGGGAGCAGCGTTACGTTGGGCCAGCTCGGCAAAAGCAACATCGGTTGACCTGCCCGTTACCGCCACTCCAAATTAATCGAGGTAGTTATCGGAACGTTGGGCTGCGTAACGATCACTCTCCACTCAACCGCTGGTTACCAGCGTCCGCACGCTGGCTATGCGCTCCACATTACCGAACAGCAAGGCCGATTTTTCCAGGAGTCTACGAATTAATTGAAAATGACAATGGGGTCACCACTCGAAACGGAAAGTATTCCGTTAACGGAATACTTTCCGTTTGGTGCAGTCGCCCCGATCAGTGCGCATTTTCTTCGATGAACCGTGTCGCGGGATTGATTTTCGAGCCGGAACGGTCGCGGTTGATCCCGGGGTCCGCCAGCCTCAACCAAAATGTGGCGAAGGAGAATCCGAAGAGGTGACTAAATGGATTGAGCGTCGCGCTCGGCTGAGCGCTACATAGAGCGTTTTCGCTGCCTTGGCATTTTGCGGATACTGATGCCGGTCAACCGGCAAAACCAGGACATGGTCAAACTCCATACCTTTGGCTTTATGTATCGTACTGACCATAGCATCCGGGGGCGTTTTATTTCTCCTTGCCCTTGCAAGTGTTGAAAGGACAAGGCGCGGGTCTTCGGAGGCGCCGAGTGAAATCAAGATTCTTATCGGCTCTGCTCTGCGTACCTGATAATTGTGTGGCGGTTGCTGAAAATAAGCTTTTGCGGCTTGCGCTATCCCTTTGTGATCTGGACTGGCGTAAATGAATTCGAGGGGATCAAGGAAAGAAGTCTGATTCTGTCCGGCTCTCTGTTTGTTGATGCGGACCGTACCTAGTCTGCCTTTCAACGGATTGCGTACGTCATCGCCGAGCCCCGCGCCCATATCGGCCATAAAATCAAGAAAGTCGCTCGCCATCGTTGAAGGCTTACCATTGGTGGTAATAATTTTTCCCACGAAATCTTCCAGAGCCTCTATGCGTGCCCCTTCATTTATAATTATTCGCCAAGCAGATACCTCTGCAATGGAACGCACCATGTCGTTACCGAATGCAAGAATGACCTTCGATCCCTGCAAGCGCTGGAATTGATGAATGATTTGCGAGCATGTGCTCCTATCGGAGATTCTCCTGAATCCAGCTAACCCCGTTGCGCTCGTGACGGTAATAATTTTTTTGTCGGCTCTAACTCGTTGCCCGGCTTTCAGTGCTGTTCGGGAGTCCAAAATCCAATTGCCCAAAGGAATGTTGTCGGCCCACCTGTGGGGCGTATCAAGCATGTGGCGCCCGTGAGCTGTCTCCCATAGATAGGGCCAGTCCACGATGCCTTCATCATCGTCATAAATTGCCTGCATAGGATCGCCAAATATCCTGAGCTTTGAGCCGCCAACTTCATTTAGAATCTGCATGATTTTATGCTGAGCAATACTGGCATCCTGATGCTCGTCGAGAATGATAACGGGGTAACACGCGGCGACAACCGATGCGATGGAAGGAGCGCGGGTTAGTAATTCAACTGCTTTTTCTGGAAGATGGTCGTACCGGACTCCGCCAGGGTGATTTCCGACATGCCTTTCAAGAGGACTGGGCAAATTCAGGGCGGCAGCATACGGGGACACGAGCTGCATGCAGAAACTATCAATCGTATTCACATTGATACGATTTGATCGATCTCTGGTTCTAGTCTCGAAAACGCTGCACGCCGCGTGGGTATGAGAAAGGAGAAGGATATTACCTTTTTTAAAATCTGCTGCTGCTTGCTTTGCATATTCGACGGCGCTGTGAGTTTTTCCGCAGCCGGCCGGTGCTTCTACTACCGCTATAGGAGCGTCTGAATGGAGGACGTTATCAAGCTCTACGGGCATCATTCTGTTGCTTGCCTGACAGAAGCGAAAAAACGATCCAGCTTTTGTCGTAATGCAGCAGCCGGTCCAATCTCCAGCATTTTACCGGCCAAGAACCTTCCACCCGAAACGGATTTGAACCAGCCTTTCTCTCGGTTGCTGCCTGGGGGAACGGCGACTTTGGTGATGGCCGCTAAAAGCACGTCTCTTCCAAAAGTACGGAGCCATTCGCATTCCGGTTGCATGACATTCTCGCCCAAGGCTTTTTTTATCTCGGGAATGAGGTGCCTTCTTTCCCGGTAATTTATTGAATCCGCCCAGTCGAGGATCTCGAGAAGGCGATCATCGGGCACCAGGCCAAATACAACTTCCTCTGTGCATTTCTGGTTATCCCAACGCAGGCATGGAGATTTCTCTATAACAGCTTGCCAGCTTCCTGTATGGGTGCCTTCGTCATCTGCGACACATGTAAAGGGGATCTCTGCTGCAATAAATTTTTGGCAAACTTTGAGGGCCGCAACATTGCCACCGCCAACTTCAAAGGGATGGATGCCTCTGGTTCGGTAGTCCGGGCCGAAATGATCTTCGAGAATAACCTCCGCAAATCCTAATTCTGTCTTGCCTTCGCAGACGATGGGAAGCTTTGCCAACACTGCTTCGGGATTTTTCTGCAACACATTTTTTAATTGCTCATTTTCACTGAGATTTATGCAGTTGTGTGAGGATTCTGGAGCGGTTACCTCTTCGGCCGGAGGCCTTGTGGGTGGAATGAGTTCTCTTAAACGCCACACTGTACCGCCCAGATTTGTGGCTGTTTCCAAAACAGCAGGAGAATGCGTGATAATAAAGGATTGGCGTTTTCCTTCCCTCTGTAATCTTTTTATGAAGCTGCGCTGCCTGTACGGCTCAAGACCGCTTTCCGGTTCATCGATCAAGGCTATGGCGTGATCTTCCGAAACAAGCGAGGCCATCGCCAACGACGCGAATTTTTGTGTACCAGATCCCCAAGATGTGATGGGAAGGGCCTGTTCGTTGCTGTCACCAACCATCAAACCAACGCTTGCGGCCATAGACACTCCCGGTGTACCGACAAGGCCCAAGCGTACAGGGGACGGGAGAGATTCCTCTGAAAATTTGGCGTCCACTTCTTCCAATTTGGTCTGCACATCCGGATCGAGAGCATCATGAATTGATGTTTTGAAAATCGTCTGCAGGATTGTATCCCGTAGATCGCGACTACCGATAAACTGGTCAAGAGCACCGCCCTGCACGAGCCTTAGATCACGGTCATAGCGATCAGCTAGACCGAGCCGCATAAGGCCAATTCTTTGCCGAAGAGAGCGACGGAATGCAGCAATCTGATCGCCTGCGCCGACAATGCAATGTTCCGTTTCAAAGTCTTTGTTCACGCGCAAACGGCAATAAATGACAGGCTCTGCTCCGTCTTCGTCCGGAAGATCGCGCAGGGTATTATCCTTCCAACCACGCAATGGTGGAGTTGGAAATCCATCTTCGCTTAGTTCGTGCAGGTCGTTGAGACTGAGAACGGCCTCGATGATAATGTTTTGGCCCGTTGCGCGTTTGTAAAAATCAAACTCAGTGATTGTCAGCGTGGGAGCTGGTGACAGGAGCAATGCGACCGCGCTGAGAATTGTCGATTTGCCTATATCGCCAGGGCCTGTGACGACATTCATGCCAAGAGCCGGATGCCATTTGAAATAACGAATAGCTCGGAAGTTTTGAATCTCTAATTGACGGATAGATGGCCCCCTGGGGTTCTGATCGGTGTTTGGCATTTGGTGTTCCAGAGCTTTAATTAAGTTAAGTCCACATCCTCGTGGCGATGCTTTGGTCCTCCTCCCCTACCGCGTTCGCGTAAATGGCGGTAGTGAAAAGCTTTTCGCGATGCTAACACCCACAACACTCACCGACGACCGCGACAATGCCGCGAACGAACACAGCGCGCCATTAAGCTACCGTCGGCGAAGCGCCCGCCCTAAATCGACCGCTCGTATGAACCCGCCGTCTGTGTCCGCGTGAACCGCGCTCCCCTCGGGGACCAGCGCGCTGGCAAGGAGGTAGTCGCCAGGTCGGCATGTAAAGACGACAATCTGGAAGCTGTGGGCCTTCTCGGCGAGCAACGCGCGAAACCAGTCCATCCGGTTGTCGTCGCTCTGAACGAGCTGGTCGTCCAGGATAATCACCGTGCGCAAATACTCCGCCAGCGACAGCCGGTACAACGTGGACAATTGCTCGCAGGTGCCGACCGATATCTGCGTCGCCGCCCTCAACGCGCCCGAGACCACAATGCCTTCGGTGGCTAGTTGCGCGGTGAGCTGAACGGTCTCGTAGCGTCGCTGAGTCAATTCCTGGAACCGCCCGGCGATTGCCGGTACAAGCGCCTGTCCGAGGTTGCTCGCCTGTGC
>Ga0070698_100009955_pt1 | contig 10164 bp, 13 predicted proteins | sample KBSK1502metaG_FD_65477 | JGI IMG/M metagenome (GOLD analysis project Ga0070698, IMG submission 65477) | Corn, switchgrass and miscanthus rhizosphere microbial communities from Kellogg Biological Station, Michigan, USA - KBS K1-50-2 metaG | ecosystem: Host-associated > Plants > Roots >... | reverse complement strand
GAGCAGCGGGAACGAGACCGCGGTGACCGGGCGGCCGGCAACGCCGCGCGCGAGTGGCCTGCCGTTCACCAGGGCTGGGCCTATGAGCTGGACATCGACACCGGTGCCGTCGATCCCTGGCGGGCCGCGGCCCTGGTCCTGGCCGCGCTCGCCGACGGCAAGGCAGGCGCGGGCCGCGCTGGCCGCTCAGCGGGACACCGGCGACCGGGTCATCAGCGACCGCACGCGCAGCCTCCTGGGCCAGCTCGCGGACACCGGCCTCGCGGCGGTGAGCCGCGATCACCTCGCGCGACTGCCGGAGCCCGAGCGCCGCGCCGCGGCTATCGAAGGAAGGGCTCCGGCATGAAAGCTGGCGGGTACGCCGGACCTGCGCCAAGCTGCTCGACAGGGTTGACCTCACCCCGGAGTCGGTGGCGGCGCTGACCCGTGCCCTCGATGACGAGCACCCGCAGGTCCGGCGCAAGGCCGTGCACACGCTGACCTGCGAGAACTGCAAGCCGAACGGGTGCGCCGCCGATGTGCGGCCGGCCTTCGAGCGCGCCATCGGTGACCCGAGCAGCCTGGTCCGGTCGATGGTCGTCCACGCGTGCACGCTGCACTTCTTCGACCGGCAGTGGGCGATCGACCTCGTCGCCGCGGTGGCCGCATCGGACAAGAGCGCCAAGCTGCGGGAGTCGGCAGCAGGCGAGATCCGCCGGCTTCGTAAGCGCTGGGAATCCGATGACAGGCGTCGTGAACTGGAGCCTGACGTCGTGGCCAGGACGGAACGCCACGGCGGGCGCTGGATCGTGATCCGCGACGGACGGGTCGTGGCCACTCCGGGCAAGGCCGGACACGTCTTCCGCCGGGAGCTGAGCGCGGGCGGGCACCAGTACTGGGTGGCACCACCCGGAACCTCGCGCCCGCGGATCCCCTGAGGGACAACCGCGTACAGCCACCTGATCTACAGTGTTCCCCGCTGCGGCCAATCCGGCCAGCTTGCGTGTCGTCGCTAGTCAATCCGGCCCAGGGCGATAATCCAGACGATGGAATGGGCGTACTCCTACCGGGACAATGGCGGACTGGCCGCGGGGGCGGGGCTTGCGCGGGAGGGATGGCGGCGATGCTGACCGGCGATGTCGCCTGCGTGCTTGACGTGCTGGGCGTGCGGGCAGGCAGGGTCGTCGTGCTGAAGGATGTCCCGCTGGGCAACGGCAGCTGGCTGGTCGAGATGCCCGGCGGGCAGCGTGCCGTGCTCCGGCGCTACCACCCAGGGGCCAGCCCGGAGGATCTGGGGTATGAGCACGCGGTGCTTGGTTACCTAGCCGGCGCCGCATGGGCTGTCCCGCACCCGGTCGGCGATCCGGTGTGCCACGACGGGCTGTGGTACTGCCTGACCCGCTATATCCCCGGCAGCCCGGCCGTCCGCGAAAGCCCGGCGCAGCGGCGGCGGCGAGGCCGTGACCTGGCCCGGCTGCACCTGGCGCTGCGTGAGCTTGGCCAGCGGATCGGGCAGCGTCCTGGCTGGCGGCCCCAGCACAGCGCGATCACCGCGCAGTCCGGCATGGACTGGCAGGCGTGCGTGGAAGGGCTGATGGCCGTCAGCCCCAGGCTCGGCTCATGGGCGCAGGCCGCAGCCGGGCAGACGCGCGCCGCGCTGGCCGCCATCGGAGCCGGTGAGCTGCCGGTCACGGTCATCCACGGGGATTTCGCCGAGTGGAACGTGCACTACCGGCACGGCCGGCTCGCCGGCGTCATCGACTTCGGCTTGGCCCACCTGGACTCACGGCCCTGCGAGCTGGCTGTCGCCCGCACCTGGCGCGCCCCGGAGGCCATTGATGCTTACCGCGGCGAGCTTGCCCGCAACGGCTGGCCCCTCAGCACGCTGGAAGAAGCGGCCATCGGGCCGCTGTATCACGCGTTCCGTGTCGGCATGGCCGCCAGCGAACTCGATGCCGGCCTCAGGACGGGCGATTACGACCTGGCCGCGATCGAGCGCCAGCTCTCCAGGACGGGCACCCCGCCGCCTGACACCTCGCCGTCTTGCTGACCGTCAGGCATGGCCGCCCCGCCTGCGCCGGAGATGGCCGGGACGGATGATGCCCGGTCGTCTGGGGTATCTGGTGAGAAGCCGCCAGGGTGTGGCGGGCGGGCGAGCCGGGATTGGGGATGGTCATGCCGGCCGTGATCGGGCGCGACGAGCTGCGGACGCTGACCGGGCAGGGCGCTCAGCTGGCCGAGGTGCTGCCGGCGGAGGAGTACGCCTGGGCGCACCTGCAGGGCGCGGCCAGCCTGCCGCTGAAGGAACTGGACGCCAGGGCCGGGCAGCTGGACCGGTCCCGGCCGGTCATCGTGTACTGCCACGACTCGCTTTGAGACATGAGCCCGCGGGCCGCGTGGCGGCTCGAAGCCACCGGGTTCGGCCCGGTGTATGACTATGCCGCGGGCAAGGCCGACTGGCTGGCCGCCGACTTGCCATATGAGGGCACGGCCGAGCTGGCCGGGATGTTCACCCGCCGCGGCGTGGCCACCGTCGCAGAGGACACCCCGGCCGCCGAGGCGCTGCGGCGGCTGGACGCCCAGGGGTTCGGCCCGGTTCTGGTCCTCAATCAGGCGGGCGTGGTCATGGGCGCGGCTTACCGGGACCGCCTGGCCTCCGCCGGGGCCGCCGGGGCGGGGTCGGTGATGCGGTTCGGCGTGTCGACGGTGCGGCCGAGTGAGGATGCCGCGGCGCTAGCGCACCGGATGGGCCATGCCGGGGTGACCCGGGTGGTGGTCACCCGGCCCGACGGCACCCTGGTCGGGCTGTTCTTCGCCGCGGACCTGCCGGCCTAGTTCCTGTGTTGCCGCTGGCACGGTACCGGTTCGGCGGCAACAGCGACGATCAGCAGCGCCGTCGTAGCATGCCGGGAGCGAACAGCCAGGCCGCGTCGGACCGCTGCCCGTCGCGGCTGGTGCCTGGCCCGCGCCGGTGATGCCCGCGCCTCAGCGCGTTCCCAGGACGTCCGGGAACATCCGCTGGTTGGCGCGTGCCGCCAGCTCGGCGGCTTCGCCGAGCGTGAGCAGGAAGGTGCCGGGACGCGAGGCGGCCCACTGCTCGTCGGCCTGCCTGCTGGCGAAGAAGTGCACGAAGTGGCAGAAGCTCTCGATCACGCCGGAGTCGAACGGCCCGCTGGGCACCAGGAACGACACGACCGCCTCGGGGTGGGAGGTCCCGGTGACGCCGTCCGGGGTGACGGTGAGCTCGATCAGCTCGCCGGTGACCGGACAGGTAGAGGTCACTCGCGCGGCTGCCCGAGCCGGCCGGGCAGGAAGAGGGTGTCCCAGGCGCACCAGGCGTACAGGACCCGCCCGCCGGACTCGTACCGGTGGGCCGGGGACAGCTCGCTGATCGTCAGGCCCCAGAACCCGGTGACCCGGCCGGCGCTGTCGGTGAAGACGGCGGGCCAGGAGGCGAGCGTCTCGGTCACCTCCGTCCCTGCAAGCCCGGTGGCCGCGGCCAGGTCGGCCGCCGCGACGGGGCGGCCCTCGGCGAGCAGCCGGTACCGAGTGGGTCCGCGACCGCCGCTGCCAGCAGGAGGCCGCCACGGCCGGTGAGCCGCTTGTGGCCTTCGAGCACGGCGGGTTCAGGCGGCGAGGCTGAGCATCAGGATCGGCTTTGATGTCCGGTGGCGGGCCGGGGGGGCAGGTTCAACGGTCAGGCCCACCCAGTCGCCGGCGGTCACGCCGGTGGCGATTACCAGGCTGGTCATGCCCCGGTCGGGTGCCGGGAGCACGCCGGCTGGCCGGTCCCCGGCCGGCCCCATCAGCCACAGCTGGTAGTAGCGGCCGGCTGACAGCGCCGGTAGCCCGGCCGTGGTGAAGACCAGGGCACGGTCCCGGCGGGACATCACGACCGTGGCCGTGCCCCCGGCCGTCACCCGGGAGGTCAGCAAGACCGCGTCCGGTGCGTTCAGCACCTCGGCGATCGCGTGGTCGCTCAGCCGAGCAGTGCCGAGGTGATGCTCGGCGCTAAGCGCGACCGCGCCGGAGGCCGCCGCGGCGGCGAGGAACACGACGGCCAGGCCCAGCGCGAGCCTGCGCGGCGCGGGCCGCCAGGCTCGCTTGGATGCTGGTACCCACCGGGCTCTCGCCCGGTGCACGCGCAGGAAAGCCCGCCAGGCCGGCGCCCGGTCGACAGCGGGTAGCTGCCTGGTCCGCGCGGAGGCCGCGACCGTTCGGTCGATCACTTCCGCGGGCGGACTGGCCGCGACCGCCTCGGCCAGCCCAGCGGTGGCCTCACGCAGCCCGCGCAGTTCCCCCGCGCAAGCCTGGCACGTGGCCAGGTGCCGCTCGAATCGGGCGCGATCCGCCCCGGTTATCGCGTCCAGCGCGTACGCCCCCACCAAGCTATGCGGCTCGGGCCGTGGTCTCCTCATCGTGCCCCCAGGCAGTCTCGCAGCCGGATCAGCCCGTCGCGCATCCTGGTCTTCACCGTTCCTTCCGGCACGGCCAGCAATGCGGCGATCTCGCGCATGGTGTACCCGCCGTAGTAGGCCAGTGTCACCGACTCGCGCTGCAAGCTGGTCAGCGATCTCAGGCAGCGCCGCACCCGCTCCCGGTCGAGCCGGGCCTCGACCGTTTCTGTCACCTCGTCGTAGGCGACCTGGTGAGAGGCCGCGCGCAGCTGGCGCTCGGCCGATCTGTGCTCTGACCGGACCCGGTCGACCGCGCGGCGATGCGCGATCGTCGTCACCCACGCCATCGCGCTGCCCTTACCTGGCTCGAACCTTGACGCAGCCCGCCACACGTCAAGCAGTACCTCCTGGCAGACTTCCTCTACCTGCGACGGGTCACGCACCACCGCGCGCACCACCCCGAACACCGCCGATCCAGCGCGGGCGCACACCGCCTCGAACGCGGCCTGATCGCCGCGGGCCACGGCACCGATAAGGGCCTCCAGGTCGGCATGCCGCGTCTGCCCGGCGGCAGTGCCAGGCACCTGCCGCGGGCCCGCCTCGCGCATTCCCACATCTGTAATTCGTCGCCGCCTCCGGTTCCGCTTGCCCGGTCGGCCCGATTTCGCGATCAACTCGCAGACAATCCAAGGCTGCCCCGGCGACGAGTAACTACTGTGACCAGCCCCGCGACGGCCGCAAGTCCGAGCCCCGCAAGCAGGCACGTCAGCCAATGGCCGTAAACCAGGAGGAACGATGCCATCCACTGCTAGAGGCCTGGCCCGGGGCGGCCGCGCTGCCGCGCTGCCGGTGATAGCCGTCGCGCTCGCGGTGACCGCCGCGGCCTGCTCCAGCGCCGCCAGCACGACCAGCGCCCCGCCGGTCGCGTCCCAGCACGCCGCCGCGTCACCCTCCAAGTCGATGACCGAAACAGCCGCCACGATCGGCACCGACTGCGGAATGATCCCCGCAGCCGGAATGGGCAGCATGCACGGGATGGCCATGGACCCGGTCGTCACTGCGGCCAGCCACAATCCGCTGATCACCACGCTGGCCGCCGAAATCAGCAAGGCCGAGCTGACGAGCACCCTCAACTCGGCCAGGAACATCACTGTCTTCGCGCCCGACAACGAGGCCTTCAAAAAGCTCAGCGGACACGAAATGGCGATGATGAGCGGCATGGCCGAACTCGCCAAGGTCCTCAAGTATCACGTGGTCAGCGGCCGCATCACCCCAGCGGATCTGGCCAGCGGGAAGACTTTGACCACGCTTGAAGGCAGCGAGCTCAAGACGTCAAAGATGGGCAGCACCTACGAGGTGAACAACGCCGCCGTCACCTGCGGGAACCTGCACACCGCCAACGCCACCGTCTACATCATCAACGCGGTGCTGATGCCCGCTTGATAAGCCGCCTGGATAGACCCAGGATCTTCCGCGACTGTCGTCGCCGGTTATCCGCGGGTGGACCACGGCCCGGCTGCCGTATCAGCGCGGGGAAGATGTCCGGGCTGTGGTCGGGCAGCCCGAACGCGGTCAAGCTCGCTGACCTGGACGTGATCTGCGCGGTACTCGGCTGCGAGATCGGCGAGCTGCTGATCCCCGAGCCCGTCCCGGACGCCAGGCCAGTCCCGGACGCGCAGGCTGCCCTGGCCGGCGCCGCGCCTGCCGTCGTGCCCAGGCGCCGCGACGGGCGGTCCCTGCCTCCGCCGTGAGCGCCGCCGGGGAGCCCGCCGCCAGCTGCCCGGCGTGCGCGGCCTGGGGCATCTTGTATGCCGGGGTGTGCCGGGGCTGCTACGACTTCGCCCGCCGCCACCAGGTCGGCCCGTGCGGCCGCTGCTGGCTGCACCTGCCGCTGAAGAAGGGCTACTGCCGCAGCTGCTGGCTGCAGGCCGCCCTGCAGGCTGCGGGGACGGCGAGAAGGGCGCCGGACCTCGGCCTCGCCGACTTCGCCGCCGTCGCCTGGCACCAACTGTCCTTCGCGCGCGGCTCTGAACGCCGCGGTCCGTACTGGAATTCGCCTGCTGGCGGCGGGTCATGGGGCAGCCAGGCGATGTCCGGCACGAGCCGAGGACGGCGGCCGGCCGCACCGGCGTGCGCGCGTGAGAAAGGCGCTCTCGTGGGTGTCACCGGGCGCCCCTGGCCCTCTCCGGGCGCATTCGTGGCGCCTCCTCGACGTCAGTAGTAGTGGGCCATCAGCTCGCGCATCCAGGCAGGTTGCCGCACCGAGCCGGCCGGCTGGAACTCGACCGCGTATGGCTTGATGTCCAGGATCGGCGTTCCGTCGATGGCGTCGAGCCCCTGCACGGTGAGCTCTAGGCCGGCTACCTCGAGTAGTGCGCAGGCCGAGACGCCAAGGTGGTTCGGGCGGACCGGCGAGTGCCCGGCGAGCACGCCGACCTGCGGCCACGCCGGGTTGCCGCGCGGGTGCGTAGCGTCGCGCGGGACCCTTGTCTCCCGGTGGAAATGGAAGACCACCTCGATGTGGGAGAAGTCGCTGAGCCCACCGGTTGCGGATGGGTCCACGACCGCGGGGTCCAGGACCAGCCGCGACACTACGCCGCCCCAGTGGTCCTCGAAGATCCGGGTCCTGCCGCCGCGGACTACGCCGATCGAGGTGAGACGATCGGGTCAGCCATGGCCGGTCTCGCTGGTCGCGGTCGGGTGCGGGCGCACCGCGAACATGATGGCCAGGTAGCACAGGAGAGCCGCTCCAGTAAGGACCGCCATGGCCATGGAGGCGTCGGCGCGGCTGTCGCTCACGAACGAGGCGCCACTCGCCGCTGCGCCCGTGATAGCCGCCAGGCCGGTGACTGACGCCCCGATCGCTAGTTTGTGGCGGGCTCGGATCGCGCGGGTCAGCACGCTGAGTCCTGCCACGAGCAGAAGCGTGCCCAGGGCGGCGTGGGCAGCCAAAGTCGCTGGCTGGCTCGTGAGCACACGGCCGAGCGCCGTAGCGAGCCCATGCCCCTGGTCGGTAGCCGGAACGCGAACGTACAGGTTGACCCAGACGCCCAGGATCATCTGGGCGATGAGCATCACGCAGATGCCCAGGCTGTTCACGCGCAGCGCAGCGAGGTGGCGGCCACGCCGGTCCGCCGCTGACGGCTGGTCGGCAACATCCTGGTCGACCGCTGGTTCAGTGTTCTGCATGGACTACCTCCAGAGTTCTCGGGTTCGCCGCGCGCTTCCAGCTGGCGGCGCGGAGTTCTGCGAGTCTCCTATGCCTGGCGCCACGTGTCAGGCACGGCTTGCTCCGGTGAAAAGATCGCGGATGGACGTGCTGAGGATGTGAACAGCGTCCTGCTCAGCGATCTGGCCGGCCCGGACCCCGTCGGAGCAGGCGTGCACGAGCGCGATGGACGCTGTCACCAGCCATCCGGCGGGCAGGTCGCTACGGAAGGACCCGTCGGCCCGTCCGCGCTCCAGTAGCGCGCCGATGGTCCGGTGCGCGGCCTGGTGGGTCCGCGTGACAGCTTCAGGATTCAGAAGCTCGGCCACGGCGGCGGCCATCGCCTGGTACCGCGCCAGGTGCTGCCACGTTGCGGCGAGCATCCGGTCCAGCGCCTCGACGGGCGGGCCCTCCTCGGGGTGCACGGACTCCAGGGATGTCATGGTGCGGCGCACTGCACGTACCACGGCCGCCTCGAGGAGCGCTTCCCAGGTCGGGAAGTGCGCGTAGACGGTGACGCGCGACACGCCCGCCTGGGCGGCAACGGCGGAGATGTTCGCGTGACCCTGCGACCGCAGCAGTTCCTCGGCCGCATCCAGGATCGCTTCGGTGTTCCGCTCGGCGACCTCGCGCTGATAAACGGTGGTGCGCTGCGCCGCCATCTCAGTGCACCGCCACGCGCGCGCCGGCCGCCGGCCGGACGGCCGGGACCAGCAGCGCCGCTACCACAGCCAGCCCGCAGGCGACTGCCGCGCCGATCGTGAAGCCGTGCTGGTAGCCTGCTCCGATCCCCCCGCCTGTTGCGACGGCCACTGCCGAGAACACGGCCACTCCCAGCGCGGCGCCGATCTCGTGTGCCGTGGTGATCAGGCCAGAGGCGAGCCCGGCCCGGTCGTGGGCGATGTCGTTCATGGCGGTGATGGCAGTGGCCGGCAGCACCAGGCCGGTGCCTAGCCCGACGACGAGCAGGCCAGGCAGGAAGCCGGCCAGGTAACCCGAGCGCGCGGTGACGCCCGTGAGCAGGAGCGCTCCCCCGCCCATCACCACAAGGCCGGCGACGATCAGCACACGCGACCCGGCCCGCGGCAGCAGCCGCGAGGCGAGGTGGGCGCTCGCCCCGACCACCACTGCGAGCGGGAGAAACTCCAGGCCTACCCGCAGCGCCGAGGCGTGCTGAACGCCCTGCAGGTACAGCGAGTTCAGAAAGAACGTGGCAACCAGGACCCCGGTGGAGCCGAGCATGACGACCACCCCGGCGAGCAGGGAGCGGGTTCGCCAGATCTGCACGGGCACCAGCGGCCGCCGCACCGACCGCTCGACCGCGGCGAAGGCCACCAGCAGCACGAAGGCCAGAGCAAGAAGCAGCAGGGTCCGGGCCGATCCCCAGCCGTGCCCGGGCGCGCCCGCGAGTGCATAGACGAGCGTTACTAGCCCCGCCACTGCGAGTCCCGCGCCCGGCAGGTCGAGCTCGCGCACGAAGCGGCGGCTTCGCGGCTCGTGCCGCAGCACCAGGTGCAGGCTCAGCAGGCCGGTTACAACGCCGATGGGCACGTTCACCAGGAAGACCGATCGCCAGCCGAGCCAGGTCGTCAGGATCCCGCCCGCTAGCACGCCGACGGCAGCGCCGGCCCCGCCGATCGCGCCCCAGATGCCGAGCGCCGTCGCTCGCTGCGCACCTGCGTAAGTCGTCGTGATGACGGACAGAGCCGCTGGAGTGAGCAGCGCAGCGCCGATCCCCTGGCCGGCCCTGGCGGCGATCAGCGTGCCCACGCTCGGGGCGAGGCCGCTTGCCAGCGACGCCGCTGTGAACACCGTCAGGCCGGTCAGGAAGACCCGGCGCCTGCCCGCCACGTCCGCCGCCCGGCCGCCGAGCAGCACCAGGCCTCCGCTCGCCAGGACATAGGCGGTGACGACCCACTGCAGAGCCCCAGCGGTGAAGCTGAGCGATCTGGCGATGGATGGCAGCGCCACGTTCACGATGGTGGCGTCGAGGATGACCATAAACTGGGCCACGCTGAGCAGGACCAGCAGCGACCATGGCCGGCGTTCGTGGTCTGGCCCTTCGCGCTGCGCCGGAGCTCGATCGGTGTCAGCGATGGTGGCTCGCCTGGAGCTATGTAGACCACGCATTCCGTGCATGAGGTCCTCCCAGAGGCGATGGGTTAACAATGATGTCAACCAGCAGACTTGCCTGGCATCGCATGGTTGTCAAGTGTGTAAACCCGTCGTCTCGGCGATCCGGCGCTTGAGAACGGACACCATCCATGCACGATCGGCCACCCGCGCCACGGGAGCCGCGCCCGTCTCCGATGAGCACGGGCAGGCAACCGCACTCCCAGCCCAGCAGGGCCCACAGCCGAGACCGCCGATGCCGAAGGGAAGCTAGTCCGCGCGGGCCAGGGGGTCGCGCCGCCGCGGCCTTCTGCGTGGCCAGGGACCGGGGTGGGTGGGCGTGAGTGGTCCTTGCTGGAGTTCCTCCTCCTTCCTTATTCAGGAATCGCGCCGGGTTCCGCCGCTGGGTGACGATCGCTGCATGGAGTTGCGAGCTGAGCGTGTGATCAGCGCCTCCGCCGAGGACGC
>Ga0070698_100009954_pt1 | contig 10165 bp, 7 predicted proteins | sample KBSK1502metaG_FD_65477 | JGI IMG/M metagenome (GOLD analysis project Ga0070698, IMG submission 65477) | Corn, switchgrass and miscanthus rhizosphere microbial communities from Kellogg Biological Station, Michigan, USA - KBS K1-50-2 metaG | ecosystem: Host-associated > Plants > Roots >... | reverse complement strand
CTTCGAGGCGTTTCGAGAGCGCTATCGCGGCATGTTGGCCTGGGCGCTTCGCCACCGGGTGGCCGTGCTCGTGGCCTTCGGCGCCTTTTTGGGCGTCTCGGTGGGAGTGGGCGCCTTCACCGGCCAGGATTTCTTTCCCCAGCTGGACGCCGGCCAGTTCCGCCTTCATGTCCGGGCGCCGGCGGGAATGCGGATCGAGCAGGTCGATCAGCTCTTCGGCGCCGTCGAGGCCCGCATCCAGCAGGTGATTCCCCCGGACGAGACGGCGCTCATCCTCCACAACATCGGCCTACCCGTGGGCGGGATCAACCTGGCGTTCAGCGACAGCGCGACCATCGGCTCGTCCGATGGCGAGATCCTGGTCGCCTTGAAGCCCGAGCGCCGTCACTCGACCTTCGCGTACATGAAGACGCTGCGCCAGGAGCTCCCCAGAGAGTTCCCGAACGCGACATTCTTCTTCCAGCCCGGCGACATCGTCAGCCAGATCCTGAATTTCGGCCTGCCCGCGCCCATCGACATCCAGATCGTGGGCCAGAATCGCGCCGCCAACTACGCGCTCGCCCGGCAGATCGCGGACCGAGTGAGCCGCGTGCCGGGGGTAGTCGACGTCCACGTGCATCAGATCGTTGATGCGCCGGCCCTCATGGTCAACGTCGATCGAACGAGAGCCGCCCAGGTAGGCCTCACCCAGCGCGACGTCGCGAATGCTCTGCTCGCCTCCCTCGCCTCCAGCGCGGATGCCGCGCCCAACTTCTGGCTGAATCCGAAGAACGGCGTCAACTATCGGGTGGCGGTGCAGACGCCGCAGTACCGCGTCGATTCCCCGGATGCCCTGCAGAGCGAGCCCATCAACGCGGCGGGTGCCTCCTCCCCGGAACTGCTGACCAATCTCGCCGGGGTGGAGCGGGGGACGACGGCCACAGTGTCGAACCACTACAACGTCCAGCCGGTCTTCGATATCTTCGCGAGCGTTCAGGATCGCGATCTCGGGGGCGTCGCCCGTGACATCAAGCGAATCCTCGCCGATACCACGCGCGCGCTGCCCCGGGGCAGTACACTCGTGGTCCGGGGCCAGGTCCAGAGCATGAACGCGGCCTTCGTGGGGCTGGGCACCGGCCTGATCTTCGCGATCGTGCTAGTCTACGCCCTCATGGTGGTCAACTTCCAATCGTGGCTCGATCCTTTCATCATCCTCTCTGCCTTGCCCGGCACCATCGCGGGCATTCTCTGGGCGCTGTTTCTCACGCTGACGAGCATCAGCGTCCCCTCACTGATGGGCGCGATCATGAGCGTCGGTGTGGCGACGTCGAACAGCATTCTCCTCGTCACCTTCGCCAATGATGAGCGTCGGGAAGGGCACGGCGCGATGACGGCGGCCCTCTCGGCCGGCTACACGCGGCTGCGCCCCGTTCTCATGACCGCGCTCGCCATGATCATCGGTATGTTTCCCATGTCCCTCGGACTCGGAGAGGGAGGGGAGCAGAACGCGCCCCTCGGCCGAGCGGTAATCGGCGGCCTGGCCGTCGCCACCGTCACCACGCTCTTCGTCGTGCCCGTCATCTACAGCCTGCTCCGGCGGCAGCCGCCGTTCCAGGAGAGCGCAGGGCCCATGGAGGCGGCGGGGTCCGGTAGGGTCGGCCCGGAAACTCGAGGAGGAGATCGACATGATACGTGAGCCTGCGGTCCGGACGGCGATGCCGCGCGCGGGCGGCTTGAGCGGCCGGCGCCTTCCCGTCACGTGGTTGGCCGTCGTCATGTTGATCGGGGTCATCGGGCTTGTGGGCGCCGGCACCTTGCCTCGGGTTCGACGGCACCAGGATCTCGAAGCCGCCGCCCGCGCCGTGAAAGATGGGGTGCCGGTGGTCAACGTAATCTTCCCGGTTCGGGGCAAACCGGTCGCGGAGTTCACGCTTCCGGGCACCATCCAGGCGATCCAGGAAACCGCGCTCTACGCCAGGGTCGACGGCTACCTCAAGCGCCGACTCGTGGACATCGGGGATCGTGTCGTAGCCGAGCAGGTGTTGGCGGAGGTCGATACGCCCGAGCTCGATCAGCAGCTGTATCAGGCCAAGGCCACGCTGGCCCAGGCGCAAGCCGCCCGGGCCCAGGCCGTGGCCAGCCTCGAGCAGGCTCGGTCCGCCCTCGTGCACACCCAGGCCCAGCTCGAGTACAACGGCACCAATCTGTGGCGCTGGCGCACGCTCAAGGAGCGGGAGCTCGTGGCCCAGCAGGACGTCGACGATCGCCAGGTGCTCGTCACGACCGCCCAGGCCGACGTCAAGGCGGCCCAGGCCAACGTCGTCGCGCTGGACGCGAGCGTGGCGGCCGCGGACGCGAACGTAGTGTCCAACCAGGCCAACGTCCAGCGCCTGGTCGAGATGCAATCGTTCCAGAGAATCCGGGCACCCTTCCCCGGCATCGTCACTGTGCGCAACGTGGACAACGGTGCGTTGATCAGCTCGGGGAGCGCCACCAGCAACACGCCGCTCTTCAGGATGGCCCGGATCGATAGCCTGCGAATCTTCGTCAGTGTCCCCCAGACGTTCGTGACGGACCTCAAGCCCGGCCTCACCGCCGAGCTGATGGTTCGTGAGTTTCCGCAGCGCGTGTTTCCGGGAAAGGTCGTGAGCACCGCGGGGGCGCTCGATCCCACCTCGCGGACCCTGCTCACGGAGGTTCGCATCCAGAACGAGGGAGAGGTGCTGCGGCCGGGGATGTACACGGACGTGAGATTTCAGCTGATTCGGACGGCCCCGCCGCTGGTGATTCCGTCGAACGCTCTGATTATCCGGTCGGGCCCGCCGCGGGTCGCCACCGTAGGGGCCGATGGCAAGGTTCGCTTCTCAGTGGTCCAACTCGGCCGCGACTTCGGTACGACGGTCGAGGTCGTCGGGGGCTTGAGCGAGCGGGATCGTCTGCTGGTCACGCCACCCGATACCCTGCAGGAGGGTGCCGTTGTTCGGATCCCGGCATCGCCGCCCGGGGCTGATGACTGGACAGGATCGGGCAGGTCGCCGGTCAGACGACCTCCACCACGAAGGTGAGGCGAGTCGATTTCGGTGGTTGCGGGCCCCCGCAACCATCCACAAACGGGACAAGAGCGGGAGTGTATGCCGTTTCTCGAAGGCTTCTCGATTTCGGAACGATCAGGACGCGCCAGAGAATCCGGCGACCGCCGCTCCCTCGCCGCCGCGCTCAGCTGAGCGGTAGGCGGCATCGACGATGGCAACCGCCCGCAGCCCGTCCTCGATGATGATGGGAAACGGGGTGCCCTCACGCAGGGCACGGACGAAGGTGCCCAGGGTCTCTCGCACGGTGGGCACTGGTGGGGGGACGGGGAGCGTGAGGCGCTCAGGGCCGCGTACGAGGTGGACGAAGCCATGCACGTGATCCGCTAACAGGTGGCCCCGGGCGCCGGCCAGCTCGAGCAGGCCGACGCGGCCACCCATTGCTCGCGAGCCCGCGATGGTGGCCAGGAGTGACGGGTTACTCAGCTGGCACGCCATGGCGAAGCTATCCTCCGTTTCGCGCGTGATGATCTGCGCCGTCCGGCACCAGACCCGGGTGACCTCGCATCCCGTGAGGAAGCGGAGCAGGTCGAAGCTGTGGACGCCGGTATGGAGCACAATGCCGCCGCCGCTCTCCGCGCGTCGGTCGAGCCAGTCCAGGGGGGAGGGTTCGAATCGCTGGCTCAGGTAGAGGGCGTGCAGGGGCCCAATCTCGGGCACGTGCGCCTGGACGGTCTGGACCGTGCGGTTGAAGCGGAGCGTGTGGGCAACCATCGCGCGCACCCTGCTGGCGGACACCAAGCTCGCGATGCGCTGCGCGGCAGGCAAGCTCGTCGCCAGCGGCTTCTCGATGAGCAGGGGCTTGCCCGCCCGGCATGCCGCCTCCACGATGGCGGGGTGGAGTATCGGCGGGACCGCCACGACCACGGCGTCCACGCCCGGGTTGGCTACGAGATCACGGTAGTCATCGTGAAACGTGCAGCGATACGCTGCGGCGAGCTTCTCCCCTTCGGGGCGGTTCCGCCGGCAGACGGCGACGAGGGCTGCGTCCGTCAGGTCCTCTACGATGTGGCGGACGTAACGAGACCCATGCTTCCCCAGACCGATCAGCCCGATGCCGAGCATGAGACGGGTGGGGCAGTGCGAGGTGCGCAGGCGAGCATCGAGTGAGGCCGAGAATAGATGACGGTTGGAGCGAGAGCAAGCGCGGTGAAGCTGTTACCGTCCATGCTCATCGCTTACACAAGCACCCATCCTGCACGACCAATCCTGTCCAAGTCCCATATTCCCACGGTATGTCCCGCCAGAGTCTCGGGTGATGAGAGTTAGTCGGTGTCATGACATAGCGGGAGCCGACCAGGGACTAGAATCCCGGCCCGAATTTGAATCCCGGGGGTCAAGATGTTGAGTCAACACTCCCCAACTAGTGGATCAGACTACGAAAGCGCGTGGCGGACCGTAAACGCGGGTTCGAATCCCGCCGGGGTCACCACCCTGATTCAGGCATTTCGCGGAGTTCACGCCACCGAGGAACTCCCACGGCACCTCCAGAAGGTCTCAGACTCAGAGTGCAAACGTTGAACCATCCGCGTCGAGGCCCCTGTGCTGGCGGCGCTGAGCCGCTGGGGCAACGAGGAGGGCTAAGTGCCGACAACCAGGCCGCCGAGGGTAGCGCGCCATGGCCTCGCTTGCCCGTTGGGTGGCCTCTCGCGGCCAGAAGGGTGCTCCACCTCTGGGGCGAACAGACACCCCTCCCTGTAGGAGAGACCCCTTGTCAGACCCCACGACAGCCCCGCCTGACCGCCTAGAAGGCGTACGTACGGCGACCCCGCCATCTCTGGTAGGCTCGCGCTGCCCAGTGTGCCAGGGAACGGCTCCTCAAGGGCTGGCAGACCGTGTGCTCTGGGAGCTGCCGGGCGAAGCGGTGGCGAGTGCGACAACTGGATCAACGGCGAGCCTCCGCCGGCCGAGACGAAGAGATCCGGGCCCTCTTGGAAACCGCGCTGAAGAAGTTGGGGAGAGAGCGGCCATGAATCGCCGAGCGTTCCTTAGCGCCTTGAGCGGCGGCCTCCTCGTCGCGCCGCTCGCCGCCGAGACGCAGCAGGCGGGCAAGGTGTACCGCATCGGGATGTTGGAGACGACGTCCCCGGCGCTGAACGCTGCCAACCTCGACGCATTCAAACAAGCGCTGCGAGAACTCGGATACGTCGAGCGGCAGAACTATGCGATCGAGTACCGATCGGCCGACGGTCGGCCCGAGCGGTTCCCTGACCTGGCGGCCGAACTGGTTCGCCTGAAAGTGGACCTGATCCTGACGAGGGGGACGACAGGGGCGCTGGCGGCGAAGAACGCCACGCGCACGATCCCAATCGCCATGGCGACGAGCGGCGATCCAGTTGCCGCCGGACTCGTCTCCAGCCTTGCCCGCCCGGGCGGGAATGTGACGGGGCTGAGCAGCATCAACGCTGAGCTAGTCGGTAAACGATTGGGGTTACTCAAGGAGACGATCCCTGGTCTCGCGCGGATTGCTGTGGTCCTGAATCTGAGCAACCCGACACTCGTCACTCAACGGAAGCAGATAGAGGTCGCGGCACGATCCTTGGGGTTCCAGCCTCAGTTTCTCGATGTCCGAAAGCCCGAGGACCTTGGGCGTGCCTTTGACGCCGCGGTCAAGCAGCGCGCGGATGCCGTCAACGTCGGTCTCGACTTCCTGGCCCAGAGCAATCTCGCACGTATCGTTGACTTGGCCGCGAAGCACCGGCTTCCCACAATCTATTCGACGAGGGACTTCGTGGACGCCGGGGGCCTCATGGCCTATGGCGTGAGCCGTCTCGAGATGTATCGCCGCGCCGCCACCTACGTCGACAAGATCTTCAAGGGCGCTAAGCCAGGCGACCTTCCGATCGAGCAACCCACGAAGTTCGAGTTCGTCATCAACCTCAAAACCGCCAAGGCGCTCGGGCTCACAATCCCGCAGTCGCTCCTGTTACGGGCGGATCAGGTGATTGAGTGATGGAGCGGCGCACGTTCATCGGCACCTTGGCGGGCGGCCTCCTCGCCGCACCGCTCGCCGCCGAGGCGCAGCCATCCAGCAGGGTCGCGCGCGTCGGGACTCTTAGCGTCGAGGCCGGCTCCCTTGATGATGTTGGCAGGGTTGCGTTCCTCGCGGCGCTGAAGGATCTCGGCTGGATCCCGGGTCAGAATCTCATCTTTGAAGCCCGGTACGCAGCGGGCCAATCCGATCGGCTCCCCGCGCTGGCTGCGGAACTCGTCCGCCTCAAAGTCGACATGATCATCACCTTCCTCAACCAGGAGACCCTGGCGGCCCAGCAGGCGACGGCCTCCATCCCCATCGTCATGCTTCGGGGTATCTATCCGGAGCAGGCGGGGCTCGTCGCCAGCCTGGCCCACCCGGGCGGCAACGTCACAGGGACAACAGTCGGACCGGTCACTGGCGGGAAGTACCTCGAACTGCTCAAGGAGGCTCTCCCCAAGCTGAGGCGGGTCGCTATCTTGTTAGACCCGACCTTCCCTGGTCTCGCTGCCGCTGGTCAAGAGATGGAGGCTGAGGCCCGAAAGCTGGGCCTGACGCTCACTCCGATCGAGGCCCAACGCCCAGACGACGTCGAGCAAGCCCTCGGAAGGGTGGCGAAAGAACGCCCCGGCGCGCTGTGGATCGTGCCGGTTGGCGCCATCGCAGGGGGCGTGCGCCAGGTCATCGCTTTCGCTACCAAGGAGAGGCTGCCGACGATCTTTCCATCGAGATTCTTTGTCGAGATCGGCGGGCTCATGTCGTACGGTGCCGACCGCGAGCATCTTGCGAGGCGCGCTGCCTCGTATGTCGACCGCATTCTCAAGGGAGCCAAGCCGGCAGACCTCCCCGTCGAGCAGCCAACCAAGTTCGAATTCGTCGTCAACCTGAAGACTGCCCGCGCGCTAGGGTTGACCATCCCGCAGTCACTCCTGCTGCGGGCGGATCAGGTCATCGAGTGATGGACCGGCGAGCGTTTCTAGTCGCCCTGGCCGCCAGCGTCCGTGCTGCGCCGCTGGTCGCCGGGGCGCAGCCAGCGGGGAAGCTGCCTCGCATCGGTGTCCTGGTGCCGGCCGAACCAGCGTCCCCGAAGGAGCCTAACGTCGGGGCATTCCGTCAGGCCCTGGGCGATCTCGGATATAACGACGGTCGGAACATCGTCGTCGAGTACCGCTACGCGCACGGCAACACCGACCTCTTTCCTGAGTTAGCAGGCGAGTTTGTTCGTTCGAACGTCGCTGTGATGGTTGTCGCTTCTGCGGCACCTGCGGTCGCGGCCAAGAAAGCAACGAAGTCGATCCCAATCGTATTCATCGGTGTAGGTGATCCGGTTGAAATTGGGTTGGTAACGAGTCTCAGCCATCCTGGCGGCAACGTCACCGGTCTGTCCATGCGACTCGGTGACGGCTTTATGGGAAAGCTTGTTGAACTACTGAAGGAAGCAGCGCCGACGATTTCCCGGGTGGCGTACCTTCGCACCCCACAGGTTCCGGCAAATGAACAGCGAATAGGTGAGATGCAACGCGCGACCAAGGGGCTCGGCCTCAAACTCGTCATCCTCGAAGTGCGTGACCTCCATGAACTGGAGCCGGTTCTCAGGACTCTGACTCAGCCGCCCGGCGGCTCATTCGTTGTGATCGGACAGCCACTGCTCTTTCCTCACCGCAGCGGGATCACAGAACTTGCCGCCAGGTTCAAGATACCGGCTATCTACAGCTTCCGGGTCTTCGCGGACGCGGGCGGGCTCATGTCCTACGGGCCGGACCTCCCGGACTTGTGGCGGCGAGCTGCCCACTACACAGATAGGATCTTGAAGGGAGCCAAACCCGCCGAGATGCCAGTGGAGGAACCAGTCAAGTTCGAGCTCATCGTCAACGTCAAAACCGCCAAGGCCCTCGGCCTGACGATCCCTCAATCGCTCCTGCTACGTGCTGATCAGGTGATTGAGTGATGGACCGGCGCACGTTCCTCGGGACCTTGGTTGGCAGCATCGTCGCCACCGGCCTGCGCGCCGCGCCGCTCGCCGCTGAGGCCCAGCCAGCGGGGAAGGTGTACCGCATCGGCTATCTCAGCGACCGGCTCGGCCCCGGGGCGTTCGAGGAGGCCTTCCTCCGCGGACTTCGCGAACTCGGGTATGTCCAGGGTCGAAGCATCATCATCGAATACCGGTGGGCTGAGGGCAAGGTCGAGCGCCTGTCGGCACTCGCCGCCGAGCTTATCAGCCTGCAGGTGGACATGATCGTCACGGCGGGCGTGCCCGCCGCGAAGGCGGCGAAGGCGGCGACCTCCACCACTCCGGTCGTGATGGCGACCAGCGCCGACGCGGTCGGCGACGGGCTGATCGCCAGCTTTGCACGTCCCGGCGGGAACGTTACCGGGATATCGCTGTTCAGCCGTGAGCTAAGCGGCAAGCGGCTGGAGGTCGTCAAAGAGGCAATCCCTGGGATCACGCGCGTGGCCGTGCTGTTCAACACCCTCAATCCCTCGAATCCGCCACAGTTCAGGGAGACGGAGGCTGCGGCGGAGAGGCTCGGCCTCAAGGCGGTGCCTCTCGATATCCGTTTCCCTGACGGCATCGAGCCCGCCTTCGCCGAGGCGGCCCGGAGCGGCGCGCGTGCGGTGCTCATCGTCTCCGACTCCGCCACGATCACACATCGGGCGCAGCTCGGTGCCGCTGGACTCAAGTACCGTCTCCCGACGATGTTCTCGAACAAGGCCTACTTGGAAGGCGGCGGCCTGATGAGCTACGGGCCGGACATTTTCGAGGCGTTTCGCCACGCCGCGACGTATGTGGACAAAATCCTCAAGGGCGCCAAGCCAGCCAATCTCCCGGTTGAACAGCCGGAGAGGTTCGAACTGGTCATAAACATGAAGACGGCGAAGGCGCTCGGGCTCACGATCCCGCAGCCGCTGCTACAGCGGGCGGATCAGGTGATTGAGTGATGGAGCGACGAACCTTCATCTCCGGCATGACCCTCGGTCTCCTCGCCGCGCCGCTCGCCGCCGGGGCACAGACGGCGGGGAAGACCTACCGGATAGGTATTCTGGGTAATGTCCCGCTGACCGACCCTGAGGGCGCGACTCTGTGGGGGGCATTCATCCAAGGGCTGCGGGAACTCGGCTACGTCGAGGGTCAAAACGTCACGATCGAGCACCGATCTTCAGAGGGGCACTACGAGCGGCTCCCGGCCCTTGCGGGCGACCTGGTTCGTCTCAAGGTTGACGTCATCGTCGTGCCAGCCGACCAGAACGCCCGTGTTGCCCAGCAGGCCACTCGGACGATCCCGATCGTCGGGGCAGGCCTTGGCGATCCGACGGGGACTGGGCTCGTCGCCAGCCTCGCGCACCCGGGTGGGAACGTCACCGGAGTATCCTTCATTAGTTCCGAGCAAGCGGGGAAAGAGATCGAGTTGCTCACGGAGATTGTCCCCGGCGTCTCCCGAGTGGCCGTACTCTCGAATCCGACCAACCCGATTAACCGCGTTTTGTTGAGAGAGGCGAACGCTGCGGCGCGGTCGTTGCGGCTCCACCTTCAAGCGTCTGAAATCCGAGAGCCTGACGACTTGGGGCGCGCGTTTGCGGCGATGACCCGGGAGCGTGTCGGGGCCCTTCTCGTCCTGCCGGACGGGATGTTTCTTCTCCACCGAGCAAGGATCGTAGACCTCGCGGCGAAGCGTCGAGTGCCAGCGGTGTACGCGCTGAGGGAGCACGTGGACGCCGGCGGCCTTGTGTTCTATGGAGCGTCCCTTCGTGACGGTTTTCGGCGTGTCGCCACGTACGTGGACAAGATCCTCAAGGGCGCTAAGCCCGCCGATCTCCCCATTGAGCAGCCCACCAAGTTCGAACTGGTCATCAACCTCAAGACCGCCAAGGCCCTCGGCCTAACGATCCCGCCGTCACTCCTGCAGCGGGCGGATCAGGTGATCGAGTGATGGACCGGCGGGCCTTCATGTCTGGCATCGCGGGCGGGCTGCTCGCCGCACCGCTCGCCGCCGGGGCGCAGCCGGCGGGGAAGATATTCCGAATCGGTATCCTCGGGCTAGGTTCCCCTGAACTCTTGCGGCAAACGCTGCGCGAAGTGGGGTACGTCGAAGGGCTGAACCTTGCCATCGAGTGGCGCGATGCA
>Ga0070698_100009953_pt1 | contig 10165 bp, 6 predicted proteins | sample KBSK1502metaG_FD_65477 | JGI IMG/M metagenome (GOLD analysis project Ga0070698, IMG submission 65477) | Corn, switchgrass and miscanthus rhizosphere microbial communities from Kellogg Biological Station, Michigan, USA - KBS K1-50-2 metaG | ecosystem: Host-associated > Plants > Roots >... | reverse complement strand
CTCACGGGCTCGACCAGGTCGGCGGATTTCCCGACGACCCCGTGCGCCCTCGACCGAACAAGGAGCGGAGGTCAGGATGTGTTTGTGACCAAGCTGAATCCGACGGGCACGGCGCTCGAATACTCGACGTACCTAGGTGGTAGTACAAACATTCCTTTCCCTGGCGGCGTGACGATAACCGGCGAAACAGGTTATGGCATAGCGGTCGACGATTCGGGCAGCGCCGTATTAACCGGCGCGGTCTCGTCGCCCGACTTCCCCGTTACCTCGGACGCTTTCGACCACACCGTTGATGGCAGCGACGTGTTCGTGACGAGGTTGAACGCGTCGGGCGGCTTCATCACCTACTCGACCTTTCTGGGCGGAAGCGACCAAGAACAGGGACTCGACGTCGCGTTGGACGGCGCGGGTGCCGTATATGTGACTGGGTTCACCTCATCACAAAACTTCCCCGTAACCTCCGGAGCGTCCGACGTGACTTTCGGGGGAGGTTCCGACGACGTGTTCGTAACTAAGATGACCCTGCCGCCCGTGTCGGCGGAGTTGGCCGCTACTCCTAGCACACTCCAGATCACGCCACCCTCCGGCGCGACCCCCGCGGGGACGAGCGCCACTTTGACAGCTGCCGTCGGCAACCCTGTCGGCGGCCCCCTCCCGAACATCGTCGTGCACTTCAGCGTGACGGGCTCGCGGATAACCTCGGGCTCCTGCATCACCGGCGCGGATGGGCGCTGCGTTTTCAGCTATACGGGCCCAGCCTTCAACGGCTCAGACACGATCAGCGGATTCGTAGACACTAATAACAACGGCGTCAAAAACCCTTGTGAGCCGTCTGCCACAGCTACAAACACCTGGACAGGCAATGGACCACCGGCAATCGTGAACCCGGGTACTCAAACAAACCTAGAGGGCGACTTGGTCTCGCTTGCTCTCGCGGCCTCAGATCCCGACGGCAACACACTCACGTTCAGTGCGACCGGCTTACCGGCTGGACTGGCGATTAACCCGACGAGTGGCATCATCAGCGGCACCGTCGACTTCCTTGCCGGCGGATCATTTGACGATGACGGAAACTTCATCCCCGCAAGAGCATATTCGGTCACTGTCACAGTCTCGGACGGCCTGGGCTCCAGGGGTGTGTCTTTCGACTGGACGGTAATAAACGTGAACGGCGCGCCAGTGGCCCAGCCGATCTCGGCGACGACTGGCGAGGATACAACCGCGCAGATCACACTTGCGGCTTTGGACCCAGACGGAGACTCCCTTAGTTACGCAGTTTTTGTACAACCCACCCACGGCACGGTCACCTTGTCAGGCGGCGTCGCAACCTACACGCCCGCACCCGATTACAACGGCACGGACACTTTCAGCTTCCGGGCCAACGACGGAACCAACTACAGCAACGTCGCGACCGTGTCGATCAACGTGTCGGCCGTTAACGACTCACCCATCGCGCAAACGGACTCGGCGACGACAACCGAGGACACATCCATCAACATCTCTGTCCTCTCGAACGATTCTGATATAGATGGCGATGCGACATCGGTCGGCTCTATTACCCAGCCTGCTAACGGCGCAGTAGTCATCAACCAGGATGGCACCGTCGCATATACACCGTCTCTGAATTTCTTCGGTAGCGACAGTTTTACTTACACAGTTGCCGATGGTCACGGTGGGACCGCAAGCACTACGGTCAATGTCTCGGTGTCACCGGTTAACGACGCGCCAACTGCACTCAGCGGTGTGGCATCGCTCAATGAGGACACCCAAATCGAGGTTACGTTAGCGGCTGGGGATGTCGACAGTAGTGTTTTCAGCTTCACGGTGATTACTGCCCCGATAAACGGCACGCTCTCGGCAGTCGTAGGTGGCAAAGTTGTCTACACACCTGATCCAAACTACAACGGCCCAGACAGTTTTACGTTCTCGGCGAACGACGGAACAGCCGATAGCAATGTTGCTACTGTCACGATCACAGTGGCTCCAATCGCTGATGCGCCTCTGCTTGCGACCATCGGCAATCAAGTGATCGCCGAGGGAGCACTGCTCTCGCTCGATCTCTCAGGATCAGATCCTGACGGCGAACAGTTGACGTTTAGCGCCAGCAGTCCCCCAACCGGCGCCACACTCAATTCCGCGACAGGAACCTTTTCGTGGACGCCTACCTTCGATCAAGCGGGCAGCTACACCCTGACGTTTACCGTGACTGATCCGACAAGTCGTTCGGCGTCCGAGACGATCACGATCTCAGTCAGCGATGTTGGATCTAACCTCGGTCCCGTCTGTTCTGAGGCCTACCCGAGTATCAGTGAACTCTGGTCGCCCAATCATGAACCCCAGTTAATCAACATTCTTGGGGTTACTGATCCGAACAACGATCCGATCACGATCATCATCCGGCGGATTTTTCAGGACGAACCTACAAATACCGAAGGCGATGGAAATACCTGGATTGACGGCGGTGGCGTGGGTACTTCGCAGGCATGGGTACGGGCCGAGCGTTCAGGCACGAAGAAAGTTTCGTCGCTTAATGGACGTGTCTATGAAATCTTTTTCGACGCCTCAGACGGCCGTGGCAAATCCTGCACTGGCTCTGTCAAGGTTGGCGTGCCCCACGACCAGGCTAGAGGTCCGGCAGTTGATGATGGCAAGCGCTATGACTCGACTGTTGCTGGAGGGCCTTGTCTCAACTGCAACCACTGACCCTCAAAAAACAACGAGCGGGTAATTGATCAGGATCATCCTGAAATCAAATACCCGCTTTTTTCTTTTTTTTCCTCCAACTTACTTCTATTATCTGGGCTCTGCTCGGCCTTCATATACAACTTTACGCAAAAAGGATCGAGCCACTGCTAGTAACCCGAAATACTCATGCGAGTAATGACTAAGGTCAGCCTTATCATTCCCACCTTTAACCGCCCGCATTTGCTTCCGCGAGCTGTTGAGAGTGCGCGGCGCGCGGGCCGCGAGGTCGAAGTGATCGTGGTTGATGATGCCTCGTCCGACGGCACAGCGAGCGTGTGTGCCTCGTTGCACGACATAAAGTATTTACGAGTCGATCGCAATCAGGGAGTGGCCGGAGCCAGAAACGTTGGGTTGCTCGAGAGCTCTGGTGATTTCATTGCGTTCCTCGATGACGACGATATGCGACTGCCCGGATCTTTGGACTATCAACTCTCTTTGCTGATGGCGCAGCCGGACGCGGGTTTTATCGCGGGCGGTGTGATGCTCGCTGATCAGCATTGCGTTCCGACCGGCGAAGTGGCGATTCCTCGCGGAACAAGCGGCGATCTTTTCTGGGAAGTTCTGGAGCTCAGCGTGCACCTCATACCGGGCTCGGTTGTGGTACGCAAGGAATGCTTTTTTGAGGTCGGTATCTTCAATCCCCGACTCGCGGGCATTGACGATTGGGACATGTGGACGCGGATAGCCGAGATGCGTCCAATACTGGTGGATCCCGAGCCGGTATGCATTTATCGGGTCGCATCCCCAGACTCAGGACAAGGTTCTTCTGTTCTGGGTAGGCAGATGCGTGCTGCAGTTAGGCATCAAGAGCGTCTGTTTTCACTACCGCGTGTTAAGGAAGCGACCCCCGCTCAGCGCCGGTTGGTGCGTCAAAACACAAGACGCCGCGTTGCTGACACCTTGAGTTGGCGCGCTGCCCATGAGTTGCCCCGCGGTGCCTTTCGATTCGCCGCATCAAATTTCTCAATTGCTCTGCAACTGAGTCCGTTCTGGGCTGCGCGTCCTAACCATTTGCGGGTACTATGGCGCAGCGCTTCGACGCAACTATTGTCTCGTAACAAGAACCTTGCATCCCGCACAACACCGCCCGTTGGCTGATGACTCTTTCATTTTGATTACGAAATTTCCAAATGATGCCCCAAGTTAGTGTCATCATTGCCACTCGCAATAGGTCCTCAATGCTACGCCGCGCTGTTGAGAGCGTGCGTGACACTAATTGCAACGCAGAGATCCTTATCGTTGATGACGCTTCGGAAGATCAAACCCAACAAGTCTGTACTAGCTTCAGTGATGTTCACTACATACGTGCGAAGCGGAGACTTGGATTAGGTGCTGCAAGAAACATTGGCCTCATTGCCAGTGTGTCGCCCTACATCAGTTTTCTCGACGATGACGACCAACGTCTTCCAGGTTCCCTCGACGCGCAGGTGAAATTGCTCGACGAGCAACGCGAGGCTGGGATGATTTATGGCAGGGCTTTATATGGAGACGATCAGGGCCTTACGCAGGGCAGTTACTATCCGGAGCATTGTCCGCAAGGTGATCTCTTTTGGGATCTCTTGCGATGGAATTTTATTCCCTGTCCCACTGTCGTTTTCCGACGTGAATGTCTTAAACGGGTTGGCCTTTTGGAAGAGGAAGCGTCAGGCGTTGAGGACTGGGACCTATGGGTTCGGATAGCGGAATTATATTCTGTAATAGCGATTGATAAAGCGGTGACGATTTGGCGGCAGGGCACACCAGGGTCAGGACAGTTTACGTCGCGCGAAACAAAGCTGCATCGCGAGGCTCATCGTTTGCACGTACATAAGTGGCTTCGTTTGCCACGTGCGATCACGGCGGGCACTGCACAACGACGAAAGATTTCGCGAGATTTTGCCGCATGTGCCTCCCAACAATTAGTCTGGACAGCAGCCTCGCGGTTGAAAGCCGGGCGGATGCTTGAGGCGGCGAGAGTCGCGCTGGCCGGAGCACGTATGTACCCACTGAGCATGAGTAGAAACATTCTTAGTCTTTCCACGTTGCGATCTTTGAGCAGCAGCCTGGACACTTATTGGCGCTGAAAGAATAACGGTCTGATCCAGCCTCGATGAAAGTCATTTTCTGCAAAAATGGTTTCGCCGGTCCGCTGAGCGGCGCCGATGAAATCGTGGTCACTTACGCCCGCGAGCTGAAAGCCGCTGGCTACTCACCAAGTGTCCTACTCGTGCATCGTCCGCAAAAAGGTGATCCACTGGCAGAGCGTCTCCGCGCTGCCGAGATTCAACTAGACATACTGGCTTCAACAACATTTAGCGCTTCTCTTGCAACTGCTCGAAAGCTCGCTATTCGTGCCATGCGCGCATTCTCACCAGCAAGCAACCTGATTCGGTCTAACTCGCGCAAACTCGTCTTCGATCTACTACAGCGCTACCACGACGCGTGCTGTGATTACCTCAGACGCAATCGACCCGATATCATCCATGTCCTAACACCGGATCCTGGCGCCGTCATGCTCATCCGCGCTGCGCACGAAACCGGAATCCCGGTTGTCTATCAGGAAGTCGGTATTCCGTTTCATCCGTCGGGTTTTGAGGAAGTATACGGGCGCTTTGTCTCGGTGATTCCGCTATGTACAAGCGTTGCGGCCCTCTCTCCAAGTCTCGCACAGGAACTCCACCGCGTCGTGCCGAAACTTTCTTCCACTGACGTGCTTCCGCTTATGACGCTAGACCATAATGGTGCTTCCAGTCCGAGTATCACATCGAAGCGGATTACTTTTGGTTTCGCGGCGCGCCTCGAATACCTGAAGGGTCCATTGCTCCTTATTGCTGCCTTTCGTATTGCCCATCGCGAACACGCTGACATTTACGTGAAGATCGCGGGCGATGGGTCACAACGGAAGGAAATTATCAGCGTTTGTCGCAGCCTGGGCTTGGCAGAGAGATGCCATCTCGTCGGAGTCTACCGTACCCTTCAGGAGAGAAGTCAGTTCATGCACGGGATAGATGTTTTCGTGCTTCCCTCACTGACCGAGGGCACACCAAACGCGATCATCGAAGCGATGTCGCACGCCAAACCAATCATTGCTACAACAGTGGGAGGCGTGCCTGATGTTGTCAGCGACGAGGTGGGAATTTTGGTGCCGCCCAACGATGTCGACGCGTTGGCAGCCGCAATGTCCCGTTTGGCCCAGGATCCTGATTTGCGACTTAGGTTGGGACTTGCCGCGCGGAAGAGGTACGAACAATTCTTCGCGCCAAACGCGGTCTTGCCGTTATTAGTCGATTTCTACGAGCGCGTGATTGAGAAACGCGCGATGAGTAAGGTAGGGAGCGTTGGGGTAACTAACGAGCAGCAACCGAGGGCGAAATTAGTCCATCCATGGTCCGCCATCAACTCTTGATCCGTTGCCAACCCTGTCGCAACAATCGCCCCAATGCCGAATGCTCTCCAGTGTAATGGTGTAGACGTGCGTCATCGTTCGCGGGCCACAACGTACTTGGTGAACCGGGGCGATAGAAGGTAACAGTCAAACTACGCCTTGAGCTGCGGCACTCATCCCGCACGCGCGACACCGCATGCCATGAATTATCAGATCTTACTACCACGACCGAATTGCCAACGAGCGGAGGGATTGCTTTCACTATTTGCGTGACATCGCTGTCGCGCAAAATCGTCAGGCAACCACCGTCCTGCTCATCCCAGGTCTCGTTAAAATATAGAATGTGAGTCATTACCTTGTCGGGCAGGTCTACATGCGGACCGAGCCACGCGCTTCTGCCGTAATGAAAGACGTTTGCTTCGATTGGCAAGTCGTCGAGCTCGACGCCTGTGAGTTTCGACATGGCGTCACGGTATGCAGGCGACAATAAATCTTTGGCGAGGCACTGCCAGGCCGGACTCAATAATTGAAGGTAAGTCGGAACGTCAGCTCCCATTGCGATGAGCGACCTGGCCTCGTACTGATACCCCTTCTCGCCGTCGTAGCCCTTGACTGTCTTGAAGTGATCGCGAGGAAAAGTTTCTACGAGAACTTCGGAATCATCAGGCGAAAATAGTCGATCGACAAACGCCCAGCTGTAGGGCGTCGCTGATAAAGCTTCCTGGCAGAGCCTGGTGAAATCAATCATGCTTAGGGAGTATTAGTAGTTGCTGATTGTGGTTAATTAAAAATCTTGATTCTGCAGTTCCAAGATTAGTTTGTTCTCTGTGTCCCTCTGTGTCTCCGTGCCTCTGTGGTGAAGTGAGCCCTAAAAAACCACAGGGACACGGAGACACAGAGGCGCACAGAGAAAACCCAATCTTCTTATTAGTGAGATCACTTCAGCAAGTTCTGAAACAGTTTATTAATCACTTGATAAACTTTCGCCTTCGCTAGCGTCGCGCGTTCGGAAAAGAACTCTCGGCCTAATTCTTCGACGAAATCTATCCTGTCATTCATCTCATCCCAAGATCCCAGCTTTAGTTGCGATGGCAGATTCATCACACTCAAGAAGCCACTGGCCTTGTCGACTGGCAGTGGGCCAAACAGGTGTGGAATGCCGAAGGACGAGGCTGTCACATTCCCGTGTAGACTCGTACCGACAAACAGATCGCTAGCGGCGATGATGCACATGATGTCAGCGATCGAATAGACATTCGCATACTTCAGCGTCCCGCCCGATCGACGCATCAAGCTCTGCAGGAATTCATGATCACCGTGACAGTAACCGATTGGAAGCAGAACAACTACCGAGTTTGTCCTTTCTTGATAGCGCTTCAATTGCCTGACGATCACTTCTTCGTCAAAACCCGGGTAGGGTTTGCATTGAAAACACAGGAACGAACGACGTTTGTCAATTCCGAAACGTGAAAGGATGTTTTGCCCCCGGTGTAGTTGCTCTTCCTTTTCAAATTGATCGCTCAGCGTGATAGCCAGATCGGGAGCAACATGTATCGCTCGCTCCACCCCGGCGTTTCTGAGTTTTTCCTTTGAATGTTCATCGCGCAAATAAATGAAATGAGCCTCCTCAAAGAGACCTTTGACGCGACTTCTTTCAATTGGAGTGAAGTCATGTGGCACTCCGCAGGAAAGATACGATACCAAACTGCCTTCCGGCAGCTTACTAGCGTCGAACAGAAAGGGCCCGGCCGCAGGATAGTTCATCCAGCGGGAACGGAAGCGATCGGCATGAAAGGCAGCCGGCTGCAAACGGCCGATGTTCCTGCGCAGCAAATAATCGAAAGCGTTGAGCGGGCCGATTGAACGCCGAAGGCCGGCGTAAGAAACGCGCGAAGGTGCGCCGTAATGGCTGGCGACAACATCCCAATCGGTACGGAGGATGTCGCCGCCACCAACAACGAGCCTGCGCGGTTCGTTGCTCACCTGAAATAGAGTTTTTATGGCATCCGTTTCAAAACCCGCATCCTGTGGCGCTTTGAGAGGCAACGGAGAATAGTGATGAACCTCCACAGTTGTGTCGAGTCTCTTTAGGAGATGGCGAAAAATAATTGGATAAAGCAAATCGCCATAATTCTCCACGTCGAAGGTTCCCACGTGCGTGATCATGATGATTCTCGTACCAATGTCCGAGCGCTTCCGGATATTACTTTGCGGGTGATCGACGATCAAATACGAAGCGCGCTATCCTTCGGTAGGTCGGCCTGAACTCATGGAAATCAAACTGCATCATTTTCTTTTGGTGGGTGCGGTATGCGTGATGTCAACGGTTAATTTCACGCTCTCCCAGGACGCACTTGGACCACAACCAAAGAGAGAGCGCGCACCTGAAGACTACAAACCCGCGACATTGAAAGAAATCGACTCACCGGACTTGCAAGCGAGCAGAACCTTAAGCTTGGGAACTATTCATCCCTACAGAGTGCGTGCGACCTACATCGGGGTCAGCAGGTTGATAACACAAAGCAATAAGAAGGCATTGCTACGCTGGACGCAGTGTTGTGCAGGAGATCCTGATCACTACATCAAGGCTTACGAGAACGAGTTGCTATTCGAAGAAGACGGAGTTCACTACTGGTTGCCAATTCCAAAACAACAGCTAGTGATACAGCATCAGTTTCTAAAGGGTGATCCGGTGGACTTGTACTTAATCAAAGTTGCCACCAATCGAGGCCGCAGTGACCGCGGCTGGGCACTACTGGTTGAGAGATTTACAGATGGCGACGAACCAAAAAGTAAGGAGCGACAGGAAGCCGTGCGCTGGATTGCAGATAAACTGGGGTCATATACGGCTAGAAATATCACTGTGGAAACCCCAGAAATTTGCCAACTGAGAATTACCGAACAGGGAATACAACCCAGGCAAAAAAGAGTAGTGCTCTTTACTCTGGGCCGACTCGATTCCTCGACCGTAAAGGTAAACAACAGTAGCAGTGGAAACCTGTCGGAGATGACGTTCGAAACAGAAAGTGGCAAGCGTTCAATATCGTTTGTGATCTATGACGGCAATCCCGCTGAAGCCGGACAGACAAACAGCTATTCATTGACCTTCCCCGAACGACAAAAGGCTGAGGAGATGGCTCAGTCGTTTCAACGAGCGATCAAAGTCTGCACAGCAGCCTCGCGATAATAAGTCTCCAAATGGAATAGTCTCTCCCTCTAATCTATGTAATCCGCGTAATCTGTGGATAAACTTAGGTTCCGATCATCATTCTCGTCCGCGTAATGTCTGAACTTGACGTACCAAACTGCGAACCAAGTCCGATTCTGGATTTGCTTTTTGTAGCAAGCGCAATTCCATCTCAGCCTCTTTCAGTAAACCCGCCTCCGCATAAAGTAGTCCCAACGTAAGGTGGGATGACGGGTAAGCTCGCTTTGCTTTCAAGAGTTCATTCGCTCTCCCTTGATCAAGAACGCGAAACCTTGCCTGCGGCGCAGGCGGGCGCGGTGAGATAGTCTGTTGTCCATCTTTGGTGGCCTTGACCTGCCACGAATAAATTTTCCCTCGCTCGAGTGATTGCGGAACAGACCAGGAATTATTGGTGAGTTGTGGGCTGGCTATCACAAGTTTGAACTCGCCATCATAAATTTCAACGACATAGCCTGTTGCTCCCTCCATCGTCGACCACCGGAGAGTCGGGCGACTGGTCATTAACACGTTTCCGACAGGCTCGATTACTGAGAAGTTGTGCGGCTCGCTATTCGGACCCATTAGTGAGCTAGGAGGTCTTATGAGGCCATTGAGCTGTGACGATTTTTCGACGCGCCCACCGGTGAGAGCCTTTTTCATCATGGTTTGGTAATCAGGGGGAAGCTGTTCGGCGCCTGACAATTTGCCCTCTTGATCAACTGTCAGCACAGATCCGCCGTCTTTCAATTGGGCAACGACGGCAGCGGTTTCGGGTTGTGAAGGCTCGGGTGCAGGCTGTGCCGACAGGGAGGGTTGTGGCGCAGGAGTCGGCGCAACAACAATCTCCTGTGGTGGAACTCTTTCCGATT
>Ga0070698_100009951_pt1 | contig 10166 bp, 9 predicted proteins | sample KBSK1502metaG_FD_65477 | JGI IMG/M metagenome (GOLD analysis project Ga0070698, IMG submission 65477) | Corn, switchgrass and miscanthus rhizosphere microbial communities from Kellogg Biological Station, Michigan, USA - KBS K1-50-2 metaG | ecosystem: Host-associated > Plants > Roots >... | reverse complement strand
TTCACATCCTGCGGCACACGTTCTGTTCGCATCTGGCGATGCGTGGCGCACCCGGCAAGGCGATTCAGGAACTTGCTGGGCACGGAGAGCTGTCGATGACGCAGCGCTATATGCATCTCAGCCCGGCGGCACGTGAGGCGGCGATTCGCTTGCTGGAGTTACCGAACGCGACTAGCGGCAGTGGAGAAATAGTGGAAACGGCGGAAACCGCAAACGCAAGTTGAACCGTTGCAAGCAGTTAAGTGGCTGGGAGGCAGGGATTCGAACCCCGATAACGTGGTCCAGAGCCACGTGTCCTACCGTTGAACGACCTCCCAGTCTTGGGTCCGCGCGCGAGACCACGCGCGGCACGGCGGCGGGAAACACGGATTGTACAAAGAAGAAGCGGCCTGGCGCAAACGCGCCGGCCGCCTGGAATTGAAAGTGCCGCGAGGATGAACGAGCTAGCGAAACTGCTCGTCCGAGCTGTCGTCGCGCGCCGGCATCTCCGACGATGACGCCATGTTCTGAGTGGCCTCGCTGGTCGTCTCGCTGCCCGTCAGCTCACTGCGCCGACGATGGCTCGCCATGCCACCCTTGCGTCCGGCTTCGCGCGCTTCCTCGCTTGTCCACTCGTGGGCCGTGCCCTTCTGATGGGCGGCCTTGCCGCCCTTACTGGCAATTTCGCGCTGTTTCGCGCGGTCCATCGAAGCGAATCCGCGATCCTCTTTAGCCACACTGACCTCCTGCCCTCACTCACACTGCCCGCTCGAATGCGGGCCTCCGCGTTCGCGCAGTGGGGCTGCAACGGAGGTGCCACGGCTCAAGTGGTAATTTCGGTAACCCTCAGCAATAAAGGAACTTATCTACCAACATTTCCCCAAGCGGCCCTCGCGGCGCCGCCGGCCGGCGCCCCGCGCGATCGCCCGATCGCGCTAATTACCTGAAGAAATCGGCGAGTCTCGGGACGTCAGAAAGGAGGCGAGCCGGTCGAGCCTGGCGAGCGTCCGGTCGCGGCCGAGCAGTACCAGGACCTCGAAGATCCCCGGGCTGGCCGTCCGCCCGGTCACCGCGACGCGAGTGGCGTGGATAAGAGGTGCCGCTTTAATGTCCTGCTGTTCCGCCGTCTGTCGCACCACAGCTTCCACATGTTGCTCATCAAATGGCATCACCTCGCGGAGTGCCTGTGCGAGCGCCTCCACATGTTGGGCGAGTCCGGGGACTCCCAGATGCTTCCGGACCGCCTCGTCCTCGTACTCGACCGTTTCCGCCAGGAACGGCCGTGCCTGCTCGACGAAGTCGGTCAGCCGCTTCGCGCGCGGCTGCAGGAGCGCGAGCAGCCGCAGCAGCCAGTCGCTCGGAGGCGTGTTGGCCGGCCAGGTGCCGTCGCGCACCAGTAGCGGAACCACCAGCTGCGCGAGACGCTCGACAGGCACCCGCGCGATGTACTGGCCGTTCATCCAATCGAGCTTCGCGACGTCGAACACCGCGTTGCTCCCCGTGATGCCCTCGAGCGTGAAGCTCGCGATCAGCTCGCCGCGCGACAGGATTTCGCGATCGTCGCCCGGCGACCATCCGAGCAGCGCGAGGAAATTGACGAGCGCGTCGGGAAGATAGCCCTGCCGCTCGTACTCCATGACCGACGTCGCGCCGTGGCGCTTGCTGAGGCGCTTCTTGTCGGCGCCGAGAATCAGCGGCACGTGCGCGAAGACGGGCAGCGGCGCGCCGAGCGCCCGGAAGAGCAGCACGTGCTTCGGCGTGTTCGAGATGTGATCGTCGCCGCGGACGATGTGCGTGATCGCCATGTCGATGTCGTCCACCACCACCGAGAGGTGATAGACCGGGTGGCCGTCCGACCGGACGATCACGAAATCCTCGATGTGCGCGCCGTCGAACTCGATGGGCCCGTGCACGACGTCGTCGAACGCGGTCTTGCCCGCGGGGACCTTGAATCGAATCGCGCGCGGCGTCTTCGCGGCTTCGAGCCTGGCGATGTCTTCCGGAGCAAGATGCAGACAGCGACGGTCGTACTGCCACGCCTCTCCGCGCGCCTCGGCGCGCTCGCGTTCCTCCCGAAGTCGATCGGCGGAGCAGTAGCAGTGGTATGCGAGGCCCTTCGCGACGAGCGACGCGGCCGCGGCGCGGTGACGATCGTACCGCTGCGACTGGAAGTACGGCGCGTGCGGACCGCCAACGCCTGGCCCTTCATCCCAGTCGAGGCCGAGCCATCCCATGCCGTCGAGGATGCCCGTCACCATCTCGGCGGACGACCGTTCGGTGTCGGTATCCTCGATGCGAAGGATGAACGCGCCGCCGTGCCGGCGCGCGTACAGCCAGTTGAACAGGGCTGTCCGCGCGCCGCCGACGTGAAGGTAACCCGTAGGGGATGGAGCGAAACGAACTCTCGGCGCCGGCACTCCCTATAGGTTACTAGCGTGTAGCCGCCGCGGGCTCGAGCGTGGGCGCCGGCGTGGCCAGCGGCGGCCGCGCGAACGAGAGCGACACGAACGCGATGAAGGCGAGCCCGGCCGCGCCGTAGAACGCGTACGAGTACGAGCCGGTCGCCTGGTAGACGCGCGCGGCGATGAACGGACCCAGAATGCCCGCAACGCCCCATGCCGTGAAGAGGGCGCCGTAGTTCATCCCGAGATAGCGCGTGCCGTAGAAGTCGGCGGTCGTCGACGCGAAGACCGACAGCTGCGTCCCGTAGCACCAGTAGCCGGCAGCAACGAGCGCGTAGAGCGCGAGGATCTGGCCGATCCCTATCCCGAGCGCCGACATCACCAGCAGCGACCCGACGACCATCACCTTCAGCGTCGTCAGCCGGCCGAGCGAGTCGGAGAGCGCGCCCGACAGGATGCGGCCGCCCGCGTTGCCGAACGCCGCGATGGTGATCGCGAACGCGGCAGCTTCGGCCGTGAGGCCGACGGAGCGCATGAAGGGAACGAGCTGGCTGATCATCATCTGCCCGGCGGTCGTGCCGAGACAGTACGCGACCCAGAGCGCCGCGAATGTCGGCGTCGAGATCATGTCGCGCGTGCGCATGTCGACCGATGCGCGCGCGCGGGCGGCCACTGCCGGCGCGGCGGCGGGCGCCTTGTAGCCTGCCGGTGGATTCTTCAGCAGCGCCGTGCCGATCAGGCCCATCACGAAGAACGTGGCGCCGAGAATCTGGAAGGTCGTGCGCCAGCCGTAGGCGCCAATGAGCTGCGTCGCCAGCGGACCGATGATGGCCGAGCCCGCGCCGTAGCCGCCGACCATCAGGCCGACGGCGAGCCCGCGTCGGTCGGGGAACCATTTCGAGGCCACCGGCGTCGGGGCGGAGTAGCCGAAGCCGTTGCCGACGCCGACGATGACGCCGAACGCGATGTAGAGGAAGGTGAGCGACGTCGTCAGGCTCGAGAGCGCGAAGCCGCCGCCGACGAGCAGCGCGCCGAGAAATGCGCAGATACGGGGTCCCTTCGCGTCCTGCAGCTTGCCCGCGATGATGAAAGTGGCCGCGAAGCAGACGATCGCGATCGTGTACACCCACGAGGTCTGCGCGCGGTTCCAGCTGAATTCCTTTTCGAGCGGCAGCACGAAGACGCTCCACGCGTAGAGCGATCCGAGCGCGAGGTTCAGCGAGATGCCGCCGACAATCGGTAACCACCGTTTCATGAGTCCTCCTCGGACCGAAAACGTGCCTGGCTGACGCCCGCTGCCGGACGAGGCGAGCGAAGGCGGGCATTCTGGGCCGGAGTACGCCGGGTCGTCAAGGAGCGCGAGTTCGACGGCGACTTCGATCGCAAGCGCCGGATATCCAGCGGCCGCCGGATTCAGCACAATCGCGCTGAACGGAGGACACATGAGTTTCCAGATATCAACGCTCCCGCTCGATCGCTTCACGCACTTGTTCGACCTCGACGACCTGGGCCTCGCGAAAGTCGGGGCGAGACGATATGTCGCGGACAGAAAGCCGGGGTTCCCCTGCCGCGTGACGTTGCAGGACGCCGAGCCGGGCGAGCGCCTCATCCTGATCCCGTTTCAACACCAGCACGGCGGGTCGCCGTATCAGGCAACGGGGCCGATCTTTGTCCGCGAGAGCGCCGTGGACGTGGCGGTCCCCGCGAGCACGATCCCGGAACTCCTTCGGAGCCGGCTTCTCTCGCTGAGAGCCTACGACGGCGACGATCTGATGATCGACGCCGATGTCGTCGACGGGCGCGAGGTAGAAGGCGCGATCGAACGGCTGCTCGGCGACGGACGAGCCAGCTATCTTCACGTCCACTTCGCGCGACCGGGATGCTATGCGTGCCGCGTCGATCGCGCGTGACAGCCCTCTCTAGAGCCGGAAGGCCACGAGGCAGTGCGGCTCAAGCACGCCGATCCGATTCCACTCCATCCAACTCTGCGGGACCGCACGCGCTAGACTGAACCGCTCATCGCATACCGGACAACTTCATCACTTACAAGATGTGTCGTAGAGGCTCCCGTGAACAAAGCCGAGTTGCTGCGGCTCCTCGCTTCGTCCAATCGTTCAATTGGCGAAGTCAGAGATCGAGTCCCCGCGGTGTTTACTCTCCTTCAAGGTCTGGCACTCGCCGAGGCACGTCGTCAGTTGCTCGCGGGCTTCGAGGACGCTCCCGCGGACCTGAAGGCGCGCGTCACGGCGGCGAGCCTGAGAGTCATGTTCCGCAGGTTTCCGATGGCCACACCGCCCTTGATCTTTTTTCCCCCGGTGACGGAGGTCCACAGGGCCCGAACGACGTCGGTCAACTCCATGATGTTTTGAAGGAAGACGCCCTTTGGTTTCAGCGAGCCTTGACAACGGTCAAATGCCGTCGCGCCGACGACGTCGAATATCAGGTCGTACGTTTTTCCATTCCTGGTGAAGTCGTTCCTTGTGTAGTCGATCACCGCGTCGGCACCCAGGGACTCCACCAACTCCACGTTCGCGCCGCTGCAGACCCCGGTCACCGTCGCGCCATAGTGTTTGGCCAGCTGCACTGCGGCCGAGCCAATGGCCCCTGAAGCGCCGATGATCAGGAGCTCCTGTCCGGCTCGGATCTTTCCCAGGTCTCGAAGGAAGTACAACGCGGTGTCCGCTCCGAATGAAGTGGCCACGGCTTCCTCCCAACTCAGCGAATCCGGCTTGATCACCACAGCGCCCGTTTCACGAAGGCATGCGTACTGAGCGTGTCCGCCGCCCGCCGCGCCGGTCGAGGCAACGACTCGATCACCCGTCTTGAATCTCGTAACGTCTTGACCCGCTCCCTCGACCTCCCCGGCCAACTCGGTCCCGAGGATGCGTTCTTTCCACGGCTTTCTGATACCAAACATGAGTTTCGCGATCGGGCGCATGGATTTGGTGACGAAGGTGAAATTGCGGACGTTGCAGTCACCGGTTGACACCGTGGTCGCGTGTATCGCGATCAGGACCTCGTTCGCTTTGGGAATGGGTTTGCCCACTTCCCTGAGCTCGAGCAGATCGGGAGATCCGTAGCGAGTGTGCAGGACCGCTTTCACAGTGCTCCCTTTGGTGTAGTCAGGACTTCAGCCAGCACGATGGCAATCGTGTGCGTCTGCGAAAAACCTGCGGAGCCGGCCACCCAGCCCTGCACCCAGGTAGGTGAGGTCCGAGAGCGCCATCAGGCAGCCGATCGGCCGCCGGGTCGATCGCCTCCTGTCGTTCTCTGTTGATGAGGGGGGCGGTTGTTGACGGGCGATTGCGATCGGTTCGCGCCCGTCCAATGAGGTAGCCCGCCACCGCGCCGACGCCGGCCCCCACGATCGCACTGGTCCACACCTTCCGGTCAGAGTTGACGGCCTCGTCAAACGCCGATAATCCGGCCCACAGACCGATACCGAACCCCGCACCCGCGCCGGAGATGGTCCAGAGCATCGGCCCTCGACTCTGGGCTTGCGCAAGTGAGGCCGAATTCAACGCGACGACGAGGATGAGAATCCAGGCAATCCGGCGGCGTCTCACTTAGGTAGCCCTCCAGTGAGTTTCATGAACAACCGCATGCACGTGTGTCCGAAGTCGACGCCGGCACCGTACATCATCGGGCAGGCACCGGCGATCACACTGATATCGTGTTGACGGCAATACTCGACTGCCGCTGGCGAGACACTCGATCCCTTCGCCAGCGATTGATGCATCCAGACGCGGCGCACGCCAGCATCGATGCAGTCGTGCACGATGCGCTCCGTGGTCTCAGGCCGGGTGATGATCACCACGCCGTCGACCCCGCCCGGGATTGATTGCACGTCGGGATAGCACCGATCGCCCTCGAAGGCCTGCATGTGCGGATTCACCGCGAATACGTCGTGTCCGGTGTTCTTCAACCGGCGATAGATCAAATTGGCAACCGGGTGGTGGCTGCTGGCGCGCGATAGGCCCGCCACTGCGATGCGCTTCTGAGCCAGAAAATCGTGCACCTTCGTGTCGAGGGTTGTTGTGTTCATAGCTTGTCCCTCAAAGACGAGGAGCGCTAGATGACTTCATAGCTCCCTCCATGGCCGGGTTCTCTTCCGTATCCGAGCGCCGGCTCAGCGTCCGCCGACTGCGCTCGCTTCGCTCCGGCGCGCCGCCGCGCAGATCGTCTCGACGTCCTGGACCGAGAGCCGCGTTTCCGGACGCAGCAGCGTGTAAGGCCCGGGCATCTTGCCGTCAGAGACGTCCTGGCACGATGCCGACAGCAGGGTTCGCTGCGCCTCCGGCGGATACGTGGCCCACTCCGAAAAGTTGACCGCCGTTCGCCCTTTCGTCACGCCGTACGCCATGAGCCAGGACGCGGGTGCGATTTGCGTGTACCACGGCCACACGGTCGCGTTCGAATGACAGTCGCGGCACGCGCGATCCAGGACGGCGACCAGTCCGCTCGTTGTCCCCACGTGCGCCTGAATCGTGCGGCTTGCATCAGTCGCCGGGTTCGCGCGCTCGGGACGAACGAGTTGAGCGGCGGCGAAGACGACGACGAAGACAACGGCGGTCTGCTTCAGTCGTCTGCTCATGGCTCTCTCCTCGAAACTGTCATCGCGTTCAGCGAGTCGATTGAACTGCAAGTTTCTTGCTCATCGAGAGGCGCGAATCCGCCTGTTCGATGTCGAGAATCAGACTCAGTAGGGTGTTTGCGACTGCGGATTATTCCGGGGGCACGTAGGAAAAACTCCGCGTTGCCAACGAGCGTTCAACCGCGCACGCACGACTTCCCTGAGCGCTCACAGGCCGGGCGCCAGCAAAAACAAATCGTCCAGGCATTGCGATTGCTACCTGGGAGAAGACCAATTTTCTTGGACTGTCGACACTGGCGGCGTCGATCGTGCCTTGCGCGCCATCACCATCGATGCCGATCGCACTCGAGGACATTCGCATCTGGGGCATGGCCTTGTCGGGCACGCTGCAACCGGCCTGAAGTCACCGGGCATGGCTGAAGCAAGGAGAGAAACATGACTCCCGCACCTGGCCTCACTCGCACCGCTGGGGATCCGGCAAGGTCGTCGTTGTCGCCGACGCCCTTCCTCCTCGGCGGCGGCGCGGCGCCCGTGAGAAATGCTCGTAAGAGGATTGGGAAAGCTGGATTGATCGTCGGGGCTATGGTGATCGCGCTTGGCGGCATCTTGATGCTGCCTGCTGACGACTCCACTCATTACGCATCACACCCCCACCCCGCGGCCAACTATGCGGAGGCGGTGCAGCGGGTCGAACGTGTTCGCGCCGCCGAAGTCGGCTTCAACCCGGACTGCCATACCACTCTGCTGACGCACGGCGCCAAGACCGCGAAGGCCATCATCTTCGCCCCTGGCTACGGCAGTTGCCCCGCGGCGTTCAAGGAGCTCGGCACACAGTTCTACGACCGCGGCTACAACGTCCTGGTTGTGCCGCTGCCTTACAACGGACGTGCCGACCGGATGACGACCGAACAGGCAAAGCTGCAGGCCGAGGATTTGGTGCATTACACCGACGAGGTCGTGGATATTGGCCGCGGTCTAGGGGATCACGTGACGCTGGCCGGTATTTCGGGCGGTGGGCTCGCGACCGGCTGGGCGGCGCAGCAGCGACGGGATGTTGACCAGGCGGTCCTGATCTCCCCGGCTTTGGGTTCGCCGTGGTGCCCGAGCTCCTGACGCCGCTCGTGTCCCGGGTTTTCATTCTGTTGCCGAATATGTACATCTGGAGCGACTCAAGGCTAAAGGCCGACGCTCCACCCGACCACAACTACCCGCGCCTTTCCACCCGCGCCGTCGGGGGGCAGATCCTGCGACTCAGTCTGGCCATCCAGGCGTTGGCGCGGCAGAACGCCCCGGCGGTCGGTTCCATCCTGGTCGTCACCAACCTCAATGACCCGGATCTCAACAACGCCGTCACCGACAAGGTCGTCGACCTGTGGCGAGCCCACGGCGCACCGGACGTGCAGACCTATCAGTTCCCGGTGGACCTCCGGCTGGGTCATGACCTCACCGATCTGCAGCAACCAGACCGAAACGCCGCCGCGGTGGTCTCCGCAGTCGTGTACCCGCAGCTGCTCGAGCTGATTGACCGGTAGGCGCGCCATGCTTCTCTGGTTAGGCGTGACGGCGGGCGTTCTCGGCATCATCGCCGTCGTGGTGTGGCGCCGCTTTGCCGCGGCGCTCAGCTTTCACCGATCGCGAGTCGCTCGCGGCAGCCAGGTAGTGCCATCACGATTCGGACAGATTGAGTTCGCGACGGTCGGAGAGGGCCCACCGGTGTTGGTCGCGCACGGCGGAGCGGGAGGGTTCGAATCAGGTGACCGCCGCCGCCGGCCGATGCCGTTCGTTGACGGTGATTGTTCCGGCGGCCTCTGCCGTCCTGCCTGCCCAAGGACCGCTGCCCGATCAAGGTCGGATGGCCAAGGCGATTATTGGGTACATCGTCAGGTCCGACTTTCTCTACTGGCTGGGAATGACTCTGGCGCGCGATCGGATGATCCGCTCGCTGTTGGCCACCGATCCCCGCTGTCGTGGCTGCGGCGAACCCCAGCCGAACGCCAACGCGCGCTCAACATGCTCTGGAACCTCATGCCCATCAGCCGACGATCGCAAGGCGTTCTGAACGATGTTCGCTTCGCGAGCGCACCTCAGTCGATTGCCGTTGAAGGGATCAAGGCGCCGATGCTGGTGGTCTCGCTGGAGGACGACTTCTTCCGAACGCTCGCACCGGCACGTTTCATCGCGGCGCACGTGCCCGGCGCGCGCCTGCTCACGTACGCTTCCGGTGGCCACGTGTGGGTTGGCCATGATGCGGAACTGTTTGCCGAAGTCGATGCGTTCATCAGGACAGCATTAGCGACGCGTGATGGCGTTGGAACATGTCAGGGAGCGGCCCGCATCGCTGGTCGATCCGACGAACCGCCGGTCTTCCATCGTCGCTGCGACGAATGAAGCGACGTGTTCAGTCGTCCGCTCAACGAATCTCGCCCGACGAACGATGCACCGGCTGGCGGAGCCTCCTGGGCCGCAAAGGCGCCGTTCAGCGGCAGGGTTCCCGCAACTCGAAGACTCGCGTACACTTAGGGTTCTCGACGCGGTGAGGTGGCCGAGAGGCTGAAGGCGGCGGTTTGCTAAGGCTGCCAGGGATCACAGAACGGGCCGGAATCCTCGGGATTTCGGCCCGTTTGTTCTTCTGAGCTTGGTTGACATTGGGTGCCGGGTGAGGATCCTCGGACACCGTCTAGGCACACTCGTGGGCACACTGCGTCAACTGAACGGCCCCACATCGGACCGTCGCGCGGAGCCTCTTGAGTCTTCACGACAAGTGCGCGCGTCGCGTTAATCACTCCAGGCTCTGAGGCAACTCGACGGGTCCAGGTTGACGAGCTCCTCAATCGCGGTCCGAAGGTCTGCATCCGGATCGTGGACTGTCGTCACTTCGTAGCTAGACGGCTCGTACCAGTAGTAACCGTCTGAACTCCGTCAACCAGGATGCTCTCTGTACTAGTCACGCTGTACGGTTCGACCAGGATCCCGCCCGGTGTTGTTGTTCTTCGCCATGAAGGCCACCGAGGTCCGGGTATGGACCTGACACGCGCAACGTACTAATTCGGACGGCAGGCGCGCACGAAGGCTTGCAGACTAACGCTGCCCGGGAGGAGCGATCATGACACCATCGACGATCACGAAGACCGCCAATCATCTGCTCTCCGCTCTGAAACCTTCCGACTTCTCGCAAGTCGCGAGAAACCTCA
>Ga0070698_100009950_pt1 | contig 10166 bp, 8 predicted proteins | sample KBSK1502metaG_FD_65477 | JGI IMG/M metagenome (GOLD analysis project Ga0070698, IMG submission 65477) | Corn, switchgrass and miscanthus rhizosphere microbial communities from Kellogg Biological Station, Michigan, USA - KBS K1-50-2 metaG | ecosystem: Host-associated > Plants > Roots >... | reverse complement strand
AGGACCGTGGCGAGGCCGGCGGCGACCGCCGTCGAGCGCGCCAGCGGCTCGCCCAGCACGTTGTCGGGGGGCAGGTGCGGAAGCTGCTCCTGGGTGGCTCGCACGTGGGCCTGCGAGGTGATGATGTAGATGTCGTGCGGCTTGAGCAGGTTCCCGAGTCGCGCCACGGTCTGCTGCAGCAGGCTCGTGTCACCGGTGAGCGCCAGCAGCTGCTTCGGGGAACGGCGCCGCGAGAGTGGCCAGAGCCGGGTACCGGATCCGCCCGCCATCACGATCGCAAACATCAGCCGACCTCGCGCTCCTCACCGCGCAGCTCGCGTGCCGCGCCCGTCTCCTCCGGCGGCGCTCCGCTGCGCTCGAGCAGGTCCAGGGCGATCTGCCCCAGCCGTCGCGCCGTCGTCACGTTGCGCAGCTCCATCTCGGCGCGGCCCATGCCGAGCGCGGCCAGGCCCTCTTCGCGTTCGGCTCCGATATCGCGAGCCTCGCTGATCGCCTCCGCATAGTATCGACGGCCGCTGCCAGGGTCGCCGCCGCCCACCCGCACGTCGCCGATTCGCCTCGCCGCCCGGGTTGCCTCCAGCTCCATCCCGGCCTGCTCAAAATGCCAGAGGGCGCGATGCCCCCATAGGTCGGCGGGCCACCACGCCTCTGCTCGAATGGCATCCTCGACCGCGACCGAGGCCGCCTCACCGGCGAGCGGGTGATCGGCAGAGCTCTCCGCGGCCAGGTAGCGCTGGGCAAGCTCGCCGCGGCGCAGAGCGACGGGCAGGGACGGCAGTGATTCCCGCTGGGTGCTCGACCGCACGCCGAAGGTCGCGCGGACGCGGGTGCGAATGCGAACCAGGGCCGCGCCCAGGATTCCCCCGCGCGGCTGCTCTCCCCAGCGAATCGGTGAGCCTGGCGTTGCGCGGGGAATCACCGCGTCGCTCAGGCGGGCGCCCCAGCCACGCCGACGGCACCGGCGGCATCGCGCAGCGCGGCGGCGCGATCGGTCCGCTCCCAGGGAAGGTCCAGGTCGCTGCGCCCGAAGTGCCCGTAGGCCGCAGTGGGCCGATAGATCGGGCGGCGAAGGTCCAGGCCGGCGATGATGGCACCCGGTCGCAGGTCGAAGGTGCGCTCGACGAGCTCGGCCAGCACCGCATCGGGGACAACGCCGGTGCCGAACGTCTGCAGGTTGACCGACAACGGATGCGCCACCCCGATGGCATATGCAAGCTGCAGCTCGCAGCGCCGGGCCAGGCCCGCGGCCACGATGTTCTTCGCCACGTAGCGGGCCATGTACGCGCCCGAGCGGTCCACCTTGGTGGGGTCCTTGCCGCTGAAGCTTCCGCCACCGTGGCGAGCCATTCCGCCGTAGGTATCCACGATGATCTTGCGACCCGACAGGCCTGAGTCCCCCATCGGGCCTCCGATCACGAACCGGCCGGTCGGGTTCACCAGGTAGCGAGTCTGGTCGTCGAGCAGGTCGGGGCTGATGGCGGCGCGGATCACCATCTCGCGCACGCCCTCCTCCAGGTCGAGGGGGGCGACATCCGGGTCGTGCTGTGTGCTGACCAGGACGGTGTGGACGCGTTGGGGATGGCCGTCGGCGTCGTATTCGACCGTCACCTGGCTCTTGCCGTCGGGCCGCAGGAAGGAGAGCCCGCCCGCGCGCCGCACCTCGGCCAGCTTGCGCGCCACCTGGTGGGCGAGCTGAATCGGCATCGGCATCAGCTCCGGGGTCTCGTCCGAGGCGTACCCGAACATCATCCCCTGGTCGCCCGCACCGAGCTCGTCGGGGTCGATCCCCTGCTTCGTCTCGAGTGCGTGATCCACGCCCAGGGCGATGTCGGGCGACTGCTCCTTCAGCGCCACGATCGCGCCGCAGGTCTCCCAGTCGAAGCCCAGCCTGGCGTCGTCGTAGCCAACCTGGCGAACCGTGTCGCGTACGACGGTCTGCACGTCAACGTACGTCTTCGTCGTCATCTCGCCGAGGACGAAGACCAGTCCCGTCGTCGCGGTCACCTCGACCGCCACCCGGGACTGCGGGTCGCGGGAGAGGACGTCGTCGAGCACCGCGTCGGCGATCTGGTCGCACAGCTTGTCGGGGTGCCCCTCGGTCACGGACTCCGAGGTGAACAGGGTGTGGCCGTCGGGTATGGACATTGCGGGGCCGAGTGTACCGTCGGCGGCAACGTCGCGCCGACCTTCCCATCGCAAGGCGGGGCGGGTAGCATGCCGCCAGCCCATTCAGCACTCATTCGCCGAGGGAGGCAACCCGATGCGTCACCTGCGCCCATTCGCCGCGCTCTTCGCCGTCGCGGCCATCGCGGTCGCCTGCTCAGGCCCACCCGGCTCGAGCTCGGGCGGGGCCGGCCAGGGCGGAGGCGCAAGCCAGCCTGCGGCAAGCACCGGCGGCGGCGGGGGTGGCGCTGGGGGCGGGTCGAATGGCGAGTTCGGTGGCATCACCTACGAGATCACCGGCGACGTCACGAAGTCCGGCGAGCTGAACTTCGCCTTTATCAACGGTGGTATCAGCCAGTTCATCGAAGGCGGCTGGGTCGCGTACTTCTACTCCGAGGACCAGAACACGGTCATCCAGATCAACTCGAATCCCGCGACCAACATCGTCAACTTCGGCGATGGCGAGACACTGGTGGTCGGGACGTCCGAGACCGGCTGCACCTTCGACTATTCGAAGAACGACGCCTCAGGCCTGAAGGGGACGATCGACTGCACGAATGTGATCGCCGCCAACGCCGCGGGCACGCAGATCAACGTCGACCTGCACGCCGAAGTGGACGCGCACACCTAGAGGGCCCTAGTCGCCGACCAGGCAGAACTCGTTCCCCTCTGGATCGGCCATCAGGTACCAGCAGTGGGAGCCGATGCAGTTCGGCTCCTCCTGCAGCTGCCGCGCGCCGAGGGTCAGCAGTCGCTGGCGCGCCTCGTCGCGCGACGGAAAGAAGAGATCGAGATGGGCGCGGTTCTTGCCCGCCTTCGTCTCGGGGACCTTCTGGAGGATCAGGTGCGGCCGATGGTCTTCGGGGTCGTCGGGGCGCAGGACCATGAACTGGGTGACTGGCCGCTGCACCGGAAAGCCGAGCGCTGCGCTCCAGAACTCCGTCGCCCGTTCGAGATCATTCACGTCGAGCACCACTGCCAGGCCGGGATGCTCGGCGTCGGTCACGTCCCCGATTCCCAGGACTCGCTGTAGGCCTTCTGCGCGACCGTCATCGGGTCGATGTCGATGCCCATGTGGGAGAGCTTGAGACGAGCGACCTCGCGGTCGATCTCCTCGGGGATGCCGTAGACCTCCGGCTTGAGCTCAGTCGCGTGCGAGCGGAGCCACTCAAGGCCGAGCGCCTGGTTGGCGAAGCTCATGTCCATGACCAGCGCCGGATGCCCCTCGGCCGCGCCGAGGTTGACGAGGCGCCCATCGGCCAGCAGGAAGAGGCGCTTGCCGTCGGGCATCAGGTACTCGCGGGTGAACGGCCGCACCTCGCGTGAGGATGCTGCCTGCGACTCGAGCGCGGAGAGCTCGAACTCGTCGTTGAAATGGCCGGCGTTGGCCAGGATCGCCCCGTCGCGCATCTTCGGGAAGTCAGCCGCGCCCCACACGTTCAGGTTGCCGGTGGCCGCGATGAAGATCTCGCCGACCTCAGCGGCCGTCGCCGCGTTCGCCACGCGAAAGCCGTCCATCGCCGCCTCGAGGGCACGGATCGGGTCGACCTCGACCACGGTCACGATGCCGCCCATCCCGGCGGCGCGAGAGGCGATCCCGCGACCGACCCAGCCATAGCCCCCGACGACCACCTGCTTGCCGGCGATCAGCACGTTGGTGGCGCGCAGGATGCCGTCGATGGCGCTCTGCCCCGTCCCGTAGCGGTTGTCGAAGAGGTGCTTGGTGAGCGCCTCGTTCACGCCCACCACGGGGTAGCGCAGCTTGCCCGCGGCGGCCATGGCGCGCAGCCGGATGATGCCGGTGGTCGTCTCCTCGGTGCCGCCCACCACGTCGGGCAGGAGCTCCGTGCGACGCGTGTGCAGCTCGTTGACCAGGTCCGCGCCGTCGTCCATCGTCACTTGGGGAGCGTGGTCCAGAGCCGCCGCGATGTGGCCGTAGTACGAGTCACGGTCCTCGCCCTTGATGGCATAGGTCGGGATGCCGTGGTGCTCGACCAGCGAGGCCGCAACGTCATCCTGGGTCGAGAGCGGGTTGGACGAGCAGAGGACGGCGTCCGCGCCTCCCGCCGCCAGGGTCCGCATCAGGTTCGCCGTCTCGGCGGTGACGTGCAGGCAGGCGCTGATCTTCCAGCCGGCCAGCGGCTTCTCAGCCGCAAAGCGCTCGCGGATCCCCGCCAGCACCGGCATCTGGCGGTCTGCCCATTCGATCTTCAGCGCTCCCGCATCGGCCAGGCCGATGTCGCGAACGTCACCCTTTACCGTTGGTCTCGTGGCCACGTGATTCGCATTGCCTCTCGTATCGGTCGCATCAACCCCCAGCCGCCGGAGCGGCGGCGGCCCAGCCTCTCAGTCAGCTGGCGGTACTCACGGTAGCCGAGTCTGGAGTAGGCCGCGACGGCCGGGACGTTATCGGCATGCACGTTGAGCGCCACGTCGGGGACCTGGTCGAGCAGGTCGGCGGTGACCGCCGAGGTGACCATCTTGGCGAAGCCGTGCCCGCGGAAGTCTGCGTGGGTCATCACATTGCCGACCACCGCGACCCCCTCGCGACGGTTGATCACGTGCGTCCCGGCCGCGCTGACCAGCCGTCCGCGGATGCGGATCCCGTAGTAGACCGCGTCGTCCAGGATCGCCTGTGCGAAGCCGGCGCGAAACCCGAGCTGGTAGAGCCGATTGAGGTCATCGATGTCACCGGGACCCAGGCGCTGCGCCGAACCGGCGGCCGGCGCGAAGGAGTCGGCGTCGACCACCATCCGCAGGAGGATGGTCGCCCGCTCCAGCTCGTAGAGGTCCGCGGCGGCGGCATCGAGCTCAGCGGTCGACTGGAAGAAGGCATCCCGCGGCTTGATGACGTTGGCCAGCACCGCGCGGCAGCCATCAGGCTCGCCCATCAGGAAGAGCGGCTGCGGGACGAGGCCGTCGTGATGCATCGCGAGCGCCACGGGCTCGCCTTCTCCGTCGTAGGCGATCCCCCAGCTGCAGCGGCCGCGTGACGCCGAGTCGAGATCGCCGATGGCGTACGCCGCGTATCGCCGATCCGTGCGCAGGTATGCGGCGATCTCGTCCCGGTCGGTGACCGAGCGGGCTCGCAGCTGGGCGAGCGGAAGGGCAGCCATGCGCGGGCCTAGTAGGCGATCAGCGTGTGGATCGTGAATTCGCCGAGCTTGGCGCGGCCGCCAAGCGAGGTGAGCTCGACCATGAACGAGAGGCCCGCGATCTCGCCGCCCAGCCGACGCACCAGCTCGATGGTGCCGAGGACCGTTCCGCCGGTCGCCAGCAGGTCGTCCACGACCAGCACGCGCTGGCCCTTGGTGATGGCGTCGCGATGGATCTCGAGCGTGGCGGTCCCGTACTCGAGGTCGTATTCGACCTCGATCGTCTCCGCGGGCAGCTTTCCGAGCTTCCGCACCGGGACGAACCCCGCTCCCAGGCGATCGGCGAGCGGCGCCGCGAAGATGAAGCCTCGCGACTCCATGCCCACGACGAGGTCGATGCGCTCTCCCTTCACCGCCTCCGCCATGCGGTCGATCACCTCGCCGAAGGCATCTCCCTCGCGCAGGAGCGTCGTGATGTCGTAGAAGAGGATCCCCGGCTTGGGAAAGTCGGGCACCTCCCTGATCTTCGCGCGCAGGTCGTCGATGGAGCGAGCGGTCACTGGGCACTCCAGGTGGGGCGAACGGGCAGGCCTGAGTCTAGCCCGATGACTCCCGCGGCGGCAACGTGAGCGTGAACGAACGGGCTATTCGGGTCGGGCGGCCCGCATCGTACCGTCGGGACGTGAAGCGGAGCACAAGCCACTGGTCACGATGACGGTTCAAGACCGCGCTCAGGCGAGACGCCGCGACCGCCAGGTCGTGCTGCTCGTTGGCGTCGTGCTGCTGATCGCCCTGGGCGCCCTTGCCCTGCTTGCCAACGAGCTCGCGCCGAGCGGTCACGAGGCCACCTCGATCCTTGCCGCGGCCAGCATCGCCGGTGTCGTCGCGATCCTCGCCTGGTCCGGCGTCGGACCTCGCCGCGGGCTGGTTCGCGACCTGGAGGACGCAGAGGCGCGCTACCGCGGGATGGTCGAACAGCTGCCGGCCGTCCTCTACGTCGCTGATCTGGGGGCGGACGCGACCTGGCATTACGTGAGCCCCCGAATCGAGGAGCTCCTCGGCTACACGGCCGCCGAATGGCAGGGGGACACCGGCCTGTGGATGAGCCATATCCACCCCGACGACCGGCAGCAGGTCCTCGACGACGAGGAATTCGACGGACATCGTCAGATCGGCGCGAGGTCGGTCAGCGAGTACCGCATGCGGACCCGCGGCGGGCGGGAGGTCTGGATTCGCGACGAGGGAGTCGTGATCGGCGACGAGCGGAATGAACCGACCCGGTATCGGGGCTTCATGATCGACATCTCGAAGCAGAAAGAGGCCGAGATCGCCCTCCGAGCCAGCGAGGAGCAGACGCGCCTGATCATCGAGAGCGCCAGCCAGGCCTACATCGCCATCGACGCGAAGGGGCTGATCATCGACTGGAACGCCCAGGCGGAGGCGACGTTTGGCTGGTCTCGAAAGGAGGCACTGGGCGAGCCCCTGGAGAACTGCATCATCCCGATCGCCTCACGGGCGGCGCACCGTGCTGGACTGGCCCGCTACCTGGCCACCGGCGAAGGCCGGCTCGTCGGGAAGCGGATCGAGGTCACGGCCCTGCATCGCGACGGCCATGAGTTCCTCGCGGAGCTGACCATCTGGCCGGTGGGGAGCGGTGACGACGTCCACTTCAGCGCGCTGGTCCATGACATCACCCTGCGCAAAGAGCTCGAGAAGCAGCTCCAGCACCAGGCCTTCCACGACTCGCTGACCGGCCTCGCCAACCGCGCGCTGTTCCGGGACCGGGTCGCCCACGCCCTTGCGCGTCAGGCGCGCACTCCGGGCGCCGTGTCGGTCCTCTTCTCCGACCTCGACGACTTCAAGACCGTCAACGACTCGCTCGGCCACGAGGCCGGCGACCAGCTGCTGGTGGCCGTGGCGGAGCGACTCCGTGCCGTCATGCGACCCGAGGACACGACCGCGCGATTTGGCGGCGATGAGTTCGCGATCCTCCTCGAGGACACCGATGAGGAGGGGACCCGACGCGCGGCCGAGCGCATCCTCGAGGCGCTCCGCTCGCCGTTCGAGTTCCACGGCCGGCAGGTGGTCATGCGGGCCAGCATCGGCGCTGCCTTCACCACGGCCGGCAGCACAGAGCCCGACGACCTCCTGCGGCAGGCCGACCTGGCGATGTACACCGCCAAGACCTCCGGCAAGGGGCGCTTCGCCTTCTACGAGCCGCACATGCACGAGGCCGCGGTGACGCGGATGGAGCTGAAGGGCGACCTCGAGCAGGCGATCGCGAACGAGGACTTCGAGCTCTTCTACCAGCCGATCGTCGACCTGCGTAGCGGCCACGTGACCGGCGTCGAGGCCCTCGTCCGGTGGCGCCATGCCGAGCGCGGCCTCGTCCTTCCGACCGAGTTCATCCCGATCGCCGAGGAGACGGGCCTGATCGTGCCGCTCGGGCGCTGGGTGATCGGCGAAGCGTGCCGACAGCTTGCCGCCTGGACCGCCGCCGGGCGCCTCTCCGGACCGCGCCTCGACCAGCTGTCGATGTGGGTGAACCTCTCGGCGCGGGAGCTGCAGGAGCCGGAATTCGTGCAGACCGTGGCTGACGCGGTGGAGCGTGCCGGAATTCGACCGGAACGCCTGACCCTCGAGATCACGGAGAGCGGCCTGATGGCCGACCTGGAGGAGACGACCGCGATCCTGCACCGCCTGCGAGCGCTGGGTGCGCGGCTGGCGATCGACGACTTCGGAACGGGCTATTCATCACTCAGCTACCTCGAGCGGCTGCCGGTTGAGGTGCTGAAGATCGATCGCTCCTTTACCGCGGCCATCGGCCACGGCCGAGACGTGCCGGTCCTGGTGCGCTCGATCGTCAAGCTGGGACAGACCCTCCACATGGAGGTCCTGGCGGAAGGGATCGAGACGGCGGAGCAGCTCACGCGGCTGCGCGCGATCGATTGCCGGCTGGGGCAGGGCTTCCACTTCTCGCCGGCACTGCCGGCCGCCGAGGTAGTCGAGCTCCTCGCCCACGGTTGGCCGGCGGCGATGAGCGCCTAGCTAGCCAGCCAGTCGGCGGAGCACCGTCTGCAGCACGCCTCCGTTGCGGTAGTAGGTCACGTCGATCTCACCATCGAGCCTGGCGATGGCCCGGAAGCGAGTCTCCCGACCGTCGTCCGACCTGGCCACCACGCTCAACTCCTGATGCGGGCGCAGCCCATCGGCGATGCCCACCACGCCGAAGCTCTCGCGGCCTGTCAGCCCCAATGTTGTGGCGCTCTCACCCGGCAGGTACTGCAAGGGCAGGATCCCCATCCCCACCAGGTTGGACCGATGGATCCGCTCGTAGGACTCGGCGATCACGGCCCGCACGCCGAGCAGGAAGGGTCCCTTGGCGGCCCAGTCGCGAGAGGAGCCCGAGCCGTACTCCTTGCCCGCCAGGAGGACCAGCTGCGTGCCATCCGCGGCGTAGCGACCGGCCGCGTCGAAGATGCTCATCCGCTCTCCTGAAGGGAGGTGCTCGGTGACGTTTCCCTCCGCATCAGGGACCAGGAGGTTGCGGAGCCGGATGTTCGCGAAGGTGCCGCGCATCATCACCTCGTGATGGCCGCGCCGAGCGCCGTACGAGTTGAACTCGCGCGGCTCGACACCGTGCTCCATCAGCCACGCCCCGGCCGGTGAGGTGCGTGCGATGCTGCCTGCTGGCGAGATGTGGTCGGTGGTGACGCTGTCGCCCAGCATCGCCAGGACTTTGGCTTCGACGATGTCGGCCAGCGGCGCCGGCTCCGGCCCGATCCCCGCGAAGAAGGGTGGCAGGGCGACATAGGTGCTCTCGGGGTCCCACGCGTAGCGGTCCCCCTCCGGCACCGGCAGCGCACGCCAGCGGTCGTCCCCATCGAAGACCGATGCGTAGTTCCGGGTGAAAATCTCGGAGCGAACCTGTGCCGCGACGACCTCGGCGATCTCCGCGGCCGATGGCCACAGGTCCGCGAGCATGACCGGCTTACCGTCGCGATCGGTCCCCAGCGGCTGGGTGGTCAGGTCCAGGTCGATCCTTCCGGCCAGGGCGAATGCGACGACCAGTGGCGGCGAGGCCAGGTAGCTCGCGCGCGCCAATGGATGGATCCGCCCCTCGAAGTTGCGATTGCCAGACAGCACGGCCACGCCGACCAGGTCGTTCGCCTCGATCGCCGCCGCGATCTCCTCGGCCAGCGGCCCCGAGTTGCCGATGCAGGTCGTGCAGCCGTAGCCGACCAGGTCGAAGCCGAGCGCCTCCAGCGGCGCCATGAGGCCGGCGCCGGCCAGGTAGTCCGTGACCGCCCGCGAGCCGGGAGCCAGGGAGGTCTTGACCCACGGCGGCGTGCTCAGGCCGCGCGCCACGGCGTTCCGCGCCAGCAGCCCGGCGGCCACCATCACGCTGGGGTTGCTGGTATTGGTGCACGAGGTGATGGCTGCGATCACCACCGAGCCGGATCGCAGCTCGAATGGCGTGCCGTCCTTCACGACCACGCAGGAGGCGTACTCCATGTCGGGCGTCGTCTCGGCGCCTGGCCGCGGCCCAGGTTCGATCGGTCGTTCGACCGTCTCCGGCGCCCCGGTGTAGCCAGGCGGGTCGCTGGCCGGGAACGACTCTTCGCTGGCCTCATCCACCAGGCCGTGGGGCCGCAGGCCGTTCGCGAAGGCGGCCCGGAACGAGCGGCGCAGGTCCGTCAGCGGCACCCGATCCTGTGGCCGGCGCGGCCCCGCCACCGACGGCTCCACGCTCCCCAGGTCGAGGCCCAATGACTCGTTGAAGCGCGGCTCGACAGAGTCGTCGGTGCGGAAGAGGCCCTGGGCCTTGGCGTAGGCCTCGACCCGATCAACCGTCTCTGCCGACCGTCCGGTCATGCGCAGATAGCGGATCGTCTCCTCGTCAATCGG
>Ga0070698_100009949_pt1 | contig 10166 bp, 8 predicted proteins | sample KBSK1502metaG_FD_65477 | JGI IMG/M metagenome (GOLD analysis project Ga0070698, IMG submission 65477) | Corn, switchgrass and miscanthus rhizosphere microbial communities from Kellogg Biological Station, Michigan, USA - KBS K1-50-2 metaG | ecosystem: Host-associated > Plants > Roots >... | reverse complement strand
GACGGTCGACGTGATCCTGGCGTTCCCGCAGCTCGTGTTCGCCCTGCTGCTGCTCAGCCTGCTCGGGCCGAAGCTGTGGCTGATCACGATCGCGGTGGGCGTCTCGCATGCCCCGCAGGTGGCCCGGGTGATCCGGTCGGCGACCCTCGACGTCACCGAGCGGGACTTCGTCAAGGCCGCGGAGCTCCAGGGGATGCGGCCGGCCCGGGTCATGGTGCGGGAGATCCTGCCCAACCTGGTCAGCCCGCTCATGGTCGAGGCGGGCCTCAGGCTGACCTACTCCATCGTGATCATTTCCGGGCTCGCGTTCCTCGGCTTCGGTCAGGCGCCGCCCGCCCCGAACTGGGGGCTGATGATCAGCGAGAACCGGACCGGCCTGACGCTGAACCCGTGGGCCGTCATCGTCCCTGCGGCGATGATCGCGCTGCTGACCATCGGGACGAACACGTTCACCGACGCGTTCGCGCGCGTGACCATCGGGGTCGATCGCCGGCCCGAGGAGGCGGCGCTCATCGATGACCTGAGCCAGGAGCCGGGCACGTGAGCGAGAGCGCCGCTCCGCCGGTCGCGACGACGCCCGCCCAGCAGGGCGTCAGGCTCAAGGTGGCTGACCTGGCGGTGCGCCTGGCCGGGTCCGGCCACGACGTGGTGAGCGAGATCTCGTTCGCCGTCCAGGCCGGCGAGGTGCTGGGCCTGGTCGGCGAGTCGGGCTCGGGCAAGACCACGGTGGCCCTCGCCCTGCTCGGCCACGCCCGGCGCGGCCTGCGCATCACGTCGGGCCAGGTCCTGCTCGACGGCATGGACCTGCTCGCGCTGCGGCCGGACGCCCTCCGCGCGGTGCGCGGCGCACGGGTCAGCTACGTCCCCCAGGACCCGTCGGCCGCGCTCAATCCCACGCTCACGGTGGGAAGCCAGCTGCGGGAGGCGCTGCGGGTCCACGCGGGCGCCATCGACAACCCCGCCGGTCGCGTTCTCGAGGTCATGCGGGAGGCCTACCTCGACCCCACGCGGGAGATGCTGCGCCGGTATCCGCACCAGCTCTCCGGGGGCCAGCAGCAGCGGATCGCGCTGGCCATGGCGTTCGCGTGCCGGCCGTCGCTGATCGTGCTGGACGAGCCGACCACCGGTCTCGACGTCTCCACCCAGCGCCACGTCCTGGACACCGTCCGGAGCATGTGCCGGTCCTACGGGGTGGCGGCCGTCTACGTGAGCCATGACCTGGCGGTCGTCAGCGGCCTGGTGTCCGACGTGGCGGTCATGTACGCGGGGCGGATCGTGGAGATCGGGCCCACGGCCCGGCTGTTCCGCGAGCCGGTACACCCTTACACCCGCGGCCTGATCGGAGCGGTCCCGTCGCCCGAGCGCGCCGAGGTGCTGACCGGCATCGACGGTCAGCAGCCCCGGCCCGGGCGCCGCGGGGCCGGCTGCCAGTTCGCGCCGCGCTGCGGCTACGCGATCGCTGACTGCCGCGGCGAGGCCCCGGAGCCCGTCGTCATCGCCGGCCGGTCCGTGCGCTGCCTGCGAGCCTGGGAAATCCAGGCCAGCCGCCCCGAGCGCCCGGCGGTCGCGGCCGGCGCGCCCGCCACGACCGAGACGCCGACGCTGTCGGTCCGCGGCGTCTGCGCCAGCTACGGCAGCACCCGCGTGCTGTCCGACATCGGGCTCGACGTGCCCGCGCGGGCGTGCGTCGCGGTCGTCGGCGAGTCGGGCTCCGGCAAGACCACGCTCGCCCGCTGCGTTTCCGGGCTGCACGGCAACTGGACCGGCGAGATCATCTTCCAGGGCGCTCCCCTGGCCCACCGGGCGCGCCAGCGCCGCAAGGACGTACTGCAGCGGGTCCAGTACATCTTCCAGAACCCGTATACCTCGCTCAACCCGAGGAAGACCGTCGGCCGGATTCTTGACCAGCAGCTCAGCCAGTTCCTCGACCTGTCGTTCCGGGACCGGGCCGCGCGCGTCGCTGGCGTGCTCGAGGACGTGTCGCTGGGCCAGGACTTCCTGTCGCGGTACCCGGACCAGCTGTCCGGGGGGGAACGCCAGCGGGTCGCGATCGCCCGGGCCCTGGTGGCCCAGCCGGAGCTGCTGATCTGCGATGAGGTCACCTCGTCGCTGGACGTCTCGGTTCAGGCGATCATCGTGGAGCTGCTGCGCCGGATCCAGCAGGAGCGCAAGCTGGCCATGATTTTCATAACGCACAACCTCGCCCTGGTCCGCAGCATCGCCCAGTCCGCCGTGGTCCTGTGCGATGGCGCGGTGGCCGAGTCAGGCCCGGTCGAGCAGGTCCTCGAGCGCCCCGCCAACCCCTACACCATCCGGCTGATGGAGGACGTGCCGAGGCTCGCCGGGCTCGCCCGGCCCGGCGGCGGCGCGCCCGGCGCATGACGCCTGGACCCAGCGGGTACCCCGGCGCGGGCACCCGCGGCTCAACCTGGCCGCGGAGCGAGCTACTCTCTGTCGTGCGAGGCGCGTAGTTGTCCAGTTGAGCGAGCCGTCCTGGAGGACGTCCATGGTGTCCCTGACCTGCCCCGTCTGCGCTGCAGAGGTCAAGCCGGAGGACCTGATCTGCTTCACCTGCGGCGCCAACCTGCCCCGGAGGCGGCCGGATGAGGACCCGCCGGCGGCGGCGACCGTCATGCAGGAGTACCTGCGGCCGCAGCAAGCGAGCGGCTCGATCTCGAGTGCCCTGCTACGGCTCGCGTTCCCGACGGGCAACGTCGACATCCCGGCCGGAACCTCCCTGCTGCTCGGCCGTGACCCGGCGGAGTCCCTGGTCGCCGCGGCCTTCTCCGGGTTCGAGAACGTCTCGAGGCGGCACGCGACGGTCACCGTCGACGACGCGGGCCACGCCACGATCCGGGACGAGCACTCCACGAACGGCACGTTCGTCAACGGCGACCGGGTGCTGCCGGGCACCACCGTGCGACTCGCCGACGGCGACACCCTCCGGCTCGGCGGCGATGCCACCGCCGAGGTCATGCTGCCGCGGCAGCAGCCCGATCCCGCCACGCTCAGCCGCGACCCGCAGAGCCGCTGAACCCCGCAGGACGCGTGCCTCGGCGCCGGCGGCGGGGGCGCGCTCCGTGCGGGCGCGGTGCGGCAGGAAGGCCAGCGCGACGATGGCGGCGGCGGCCGTCGCGCCCGCGGCGGCGAACGATCCCTGGTGCAGCCCCGTCATGAACGCCTGCCGGACCGACTCCGCGGCGGCGGCCTGCAGGGCGTGCGGGAAGTGCGCCGCGGTGGCCAGCCCGGCGACGACGGACTGGCCCGCCGTGCGCGCGACGGCGGCCGGGGCTCCCATGCCCGTCAGGCCGGTCAGCACGTGGCTGCCGTAGGCCGAGTTCAGCACCGAGCCGATGATCGCGACGCCGAGCGTGCCGCCGACCTCCCGGGTCGTGTCGTTGACGGCGGAGCCTGCCCCGGCCTTGGCGGGCGGCAGCGCGCCCATGATCGCTTCGGTGGCCGGGCTCGTGGTGAGCGCCAGCCCCGCGGACATCAGCGCCATCGCGAGGATGATCTTTCCCCAGTAGGAGGCGTCCTGCGGCGTGGTGGCGGCGACGATGAAGCCGGCGCTCATGACCGCCAGCCCGAACGCCACGACCACCTTGGTCCCGGTCCGCTTCATGATCGCGATCGCCAGGGGCGAGAAGGCGCCGGTGACGATCGCGAACGGGAGCGTCGCCACCCCGGCGCGCAGCGGGTCGTAGCCGCGCACCAGCTGGAAGTACTGGGTGATCAGGAAGATGAAGCCGAACAGCCCGAAGAACGCCAGCGCGATCGACCCGGCGGCCGCGCTGAACCTGGGGTTGCGGAACAGCCGGATGTCCAGCATCGGGTCCGGGCGGCGGACCTGCCACCAGGCGAACGACGCGAGGATGACCACCGCCCCGGCCAGGCCGCCGACGGTCGTCGCCGAACCCCAGCCGTGCCGCGGGGCCTCGATGATCGACCAGGTCAGCAGCGCGACCCCGGCAGCCGACAGCACAGCGCCGAGAGGGTCGAAGCGTCCGGCGTTCGGATCGCGCGACTCGGGCAGCAGCGCCCGGCCGGCGGCCAGCGCCACCAGCACGACCGGAACGCTGACGTAGAACACCGAGCTCCAGGAGAAGTGCCGGAGCAGGAGCCCGCCGGACACCGGCCCGATCGCGACGGCCAGCCCGGAGACGCCCGCCCAGATCCCGATGGCCGTGGCCCGCTCGCTCGCCACCGTGAAGACGTTGTTGAGGATCGCGAGCGTGGCCGGGTAGACGAGCGCCGCGCTGGCGCCCATCGCGGCGCGCGCGGCGATGAGCTCGGCGCCGTTGCGGGACAGGGCGGCGGCGACCGAGAACACGGCGAACAGGACCAGCCCGGCCTGCAGGACGCGCCGCCGGCCGAGGCGGTCGCCGAGGTTCCCGCCGACGAGCAGCAGCCCGGCGAACGCGAGCGCGTAGGCGTCGACCACCCACTGCAGGGCCTCGGTCGAGGCCGACAGGCGGCGGCTGATCGTCGGGAGCGCCACGTTGACGATGGTGTTGTCCACCACCACCAGCAGGACGCTGAGGCAGAGCACCGCCAGGATCCACCACCGGCGGCCGTCGCGGCTTTCCATCGGAACCTCCTACTGCTGCTGTCCTCTTCTCTATAGAACGTTGTGCTATAACTATGTAACATCGTTCTATAGTCTGTCAAGTGGGTAATGCGAGCAGCCGAGGCAGGAAGATGGTCTCCATGAGCGAAGCGGGTATCACCGGGCGGCGCAGCCGCACGCCCAGCGCCGAGGTCGAGCGCGAACTGCTGGCGGCGGCCGAGGCGGTCCTGGTCCGGAACGGCCCGGGCGGGCTGACCGTCCGCTCGGTCGCGGCCGAGGCGGGTATCGCGCCGATGAACGTCTACAACCGGCTCGGCGGCAAGGACGGCCTGGTCGATGCTTTGCTGATCAAGGGCTTCGACCGGCTCCGCGCCGCCATCGAGGCCGGCCAGGAGCGGGACATGCTGGCCAGGCTGCGTGCTTGCGGCATGCGGTACCGGGCGTTCGCGCTCGCCAACTCGCACTTCTACGCGATCATGTTCGAGGACGCGATCCCCCGCGAGCGCGACTCGGCGGAGGTCGAGGAGCACGCGGCCGCCTGCTTCGGCGCGCTGGTCCGCACCGTGGAACTAGCGTCTGCGGCCGGGGCGATCTCCGCCCCCGAGCCCTTCGAGGCGGCCCAGCAGATCTGGAGCACGGTCCACGGCGCGGTCGCGCTCGAGCTCAAGGGCCTCGTGCTGACCCCGGACCCGGAGGCTTCCTACCGGGCGCTTATCGAGACGATCATCCGCGGCCTGCGCTAGGCCCCTCAGGCGTCGGGGTCAGCGGAGAACCAGGGGTCTGCTGAATCGCCGGAGGCGAACCAGGGCCGGTAGGGCTCGCGCCGGTCAGGGCCGGGCAGGCGTCCCGCCTCGTGCCCGCCGGCTAGCCCAGCCGGCCGGTCCGGCCCGGTCCGCCCGCCGCGCCCAGCTGATTGGCCGGCGGCCCTGTCGGCACGATCCTCGTCCGCGGGGTCCTCGCCGTCGAGCGACGACGGGTGGCCGGGTGGCAGCCGCTCCAGGCGCTGCTTCAGGTCCTCCCACTCGCCCCGCTGGGCCACGGGCCCTTCCCGGTCGTCGGCTGGCTCGCGATCGCGCGGTAAGTCAGTCCATCGCATGCCGCCGATTGTCCCCGCTATGTCGAGCCCAGTCAGGCCACCTGGGGGTAGAGAGCCGCGACACCGCCCGAGAGCCCGGCACGGACCCGCTGGCTGATCTCGTCGGCGATGATCTCGGCGTCGCCGCCCTCGATGCCGTCGATCGCGAGCTTCGCGATCACGGCGGGATCCGACTTCGGGGCGTCAACGTGCCGCGCCATGTCGGTGTCCATGTACCCGACGTGCAGGGCACTGACCCGCGTGCCCTGCGGGGCCAGCTCCTGGCGGAGGGCGTTGGTCAGCGACCATTCGGCCGACTTGGCGGCGCAGTAGGCGCCGCTGCCGGGGACGCTCAGCCAGGACAGCACCGACAGGACGTTCAGGAGGGCGCTTTCGCCATGCCTGGCGAGCTGCGGGGCGAACGCCCGGACGACTGCCAGCGTGCCGAAGAAGTGGGTCTCCAGCTCGACCCGGATGTCCGCGAGGTCGCCGGTCAGCAGCGACGCTCCGGTCGCCGAGCCGGCGTTGTTCAGCAGGATCGCGACGTCGCCCGTGGCGGCGGCCGCTGCGGCCACCGACGACGGGTCGGTGACGTCCAGCGGAACGGGCGTGACCCCCGGCAGGTCCACCGCCAGCGGGTTGCGCGCCGCGGCGTAGACGTTCGCGCCGCGGTCGCGAAGCTCGGCGGCCAGGTGCCGCCCGAACCCGCGGTTGGCCCCTGTGACGAGTGCGGTCTTTCCTTCGACGAGCATGTCGTTACCTCCTGAGTAGGTTTTTAGAACCTAGCATGGCTGAGTTTGAAGACACAACTCAGCGTGTACAGTGGCTGGTATGCCGAAGGATCCGAACTCGAGCTGCTCGATCGCGCGGAGCCTTGGCGTCCTCGGCGAGCGCTGGACCTTCCTGATCCTGCGGGAGGCATTCCTTGGCGCGAACAGGTTCGCCGAGTTCCGGGACCGCCTCGCCGTCGCTCCCGACGTGCTGTCCGACCGCCTCGCGACACTGGTCGAATACGGCGTGATGGAGCGCGAGCCTTACCAGGAACCCGGCGCCAGGGCCAGGCTCGCCTACAAACTCACGCCGGCCGGCGAGGAACTCCGCGTGGTGCTTGGCGCCCTGCAGCAGTGGGGCGACCTGCACCTGCCGCGCCCCGAAGGCCCAAGCATGCTGCGGCGGGCGCGGGGGACGGACCGTCCGGTGCACGTCGGGTTCGTCGATGACCGCGGCCGGGAGGTGGCGCTGGCCGACGTGGCCATGATCCCGGCAGACAGCTCTACGAGGACGACCGGGGATCCCTAGACAGGGTGGGTGTCGGGGCCAGTCGTGTAAGTCCGACCCGCCGGGGTCACCCACGTGAACAATCCTGGTCGGCTTTGCTGAAGCTTCCACCGTGGGTGCTGCTTCAGCTGATGGTCGCGCCGGCACCCGCCGCCAAGATTGCACCGACAGGTCCGCCCGTGCTGGTCGTAGGGCACGGTGTGGTCGAGATCGGCACGCCAGGCGGGCTGGCGGCAGACCGGGCTGCGGCAGGTCACATCCCGGGCGATGACAAACTCGCGCAGCCGAGGCGGGGGCCGGTAGGCCGCCGACTCGTCTCCGTGCGCGCACCCGCCGACCGCCGCATCCGCATCGGCCCGCTCCAGCGCCCGATCAAGAGCCCGGGCCGCGGCGCGCAGCACCGCGGCCGCGGCCGACGGCGGCCCGGGCCCGGCACGCGGGCCGCCTGCCTGCCGGCGCACTGTGGTGACGGTGTCCTTGGTGATGGTCACGGTGATCCGGCCGACCAGCCCGCCAGCGTCCGACGGCCCGCCGGCCGACCCCACGGGATCGCCGCGGGCCCGGCCACTACCCGGGCGGGGGCGGCGGATCCTGGCAACGGCAAGCGCCTGCCCCAGGGTGTTCGTGATGATCACCCGCCACTGCGCGGCGGGGTCGTCCTCGGCTGTCCGCGCCAGCTGCCGGGCCTGGGCCGCGGTGATCGGGCCGATCCAGCCCAGCGTGCCCGGCCGGTCAGACACGCCGGCCAGGGTGGTCCAGGGCAGCAGCACATCCAGCAGCCCGGGCACCGGCCGCCCGTCCTGGGGCGGGGCCGGGTCGCGGCGGGCCAGCCCGGGCGGGATCTCGCCCACGGCCGGCCAGGCCGGCACCGGGCCCGACCCGAACAGGTCGTCGTCGTCCTCGGCCGCGTCCCAGCACGGGACCGGATCACCGGCGAGGTCGTCGAGGCCCTCGTCGGGCGGGGCGTCCTCGTCGCGCGGCGCGGGCAGGTCATCCCGCCAGCTGCCGTCGCCGGGCTCGCGCGGGCCGCGCGCCGCATCGCTGAACTCGTCGCCCTCGGCGGGCCGGCCTTCGCCGGGATCGCGGTCGGCTGCGGGCCCTGGGTCAGGGCAGCCCGGGTCGGGCTCGCCGGGGTCGGCCCCGCTGGGACCAGCCTGCCGGGGGTCAGGCTCGCCGGGGTCGCCGTCGGGTGGGGGCTGGTCGGGGGATGCTCCTTCGGCGGGCGGGATCGGGGGCAGGGTGCCGTTCAGCAGCCCCAGGGCAACCTGGGCGCGGTGGCAGTTCAAGGTGCCGGATATCCCGGCGGCCATCCGGGCCCGCGCCAGCGCGGTGACCCGCGCGAACGACGCCGCGGCCTCGATCTGCGGCACCTTGGTCAGCAGCAGGGTCGCGGTCTGGTCATCGTCGGCGTACAAGCGCATCTCGGCGTGCCGCTCGGCGTCCTGCCGACGCTCTTCGGCGGCCTCGGGGTCGGCGGCGATCACCGCGTAGGCCAGCCGCTGCCGCAGCTTCGCCGTGGTGTCCTGCCCCGCGCCGGGCAGGATCTGCTCTTCCACGTACCGGGCCAGCTCCTGCGACAGCACCGACGTGGCGCCGACGATCAGCTGCGCCCGATACAGGTCGATCCGCCCCGACCCCAGCGCGGCCAGCGTGGCCGGCAGCCGCCAGGTCAGGGTGACCGCCAGGTCCGCCAGGGCCTGGGCGCCGTAGTGACTCAGCCGCAGCGCCATCTCGATCTGACCCAGCGCATCGCGGCTGATCCGGGCCGGACGCCCGTCGCCCCCCAGCCCGATCCCCGGGTCGGCGTCCGCGGTCTGCGCGCACAGCCACGCCACGGCGGAGAGCTCGGTCGCGGCCGCCCGTGCCTGCTGCCGGCGCGCCGCCAGGGTAACCCCGACCAGCGCGTTCTCATCCAGCCGCGCCACGCCTCCGGCGGCGACCTCCAGCCAGCCGGCCTGCGCCGCGCCCGGCGGCATGTGCTCCACCGCTACAGCGGCCACCGCCGCGGGATCGGCCGGCTCCAGCCGCCCCTCCGCCTCGGCGGCCAGCCACTCGTCGAACTCGGCGTCCTGATCCTCGGCATCGCTGCCCAGCGCGCCCGATGCCGCCAGCCCCTCCACCAGCGCCGCGTAGTCCAGCCCCGGCGGCAATCCGTCGGCTGACACAGGCTCGGGCTGCGGCCCGGGCCGCGGGCACTCGGGCATCGGCCCGGTTTCGGCGCTGCCCTCCACCCAGGCCCGCCCCTGCCCGCCCCACCACAGGGTGCCGCCGGGCGGCTGCTCTTCGTCCGGTCCGGGTTCGGGGATCGCGGCGGGCATGGGGGTCACCTCCTCGGCGGGACATGCGGGCCATTGGTGGTCTGTGACCACGCTATCGGCCGGTACCGACAAAACTGTCGATCCAACGCAACGTTAGGATAAGAGAATCGAAAAATTTTTCAACGCCAGCTTGGTGCGGCAGGAAGCACGCTGACCAGAGCCCGCACAGTTGAGGCGATGCCGGGTTGATGCTTTACCTGACCGCTGCACGCGCCAACGAAAGCCACTCCAGATGACGATCCACGCCTTGCTGTACCTCGATGCCGAGCTGACATTCGACGACCTAGCCTCGCTGACCCGGGACTGGCGCCGATGGCGGGGCTTGCGTCGTGTCAGGGTCGGGGATCCTTCCAGCGACGGCTCGCTGACTGTGTGGCGCGGCGACATGCCGGTGATGCTGAGCCTGATCCGGCCTGGCGTCCATGGCGATTTCCTGCTGACCGAGGAATGCCTGCCCGCTGAGTTCGCCGGGCCGCCGCCGTTTCGGCCGCGGAGCGGCCTGGGTCTTGGCGTGTCGACCTTGCCGGTCAGGAAGGCAGACGTTGGGCTCCGCCTCGCCATCGAACTGGCGGCCGACTGCGCGCGACGGTGGCCCTGTCGCCTCTGGAACGAGGCCGTCGGCGACGGGCGCCGGATCTACACCCGGGACGACATCATCGAAGCCGAGCGCGAAGGCAGGCTACTCGAATAACCATCGTCAGCGGTGCGGGCCGCCCGCTGGTCTCCACAGCGTCCAGCCGTCGCTCATCGTGTGGCCGGGAGCTGCCGATCCCGGGCAGACGAGCGGGTCGTGCGGCCGCCGGCCGCGGATTTCGCGCCCGCAGGTCACCTCGGGCATTCCCCGGCCTTTATTAGGCTGACCGATGTGAACGAGCAATGGCGGCGGGGTGAACGATGCGTTCGAAGCGGCCCGACACGGGCCCCGGGA
>Ga0070698_100009946_pt1 | contig 10167 bp, 8 predicted proteins | sample KBSK1502metaG_FD_65477 | JGI IMG/M metagenome (GOLD analysis project Ga0070698, IMG submission 65477) | Corn, switchgrass and miscanthus rhizosphere microbial communities from Kellogg Biological Station, Michigan, USA - KBS K1-50-2 metaG | ecosystem: Host-associated > Plants > Roots >... | reverse complement strand
CGAAAGCAAACGGAAGTTGGTCGTCCTGATAACTGCTAACGAGAAAATCTCGAGCTTCAGAAATTCGGCAAAACCCGGTAGGACCGTGAAGACCCTTGTGCACGCGCTCCGTAGCGGGGTGCCCGTGGCAATCAGGACACGGTGAACTGAGAGAGAGCTTTATATGAAAAATACCATCAGCAAAGCCGCTTATGCTGGACTCGGGCATTGCTCGGTGTGCGGACAGTGGACAAAGCTGGAAATGTGGGATGACGGACTCAACGGACGTTTCTGCTCGGAATGCTTTGATCATGTCGTGGACGCAGGGGAAGTACTCGGAAGTCAAGGTCTGGTGCCCCCAGGACCAGAGACAAAGCAAGCAATCAACAACAGCTAGTGAATCGAGTCGTATGACTCGACGCACTAGTTTGGGTTAGAAACGATATAGGAGATAGACTCCAATGTTTTTGCGCACGTCAAATAAAACGGTTTACTACCCGATTTCGCGAACCCGCGAGACGGACCTTGTTCGCGGCAGTGGGAGAGTTCGCTATTTTCGCGGCTCGATTCTGGTTTGCCCGAAGAGCCTGAAGTGAGGAGGAATTCGTTCATTTCACGGGAGGGACGGCCTCTGTGCCGTCCCATTCTCCTTGTAAATGGGGCCAGAAATGATTAGTCGGAGGGCACGGAGGCCGTCCCTCCGGTGAAATGAAAACGAACATCGGTGCAGCCGGGTGTTGCGCGCAATGCCCCAGGGCCTAAAGAGCCTGGAAATTTCGCGAGCGCTTTGGTTCGTGGAATTTCCAGGCTAGCCATTATTTCCTGACCAGGTCGAAAGCCTTCTGCTCGTTATCGACGAATCGTTTCAGAATCGCTGGGGGCACTCCGTTCCATTTCGGATCTCGAACGAACGCGCTCGTTCTTGAAGCTGGAATCAGAAAATAGTCGGCCTCAGGCGGAAGTTGCGATGTGCGAACAAAATAACGCGCACGCGGTTCCAGATAATACCAGAAGGGCCTGTAACTCTCTTCCATTACCCAGATTTCTGTCGCTGATGGAATAGCTTTCAGGATTGCGCCGGCGAGTGGTCGCGCCTTATTGCTATTCGCCAAATCCATGCGCGGTCGCACGGTCGCAGTAATCTCTATCATTGCCAAAGCTGTAGTTCCTGCGCAGATGAGGGCACACCGAACGAGGCGATTTGTTGAAAATCCGCTTGCAGCAATCGGTTGAGCGTTACGGGAAAGAAAAAGAAACCAGACCGCGCTTGCGACGAGCAAGGCCAAAACGAAGTCGACGCCGCGGTGGTAAGGAGCAAAGAAGAGGATCGCCGGAATTGCGACGGATGTGACTGCCAGCAGGCAAACGTTCACGCGTTCCCAGATCGCCGGCAACCAAGCCGGACATTTGCGAGATCCATCGACGGATAGCGCACGTGCGAGCAGCAGACACGGAACAACGATCAAAGGATAAATATAGCGCGGCGAGCCTTTCGGTAAAAGCACCATAAGCAAGCAGGTGGCAACCATGCCCCATCGCGCTCCACGGAAAATGGAATACTCTCTGGGATTGATTCCTAAGGCTGTTTCCAGCTCGGCGATCACCTCCTTGCGCCAAAGAAGAGGCAACAGAAGCGTCCAGGGCAAAAAGTTTTTGAGCGTCTGCGGCCCGTTCAGCAACCAGATTCCGAGACGAAAATGTTCTTCTGAACCTGTCGAGGCACGCGATGCCAGTTGACCCCACCAGAAGCGCCAGACACCCATGGGATTATCGCTGTTCACTGCCAGGGAGCAAGGAACAGCCCAGCAGCCGAGGAATCCGATGATCAGCCCCAACGCAAGCCAGTGTGCCGGATGTAGAAGCAAACGGAGGTTTTTTCCATATGCGAGTACCGCCACTGTCACCCCGTAATAAAAGATCAGATGCGTCGGGCCTTTTGTCAGCATGCCTAAGCCCAAAAACGGTGCGGGCAAAAGCCAGAGCTGCCAGGGGTTTGCGTCGCGCATCCAGGCTGCCATCCAGAGCAAGAGCCCTATTCCAGTCAGAGCGACGTAGAGGGCTTCCAGTTCCGCTAAGCGACCTGTTTCGATCATCGTAAAGTTGACCAGAAAAAAGACGGCGGCAAGAAATCCTCCCTCTGGCCCCAGCCACGCACCTGCGATCACGATCGTCAGAGCCAGCGCAAGTGTCGACAGGGCCGAAGGCAATCGGACCGCCCACTCGTTAGGCGCGCCTGCAATTCTGCAACTGAGAGCGATTGCCCAATTCAGAAGCGGCGGCTTCCGCAAATAAGGCTCAGAGCCAACGCGGGGGACAAGCCAATCGCCGGAGGCGAGCATGTGAAGGGCGGGAAGCGCTCGCCGAGGCTCTTCGTGTTCAAGTTGCACGGAGCCTAGGCCGGGAAGGTAAATACCGGCCCATAAGAGCGTGATCAAAACACACGCGCGGATACGCGTTAGACGGAATTGGGAAGCCGCGGTTCCCAATGTGCTAGTGTCCTGTCCCCGAAATAGCATATATTTTGCTGGAAGTCAGTTGGCTGTTTTTCAAGGCGCGAACGAGCGCCCATCCCGCCCCATTTTTGCCTCTTGCTTGTATGGCCGTTCCGCAGTCGGTGCAAAAATGGAGCGGGACGGGCCGAGAGAGCAACGCAGAAAAACGGCCAACTGGCTCCGGCCCGAAGGGTTGCGATGAAAATGGGCCGGCGACCGCGTTGCTCGTCGGTCACGTCCCGCACCACTTTCATGCTACTCTCGAGACCAAGAGTACCAGGAGTATAGAAAGTGGTGCGGGATGCTCCGCTCCTCGCGCCTTGTCGACGGTCCATTTTGATCGCAACAAAATACATGCTATTTCGGGGACAGGACACTAACGAGGCCGCGCCTCAGACCGGCGTGATGTAAGGATCTCAAGGTCGCGTTGGGAGCAGCGCCGATTGGGCGAAGCGGCCTTGCTCTTGCGGGACCGAAATTTTGTTAAGATGCCGGGTCATTGCCCGGGCGTGATCAGCAAGCATACGGCGTTTGGGTTTTTGATTCGTGCGTGCATTTACAAGTTGTGAAGGAATCCGGTGCCTTTAGCTTTCGCGGCGTTCACTTGGATGAATTCAGCGCATCAGCCGACGGCGTACGGCGGCAGAAAAAGACATCAAACCGTCCGACGCTGCGACCAGCTTCGCTCGTGCGGATTTCTCCGACCGGTTCAATGCCCGGGAAATCTTCCATCACCGACGTAGGAACTCGATTCGAATCGGTTATGAATATCGCGTTGTCTACCGGATGCTTTGTTCGATAGGTAGGCCAAAGCACAATCTGGTTAAAGGGAGGGCTTGATACCGGCATGAAGGTATCGGGTTGATCGGGAAGGTAAAACGAGAGTAATGCGGCGGTCATATATTTGTTCGCAATCACAAAGCGCGCCCCCGTTTTTCTCTGCAGTTCGTCAATCTGGGCTGCGAGGTCGCGTGAACCGCGCGCCCGATCGAGCGGGTCGAGCCCTCCCGGCAGATGCAACCAGGAAGTTTCATGTAAGATCCCGGTCTCGAGAAGGGCCACTCCGACTCCCGCGATAACAAGCCATCTCAGGTGGGGCCTGGTGCGAAGGGCTTCCGTCCACTTTGCAGCTACAAGGATCAACCCCCCGACATATGCCGCTGCAGCCCAATTCGCCTGGCTTGCTTTCTGAAAGCTCAGAAACAGGTAAAGGAGAAACAGAGGTAAAAAGAGGGAGACGAGGTAACCGGTCTCGATCTTGGCAGTCCGAGCGAAGCGCGGCCAGCAAAGGGCAATAATGAGGCCGAAAAAAAGAAGGGGCGAAATGACTCCAGCCTGTTGCGCGAGGAATGAGAATACCTCAAGTGGGCGAATATGCGCACGCTCGTCAAGGGCCCCGCGGTGAACAAGAAACTGGCTCGTGGGAAAACCGTGACGCCAATTCCAGATCAGCACCGGGACAAGAAAGAGCGCTGCAACAAGGAGCATCACATAGAATGTCGGACGCCGAAAATGCCGCCTGCTTGGCGGATGCCAAACGCCAAAAGCGACGAATGAAAGCAATTCGATGGCACCCGTGTATTTTGAAAGCATGCTGAAACCGATCAAGATGCCGGTCAAAATCCACCATCTTAGCTTTTCCTCATCCTTCGCCTGCCAGAATGTAAGAGCAGCGAATGTCCAGAAAAAGATGTAGACAGTGTCTATGGTCATTAACGTGGCACCGACGGCGAACAGAGGAGTGACGGCCGCCAGAACAACTGACCAGAAAGCGACCTTATCCGAAAAAAGTTTTCGGGCGAGCAGGTAGATCCCGATCCCGGTTCCGTACGCCAAGAGGACTGCAAAGAAACGAATTCCGAATACCGTTTGACCAAAAAGGGCCGTGCCACCCCAAATGAACCACGCGATCACCGGTCCTTTATCAAGATAACAGATATCGGGATGCCGCGACCAGAGCCAATAGTAGGCCTCGTCTCCGACGAGCTCGAGGTGGGTGCTGTACCAGAGACGCAGAATCGTTCCAGCCAGGAGAATCACCGCGGCCCAGAGGGCATATGGGGACACGGGAGTAGCTCTCAAGATCCTGCCGGGTTCCTCTCCTGTTGCCGCTCGAGGTAGGCCTTGATGGCTATTTCCAGTACGTGATCAACGGTGATCGTTTTCATACAAATATTGTTGCGACAGGGACTCTGCCGATTGTTGTAAGCATTAACGCAAGGGCTGCAAGGAATCTGCATCCAAATCGGAATCGCTCGGGGAGTTAGTGCGCGAAAGAGAAAAGGTGTCTCAGGTCCGAACAAGGTGATGACCGTTATCGGCGTCATTGATGCAAAATGAGCCGGACCGCTGTCGTTTGTGATCAACAGCTCCGATAACGTGTAGAGCACCAGCAACTGAGGCAGCGTTGTTTTGCCGGCGAGCGAAATACAGCGCTGCGAGCCGACCTCCAAAGCGATTTTTTGGATCGCATCCGCTTCATCCGGAGCGCCAGTCATGACAACGCAAACCTCCGGGAAACGCTCAAGTAGTCGACGCGCAAGATCGACATACCGCTCAGTTGGCCACTTGCGAAGAGGCAGTAAGTCGCTCGCATTTGGGTTGAGAAGAATAACGCGAAATTCACCTTCGACACCGCTCTCACGGCCGAGGATGGCACGCACCTCTTCCTGGCTGGCTGCTGACGTTGCAAATTGCGGAGACGTAGTGTCCGCAGCCGGAACCTGTCCGAAGAAGGTTGGCAGATTTTCCGGGTCTTGCTCTAAAGCCTCCACCAGGAGCTGAAAGCTTTGGCTGGTATGAAGGTAAGGGTTATAAAGCAATCGGTGGGTCATGAGATTTCCGCGATAGGGACCTTCTCCGAAAAACGTGTGAAATCCCACGCGCGATTTCGCGCCTGTCAAATAGGTCAGCGCAGCGGATGAACGTGCGAAAAACTCCAGGTCGATTGAGGCATCGATCCGGAGCCTCCGGATTTTATAAAGTGCGAACAGCGCTTGCAGCCCGGCATCAACCAGGTTCTTGTGGCGGATCGTAATGACATTCTCTCTCGGAATCAGATTCATCACGTCGAGAATGAAGCGGTTCTCCTTGAACACTAAAAAATAGACGTTTCCGCTGCCGACCATTTTTATCGCGCGTTCTATTGCACGATAGGCAAGAACCGTCGAACCCTGTTCGGCAAATTTAACGAAGAGAATTTTTGACGGCATACCGGCTACTCCGCCGGCGCGCCGCTTATCCGTCAATGCTCGCAATCGAGTCAGGATCCAGCATACGACCATCCCAATCCAACGATCAATAAGCTGGAGCTTTCGGGTATCGAGTGCAGGTCCCATAGAAAAATGCGATCGGCGGCAAGTGGAATGGGGCAGAGCCAACCGACCAGTGACACCGGCAGGAAAGACCTTTAAATTCTTTCAGCGGCCTGGGCAACTCCGTTTCACGAACTTTTTCGACCTAAGGAATTCCGCTGGCCTACAGTCAAAAACCGGGATAAGCACGGACTGCGTGGGCGCTAGAATCCTTGAAAAGCAAAACCGGTCGACAAACGCCTCGAAAACAAGCTTCTGGAACATAGCCGCCTGGGTTCTTTGGACGATTGCCTTGGCCGTCCTGGTCACCCGCCCTCTGCTTCTTTTGCAAAGGGGAACCTCTTTTGACACCTACAATCTGGCTGGATCGCACTGGCTGCGCGGTGAGAATGTCTACACGCAATGGATGGGCTTCGTGTACAGCCCCGTTGTCGCCGCGTTCTTTGCCCCATTTGCGTTTCTCCCGACAGCGATAGCCAACATGATCTGGCGGCTTATCAATGCGACTGCGCTGCTCGGAGGGCTTGCCGCGCTTTTAAGGTCGAACCTTTTTGCAGGCATCAAACCTCAATTGGCCGGTATTGCGTACCTTGTTCTGGCCCCGCTGGCTCTTGGTAATATTGATATCAGCCAGGCCAATCCCCTGGTTGCCGGGCTCATCATGCTTGCGATCGCCGCGGTTTATACCGAGCGCTGGAATTGGGCTGCCTTCTGCATCGCTCTCGCGACCTTTTTCAAGATCTACCCGCTCGCGGTTGGTTTACTGATCTGCGTCATCGCCCCCCGCCGTTTCGCCTGGCGGTTGTTCGGCAGCCTTTTTCTTTTGGCTCTTTTGCCATTCCTGTTTCAGCACTGGTCTTATGTATCGAAGCAATACAGCGATTGGATTGCCACGAGGACCGCAGATGATCGCCGGAACTGGCCCGTCGAAAAGCTGCCGTTGGATCTCTGGTTCATCAGCCATTGGATCTTCCATTTGCCGATCTCGCAAAAGGCCTTCACCCTGATCCAACTAGGGAGCGCGGCGGCAATCGCAGTTTTCTGCGCGTTCGGCACCTGGAAAGGGTGGAATTCGGCTCGGGTGCTGATCGGGCTCTTTTGTTTGTCTGCGATCTGGATGACGCTTTGTGGACCGGCCACCGAGTCCTATACCTATCTGCTTCTCGCTGCACCGGCCATACTTGCACTCCTTCACTCCTTACATTCAGGGCAGGTGTTCTGGATTCGGTTCGGGATTTGGGCTTCGGTCGCTCTTCAGCTGCTCGCGGTTGCAAGGGCCAGCTTCTTGCCGCATTTCAAGCCATTCTGGATTCTGGCAAGCTTACCGGTTTCAGCGTTACTGTTCCTGGTCTATTGCCTGGCATGGCTGTTCAACGACGCTGTTTGGCCGGCGCGGACAGGGGCTCCGGCAACCCGGATCAGACGGTAGCCATTACAACCGCTTCCTATGGTTCATTCGTTTGCATCGTCGGAAAATCAGAGGCCCGCAGGCAACTTGCGGAACGTGATCGTAGTTGCTCTCTGGTCGGCCGTACTTATCGGGATATGCATCCGCATCGGATTGGTGTCGCGAGATCACGACGTCTTTGCAACGTACGCCGACGCGGGAAGAAAGTGGGTCAACTCGCAACCGCTCTACTCCTACACTCGCGGTTTTGTCTATAGCCCGCTTATTGCGGGACTGTTCGCGCCGTTTTCGTGGTTTCCGAATTGGTTGGGCGGGATTCTCTGGCGGCTGCTCACCGCGACAGTTTTTCTCGCGGGTCTTGTTTGCTGGCTAAAGGCGGAACTTCGGGCCGGAATTCCCCGATCGCGGTATTGGCTGGTGTTCCTGCTCATTTTGCCGTTGTCGCTTGGGAACTTTAACAACGGACAAGCGAACCCGTTGATCACCGGGCTGCTCATGATCGCAATTGTTTCAGCGCATCGGCGCCAGTGGACAATTTCCGCAATCTGCCTTGGACTGACGGCCTACCTGAAAATTTATCCGCTTTCTGTTGGATTGCTGCTTGTGCTCCTGTATCCGCGTCAACTCGGTTGGCGTCTTCTTCTGGCGCTGGGTTTAATGGGCATCCTTTCATTTCTTCTGCAACAACCAGGCTATGTTCTCGAACAGTATCAGAGATGGCTCGGGACCCGAGCGGTGGACGATCGTCGAACGAACATCGATATTGCACCCAGGGATTTCGCCATGCTGCTGAAGGCTTGTCACATCAACCTTAGCAGCCGGATGTTTCTTATTTTGCAGTTGCTGGCCGGGATGGGAGCGGCGGCGGTATGCGTTTATGGCAGAATACGGGATTGGTCCGAGGAGCGTCTGCTGATCGCCGTCTTCAACCTGGGAACGTGTTGGATGCTGCTCTTCGGACCGTCGACGGAAGACGCCACGTATGCGATGATTGCACCGCCGGTTGCCCTGGCCTTAGTGCAAGCGCTTGGCGAAAAGGGAATCGGCGGCCGAACGAAAAGCCTGATTTGTTCATCCTACACGGTCTTGTTGCTCGGACTTGCGCTTAACGCGTTTTTCAGGCTCAAAAAGACTCCCTATACCATGTCAGTGCAACCGTTCGGCGCGCTGATGTTCTTGATGTACTCCGTCATTTGGCTTTTCACCGGCTCGCTCTGGCGGGATGTCAGGCAACGATCGCGCGCGACCGTTCCAGCGAGGCCGCCAACCGATTGAGGCCTGGAGCCAAATAACGGCGGCTCGGAGAGCCGGCATCTACCGATCGAAGGAATCTCCAACAGTGGGCGGGGAGAGTTTTCGCTCAGACCGGACAAGGCGAGCGATCGCTGCCCGCATGGCCATGGTGTATTGCAACACATTTGCCAGATGGTATAATAACCATTCTTCGGTCTGGTCTAACGTTTTTTTCCCAAGCTTTATCCGGTTTTGGACCGTACTCTCTCGCAGCGGCGCTTGAAACGCCATTTCGAGCCGGCTGCGCCATTCCGAGATGAGTTGTAGACGCGGCGGTTCCTCCCTCTTTTCCAGGGCTGCGGCTAGATCCAAAAAAGCTTTGGCCAGCGCTTCGACAATCGTTGACACTTCCGGCGAATCTACATAGATCGTTTCGCGCGTCGGATAATCAGAAATGGCCGCAAGTCCATGCAAGATGCGGCGCGTATAGTTAACCGCAGCAAGCGCGGCTTCGACATCTCCGCGGCGGCTAGGAGGTTCACCCAACAATCGCTGGGCGGCAGTCGCGGCGTTCGACACGGCCAATGCTGCGTTTCTGCGAAATTCAGAAATCGGTCTCTCCTCCTTATGTTGGATCGCATCGCGCAATGCGCGAATGAAAGCGACCTCCGATCTGAGCGCCTCGGCGATATGAAAGGGCAAACGGCGGCTTTCCCAGGTCGGAAACAGAGCGTAACCGCTTACAAGGGCTACGATGCTGCCGAGGACCGTATAAAGGATACGAAATAAACTGTCGGAAACCGTTATGGGATGGGCGACGTCCAACATCACCATCACCATCGGAGTCAATGCCAGCGCAAATAACCCGTAGTTGCGATTTCGCAAAGTGAACGTCGCAAACGAGAGAACAGCAAGTATCGGAAACAGTAACAAAGAATCCTTCAGAAAGAAGAGAACCATAGCGGCCAAAAGTGCGCCGCAGACTGTTCCGGTTATTCTTTGAACCGAGCGCTGCACTGTTCCGCCAAAATTCGGTTTCAGCACAAGCACCACAGTCATGGGAATCCAGTATCCGCGTGTCAGATGAAATACAGAGGCAAGCAGACTACCCAATCCCGTTGCGACACCCAGTCGCAACGCATGGCGGAAGCTGGCAGAGCGAAGCGTCAGGTTATTGCGGATTTCGTTCAGAGGATTAATTCTGACCTGATGTTTCGGTGGGAATCGAGCTTCGGGAGGCTGTCTGACGACCGGACTGCCAGATTTCAGCTCGCCCACGATTTCAGCAAGCGTCGCCACCTGCGTAATCAGGTGCCTGACGGTTCGCTGCAGTTCTTGGGATCCGGAATGGACCAAGGAATCCGTATCCGGCTCAGGCGCAATGGATGCTTCGATTTTATGAAGTGTGCTATCTAACTCGAGCGAACTCACCTTTCTCCCTCGAACAGCCACTGCCTCAGCAATTTCCCGACATACCCTGGAGAGCGTTCTTGTGAGTTCCTCCAGATTGGCACGCTCATCGTCGAGCCACTTCTCTTTCCCGGCGCGATTCACCACTTCACGGAGCGCGATCAATATTCTCCCGATATCATCGACTTGTTCGATCAGCGTTAACAATTGCATGCTCCGCATGGTCGGCCCGCCGCGGCGGGCGCGCACCGCCCCCCAGACGCTTCGGCACGGTTCGAGACTGTTCATCAGAGCGTCGTAAGCTAAAGCGAACTGCAAGTTGGTCGCGGAA
>Ga0070698_100009945_pt1 | contig 10167 bp, 17 predicted proteins | sample KBSK1502metaG_FD_65477 | JGI IMG/M metagenome (GOLD analysis project Ga0070698, IMG submission 65477) | Corn, switchgrass and miscanthus rhizosphere microbial communities from Kellogg Biological Station, Michigan, USA - KBS K1-50-2 metaG | ecosystem: Host-associated > Plants > Roots >... | reverse complement strand
CGGTCGGGGCGATTGTGGCGGCACGGAATCGACGTAGATGTCGACGACCGGATAGCCATACTGATCCGCCATGTATGGAGGCGGCGACTCGCTCCCGTAGCGGCCCAACCCGCACTCTCCGCCAAAGGTCCAGTTGTAGTACGCGATGAACTTAATGGTATGTTAAAATCAACACATGGTTGTACAACTGCGAGCACCCTTCATGGCAGGTATCTACGTCCGCATCTCGTCCGATCCGGAGCTAAAGCGACTCGGCGTAAAGCGCCAGGAGCAGGACTGCCGCGAGTACGTCACACGTCAAGGTTGGAAGCTTGCCAAGGTCTATGAAGACAACGACCTAAGCGCGTACAGCGGCAAGGTCCGTCCTGCCTACCGCCAGTTGCTTGAGGACGTCCGCGCTGGCGCGATCCAAGCCATCGTCACCTGGCATCCCGACCGCATGCACCGCAACCTCACCGACCTCGAGGAATTCATCCAGGTCGTGCAGACCGCGGGATGTCGCGTAGAAACGATCAAGGCCGGCAACCTCGATCTTTCGACCCCAGCCGGGCAAATGGTTGCCGGTCACCTCGGAGTAGCCGCCCGCTACGAGAGCGCCCACAAGGCGGAGCGCGTGCGCCGTAAGCACCAGGAACTCGCCGCGGCTGGCAAGAGTGCGGGTGGCGGGCGCCCATTTGGCTACGAGGCCGACCGCCGCACGGTGCGACCCTCCGAGGCGGAGCTGATCCGCGAGGCCGCCCGTCGCGTACTCGATGGCGAAGCGATGCGCGCAGTCTGCCGCGACTGGAACGAGCGCGCCATTCCGACTGTCAACGGCGCTCCCGATTGGGTTCCGCAAGTCCTGCGGCGTCTGCTCATTAGCGCCCGGATCTCAGGACGTCGCGAGTACAGCTACGCCGATGGGCGGCGGCTCGATATCGGGCGCATCACCTCCAAGACCGCCGAGTGGCCAGCGATCATCAGCGCCGAAGACTCGGACCACCTTCGGCATTTGCTCAGCGGGCACCGTCGCCAGGGCCAGGTCCGCGAGTATTTGCTGACCGGCGGCATCGCGCGCTGTGGTCGCTGCCACCAGCCTTTGCAGGCTCACCCGCGCTCGCTGACACAGAAGGAAACCGCTGCCGGCCTGACCGAGGGCCGCAAGGAGATGGCCTGCGTAAAGCGGGGCAAGAACGATCCTCATTGCGGTCGGCTCGGCATTCTTGCTCGGCCCGTTGAGGAGTTGGTCGCCAAGGCAATCTTCCGAGCTGTCGACAAGGGCGCGCTGGCGCGGGCGCTCAAGCCCGGTGACAATCGCGCCGCGCTCAAGGAGTTGCTCGAGGTGCAGACCAAGCAGAACGAGCTGACTGACATGTGGTCGGCCGGCGCACTCGATGCTGACCAATGGAGGCGAGCAAGCGCGAAGCTCAAGGAACGGGAGGTCAGCGCCCGGCGACAGATCGAAAATCAGCGTCGGCCGCGCGCGCTCGATGGCGTCCCTGATGTGCTGGAAACCGCCTGGCCTTCCCTGCCTCTACATCGTCGCCGCGCCATCGTAGAGGTCTTGATCGAGGCCATCGATATCGCGCCGGCGACACCCCGGTCTCAGCGCAACGCGGTAGTGAACTCGATGCTGATCGACCCGACCCGCGTCAGCATCCGCTGGAAGGTCTGAAACCTTGACCACTTACCATCGGTACCGGGAATGTCGGAGACACTATGGGCGGTCATCGTCGGGGGATTGCTGACCGGCGGCGCGGCGGTTGGCGCTCAGGTCCTGGCCGCGCGTTTTCAGGCGAACGCTGCACGCGACGCCTACCTCCAGCAGGACCGCGTGTGGCACCGCGACCAACGGCTTGAAGCGCACCACGCTTTCCTTAACCAGGTCAACCGACTAATTCAGGCGGTTGGAGCCTATTCGAGCGCACGCCCTGAGCCAGCCGACATGCACGCAGTCATGGCACCACTCATGACCGACGTCGCTGAGGCCCTTGCGAGGACCGTCGACGCCTTCAATCGCGTTGAGCTCGTCTGCTCCCCACAGCTGTACGACCTCGCGGTGAAGGTCCTCCAGGCGGCTGATGCGGAACGACTGAAGAATCCAGCGGACTTTCCGGCTGTTATACGCGCTATGGGCGAGGCGTCGCGCAACTATCGCGAAGCAGCCAAGGCAGAGCTGAGGGCATAAGTCGCGACGGCTGTGACCGACTTCACCTGATGCCCGGAAGCGAACTCAAGCTTGGGCGCGCAACTCGCCACTTCAACGAGGTTAGCGCTTTGCTCGCGGCCTTCAAGAACCCCACGCCGTACGAAATTCGTCGGGACGAGAATCCCGATACCGGCCTTTCTTTTTGGATCACTCTCAACAGGAAACCGCCCGATGACATCTCGCTCGCGGCAGGGGACTGCATCCACAATTTACGCTCCGCGCTCGACCACATCGTTTACGAACTTAGTTGTCACCACCGGCAGGCAGTCCATGTTGGAGGTACCGGCTTCCCCATCTACGCAAATCCAAAGGACTGGGACGAGAAGGATGGCCAGGGCAAGGTACGGACCACCAGCGGTCTGCACAAGCTGCGCGCAGTTCCAGAACCAGCGCTAAAGCGAATCGAATTGCACCAGCCTTACCACGGACTGGAACCGATGTACTGGACGAGAGAGAGATTGCTCCACGTCCATCAGCTCGACATCGCCGACAAACACCGCAACCTCAATCTAGCCGTCGCTAACGTGCCCGAACACAGCGTCCTGTATGGGCACGACGGTCCGCCATTTAAGGTCATCCATGTCCATCAGGGCAGGCTGAACGAGGGCATAGACACGCTCCTGTTGCGCTTCGACCCCTCTATCGACGTGCATGCGAAGGTGCAGCCATACACGTTTGTCGAGGTCGTTTTCGCCGATCCCCCGGTCGAGGATTGGGAAGTCTCGTCGACGCTCCAAGGCCTAATCGTCGGCGTCGCGTCGGTTCTATCCGAAATCAGGGCGTTCTTTTAACTCCCGGCCAGGCGCGCACGCCGGACTCGCGCGCGCCTACGATTCGTTGCCCGATGACCGTGCCCGATCCAGCGACCCTCGCGACCCTCGCGATTGCGGTTGTCACTGCTGGTCTTGTCGTGGTCACGGGCGGCGTAGTTCTCGCCACGATGGGGTTGGTCGCCGCGACCTTCTGGCAGGGCCGACTCACTCGCACCTCGCTTGATCTTTCCATCCGGCCGTTACTCGCGGATCCGAGGCCGGACCCAGACGCGCCACCCGACGTCGTGCTCTTTGGTGCACCTGGACGCCACTCCTTCAAAGTCGAGGTCGGAATGCTGTGGATGCGACCGGATGGCACTCAGATTTCGCTGCCATTCCGGAACGTGGGCGCCGGTGTCGCCGTGATCACCAAAGCGACCACGGAGCCGCCCGTGGATGGTGACGTCTATGTGTCCCGGAAATTCGTCCCTGTAGGGGAGCACGTGCGCGTCAACATGTCGCGGGCCGGTCCGCCCGTATCCAAGGCCAAGGTCGGTCAGTGGTGGGCGATGGAGCCGTTCGCGGTGTTGATTCACTACACAGACAGCTCAGGCGGACAGCCATTGGTGAGTCGCGCCGACTTCAAGCAGTACGCGACGCAAGGTCCGTTTGTGGAGACCATCTCGATCTTCAAGATGGGCGAGCAGAAGCCTTTCGTTGTCGGTAAGTCGTCGATGTAGCCCAGAGTCATAAAACGATCATCAAGACCGGGAAGCGCGGGGGGTCGGTCCCCGGACGCCGGACCGGTCCCGCTTCGAGGCGCTAAACGGCTCTGGGGCACTTGTAGGGCGAACAGGGGTTCGGTCCGCGGGTCCGCCGACGTACTCTCAAAGCGGATGCCCTGGTTCCGGGCCGACGACTGCTGACGCCGAAGAAGAAGCCCTGCAGCCGTCTCCCTGGCTGCATCGCCGGCGAGGTCAGCAGCGCAAGCCGGACTAGGGCCTGAACTCTCACCGCCCTAACTCAGGACTTCCTGGGGCCCACCCGGTTCAGCAGCCAGCTAGCGCGCACACTTCGGTACGTACCGTGGTCAGGGTTGGCCCATCCACCGCGCCCAGGCGTTGGAGAAGCTCGTGGGGCGCACACGAATAGAGCTTGCGACAGCGGATGGCTGAGGGCCTGAGCAGTCCAAATGCCTGCCACCGCGAGAGCAACAGATCACCTCTCTTGAGGTTGGCCAGCCGCTGCGCCGAGCCTGTGATTTGCGCCAGGAGCACTCGCTCGTCCTCGGCCGGGCCGATCGGGCTGACGCCCAATATCAAGACCGGGCGCTTAATGAAGTTCTCGCCCTGAGCATCGCTAAATGGGAAGCGAACTAGACCGATATCGCCAGGAGTCACATTCGGTCGTAAACGCTGTCCTCTGGCGAGTTCCAGTCCTCAGCCCAGTCAGAGGTCAGGAACGCTCTCACAGCCATGTCTTCAGCAGCGACACTGCTCGTAAGAATGGCCCCGACGAGTTTCGCCTCCTCCGTCCGACCGGTCGCAAACAGTTCATCTACAAGTTGATGCACCGCGTCACGATGGTGCCACCGGTCGGCTAGCGAACCTTCCGCCACGGCCTCCTCGGGGGCCTCATCAAGAGAAATAGGCCTCGCCTCAAGCAGTGCCTGTCTCGAGCTCATGATCGTCCCCTACCCTGTAAACCCACTAGGTATTCACGATACGCGGCTGATTATGGGGCCCACTGACTCTTCTGCGTCCTCCCGTACCTCGTTCCACCAACCCTGAAGCCACACCTCGTTGGGCTTCATTTTGAGCTGTCGACCAGTCCAGGTGGCGTCGATGAACAGTGCTACCGGAGGCAGCTCCGGGCGACGTGCCCAATAGGCCTCTGGTACAGCAGCCGTACGCCCTCCGCCCATCCGACCGGAACTCCGTGCCAGGCGTGGCGGAATCTCAACCGCCGAAACGATCCCGAACTCAACCTGGCGCATAAACCTGGCTTGGTCGCAGTCGAGCAATAGCGCCCAGTCAGTGACGCCCTCTTCTTCGGCGAGCTCCCCAAGTACGCGTCGACCGCTCGACTGCCGGACCTCATCGTACGTGCCTTCTAAAGGCACCACGAACTGGAGGCTGGCATGTACACCGCGGAAACGGTTTGGCTCGATGAGCCTAATGGCGGCTTCAACCAGAGCCAACACCGCCGACGGGTCACTCGAGGCTGACTGAGCTCGACTGCCATCGCTGCTCACGGTCACCTCATGCGCGCCGCCGCCCCACCGAATCCCGACAAGGTCGCTGGTGACTCTAAAGCTGCCGTGGTGGAGCGCGTCGGCGTCGGCGAGCCACTTCATACGATGCTCGAAGTGTCGGACAGTGGGTTCCCAATCGACGGCGACTGAAAGGCTCCACGGCTCCGGCACGGGCTAAAAGGTAGCATTCAAACGCCCTCCTGCTGCCCGGATCGCTCAGGGTCGGAGAGTTGGCTCTGCCCACGATGCCCGTCGACCGCGGGTCTTTCCCGCGCAGCGAAGGGAACAGAACCTCGCCTCTCGCCGCGCGCCCGGGCCCAGAGGTCCGCCGCAGGTTTCGCACGGAAGGTGGACTATCGACACTCGTTGCCAATACGACCAGACGCGACAAGCCTCGGAGCACCAGACGCGCGCCTGTCCTGGACGACGGAGTGCTGGCAGGCGACTGCCGCACGCTGGGCACCGCATCACCGCTTCAGAAGCGTAGCGAGCTGAACAAAGGGAACCCGTAGCCCACCCGTCGGTCCGGGACTACGGTCCCACGGGCCGGCCGATTCCGCGAGGCCGAGCCCGCCCCCCCGGTTGGGTGGGGTTCCAGCGCCTGACGTGACTCGGACCTGCAAGCCAGCGGCTTCGGACGCCCCGGGCCCAGCGCCGAGCCCTACCAGGTCTACCAACCGCTTCCAGGCCGCGCTGACAAGGCCGCGTAGGCGGTTACCACGGCTGCTGCCGAGATAACCCCGCTGGACGCTGCGCAACCGGTCCCGCGACCTGAAACGGCTGGACCGACTCCAGATAGACCCACATAGGTCTGCCACCGCTAGGCGCACCGACCGACTCCGAGGAAAGTGAGCATCACGGGAACGCGGCGCCCGGACCAACCCGCCGCTCACACAAAGGAGTCCGTCGTGACAACTGCAACCGCCGTCCGCAAGTCCTCCGCGAAGCTCGCTGCCAAACCGTCCGCCAAGCTCATCGACGTCACGCTTCGCCGGTCCGCAGGTGGTGGGGGCGTCCCGAAAGGACACTACCTGCTGATCATCAACCCGAAAATTTTCGGCTCGACGGGCGGTAACTGGCTCGGCGGCAAGTCGTTCGAGAGCCGCGAGGCCGCGCTCGCAGCTGCACCCAAGCTCGGCGGTCGCATCGACGCCTAACTCCCTCCGGGCGAGGAGGGCCCGCCACTTACTAGCCTGAGGGCTGGCGGACGTCTCGGGCCTACGTCCCCTCGCAATTCGTGAGCCCGGCCTCCGGAGGCCGGGCTCTTTTCGTTGCCCGATCGGTCGGCAGAGGCCGGAGCAATCCGCGGCAAAGCTCCGCCCGGTGCATTACTGCAGCCGGACTCCGACCCCTGCAGACCGACCGGGTTCGACGTGCACAAGGGCTTTACCAGGTCATGCGTTCGCATCGACGGCGGTGCTCACCGGCTCGAACAGGTCCTCCCGTCCCTTCACCGAGGGATCGTCGGATCGCCGTTTGGAAACGCCGGCCAGGAAGATCTCGATGATCGGCGTGTCGTCCTCGCGGCGCCCTGTCTCGATGGCGAAACTCGTGACGGCGACGAGCATCTGGGCGTTCTTCGCTGCCATCACTTGATCTCCAAGTAGCGGAGCGGGCTGCCGGCTGCAGACCCGGAGCCGATGGTGGTCGAACCAACGCGCCAATACAGGATTAGACCCCTCTGGCCTGTCGGATAGCGGTTGGCCGCACCGAACAGCTGCGGGATGTACTCCACCTGCGCACCGATCCGGTCGGCGATCATGAAGCCTTTGGCGAAGCAACCCGCAATGGCCAGCTTGGTGCCGGTCGTGGCACCCGTCGCTAGAGTGGACAGCTGTCGGGTTTCGATTGACGCGATCGGTCCGCCACGGCCTTGCGGCATCAAGAGCGCCAAGGTGGTCGATCCGCTTGGCGAGAGTTGGTATGCCGTGTCTCCGGTGATCGGGTTCCAGACCAGCATCGAGTCGGCCAAAAAGCGGACTGGGATCGCCTGTTTCAAAGTCCACCAATCCGCATACGCCAGCGTCGCCGTGGTCGCCGTCAAGACGCGCGAGTTCGCTTGGACCAGACCACCCGTGCCGCCGATGTTGAGGATGCCAGCTGGCTCGTTCACGCCGGTGCCAAGCAGGAACTTCGTGGCCTCGACAACCAACTTGGCGTCGGTAAGGAGCGTGACAAGCTCCTGCTGGGCTGAGGGATAGTCCTGGGCCCACTCGAAACTCATCGGAACAAACGCAGTTCCGCGCGCGGTCGTTAGCGACGGCTGCACCAAAATTGGCGAGTTGTCGGTGACCTCGCTTGCCTCGGCCCCAAATCCGGCAACCACACCATCCGACGAGACGCCGCGCCAGGTGTACGTACTGATCACCTCGACACGTGATATCTCGCGCAACGGATTCAACGCGCCGACGTTGGTGAGCACGATGCTCGGGTCGATCGTGATCGGCAAACCGAACCCTCCGGACGAACCAGTCGAGTCAGTCATCGCTCGCTCTTGCTCAGCGAGCCGGACGCGACGCATCGCTTCCGCCTCGCGTGCGGTAAAACTCAGATGGCCCGTGCTCGGATTGGGCAGCACCTTCCAGAACGCGGTGGCGTAGTCGGGATCGCCGACCGCAGCCAGATACCGTGCGTCGACGCCATCGCGGTCGGTGCTCCGGAGCATCTTCTCGACGCGCTTCGCGCTTTCGTTGCTAAAGCCGTCGAGCTTGACGCATCGCTCGATCGCGTAAAGGCCAGCATCCAAGTCAGCACGTCGCCGCGGGTTGTCTGCAACCGTCCCGGTCGACGTGTTCAGCGAGCGGTCGGGAAACACGGTGCCGTCCTCGTAGCTGCGACCACGAGCACCAATGGCGACCAGGCGCTCGTCGCGACGTGCGAGTTCAGCCAGCGCCGCGCGATGATCCTCCAGCTCGTCGGTGTTCTTTTCCCACGCCTCGCGCACGTTGCGCGGAAACCGCTCGCCAGCAAACTCCGACTCTTGGTCGCGGAACCATTGCTCGAGTTCCGCTACACGCTTCGCGCGTTCATCTCGTGTCACAGTCGCACCTCGTTGAAGAAAATCCGTGTTGACTTCTTCACCGAGTGCGATCCGTTCCCTGCCGAGTGAGTTCCGGCTTTCGACCGGCTCGATCAGGTCTCGTTAGGCGGCTCGATTCCAGCAAGTGCGACGCCGCGGCTCGCTGACACCCGAAGCATAGAAAGCCGCACCTAGTTTTGTCCAGCGATTTGCTCCCGATCGAGACGATCCGCGGCCTCGATGATCGACGCCGCTATCTCTCTGGCCTGCTGCGGCGTGTAGACGAACGACAACTTGCCGGCACCGAAATTGAGCGCGATCGCGACCAACGGCACTGGCTCGCTGCGCGTGTTGATCTCCAACTTCGAACCCTCAGGCAGCGGCATCCAATCAACCTGCGTTTTCTCTTCCTCGCTCATTTCGTCCTCCTTTGAATTGCGCCAAGCGGCGCTGGTCCGGTTCCTTGCTCGGGCGTCGCTTCGGGTGTCGGCGTATCTCTCTCACTGCTCCGGCCGCTCGGGCTTCCAGATGAATCGGCAGTAGTGATATCGACGTTGAGGCGGTCCGTCCGGTCCCCAGCTGAAGGCTGGCCTCTGGCAGCGCGGACACTTGAGTGGCGTGAGCATTTACACCGCCTTCGGGCACAGCTCGCCATTCGTCCATTCACTCCGTTAGTGCCTGGATTCCTTTGAATCAAGAGCCGCGCTAGCGGGTCTTGATAGCTCTCGTCGCCGAGCGAGCGCAGGGCGTCAAGGGCGCGACCGAAGGGAGCGTTCATCTGGACCCTTGACGCCCGAGCACGCGAGGTACGACGGCCGAACCCAGACAACGCTGGCACCGCACCGGTCTCCCGCGTCCCTCGCGCTTTTCAACAAGAGCGCGCCCATCCTCCCGAGTGCCGTATGCGTACGCCTGGCGCCGCCTGCGGTTTGACAGCCTGAAGTGCCGGATCTGCTCCCTCCTTACCGAGTGGCCCCAGGGCATGGCAAAGCCTCCCGAGCTTTGCTAGCTGTCGTTTGGCCGCCCCAGACACACATGAAATTCCGAGCCTCGTGATTGGTCACGGCCGAACTCCTTGTGCGTGGTCCGGGGTCGAACGAGCATGCGAAGGGTGCGCGTCGATGGGCGTGATGCCAGGTCGCGGTTGTCAGCAGCGCTAAGCTGATCGTCTGGTTCGTGCGGCTGCATCCGCATGGACCTCCTGCGTTAGGATCGGTCGCCGTCGATGTGAAGCGGCGGCGACCTCCTTCCCCGGCAGATGAACATCGGCGAGTGCCGAGGCGATTCTGGCTAGGGCCATTGCGTCGCTTACTTGCCGGGGCAAACCCTGATGCGCGCGGTCATCGAGTAAGCGGTCGACGGGATCGGGCTGCCGGCTCATCACGCTGGTTCCTTCAGCGCAATCGCCAGCGCGATCCGAAACATCAAGTCGGGGCTAATCGGTACGCCGTTCAATGCGCGAGAAACTTGCTCAGGGCGCACGCCGATCTCTGCGGCGAGGTTGACCTGACTTAGCCCTGCGCGACGTAGCTCGTCGCGCACACGACGACCGTCGAGCAGTGCCACCGCCCGCGCTTCCCGCATGCTCATCTCCAACCCGAGGGCGCTTTGATGAGACGGTCCCGCGGGAGTGCTGATATGAGTGCTGCGGAGAGAGTCCTAGGGTGGACCCTACCGGGGCGCTGTGGGCGTTAGTTTAGCCGAACGTGCGTTCGAGGACAAGTAGGTGTTGATTCCGTCACTCATGGGCTGCTTCGCGTGCCCGTGCACTGCCCATCCGTTGTCCGCGAAGTTCCAGTGGTAGTGGTTTGGATAGTCCTCGTGGAGGAGCCTGACCCACCCGGACGCGTCGCCGGCCGTGCCCCTGAAGTCACCGTAGAAGTATCCGTACCAATCGTCGTAGCCCGGATTGGGGTGGAAGCCGTAAAAAGTGTCCCGCTCCGGGTTCATGCCC
>Ga0070698_100009944_pt1 | contig 10168 bp, 7 predicted proteins | sample KBSK1502metaG_FD_65477 | JGI IMG/M metagenome (GOLD analysis project Ga0070698, IMG submission 65477) | Corn, switchgrass and miscanthus rhizosphere microbial communities from Kellogg Biological Station, Michigan, USA - KBS K1-50-2 metaG | ecosystem: Host-associated > Plants > Roots >... | reverse complement strand
CGGTAGCCCCGCGCCAGCACTCCCTGCACCTGTTGCTCGAGTGCGCCGACGGAGACGGCAAGCGGATCGTCCCAGCTATCCGAGACCGCGTGATAGCACAGCACGAGCGGTCGTAGACCGTTCCTCATCCTTGTGCGCCGTATGCTGGAAATCGGATTCGCCGTGACAGCTGCTCATCTGTCGTTGAACCCACGTCGAGACGTGCCACGCGCAGTCTCACTGATGTATCACGACGTCGTGGAGGCGGGGTCTGCCGATTCGTCCGGGTTCACGGGCAAGGGGCCGGCGCGGTACAAGCTCGACTGGGAGCTCTTCCGCAGTCACCTGGATGCGATGGCCGCTGCGGGAGGCCGTCCCGAAGACGTCCTGGGAATCCGGGCCGCGGGGAGGTCGCGACGCTGGCCGCTGCTGCTCACGTTCGACGACGGTGGTGCGAGCGCCGAGCAGATCGGCGAGGCCCTCAGCGCCAAGGGGTTCACAGGGCACTTCTTCGTCTCGACCGACTTTCTCGGCCAGCCCGGTTTCCTCGACGAGGCGGGCGTCCGAGAGCTTGCGGAGATGGGCCACGTCATCGGCACCCACTCGTGCTCTCATCACGTCCCGTTCAGCGGTCTCTCCGAAGAGCGGCTTCTCGACGAGTGGCGGCGCAGCGTGGCGGCCCTCACCGAGATCGTCGGGAGCGCGGTCGTCGTCGGGTCGGTGCCGGGCGGTTACTCGTCCCGACGGGTCGAGCTGGCCGCCGCGCACTCGGGCTTGCAGGCGCTCTTCACGTCGCAACCGGTCGCCTCTGTCCGCCGAGTCGACGGGTGCCTGGTGCTCGGGCGCTACGCGATCCTCAGCGGTACCGGCTCCGAGGCCGTCGAGCGGCTCGTCCGTGGGGACGCCGTTCCGCGCCTTCGGCAGCTCGTGTCGTGGAAGACGAGAGGCTTGGCGAAGCTCGTGCTTGGCGACCGCTACCGGGCTCTCCGCACCCGACTGCTCGAGACGGGCTGACCGGAGCCGCCGCGGGTGCGGGCGTATGGCGGAACCGGCGTGGCGGTTCGGCCGATCGACACGACACCGTAGCTCGGAACCTGAAGGGTCTCGAGCGCCTTTCGCGCTGACGTCGCCTGTTCCTTGGTCGTCCTCGATTCCTGTGCGACGACCAGCGCCCGGTCCGATACGGAAAGCAGCGCGAAGGCGGCTGCCGATGGCAAGGACGGAGCGTCGACGATGACGAAGCGGCCTCCCGACTTCAGCTCGGTGACGAGATCCGCGACCGACCAGGCGGGCAAGCCGTCGTCGCCCGAGAACACTCCCTCACCCAGCGAGAGAAGCTGCAGCCGGCCTCGCTCGTTGTGCGTTCCGGCCGCGGCAAGCTCGTGCACGGAATCGCGCGAGCGATCGTCCAGCTGGGCCGGAACAACGTCCGGGGCCGGCTTGTCGGCCAGGGCCTCCACGTTGATCTCGCGAAGTGCGTCCTCGATGTCGAGCGGTCCTTCCAGGTGCCGGGCGGCACCGTCGCCGCCGTTCACGTTCAGGTAGTACGAGAGGTTGCGTCTCTCGTTGGGTGAGACGTCGACGCAGACGACGCGCTCACCGCTGAGGGCAAGCGCCAGGCCGATGCTTGCGGCCACCGCGCCCTTCCCCTCGCCGGGTCCGCCGCTCGTGATCGCGATCAGCCGTTCGCGCGACTTGCCTCGAGCCAGTTGCAGTCGTAAGGGATCGATCGCCTGCAGACCTCTGTGGTCGACTCCCTTTGCCGCATCCACCACGGGCCGGCCCAGCATGCTCCTGGGGACCACGGCGACGACCGGGGCTCCGAAGAGCTCCTCCATCTCCTCGCGCTTGTGGATTCGCTCGTCCAGCGTGTCGCGCAGCAGCCCGAACACGATTCCGAGCGCGACCCCGATGACTCCGGCGAACGCCAGCGTCCGCACGGGATGGGGTGAGATCGGGGCCGATAAAGGGTGAGCAGGATCCACGACCGTTGCGCTGAGCGTTGGTTGATTGGGTCTCGGCCGTCCGACCGTTTGGCGCACGTACTCCGTAAACACAGTCCCGATCTCCCTAAGGATCTGCGTAGCCCCTTCCGGGCTGCGTGCGTCATAGCTGACTTGGAGGATGGCCGTGTCGGGCGTGCTCGAGACGTGGAGGTCGTGAAAAATGTCGTTGGCCGTCTTGTTCAAGGCGAGGTTGCCGATGACCCGCCTGGCGATGATGTCAGTCTCGAGCAACGACGACATCGTCTGGGTCAACGGCTGAATGAAGTTTCCGTACGCCGGATTGAGGGTCCCGCCGCTGGAGACGAAGATCTTCGACGTGGCGCGGTAGATCTTCGGCTGAGCCAGAGACGAGGCGGCGGCGATTCCGAGGGCCACGGACACAACCAGGACGATGAGCCACAGCTGGCGCTTCAGGAACTCGACCTGACGGCGAGCCGCGGACTGCGGTGGCGGCATGTTTGGCGGAGGAGTCATCTGGTCGTTGACGCGGTGGTTCTCGGCTCGCGCGGCTCTCCGCTCATCGTACTGACGAAGAAGTGGATTTGGCGACTAATAACGACTTGATGCGCGGCGCCTCACGCTCGCAGTTGACTCCGTCCGACGGTTGCGCTACCGTCCCCGACTTCATTCGCACCGCCCCGTAAAGCCCAGGAACTCTAGAACCGAAGCAGATCTCCAGCCGGCGCTGTGGCATGCCGATAACGCCTGCTGGAGGGCACGACAGACGCAGGCCAGACGTCATGTCGAAAACCGGCTCAGAGCAACGCTCAAACGAGGGATCCAGCCGCCAGCCTGGGCGGCCGACGCTTGGCCAAGTCATGTTCGGAAGTCGCCGCCACCTGGCGGCAGCCGCAGGCTTCTGGGTCTTGTTACTCGCCGCCGCCGCTGCTATCTCGGTCATCCCGGGGGCGACAGCCTCTGCTGAGACGCCCGTCTTCAGCGACGGGTTCGAAAGCGGGGATCTGTCCCAGTGGACGGCCTCGAGCGGCATGACGGTGCAGCGACAGATCACCTACGCCGGCTCGTGGGCGGCGCGGGCGACGACGAGCGGCACACCCGCCTTCGCGTACAAGAGGCTCAGCACGCCGCTCTCCGAGCTCTACTACGACGGACGTTTCCAGGTGATCAGCCAGGGTGGGTCGAACGCTTCGCTCGTGCGGTTCCGCACGCCGGCTGCCGGCCTGATCCTGAGCATCATGCGCCGCGGATCCAACGGCAAGCTCACGTACTACAACGAGGTCACCGGCGCGAGCACCCTCGGCCCCCTCGTCACCACCGGGAGCTGGCACGAGCTCGAGGTGCACGTACTGATCAACGGCACCTCGAGCCTGGTCGAGGTCTGGCTCGACGGGACACAGGTGATGAGCAGCCCCGGGCAGTCGCTCGGCACGAACCCGGTCGGCCGCGTGTACATCGGCGACTCGTCGATTGGGCGCAGCTTCGACTACGTCTACGACGATCAGGTCGTGTCGGCGGCGGATTCGACGCCACCGTCCACCCCAACCGGCTTGACGGTGAGCGCGGCGACGCTCTCGGGCATCTCGCTGAGCTGGAACGCATCATCGGACAACGTCGGCGTCCTTGGCTACGCCCTGTTCGTGAACGGCACGCGAGTCGGAACGACACCCGGCACGAACTACACCTTCACCGGCTTGTCCTGCGGGACGAGCTACACCCTCGGCGTCGACGCATTCGATGCAGCCGGCAACACGTCGGGCCAGGCGACGGTCATTGCGTCGACAGGTTCTTGCGGAGGCCCGCCACCCGACAGCCAGCCGCCGACGACGCCAACTGGATTGAACGTCAGCGGAGCATCGCCCTCGGCGATCTCGCTCGGCTGGAATGCGTCGACGGACAACGTCGGCGTGGCCGGGTACGACCTATTCCGGAGCAACACGAGAGTAGGGACGACTACGGGAACCAGCTACACGTTCACCGGGCTCGCGTGTGGGACGACCTACACGCTCGGCGTCGATGCGTTCGACGCCGCTGGGAACGTCTCGGGACGCGCCAGCATCAGCGCGACGACGAGCTCGTGCGGCGGCGGCGGCGTGTTCTACGTTGCTCCGACCGGCTCCGATTCCAATCCCGGCACGCTGAGCCAGCCTTGGCGCACGATCGGGAAGGCGATGAACACGCTGGTCGCCGGGCAGACTGCCTATCTGCGAGCCGGCACGTACGAAGAGAATACGTCGGGACCGTGTGCTGCCTCGTACAACAAGCTCATCTGGACGACGTCCGGAACGTCGACGTCGCCGATCACGATTGCCGGCTACCCCGGCGAGGCGAGCCAGGTGATCGTCAAGACGGCCATCAGGCTGGCGGGCAGCTACGAGGTGTTCGCCAACGTTGTCGCCGATCGCAACCACACCTACGAGACCTTTGACCTCGCCTGCACGGGCGGACCGAACGTCCAGCTCTACGGGACGCATGACACGGTCAACGGCGTCGAGGTGCGAAATTCCAACGCGAGCGGCGTCTACGCCGAGGGTGCGGCGTACGCGACCCTGATCGGGAACTGGATTCACGACAACGGAACGCACTACAACCTCGACCACGGCGTCTACTGGCTGAGCGGCCCGAACAGCGCCCTCGAGAACAACATCGTCCAGCACAACTACGCAAATGGGATCAAGGTCGGGCCCAACGCCCAGTCGCTTCTCGTTAGCGAGAACACGGTTGACGGCAACGGCCGTTCCGGGATCACCGTCTGCGGGGACACGTCCTACACGTCCAACAACAACATGGTTGCCGACAACATCCTCACCTGGAACGGCTGGAGCAGCGGCGGCGGGTTCGGGCTTCGGACCTATTGGGAGACCGCCGGCGTCGGGACCGGGAATCAGGCAGTCCGGAATCTCATGTACGGCAACACCAATGGCAACACGTGGTACCCCGGAGGCGGAATGACCGAGACCGGGTCGATCTTCGACAACCCGCTCTTCGCCAACCGTGCAGGCGGGGACTTCCACTTGCAGCCGAGCAGCCCGGCTGTCGACAGTGCCAACAGCGGCTATTCCACCCCGCGGGACTATGCAGGCACGCCGCGGCCGCAGAGCGCGGGCCCCGACCTCGGCGCCTACGAGCGCTGATCACGGCCGTCAAGGCGGCTACCATCCACCCCGTTGCTCTCGCCCGGCAGCGGTATCCCGTGACTCGTGATCTTCAAGGTGGGGCCGAACGACTTCCGGCACTCCCCGACGACGACGAGCTGAGCCCCGAGCTCGCGCTCGTCGATCCTGACGTCGCAGAGCGCGCGCGGGTCGCGCTGCCCGACATCACGCTGACGGAGATCCGCGTCAGCCTGAGCATCAAGGTAGAGCAGGCGCCGGCCCCCGCCGTTCAGCAGCCTGCTCCCGAGCCCGTCGCGGTTGCCGAATCCGCACCCGCACCCGTCCCGGGCCCTCCCCCCGCTCTCGTTCGCCCTGCCGATCGGCCTGCGCCGCCCGCCTACGACGACATTCGCGGAGTGTTCCACGAGCCTCGGCTCAGCCCCCGGGGCCGGCGCCGTTCCACGCTGGCGGCGCTCGTGATCCTCGGTGTCGCCGCCGGCGTCGCGCTCGCGATGCCGCGGGCGCTCGACGGCCCGAAGACATCGGCGAACCGGCGTTCCTCAGCAGCTGGTGTCCCAGCCGCGCCCGCGGCCCACCGGGCGAAGGGGAAGGGAAGGAGCAAGGCCAAGCCGAAGGCTCACGCGAAAGCAGCCGCCAGCCCGATCGTGCACGCCCGTCCCGCTCACAAGGCGAAGCGCGTGAGGCGCGCACCCAAGAGGCACGTCGTCGCGCCGCCGGTCTCGCACCGCAAGCAGAAGGCGCCGGTCGTCCGGCCCCGCGTGCTTCCGGACTTCGTGTGGGTGCCCGTCAAGAACGCAAGCGGGTACCTGGTCGAGTTCCGCGCCGGCTCCAAGGTTGTCCTCCGAGCGCGTACGCGCGCCGCGAGGTTGCACGTCTTGGCGAGGCAGCTCCGCCGAGGCCGCTACCGGTGGCTGGTTTGGGTTGTCGGAACGTCGGGCTCTCCGGTCGGCACGCCGATCGTGGACTCCAACGTCACGATCCGGTGACGACGTTCAGGCCGATTGAGCTCGGCCACCAGCGAGGCTAAAGACCCTCCCGACGTCGAAGCAGAAGGGCAGCGGGTCGCGCCACGAGAAGACGGCGTCGACTTTCGGCCCGCGCAGCGACTCGATCCAGCCGCGGACGCTGAGCTCGCCCTGACGCCAGTAGTACAGCGCGGAGCGCAGGTCGCGCCCGAGGTAGATCCACTTGGCGCCGACGTAGCGCTGGGCGAGGTCGCTCGGAAGTGGCAGGCCCAGGACGTCGCAGTACATCGCGTAAAGGAGCTCCACGCCGGCGGCCTCCGCGGTCGCCGACCTGCCGGTCGGCCGCCCGGTGTTCGGCTCGACGATCAGATGCTCCCCGGTTTCGGCGTCGCGCTTCAGCTCGAGATACGCAAGCCCCCAGAAGCCCAGGCCGGAAAACAGTCGCACCGTCTCGTCGCGGACGGCGTCGTTTCGCGACTCGACTGCCAGGGAGCCCTGACCCGTCTGCGGAGGCCATTGCCGAATCTTTCTCGTCACGAAGGTCACCAGTGGCCTGGAATTGCGGTCGAAGTACGCGTTGCACGTGAAGTGGTCGCCTTCGGAGCCGCTGATCCACTCCTGGGCCACGAGCACGTCGGCCGCGTCGCCGAGATCGTCGTAGAGCGCGAGCAGCTCGCTTCCGGTCTCGACCTTGTAGGCCTTCTCCCGGGCTCGACGCTCCCAGAGCGCTGTCTTCAGCGGCGGCTTGACGACCAGCGGGAAGCGCAGGGAGTCGGCAGCCTCCTGCGCGTCCTCGCGGCTCGCGAGCAGCAACGTCTCCGGAATCCGCAGGCCCTGTTGCTTCGCGTATGTCGCGAACCTGGCCTTGTCCGTGAGAAGCTCGACGACGTCCGTCGGCGGGAGCGCCACGTGGTACGCCCGCTCGAGCTCGTCTCTCCGGCGGGCGATCTCGAGCACGCTGAGGTCCGTGCAGGGCACCAAAACAGCCTTCTGGCCGAGGCTGGAGCCGAGCTCCACGAGCGTCCCGATCAGCTCTTCGCTGCTGTGGTCCCCTCGAACGATCCGCTCACACACCCGGGTCCGGCAGCAAAAGTGCGTGAGATCTTCGGCAACGCCGACGACCGGTATGCCTCGCCAGGCGAAGATTCGGGCGGTCTGCAGGCCGGTAATGGAATCGAGCCCCACGACCACCACGGGCGCAGTCGTGCCGCCGAGGGGCTTCGAGCGGCCGCGTTTCAGGATCGACGTCCCCTGACCGGCCCGAGGGCGCGTGCCAGGAAGCGGTGGTCCGAACGGCGTTCTTGCCGGCGGAGCTCGTACAGCGATCGAACCGCGGTCGCCACCTCGCTCACGATCTCGTCAGGCGGCCTGGTCGCGTCGATCAACAGGGTATGGGGGAGGGCGCTGAGCGCTGCCAGCGATTCCTCCCGCTTCCGCTGCACCCGCTCGAGCGTCCCTTCGGGCTTGCGGGCGTAAAGGACTTCCGCCGGGGCATCCAGGCAGATGACGAGATCCGGCTTCGGGAAGACGTGCAGCAGCATGAAGCCATGGATCCTCCTGGCGAGGGGTCGCGCGGCGCCGTCCGCCGCGATGTCCGAGGCAAAGAAGTCGGCGAAGAAGTGGCGGTCGAAGATCACCACGCGCCCCCGACGCGTGTCCCGGCGCGCGATCCACAGCCGGTAGGACTCTTCCGCAAGCCAGTTGGCGAGACGCAGGCTCGACCGCACCGACGCGAGCGCGCGCCGGGGGAGCGTCGTGGGCGCCGGCTTGAAGTTCTCGATGTCGGACGCCACTTCGAGGTCGTCCCCGCGACCGCGGCGGCGCAAGGTGGCCACGAGGCGCATGTGTGGCAGGACCACGTTGCTCTTGTGCAGGTTCACGCCCATGTAGATCGATCGGACGGGTAGGCCGAGCTCCGTCTGGAGGCGCTCGCTGATGGTGCTCTTCCCGGAGCCGTCAGGGCCGATGAGGGCAACGGTCAACATCGCGTTCAGCCTAGGACCGGAACCAGCGCATCGTGGATCGCCTGGACCGGCGCGGGATACGGATGGTAGAGCGCATACGTCCCCGTGCCTTCGAGCGCGTTCGCGAGCCGTTCCGCCTCCACATCTTCGGCGTCCTCTCCGAAGACCTCGGCCTGCTCGGGAAACGCGTAGCGGAAGGCGTAGTAGAGCCGCCAGAGCGGAAGCCGCTCGGCGCGGACCGAGAAGACGAGCCGTTCGGCCAGGTGCCGCGGCTCGACGGGCTCGACGCGCACGTCCGGGCTGTCGTGAACAAATGCCAGGAAAGCCTTGTCGAGCCGTCCCTGCCGGGGACACTCCCTGAAGATGCGCTCGGGCGAGACGGACACGCTCGCATCACCGGCAGCGCCCGCGACTCGACGCGCGAGGTCGCCCACGCTCTCGATCCGGGCGGCCATGTTTGCCGTCCGCTCGAGCGCCTGGCACAGCCGGAGCCGCGAGCGGCCGCGCCGGCCAACGGTCCGGGCCAGGCCAGGAAGTTCCGCGAGGTGCGTCGCGCGCAGGGCGAGCGGCTGAGCCAGGCCATAGATGCGCTTCTCCTCCGCTTGCAGATAGACACGATCGTCGCCGATATACGCCGCGCCCCTGGTCATGAATGCAAGCAGCGCTGTCGTCTTCCCCGACCGCGCAAAGCCCGCGACGGCGACGCCGGTGCCCCGATACGTGAACGCCGAGGCGTGGAGGGCGAAAGCCCCTTTGGCCGAGACCACGAGGTCGACGAGCGGTAGCAGGAGCGGCACGCTGCCTTGCCCCGTGCGGCACCGGAGCTCCCACCGTGGGCCGGGTGCCTCGAGCCTGAGACATCCGGTCGGGCCGGCTCCGGAATCGGCTGCATACAGGAAGAGACCCTCGTCGCTGAACCCGATCGAGTGCGGCTCGATCCAATTGACCGGCCGCTCGGGGGCGAGGTCCTTGGCGAAGCGGATCGTGAGGTCGGGCGTTTCCGAGAGCACCGAAGCCGGCCCAATCTGGGCCGACACAGCGGCTAGGTCACTCGGCGAAGCATCGACTAGCCGGATTCCCGCCAGCCCGTGGACGTCGAACTCGACGATCGACGATCTCGAGCGGCTCGCCGGATCATGTGTCCGCGTCACGGTCATCGCTCACGACTCCCGAGACGCGGAGCGGGCCGCAGTCATCCGGCCGCGGGCGGCCTGTCGCACCTTGATCGCCTTCTTCGCAGCGTTGCGCGCCGAGGAGAGCGCCCGGAAGCGGGAGGTCCAGACGAAGGGCACAGTCACCTCGTGAATGCCGTACTTTCGCTTGTACTCGGCACCACCGCCCAGATCGCACCACTCGACGCCGCGCGCCTTCCAGTGCCGCATCGCCTGCCACATCAGCGCTTCGTTGGGCCGGAGGATCTGATGACTGCGCCAGCTCGCACCGCCCCAGAAATACATCTGGCCGTTCATCGCCGGGAAGATGCCCGTGGCGATGCAGTTGCCATCACTGTCGCGCGCCCGGAGCAGCAGTAGACGCCCGGTGGGCAAAAGGTGGCGAATGAGCTCGACGACACGCGCCCTGTCGTACGTCGGTACGAGCGACTGCTTGGCGAACACGTCGCGCAGTTGCGCGTAGTAGTCGTCCGCAAATTCGGGATCGTGGGCTTCCTCGATCGTCACGCCGACCTTCTCGGCCTTGCGGATGCAGCGCCGGCAGGCGCTCGTCATCCCCGCGAAGATCTCGTCCTCCGATCGCCTGAGATCGACCTCGAAGACCGTCTTTGGACTGGTCTCCCAGCCCAGGCCCTCGAGCTCGTCGAGGGTGAGGCTCCGGTCGCGAAGCTCGACGTGCAGGCAGCGAAGGGTCCGGAACGCGAACGGAGGGAGCGCTGCGAGGGCGGCGCGCCGTGAGACGCCGGGGCGCAGATTGAACCCGAGATACCCGGTCGTCCAGCCACGAAGCGGGCTTCCGAGGATGCGGACCCCATAGCGCCGGACGACGAGGCCACTGAAGAACCCGACCTTCTCGCCCTCCTGCGTCAGCGAAGCGACGACCGGCTGGGCCCGCTGCGTCTTCTCGACGAACGAGAACCACTCCCGGGTCTGGAAGACGTTCCGGTCGGCGTAGGAATCGAGCTCCTCCCAATCCATACGGGAATGGTCGAGCTGCCGGAGCTCCAG
>Ga0070698_100009943_pt1 | contig 10168 bp, 9 predicted proteins | sample KBSK1502metaG_FD_65477 | JGI IMG/M metagenome (GOLD analysis project Ga0070698, IMG submission 65477) | Corn, switchgrass and miscanthus rhizosphere microbial communities from Kellogg Biological Station, Michigan, USA - KBS K1-50-2 metaG | ecosystem: Host-associated > Plants > Roots >... | reverse complement strand
TCGGTCGAAACATCCTTGCGGAAGGTGGTGACCTCATGGAGCACCCGGTGGCGGTCGAGCACTCCTACCGTCCCGTACTTGATCCCGACCGCCACGGTGTGGGGAAAAAGCGCTTGCACTTCCTCCGGCGTTGCCACGGTCGCCAGGTCGACGTCGTCCCCCGGCTGCTCCAGCAGCCGGTCGCGCAGCGCGCCACCGACGCACCAGGTATCGAACCCGGCGTCCATGAGGCGCCGGGCGATCCCGACCACCTCTTCGGGAAGGCGCACCTCGGTCGGCAAGGAGGCCATGCTCACGCCGCGAGACCGGCGTAGGGCACGCCCGCGGAAAGACAGAGCATGAGCTCCAGGCGCGCCGCGGAGGTCGCGCGCGCACCCGCGGGGATCACCCCCATCCGCAACAGCTGGCCGCCGCCACCTTCAAACGCGTATTCGCCGCCCACCTCGCCAAAGGGGCAGCGACTCGCCAGGACGACCGGCTTCCCGTCCGCAAGCCAGCGGGCGATGGCAGGCAGCACTCCGGGGGGCGCGTTCCCCCGCCCGAATGCCTCGATCACCACACCGTCGAACCGGGAGCGGGCGAGATCCAGCAATCCTCCGTCGTCCCCGAGGAACAACGGGATGATCGCGACGCGAGCGGTAAGGCCTCGGGGAGACAGGAGGGAAGGATTGGGCTCCGGAGGAAACTCGAATTGCGGACCAAGGGCGGTAACGATGCCAATCGGTGCGGCGTGCGGGGCTCCGAAGGCGTCGGGCGAGAACGCGTCCAGCTTGGCGACGTCCCGTCCGGCCAGGATCTTCCCGGCGAAGACCACCATCGTGCCTCGCCCTTGGCTTGCCTCGTCGCTCGCGACCAGCAGCGCCTCACGAAGATTCCGGGGACCGTCCCAATCGGGATCACTCGAGGTACGCATGGCGCCGGTCAGCACGATCGGGACCGTCGGCGGGACGGTCCGCGCCAGGAGGTACGCCGTTTCCTCCATCGTGTCGGTGCCGTGGGTAATCACCACACCGTCGGGCGGCGAGGGATCCGAGGCGATGGCCAGCACCCGCTGGCGAAGCGCCCAGATCTCCGCCGGTCCCCGATGCACGCCGGGAAGCCGTTCCCAGTCCTCGACCCGGAGCTCCACGCCGGGCACGGAGCCCCCGATCAGCCCAATGAGTCCGTGCCCGTCCAGGGCGGGAACATTCCCCCCCGCCTCGGCGCTTCGCTGCATCGCGATAGTCCCGCCGGTGGCGAGCAGGTGGATCAGCGTCACCGCCTCACCCGCACAGCACGCTGCCCCCGTTGACGTTCAGGATTTCGCCGGTGATGTGGCGGGCCAGGTCGCTGCACAGAAAAAGAATCGGCCCCGCGATGTCCTCCGGCGGCGGAATGCGCCGAAGCGGGATGGTGGCCGCGATGCGCTCTCGTCCGCCGGCCGCGTAGGGCGCCGCGCTCATGTCGGTGTCCACCCAGCCGGGAGCGACCGAATTCACGGTGATGCCGGGGGCGCATTCGATGGCCAGCGACTTGGTCATCGAGATCAGGGCTCCCTTGGTCGCGGCGTAATCGGCGTGGAACGCCTCGCCGCGTTGCCCCGCGGTGCTCGACACCAGCACGACCCGCCCCCCGGGTCGCATGATGCCAAGCGCCGCCCGGGTGGTCAGAAACACCGCGTCGAGGTTTTGGGACATGGTGGACCGCCACCGACTCTCCGTGAGAGCTGCCAGCGGCACATCCTCTTCGGGCCAGACGCCGGCGTTGGCCACGAAACAATCCAGTCCGCCGAACGCCGCCTTGCACTCCTTGAAGATCCGCTCCGCGACCTTCGGGTCGCCATGGTCACCGCCGGAGATGAACGTGCGGCGGCCCATGGTGCGGATGTCCCGCGCCACCGCCTCCGCATCCGCGCGCCGGGTGTGGTACGTCAGGCCGACATCGGCGCCGGCCCGGGCAAACAAGAGCGCGGCGGCTCGGCCGATCCCCCGCGAGCCGCCGGTGATGAGCACGGTTTGTCCCGCCAGCGAGATCATCGAGCCAGCTCCTCTTCCACGATCTCTACGATGAGATGTTCCAGCGCCAGGTGAAGCTCCTGAATCCGGCTGACATCATCCGACGGCACCAGGATCGCGTCGTCGGCCAGTGCGCGGAGTCCGCCGCCGCCCTGCCCAAGAAACGCCACCACGCCCACGCCTTTCGCCTTGGCGGCCGCGGCCGCGGCCAGGAGATTCGGGCTGACGCCGCTGGTGCTGTGCAGAATCAGGAGATCTCCCGCGCGTCCCAGGGCCTGGACCTGCCGCGCGAAGACCTGCTCGAAACCGAGATCATTCCCCGCGGCCGTGAGGAGGGAGGTATCGGTGGTGAGCGCCACGGCGGCGAGCGGTTGCCGCGCGGCCCGGAACCGCACCACGTATTCGGTCGCGATGTGCTGGGCGTCGGCCGCGCTGCCGCCGTTGCCGGCAAAGAAGAGCGTGCCGCCGCCGCGCAGCGTTGCCAGATACCGCTCCGCCAGCCGGGCGATCGACGCCGCGTCCGCCCGCATGGCCTCCGCGGTCCGGGCGAGGGCCGTGAGGCCGGCGGCGATCTGGTCGGCTGAGCTCATTCGTCCTCCCCGAGCATGTTGCGCAACCGATCCAGAAAGGCGGTCTTCACCTCGAACGGCGGTACCGGAGTCAACTCCCCGTTTGCCAGGATCGCCGCCGGGTTGTCCCGGGCCAGCAGATCGGCCTGCTGCCCCGCTCCCTGCTCGCACAGAAAGCTATAGGTAGGCCCCAGCATCCGGTCGTCACCGTGGTTGTCGGCCGCCATGATATCGGCCAGGCCGTGGGCGAGCAGCTCCCGGGCCCGCTTGCCTCGGCCCCGCCCCGACAGGAGCGTCGGGGCATCAACCTGCATCACCGCGCCGACGGCCTTCCAGCGGCGCACCGCGCCGGGCGAGCACCCGCTGTACCGCTCCGGATGCGCCAGCACCGGTACCAGCCCGAGCTGGGCGATCTGCTGGAGCGCGTTTTCCACGGCCGGCGCGGCGGCGACTCGGGGGAATTCGACCAGGAGATAGCGCGTCCCGGCCAGCGTCAGCCCCGGATGCTCCAGCAGCTCCGGGCTCACCGAGCGATCGAGCATGAGCTCGACACCCCGGGAGAGCGCGATGCCGGCGGGAGCCTCCGCGGAGAGCGCCGCGAAAGCGGTGTCATGGCTGGCGGGAATACCGGCGGCGATCCGCCCCGACGTGTGGTGCGGCGTCAGGCAGACCGAGGTCACGCCGGCCTCCTGCATCCGTCGCAGCACCTCCACCGACTGCTTCACGCTCCGCGACCCGTCGTCGACCCCTGGCAGCAGATGGCAATGCAGATCGATCACCGAATTGCCGCCCCCCTGGTCCGGAGCGTCGCGGCGAAGGCGGCGAGCTCCCCGGGCGCCAGCGCCGCGCGGGCCTTGAGCGCCAGGGTGACCAGGGCGTCGGCGGCCAGGAGGTCGAGGGCGGCCGAACGATCTGCCGGGCACGCCAGCGCGGACGACAGCGCCCGCGTGGAGGCGTCCGCCAGATCGCGGGCCACATCGCCGCTGGGCGATAGGCCCTCCAGCAGACGACCGGCACGCTCGCGGAGAGCCGGCGGGGCCCCGGCGCTCTCCTGGACAAACCAGTCTCGGGCTGCGCTCACGCCGTCGCCAGCCATTCCTCGACGAGACGCGGCGCCGCCTGGCGTGCGGTGGGCAACAGGGACGGATCTCCCGCGCTCCCCGACGCGAAGGTCGGCCGGCCGCCCCCGCGCCCGCCGCTCACCGCGGCGATCCGGTTGAGCAGGTCTCCGGCCTTGAGGCCGCGCTGCACCAGGTCGTCGGTTACGGCGACGTGGATCGCGCCCCGGCCGGCGGTGCCGAAGAGAATGAGCGCCGCATTCCGTTTGACGGCGCGGAACCGGTCGGCCACCTGGCCGATCTCCTCGCGGTCCTCCGCCGTCGTCTCCCCCAGGGTGACGGTGATGCCCCGAATGGCGACCTCTTCGCCGTCGGTGTCTCCGGTGCCACCACGCTTGAGCATGTCCTGCACCCGCGACTCGAGCTTCTCCCGCTCGGCGAGCAGCTGCTCGATCCGGCGAGTCACATGCTCTGGCTGGGCCTTGAGCAGCTCGCCCGCCTGGCGGAGCCGGGTCTCGATTTCATCGAGTGCGCCGTATGCACCAGGACCGGTGACCGCCTCGATTCGCCGGACCCCCGCGGCCACGCCGCCCTGGGAGCTCACCCGGAACAGTCCGAGCGCGCCCGTGGTTGCGACGTGGGTGCCACCGCAGAGCTCGATCGAGTCCCCCATCTGCACCACCCGGACGACGTCCCCGTATTTGTCGGCGAAGAACGCCATGGCGCCGAGGGCGAGCGCGTCGGGGTAGGGCATCTCGCGGCTGAACACGGGGTGATTGGCCCAGATCTCCTCGTTCACGTCCCGCTCGATCCGCTCCATGAGCTCCGGGGCGATCGGCCCGTGATGGGAGAAGTCGAAACGGAGCCGCTCCGGATCCACCAGGGAGCCCTGTTGCCGGACGTGGGTCCCGAGATGACGGCGCAGCGCCGCGTGGACCAGATGGGTCGCGCTGTGGTTGCGTTCGATGTTCCGCCGGCGCGCCTCTTCGACTTCGGCCAGGAGCGACGTGGGCTCGAATCCGGTGCCGAACGGGCCGGCCACCACGGTGCCCCGTTCATCCTTCTTCACCAAGTCGACCGGAAGCGTCCATCCCCCCCCGCGAAGCAGCCCGATATCGCTGACCTGTCCGCCGGACTCGACGTAGAAGGGATTGTGGCGGAGGACCAGCTCGACGCGGTCGCCGTCCTGGCGGAAGGCCAGTGGCTCGGTCTCCGCGCGCGTGGTCTCATAGCCCACAAATTTCTGCTTGCCGCGGCGGAGCACGTGCCACTTGGGCGTCCGCGGCGCGCGGATTCCTTTGCCGGCACCGCTCGCTCGAAGCGCGCCCTTCCCCGTGGCGGTTCTGGACCGCTCCCGCTGTTCCTCGAGCGCCGTCTCGAATCCGGCGCTGTCCACGGTCACGCCCCGCTCCGCCGCGATCAGCTCGGTCAGATCAATCGGGAATCCGAAGGTGTCGTACAGGCGGAAGGCCTCATCGCCCGGAATCGTCCGGATGCCGGTCGCCAGCAACTCATCGAGGCGCCGGAGGCCGCCCTCGATCGTCTCGAGGAATCGCTGCTCCTCCGCCTCGGTCCATTTGCGGATGTCGTCTCGCCGCGCCACGATCTCCGGATAGGCCGCGCCCATCAGCCGGATGACCTCGTCGGTGAGCGGCGTCAGCGTCGGTTCCCGCCGGCCCAGCAGCCAGGCGTGGCGCACCGCGCGGCGCAGGATCCGCCGCAGGACGTAGCCGCGCCCCTCGTTGCTCGGAAAGACTCCGTCCGCCAGGAGGAAGGTGACCGCCCGCGCATGGTCGGCCAGCACGCGATAGGACGCGCCGGTCCCGGCGGCGGAGCCGGGGTACGGCACGCCAACCAGATGGGAGACCTTGTCGAGCAGCGGGCGGAAGAGATCGGTGTGGAAGTTGTCGTCTTCCCCCTGCATCACCGCCGCGATGCGTTCCAGGCCGGCGCCGGTGTCCACCGCGGGCTTCGGGAGCGGCGTGAGGGTGCCGTCGGCGCCGCGGTCGAACTGCATGAAGACGAGATTCCAGATCTCGAGAAAGCGGCCCTGCTCGGCCAGCTCCTCGAATTCCGCCTGGGGATACACCCGGCTGAGGGCGCCGGGCGTCCAGTCGAGATCCACGTAGATCTCGGAGCAGGGCCCGCACGGCCCGGTGTCGCCCATCTGCCAGAAGTTGTCGGCGTCCCCGAGCCCGTAGATCGACGAGTCGGGCAGGTCGGTCAGCTCCCGCCACAGCCTCCGGGCTTCGTCGTCCGCCTGATGCACCGTCACCCGCAGCCGTTCCGGATCCAGACCGAGGAACTCCTTCGAGGTGACCCACTCCCACGCATAGGCAATCGCCTCGCGCTTGAAATAGTCGCCGAAGGAAAAGTTCCCCAGCATCTCGAAGAAGGTGTGGTGTCGCCGGGTGAGACCGACCTGGTCGAGGTCGTTGTGCTTGCCGCCGGCGCGAACGCACTTCTGGCAGGTGACCGCGCGCAGGTAGTCGCGCCGCTCCTGCCCGAGGAAGGTGCGCTTGAACTGCACCATGCCCGCGTTGGTGAAGAGGAGGGTCGGGTCGTCCTGGGGCGCCAGCGACGACGAGGGCACCTCGCGGTGCCCCCGGGCGGCAAAGAAGTCCAGGAAAAGGCGGCGAATTCGACTGGATTCCATGGAGGGAATATATCCTGCGCCCCCCTCGGACCCCACCCCGAAACGCGTCGGCCGTCAGCGCTCGGCGATCAACCCGATGCGCCCGGCACCAGCAGGCCCGCGACCATGCGGCCCACCGCCTCCCCGGCGAATCCGCGGCGCGCCAGGAAGGCCAGGAGGCGGCGGCGCTGCACCGAGCGAGGCAGACCCTTGAGCTGCGCGAGGCGCTTTCGGGCCAGTACCTCGGGGCTCGGAGCGTCGGTGCCATCGGCCCCGAAGGCCGCCGCCAGCGCACCATCCACCACCACCCGCTCCACGCCGAGGGCCGCCAGATCCCGGCGCAACCGGAGCGGGCCTCGCCCCCGGGCGGAGCGCGTCTGGACATAGTGCAGGGCGAACTGGTTGTCGTTCAGCAGGCCGACGCGCTCGGCCCGGGCGATCGCCGCTTCGGCAGCTTCCGGCGGGTGCCCTTTCATGACCAGCCGCCGAGCCAGGTTGCGGCTGGCAAACGGGCGGCGTTCCAGGAAGCGCAGCGTTGTCCGGAAGGCGGCCTCCTCGTCTGCCGCCCGGCACAGCCGGGCGAACAGCGGTTCCCCCAGCTCGGTGCCGCTGACCAGGCGCTCGGCTTCGACCACCTCCCGCGGAACGGTCAGCAAGGGGCGCCCCTGCACCATCACGCGGACGCTGCCGGCGCGCCGCGGATCCGGCACCAGCGCGCCGATGACGCGCCGGGCGGTCGGCTCACTCGCCGTCGCCGTCATCCACCACCGGAGCGCCGCTCTGCGCCCGCACGCCGAGGAATTCCTTCACGCGCCCCTCCACCTCCGCCAGCAGCGCGGGATTGTCCTTGAGGAAGAGCTTGGCGTTTTCGCGGCCCTGCCCGATTCGCTGGTCTCCGTAGGAATACCACGCGCCCGACTTCTGGATGATGTTGGCTTCGGCGGCCAGGTCGACCACCAGCCCGCCATGACTGATGCCCTCGTCGAACATCACGTCGAATTCCGCCTGCTTGAACGGGGGCGCCACCTTGTTCTTCACCACCTTCACCCGCACCCGGTTGCCGATCACCGCTTCCCGCTCCTTGACCGGGCCGATACGGCGGATGTCCAGCCGCAGCGAGGCGTAGAATTTGAGCGCCTTGCCACCCGTGGTGGTCTCGGGATTCCCGAACATCACACCGATCTTTTCGCGGAGCTGGTTGATGAAGACGACGGCGCAATTGGAACGGTTGATGGCGCCGGCCAGCTTCCGGAGCGCCTGGCTCATCAGCCGGGCCTGAAGCCCCATGTGGCTGTCGCCCATCTCGCCTTCGATTTCCGCCTTGGGCACCAGCGCGGCGACCGAGTCGATGGCCACCAGATCGACCGCACCGGAGCGCACCAGGATCTCGACGATCTCCAGAGCCTGCTCCCCGGTGTCGGGCTGGGACACCAGGAGATTGTCCACGTCCACGCCGAGCTTCTTGGCGTACTCGATGTCGAGGGCGTGCTCCGCATCCACGTACGCGGCGGTGCCGCCGGCCCGCTGGACGTTGGCGGCCAGATGCAGGGTGAGCGTGGTCTTGCCGGAAGATTCCGGGCCATAGATCTCGGTGATCCGGCCCCGAGGCACCCCGCCGATCCCGATGGCCGCGTCCAAATTGATGGCGCCGGTTGGGATGGCCTGGACCCGATCCCGGGGACTATCCGCCCCCATCCGCATGATCGACCCCTTGCCGAGCTGCTTTTCGATCTGGGAGATGGCGAGGTTCAACGCCTTGCGACGATCGGCGTCGAGCTTCGTCTCTTTGACGTCAGGGACGGCCATGAGGTGCCTCTTATTAAATTGTGGATTAATTTGCTACACAAAATGACTGTAGCCAATCTAAAGCCGAAGATAGTCCGAAACAAGTAGGCACTTTTTCACTTCTCCACACCCCGCCACGCTCCCTCGATGTGGGTGACCTGTGGAGACGTGGATGACCCGCCGAATGACTCCACGGCGATGACGTCGAACCGGTAGCGATCGCTCGGAAGGCCGAACCGCACCCGCCACAGCTCTGCCAGCCGAGCCAGTACCGCTTGCTTGCGGGGTCCCACTGCCTCCACCGCCCGACCGAACCGACGGGAGAGTCGAGTCTTCACCTCGACGAACGCGACCAGGTTCCCTCGTCGGGCCACCAGATCGAGATCGTGGTGTCCCAGCCGAAAGCGATGCGCCTCGATCCGCCAGCCGAGGCGGAGCAGGTGGACCATCGCGGCACGCTCGCCGGCATACCCTCGACGCTGCCGGGGATCGGTCCATTCGGAGACTGGTTTGGGAGGACGGAGCGCGGGCATGGCCGACGATAACGGCCCGTGCGGCTGGCGCGTGAACCGATTGTACGCTCTGGGGTACCGATTTGCGGATGTTCTACTCGCTGCGCCCCATCAGTTGCAATACTCGTCGAGCTGGGTGATCCCGATCAGCACATCCCGCGGCTTGCTGCCGTCGGGTGGCCCCAGGATGCCCGCGGCGTGGAGCTGGTCGATGACCCGCGCCGCACGACCGTACCCGATCCGGAGCTTCCGCTGCAGCAGCGAGGTGGAGCCGCCCTGGTGCTGAATACAGATCTCCGCGGCGTCCCGGAACAGGCTGTCCCGGTCGCCGTCGTCGCCGGGGGCTCCGCCGCCCTCTTCCTCGGCCTCCTGGGCGCGCATGAAGGCGAGGATGTCTTCATCCGCGGTCCGCTCCCTCGCCACTGCGGCCGGTCCCTTCTTGAACCATTCCATGAGCCGCTCGGTTTCCTCGGTTCCGATGAACGCTCCCTGGATCCGCCAGGGCTCACTCTTGCCCGGCGGCAGGAACAGCATGTCGCCGTTGCCGAGCAGCGCCTCGGCGCCGTTCCCGTCGAGGATGGTTCGGCTGTCGACTTTCGAGGCCACCCGGAACGCGATCCGGCTCGGGAAGTTGGCCTTGATCAGGCCGGTGATGACGTTCACCGAGGGACGCTGAGTCGCCAGAATCAGGTGGATGCCGATGGCGCGGGCCTTCTGCGCCAGCATGGCGAGCGGCGTTTCCACCTCCGCCTGGACGGTCATCATGAGATCGGCGAGCTCGTCCACGATGATCACCAGATACGGCAGCCGGCCCCCGCCGTAGACGTCGGGGACGGCCGGCGTGGGCGCGCTGGTCTCCGCTTCGGCGCTGATGGCGGCGAGCGTCTCCTTCGGCCGCTCCGGCATCCGGAGCGGCTTGCCGTCGTCGACCTTGCGGTTGAAGTCGGCGACATTGCGCGCACCGTTGGCGTGGAGCAGCTCGTAGCGGCGATTCATCTCGTGCACCGCCCACTTGAGCACCAGGGCGGCTTCATGATTGTTGGTGACGACCGGGTGCTGGAGGTGCGGCAGCGCGTTGTACATCGAGAGCTCGACCATCTTGGGATCGATCATCAGCATCCGGAGGTCCGCCGGCGTGTACTTGTAGACCAGGCCGGTGATGATCGTGTTGATCGTGACCGATTTGCCCGATCCCGTCGCGCCCGCGATGAGCAGATGCGGCATTTTTGCCAGGTCGGTCACGACCGGTTTCCCCTCGAGGTCGCGCCCCAGCGCCACCGGCAGCACCGAGCGGAGCCGCCATTCCGGCGACTCCAGCAGCTCGCGCAACGTCACCATCCGCGCGGTCGGATTGGGCACCTCGACGCCCACCGCGCCGCGCCCCGGAATCGGGGCCACCCGGATGCTCATGGCGCGCATGGTGATCGCCAGATCATCCGCCAGCGAGATGATGCGCCCCGCCTTGACCCCCGGCGCGGGCACGATCTCGAACTGGGTGACCACCGGGCCGCTGGTGCGTCCGGCAATGGAGCCTTCGACCTTGAAGGTCCGCAGTGTCTTGAGCAGGGCCTGGCCGAGCTGGTCGAGCTGAGCGGTATCCGCCGCGGTGTCCTGT
>Ga0070698_100009942_pt1 | contig 10169 bp, 13 predicted proteins | sample KBSK1502metaG_FD_65477 | JGI IMG/M metagenome (GOLD analysis project Ga0070698, IMG submission 65477) | Corn, switchgrass and miscanthus rhizosphere microbial communities from Kellogg Biological Station, Michigan, USA - KBS K1-50-2 metaG | ecosystem: Host-associated > Plants > Roots >... | reverse complement strand
TTTCTATCGTCCCTGACGGGACGGACGTGTCTTTTTGCTTCATTCCCAGCACTTCGTACTGGGCTATTTTCACTGAGTCCCTCCAGGACAAATTCTCACCGTACAATCCTAAGCCCTTTAAGTTGACGCGCATGGGCAGCCGCCGGATTCCATGACGCGTCTGATTTCGGCGCAACGTCGAAATTGATCCGGAGCTGCTCGGTGGGCGCTACCTCGAAACGGACGCGTTCTCTCTCCATTTCCCCCTCACCTCGAACTGGGCTTCTATCAAATGCCCCGGCGGGACGAGTCCTCTCCGCTTACTACTAAGCTTATGTTAACGCGCGGCGTGCCGCGGAGCCGTTGCCGAAGCGGTAACTGCGTTCCTGATCACCGGCCGGTCGAGAAGAGGCTTGTGTCGGAGCACATCTTCATGGTTGAGTGTCGACGTCGTTCAGCAGAGACGTCGAAGACATATTGACGAAGAATACCTCCCCAGAACCGCCGAACCAACGGTTACCTGGGTCCCATAACCGGTTCAAACTGATCTTCAACTATGTTAAACATCATCTGGTACCTGATTATCGGATTCATCTCGGGATGGATCGCGAAATGGATCATGCGTGTTCCTGATGTAAAATGGTGGGAAATACTGATCCTGGGAATTGTCGGATCGGCCGTCGGCGGTTTAATTGCGCGGCTCTGGTCCAAGCCTACGGATGGCCGACCGTTCCATCCGGCCGGACTCTTGATGTCAATCGTGGGAGCAATCGTAATCTTAGGCGTTGGCAGGATCGTACTCCATCTATTCTAACTTCCCACCCGTGCTGTTGCGGCCAATTAGACCGCCGGTCTTTTCCGCAGCGAAAAAATGTAAGACCTTCAACCCTCACCTAACTAGGCTTTGCTGATATTTGAGCAGGTGCCTTTTTCAAATTCCTATTCCAACTATGTTACACATCATCTGGTACATCATCATTGGGTTCATTTCGGGACTGATCGCGAAATGGATCGTGCACGTCCATCTGGGATTGCTGGCAACGATTCTACTTGGAATTGTTGGATCGATCATCGGTGGCTTGATTGCCCGAATCTTCTCCAAGCCGTCAGACGGCGCTCCGTTCCATCCCGCCGGACTGATCCTGTCGATTATCGGGGCGATTATAGTCTTATTTATTCTGCAGCGATTCGCCTGAGTGGCGCTGGAGCGAATAGCCAACGCTGCGCGAATAGCCAATAGCCAATAGCCGATGACGATCCGGTCGAATTTCAATATTCGTTACTGTTAGGCTGGACGATCAAAAAGAGCGCGACAAACGCCAATCCGATGACGACCAGAACGATCAATCCGCGCACCAGAAGTCGTACGTTCCGGTTCTTGCCGAGGGGCATTGCTGGTGGACCGATCAGTACGCCAAACGGAGCGATCCAAAGCAGTCCGGATGTAGGCCACGGGAGATCGGAGAAGAGCGAGCCATTGAGCAGTAAGCTCCCTAATGCCAGTACATAAATGAGAGGGATGATTGGCCCAAGATGAGCTGGCGGCAGGAAGAAAGTCAGAACGGTCAATCCGGCTAACACCAAACCGAAGGCTCCGCAGATCTGGCCAAGCACAGCCGAGCCGCCGAGGAACAAAGCAATACCTCCAGACCCGGCGGCCAAAGCCATTCCCAAAAGGATCTCAGTTGGCGTACTGCGTGCGGCTCCTTCGCGCTCGATCAGCCGCGAGGTTGCAAAAAGAATAAGCGTAACTGCCACCAGCCACTCAACGGAAATGAGAAGTGGCCAACGGCCGAATATTTGCAATTGAAGAACGCTCCAGGCGGTGACCAAAGCCGCGATCAGGCGGACGATGCTTCGAGCGACGCCACTGGTGAACTGTAGCATGCTGCCGAACACCGCCGCTCCGACGGCAATAAATGGAAGCCAGTGGGTAGCTTCCCGAGGAGGAAAAGCGATACCGCCGACTATGACGCTATAACTAAAAACGAAACAGCCGGCGACGATGAGCCCGATGAACGGCCATTTCCGGCTCTCAGTAAGAGCGGAGCTTCTTAACACCAGGCCGTTGAGAACCAACGCCAGCAGCGCGGGAAGTGCGATTCCGACGATTCCCTGGCCAATCAGCGAGCCCATCGATCGCCTTCTCGCCTTATTGTTTGATCGCTTCCACCGCTATCCTCAGCTGTACGTCGTCAGCGATCGCTGGCAAGAAGGCCTTCACATCGAAGTCGCTCCGTTTCAGCGTCACAGTGGATTCTGTGCCGAGTCGGATTTCCCCTTTAGGGCCGGGTCCGGTGCCGATCACCTGCACCACCAGCGTCACCGGTTTGGTAATGCCGCGCAGGGTAAAATCGCCGGTTACATCGTAATTTTTATCGTCCACCTTCTTGACCGCCGTGCTCTTAAAGGTGGCAGTGGGAAATTGTTTGGCGTTTAGGAAATCCGGGCCCTTGAGGTCTTTGTCACGAGCCGCCGAATTAGAGTCGATGCTATCGGTGGTGATTTCGACCTTCACTGAATCTTTCGCGGAATCATTGGGGTCGAACACTAATTCGCCCGAGAAGGTATCAAAGCGGCCATAGATGTCTCCGACTCCGAAATGTCCCGCCTTGAATATAATGGCGGAATGGACGGGATCGATCTTGTAGTTATCGGCCTTGGCCGAGGTAATGCCGGCTAGGGCGAGCAGGGTGGCGAATAGTGTGAAACGTACATTCATAAGAAGTTCGGGTGTTTATAAGACAATAGCTGTTTAAGCTACAGTTGTCGTCTAAACTGCCTCAGGCCTCTTAGCTGTCAACTGTTCGATTTTGGGGTTGTTGGTGTTGTTTTGAGAGAAAAGGGGGCACTTACCGCACAAAGCTTGTGGAATTTATAGCAGCCCGCAGGGTGCGAGCAACGCCGAAAAAAATCTGCCGCTCGCAATTCCCGATAGATCTCGTCTACGGACATCAAGGGATATAAGATTTCTCTAGGGAAAGAGCCCCGAAAGAGGTAAAAGTTCCGCCGTAAGAATTCGTTTGACCTCTGCTCGTTTCTGGGTTTTAATGCTGGTTCGCTTCTGCGCATCCCCCGAGCGCAACTGCTTTCCGGCACTGAGCGTCTCGGATCGCTGAAGGAGCGTAAAGGTGATAGGGAATGTTGGAGTGTTGGGCGACGGTAGAGCGTTCGAAAAAAAAGAAATGGATTCTATCGAAAAGCGGTCCCGAACATAGCTCTTTGTGGGGATTGCAAGATGAATAAATGCAAGGGAGTATGAAATTCGTTGAACACTGAGGGGAGTGTGGCTGTCAAAGGTCAGGTTATTTAAGGTGGTTAAACATTTTTTTCTCTCTGTGGTGGGGAGAAGAGGGGCTGTTAGGACGATTAATTAGAAACTGCATGTATGGCTGGTGAAGATTCAGATACGGGCATTAAAATTTACCTTCGGGAAATCGGGCAGATCCCGCTGCTGACCCCGCAAGAGGAGATTGATTTGGCCGCGCGCATCAAAAAGGGCGACCGAGAGGCGCGAGCGCTTATGATCAAGGCCAATCTCCGTTTGGTCGTTAAAATTGCTCATGATTACGCGAATTTGGGTTTGCCTTTGTTGGATTTAGTATCGGAAGGCAATATCGGATTGATGAAGGCGGTCGAGCGATTCGATCCGGCAAAAGGCGGAAAACTGAGTACCTACGCCGCTTGGTGGATTAAACAGTCAATCAAACGAGCGTTGGCCAATCAGAGTAAAACCATTCGGCTTCCGGTTCACTTGGTAGACAAGATTTCCAAGATGCGCCGAGTTTCTTTGCAGATGAGTGAAGAACTTGGCCGGGAACCAACCGACGACGAGTTAGCGGAAGAGATCGGCATTTCGAGCGGCAAAGTCTCGCAATTGAAAACCGTCTCGATTCGGCCCGCGTCGTTGGACGCACCGATCAGCGATGACGACTCGACGGAATTTGGTGAGATTGTTGGGGATGAAGATGCGCAAACGCCGTTTGAGTTGCTCAGAGACAAGAACCTGCGCGACGAGGTGAGTGAGTTGCTCGAGGTCCTGGACGACCGCGAACGGAAGATTATTTTCCAGCGGTTCGGACTGGACGGCGGCAAACCGAAGACTCTCGAAGAAGTGGGTAAGAAGTTCGGCGTTACGCGCGAGCGAATCCGCCAGCTCCAGAATATAGCGCTGGCGAAATTGCGCCGGGCACTGAGCAAGAAGGAAAAACCAATCGATATCCCGCAAGAAGTATTGGAATTTAGCTGATTCGATCCATGTAATCGAACGCCAACCTTTTGGCCGCCTTCCGTTTGGAAGGCGGCTTTTTTTTGCAGCCCGGTGGAGCGGTCCGCCCCGGACCGCCGCATCATCCGTGAGTCATTGCCTTTCGTAAAATTGGTGATGGCGCGATCGCAAATCGCAGATGAAGATTTCCGATTCGGTCATGGCGAATACCGTGATGTGGCGGCCGGCGGTCCGGGACGGACCGCCCTACCGGAACGCGAACGAAAATTTCCTCCCGGGTGCTTGACAGCTGGATCATTCTCACGTACCAATCTCCCCCTGCCTTTCGGAAGGATATCAGCATGCCTGTCACTGAAATCATTTTAAAGGAAAACATACCTGGATTAGGCGCGGAGGCTGACATCGTTAGTGTGCGCCGCGGATACGCTCGCAATTTCTTAATCCCCACCGGTAAGGCGTATGAAATAACGCCCTCCAACCTGAAGCGGTTGAATCTGCTCAAAGCGAAGCGTGCGGAGAGAGAAGCCAACGAACTGAATGAAGCAGAAGAGCTGGCTCGAAAGATTAACAAGGTCAAGTTGGAATTTGTGCTGGAAACGGGTGAAACCGGAAAGGCATTTGGATCTGTCACCGCGAAAGACATAGAAGACAAACTCCGCTCGGAGGCAGATATCGAGATCGATCGGCATCGCATTCAGTTGGACCGCCCAATCAAAGAATCGGGCGAGCAAGAGGTTTCTGTCCGATTGCATGCGACCGTGACCGCCGCTTTAAAGCTAGACGTCAAGGTGCACACTGCAGGTTCAGTCAAAGCGGAAGACGAAACAACCGACGCGAAGGCGCGGCCGAAACGTAGGACGAGGTCCGCTGGGTAGTTCCGAATGGCAAAAGGTTCTCAAGGTTTGACCAAACCTGCTGAGAGCGCCTCGAGCAACCAAGGGCGATACCAATCGGAAGAGAAACGCGGTTATTCACAAGTTCTTCACACCGCGGGCAAGGAAATTCCGCGATCTCTCCCGTACAGTGAAGACGCCGAAAAAGGTGTTCTCTGCTCGCTGGTTCTCTCGCCCCGAGAGGTGGGCGATCTTTGCATTCTTCGGCTGCACCCCGAAGCTTTCTATTCTCCCGCTCACAAGATCATTTATGAGCTGGTGATCGAATTCAGCGACAAGAGTAAACCGATCGATTTCATTTCGCTTAAGCAGACTCTGAAGGATCGCGGCTTTCTAGAGGAGGTCGGTGGTCCGGAGTTTCTCAATGAGCTTTATACCTTCGTTCCGACTGCGGCCAACGCCGCGTATTATGTCGATATTGTCCGGGAGAAGTACTTATTACGCCGATTGATCCTGGCCTGCGACTCTCTGTCTCGCCGTTGCTATGATGATCAGGAAAATGTCGAGCCATTGCTGGACGACGCCGAGCGCCAAATTTTCGAGATTACCGGTGATCACGTAAAAATCGATGTCGTGCCCACCAAAGATCTGGTGATGGAGGCAATCGAACAGATCGAGAAAATTTACGAGAATCGCGGTTCGGTCACAGGGTTGGCCACTGGTTTTACCGAGTTCGATCGCATGACGAGCGGACTGCATCCCGCCGAAATGATCGTGATCGCTGCGCGTCCCAGCATGGGAAAGACGGCGTTGGCGATGAACATCGCCGAGCATGTTGCGATCGATGTGGGTAAGCCGGTCGCTGTATTCAGCTTGGAAATGAGTAGCCAGCAACTTGTCCAAAGGTTGCTATGCTCTCGAGCCAAAGTGAACCTTCAACGCGTCCGCAACGGCTTTCTGTCGGAGCGAGATTTTCCAAATCTCACTACAGCGGCTTCTCGATTGGCAACGGCTAAACTTTTCATTGATGACACGCCCGGTTTGACCATTGCGGAACTACGGGCAAAGGCGCGCCGCCTAGCCGCCTCACATCAGATCGAGCTTCTGGTGGTCGACTATTTGCAATTGCTGCGTTCGACCAGCCGCCGCGCGCAGGATAATCGCCAGATCGAAATTTCGGAAATATCCGCCGGCATCAAATCCCTCGCGAAAGAGCTGAAAATTCCAGTCATAGTGATCGCGCAACTCAACCGGCAACCCGACACTCGAGCAAAAGAAGGGGGGCGGCCGCGCCTGAGCGATCTTCGCGAGTCTGGCTCAATCGAGCAGGATGCGGATGTAGTCGGGCTGCTCGTTCGATCCGAATATTACGAGACCGACGACGAGGCGAAACAGGAAAAAGCTGGTGAAGCAGATTTGATTATTGCCAAGCAGCGTAACGGTCCTACCGGCGATGTAGGCCTTACGTTCCTGAAAGAGTTTACGCGTTTTGAAAATCGAGCGCGTGAGCAGGCACAGCAGTGAGGGGCGTTTGGCGTGTCTTCGCGAATGGGACCTATAGGGCGAATGGGACGCATGCGCGTGTCCGGCCGGTAGCGGCGACTAGCCTGTCCGACATAGTCTCGATGTTTACAGGTGTTGCATTGTTTCGTGAGGACGACGTCGGATCCCTCTAGGTTCTTAAGTTTGCCTGAACCGCAAAACTCCCGCGGAGCCGCTGGTCTGCCGCCACCACAAACCGCAGTCGCCATCGTGTCGCAGCGTGATGGCGTGTGACGTTGACGGCGTTCCTCAGGATGCGATCGGTGTTCGCGAACCATACCATGGCGACTGCACTGAATGGTCGGGCTCATTCAATTCCTCGCGACCAGAATCGCTCGACGGGCTGCGCATTGAACTCTCGGCGGGATCCGACGTCGTCCTCATGAAGCAACGCAACCCCGTAAACATCAAGACTATGTCCGACAGGCTAGTCGCCGCTACCGGGAACTGCTCGTGGCGGTACCGTAAAACTGCAATCAGTACCGTGTGCTGGATCACACTACGGGACAAGATTGGGTGCCCAAGAAACTTTTCTTTGTATTTTTGCCTGGACAGACCACAATATCTTGTGGTGTTAACTGACCACAGTTTGGATGCGTTGTCCGAAATGCGGTAATCTCGAAGATAAGGTGATCGATTCTCGTTCGGCGAAAGGGGGAGCGGCTATTCGACGACGCCGGGAATGTCTGAAGTGCCAATACCGATTTACCACCTACGAAGAAATCGAGCGGCGCGACTTGAGAATCATTAAGCGGGATGGTCGACCTGAACCGTTTGATCGCCAGAAGCTTTTGAGCGGAATGATCAAGGCGTGCGAGAAGCGGCCGGTAAGTTACGACACTTTAGAACGAGCGGCGGAGGAGATTATTCAGGAACTGGAACAAACATTCGATCATGAGGTCCCATCCCGCGAGGTCGGAGTCAGGGTTATGGAACGGCTTCATGCTCTGGATGAAGTTGCCTATATTCGGTTTGCGTCCATCTATCGACAGTTTCAGGACGTCGGTGAGTTTATTGACGAAATCGAATCGTTGAGCCGAAAAGCCAAAAAGAACGCACAACAAGCGGAGTTGTTTATACCGTGATAGCGCTGAGCAATTTCTTGCCAATGCTTCGTTTGGAAGATTCCAGCGTCCAGGCGATCCGGCCCGATTGGTTGACGATTTGCCTTCGCCGAGCAGCGGACCGAGCGGGTTACAGCAAATGGTGGTTAGCAGATCATGTAGCCGAAAGCGCAATCTGCTTTTTATCTACGCAATACGAGGGCCCGGTCATCGCTCGTCAGCAGATCGACGAGATCATGCGATCGGTCCTGCAAGCGATCGGTTACGGGGAGATCGCGACCCACTATCAAACCCTGGATCTGCCGTACGAAATCTCACTGTTCGAATTAGCTAACGAGGCCGGACCTGGTTACGAACTGGCATTCTTTCAATTATTGAAGGAGCGGATGCTGCCGGCGTTTGGCGAGGGAGCTTCCAATATCAACGTGCATGGCCTGCAATCCTGTGTTCGATTTCTGCAATCAACCAAGACCTGGAGTCGCAGTTGTTCGCAATTACGGAACGAGATCGTTGATTATATTCGCGCCCAAATGGAGCGTGGTGACACGCCTCCTCAGGTGCTATTAACGATTCGATGACGATCTTTGAAAAGATTATTGCCCGCGAAATCCCGGCCAAGTTTATCTTCGAAGATGAAGAGATCGTGGCATTCCACGACGTCAATCCGCAAGCTCCGGTTCATTTTTTGGTCGTCCCGAAAAAAGTAATTCCACAGATTGCTCAAGCCGCGCCGGATGATCAGGCCTTCCTGGGAAGGTTGTTGCTGGTGGCTCGAGATCTGGCTAAGGATCTTGGGCTAAGTGAAGGCGGTTTCCGCATCGTGATCAACAACGGAAGAGACGGCGGCGAAACGGTCCCCCATCTGCATGTCCATGTATTGGGCGGCAGACATATGAGATGGCCGCCGGGGTAAGAGGTGGGACAGTTAGCGGTTTGCGGTTTGCGGTTGGCAGTTAGCGGTTGGCGGTTAGCGGTTGGCGGTTAGCGGTTAGCGGTTGGCGGTTAGCGGTTAGCGGTTAGCGGTTGGCGGTTAGCGGTTGGCGGTTGGCAGTTAGCGGTTAGCGGTTGGCAGTTAGCGGTTGGCGGTTAGCGGTTGGCAGTTGGCGGTTAGCGGTTGGGGGAGCAGTGGCGTCCGACGATTGCCGTTCATCGACCACCAACATGTAGGCGTCATTTGCAAACGGTGCCATGGCGACTGCACTGAATGGCCCGGCTCGCCTGCTTCCTCTCAGCCAAAACACATTCGACCGGTACGCGTTTAACTTACGGAGGACAGTCGCCGCTACCGATCACCGTTCCCGGCGTTCTCGGCGTTCCCGGCGTTGTCGGCGTTGCCTCCTCACCCGCGCAACGTCGATTCCAGCCAGGCATACACTGGGCGGTATATTCTCGGAAAAAACTGCCACGCAACGAATATCCCCAACATTGCCGGCGCTGCGCTCCGACTGAAGCGCTGGTAACTACGCGCTATTTCGCCATGCAGAAAAAAGAGCGGCAAAGCGCTCCCGTCGAGTGGAGGCAAAGGAAGTAGGTTGAATACGCCAAGGAGCACATTGAGGGAGAAGCCAATACTTAACAATGAGGCGATCACAGCCCAGATTCCGGGTTCGACCGCCACCACGGCATCAGAGAAACGCCATCCATCGCCAGGAACAAACGTTCCAGCAAGCAAGCCCAGCTTCAGGCCGCACCAGCTTACCAAAGCGATCGCGAAATTAGCCGCCGGGCCAGCCATGGCCATCAGCGCAGCGCGTTTAGGATAACGTTCGGCCCAAGCAGAATTATATGGCGCGCTCGCCCATCCGATCATCCATCCAGAAGAGATATACGAGAGAATCGGAATGATCAGCATACCCCATGGCTCTCTTCTAATGTGGGGCACTGGGTTGAGAGTAACTTGTCCACCTAAATAGCCCGTTACATCGCCGAGTCTTTGCGCGGTGAATGCGTGAGCCGCTTCGTGTGTACTCAGGGAGATTAGAAACACCACGAGCCAGCATCCGAAATCGAAAAGAGAAAAAGAGGAATTGACCATTACGAGTGGTAGTATAGCTGCAGTTCTTCGGTAGCGGCGACTGTCTCAATACGCCTCCGGTCTCGGTGCGACCTGGACGCTAATGCGAAGCTGCTGGCGCGGCGCCACCAGAAACCGCAGTCGCCATCGTTTCCATGGCACCGGATGCACGGCTAAGGCCCAGCGTGAACAGAAATTCGAGATACAACTCCCACCTCTTTGAAAAAGCGCCAAGCTCCGGTTTTATGGAGAATCGCCAACCAACCCGACGGATTCAGATGCCGGGGTTGAACCGTCAAGGAAGGATGACGAGGATGGCGACTGCGGTTCTTGGCAGGCCCAAGCGCGCAGCTCCGCGCCAACTCCAGGCGCGCCAAACCGAAGACATATTGGGACAGTCGCCGCTGATATCAGTCTCGCAGTTATTCATAAGCGAGCGAAGCGGCCCGGTACAGCGAGGCGGAGCGAGCTTGTGAATAACTGCGCCGCAGGCGAGAATTTCGCCGGCG
>Ga0070698_100009941_pt1 | contig 10169 bp, 9 predicted proteins | sample KBSK1502metaG_FD_65477 | JGI IMG/M metagenome (GOLD analysis project Ga0070698, IMG submission 65477) | Corn, switchgrass and miscanthus rhizosphere microbial communities from Kellogg Biological Station, Michigan, USA - KBS K1-50-2 metaG | ecosystem: Host-associated > Plants > Roots >... | reverse complement strand
GATCAATGATTGCATAAGGAATAACTGTCTTTACCTGCCGACTTCCAATCCTTACGAATTAGGCGGTTCTTTCAGTGATGTATTTGCGGTAGGTCCTGCGAAATTGGTGAGTGAATATTTCAGTTTTGTTACAAATTTCGGAACTGCTATTGAACAATACGAGCAATCGGGATACCGTCGTTTTTTGCCCGAGCTGTGTTTAACAATTTACCTTCAAAAAAATAGTATTAGTCTAAGAGAGCTTACCGGTCTCCGGATACAGATACTTCGCATGAATGGTGAAAAATTTCAAATTAACACTGATAAGAATTTTGATGCAAATGGCCCGTTGTGTTTTTACAGGGAAACAATTGAGAAGAACACGGAGTTGTCTCCCATACAAAAAAATGATCTTTCTGCCAATACGGCAAGATTGGTTAAAAAATATATGAGTTGGGTTGATCCCGGCGCCGGTACAAAAGAGCTGCAGGATTATGTTGATTTTTATAATGGTAAATGGATAGGCAGGAATAAGATAAATAGCCTTGCCAGGAAAGGAAATGGTAATAATATTTTTACCGCTAATGTGATGAAGAATTTTTTTGAAGAAGCGATGCGGAATGCAACATATGAAAAATCCCAAAAGTTTTTTCTTGCTTTTCTTCTTTACAGGCAAAGCGGCTACGGGCTTTTCTTTTTTCGTGTTTGGAAAAATATAATAGTTAGAAAAAAATGACTATCCGCTTGCATCAACCAAATAAATCGCCCCATTCTTTAATCTCACTGAATGTTTTATGTGTAAGGTTTTAAACTTTTATACCATTCAACATTCTCAGACCAAAGAAAATTTTCATTCCCCCATAAGGAGAGTGATCGCTTGCATTCTGGCATCCCTGAGAATGGATGAGGCAAGCGTGGGAATTGTGTATAGTCAATTAAAGAAAATAATGATGTTTGACCTTCCGATATTGTTTCTTGTCTTTAACCGGCCCGATACAACAAAAAAAGTATTTGAAAAGATTAGAGAAACAAGGCCTTCAAAAATTTTTATTGGCGCAGATGGCCCCCGCCCTGACCAACAAGGCGAAAAAGAAAAATGTGAGGAGGTTAGAAATATTATTTTGAAAGGGATTGATTGGCCCTGCGAAGTGAAAACTCTTTTTCGTGATAAGAATCTTGGATGCGGTCTTGCTGTCAGCAGCGCTATCACCTGGTTTTTTCAAAATGTAGAAGAAGGGATCATACTGGAAGATGATTGCGTACCAAACGAACGTTTCTTTAATTTCTGTAAAGTTCTTATTGATAAGTACCGGTATGTGGAACAGGTCAAGATCATAAGTGGCAACAATTTTCAAATGGGAAACCGGAGAGGCGGTAGCAGTTATTACTTTTCAGCCTACAGTCACATTTGGGGATGGGCAACATGGAAAAGAACGTGGGATCAATATAATTATAGGCTGACTGACCTTGATAATGAAACTTTTCATCAGGCTCTCTCTACTTATTTTACGAGGAAAAAAGAATACGATTACTGGAAAAAAATATTTTCAAATGTTAGAAAAGGAAAAATAAATTCCTGGGCATACCCACTTTCCTTTTCGATCTGGCACACCAATGGGATCAATATTGTACCTAATACGAACCTCGTTTCAAACATAGGATTTGGGGAAAAGGCTACTCACACAAAAAATAATAGAAGTATTTTATTCAATATCCCAACTGTATCTATATCGGAAATAGATCATCCCTCTTCTATAAAAGTAAATACCGAGGCTGATCAATATACTTTTGATCATTATTTTGATTTTCATAGACCTTTTCTGCCACGCATTAAAAGAAGATTTATGCAGGTTCTTAAAACTGCGTGAGCAAAGGGGAAAAAAATCAACAGTTGTATGTTAGCCGGTCTTCGTATTCATATTCTCAGGCTAAACCGGGATAAATCTCAGGTCAATACGGAATAAATCTTGAAGACAATAAACCCTTGTGTTTTTAGGGATAAATACATGGTTTGGATAAACACAGGAACAAATATAACAGCACTCCGGGAGTATGTTGAGTTCTATAATGGCACATAGATTGGTATATCAATTGTACAAAGGCTGGCGGCCAGGGAAAAAAAGAACTCCATTTTCGGGCTAATCCATAGAATTTTTTTGAAGAGGCGATCCGAATGCGAGGTGCGGCAAAAAAAATTTGAGGACATCCACACTTCCGGCACGGGCGGTCCTGGTTTCTTCTTTTTCGTGTGCTGAAAAAAATGGCCTTTGCACATGCTAATGTCGTTTGATGTACCAATACTCTTTATTGTATTTAACAGGCCTGGAACAACCCGGCAAGTTTTTCAAAGAATAAAAGAACTGCAACCTGCCAAACTTTTTGTCGCCGCTGATGGGCCAAGACCAGAAAAAGAAGGCGAAGCAGAAAGATGTGAAGCTGTAAGACGATTGATACTTGACGGCATTGATTGGCCATGCGAAGTAAAGACACTTTTCCGGTTTCATAATTTTGGTTGTGGTAATGCAGTAAGCAGCGCTATTAGCTGGTTTTTTGACAATGTGGAAGAAGGAATTATTCTTGAAGATGATATATTACCCGATCCGAGTTTTTTCAATTTTTGTAAAGTACTGCTTGAAAAATACAGGCACGATAAAAGAATAAAAGTAATAGGTGGAAGCAACGTCGGAAAAGGGACGGGGATCACGGACAGTTATTATTTTTCCGCAATTTCACGGATTTGGGGTTGGGCCACTTGGCGCCGCGTATGGGATCACTATAATTTTTCATTGGAACATATCAAGGACGAAGAGCTTGACGACATCCTGAGATATTATTTTTCGAGAGAAAATATCATTGATCAATGGAAAAAAGTCTTTTCGGACGTTAAAGAGAAAAAGATCGATACATGGGATTACCAGCTTGTTTTCTCTATTTGGAAAAATAAGGGGATCAATATCGTTTCAGCAAGGAATTTGGTTAGCAATATTGGATTTGGTCCGGAAGCAACTCATACAAAAGATATTGAAGGCTCATTCAATAATATTGCTGTAGAAAGTGTAGGCAAGATCCGGCACCCGGACAAAATACAAATTAACAGATCACAGGATAAATTTTTAATACAACATGCGTTGGGAACCGAGGAAACACTTATCACTGATCTCAAAGAGAGAATAAAAGGGTTTCTGAAAACAAAATTGAATGTTGACGACGCAAGGCAAGGCAGGATAAAAAAATGGCTCAGCCTCGATGCACACGATGCAAATTGATTTCCCAAACATCTCTCACTGATCATTTTTTCAATAAAAAATACTTGTACCTGGATTAATTACAAGTAAAATTGCAGGTATCTGTTAGATTAGTATTTGTCTCTTTCCCTTTTTAATCATTAACATTATCAAATGACCTTTGACACGCCCATATTGTTTCTTGTTTTCAACAGGCCGGATACAACAAAAAAAGTATTTGAGCGGATCAGGGAAATAGGACCGTCAAAATTATTTGTGGCGGCCGATGGCCCAAGAGCAGGAAAGGAGAATGAAAAAGAAACATGTGAAGAGGTACGGAATATCATTTTAAAAGGAGTTGACTGGCCCTGTGAAATAAAAACCTTATTTCGTGCTTCAAACCTCGGTTGCGGGCACGCTGTTAGTGGCGCTATCACGTGGTTTTTTGAAAATGCAGAAGAAGGAATAATACTGGAAGACGATACATTGCCTGACCCAAGTTTTTTTAATTTTTGTAAAATACTTTTGGAGAAATACAGGAATGATGATAAGGTTAAAATGATAGGAGGTAATAATTTTCAACAGGGAAAATGGAGAGGGGACGGCAGTTATTATTTCTCAGCGTATAGTCATATTTGGGGCTGGGCAGCGTGGAGACGGACATGGAAAGAATATGATTTTGCACTTGGCAAATTAGACGAAATAAAAGTTTCAAACATTCTTGATCAATATTTTTCTGACAAAAAAATTAAAAAGCATTGGTTGGAGGTTTTTTATCAATTACGATCAGGCAAATTTGACACGTGGGATCTGCAATTGCTTTTTTGTATTTTGGAAAAAAAGGGAAAAACGATTATTCCGAATGTTAACTTAGTTACGAATATTGGTTTTGGAATGGGAGCTACACATACTGCAAACAAAAATGATGTGTTATCTGATATACCATCGGCACCGCTTGACAAAGTGATCCACCCGACAGATATGAGTATTAATGAAGAAGCAGATGCATTTATGTTTCATAATTTTTTTCAACCACGAAGAAAGCGTTTCCTTGAGCTGCTTTCCAGGCTGAAACAGGGCCTCAGCTCTTCTAAATAAACTGCAATGAATAACATTAAGAGCCTTCTTAGGTCAGTAATTAAAAAAACTGTTGCACAGGAAGTAAAAAAAGAAAGTGAGAAATCATTGATGGCCCTGGGAGCTTTATTGTGCAACCAGCAACGTCTCGATGATCAAAACAAAAAGCTTACTGAGTATGAATTTAAAATATTTTCTCAATGGGGTGAAGACGGTATTATACAGTATTTGATACATCATATCGGTATTAAAAATAGAATCTTTATCGAGTTTGGCGTTGAGAACTACGAAGAAGCAAATACAAAATTTTTATTGATGCGGGATAATTGGAGCGGGTTAGTTATTGATAGTTCACAAAAGAACATTGATTCGATCAAAGAAAGTGAACTTTCCTGGCGATATGATTTAAAAACGAAAACCGGGTTTATTACAGCCGAAAACATTAATGACCTGATAAAACAGGAGAATATTGAAGGAGAAATTGGTTTACTTTCTATTGATATTGATGGAAACGATTACTGGGTATGGGAAAGAATTGAAGTTGTGCAACCCGTCATCGTTATTGTTGAATACAACAGTGTATTCGGAAAGAATACGGCAGTAACAGTTCCATACGACAAAGAATTTGAAAGACATAAAAAACACTACAGCGGTTTGTATTGGGGAGCTTCGCTTGGAGCGTTTGTTCACCTGGCAGAGAAGAAGGGTTATTCATTTGTCGGAAGCAATTCTGCTGGTAATAATGCTTTTTTTGTTCGTAAAGGCAGCTTAGGAAATATAAAAGCAATGACAGCAGAAGAGGGATATGTTGAATCTAAATTCAGAGATTCGAGAAATAAGGAGGGCGAGCTTGATTTTGCTTCAGGAACCGGGCGATATGAGAAAATTAAAGGATTAAAGGTCTTTGATGTTGTGCAGGATAAGATAATAGGTTTATGAAGGCAATCATCAAAGACAGTACAAAAAAGATTTTTAGATTTTTTGGACTTGAAGTAAAAAAGGCAAAACCTTTTAACGAAGTCAGCAAAAAAAAGTATGCCCAGGTTCCTTCAAGCAGCAATATCGATGGAGTATTTCTTGATGTCCGAAGTCCTGAAGAGCAAAGAAAATATCTTGAAGTTGGTGATGACTCACTGATCAGCGGAAAATTTGTATTTGAAACCGCTGAAGGTAAAATCAGGATTGGAAGCAGAACATTTATTGGTGGTGGTTTGTTTATAAGTACTGAGAGTATCGAAATTGGCGACGATGTGATGTTTTCATGGGGATGTACTGTAATGGATAACGATGCTCATTCAGTGCAATGGAAACATAGAAAAGATGATGTCATTCAATGGAAAAAAGGGTTGGAGGAACACATGCTTGGGAAATTTAAAAATTGGGAACATGTGAAAAGAAAAAAGATCGTTATAAAAAATAAAGCATGGATCGGTTTTGATTCAATTATTTTAAAAGGGGTAACAATTGGTGAAGGAGCCGTGGTGGCCGCCGGAAGTGTTGTTGTAAAAGATGTTCCCGATTGGACAATTGTTGCCGGCAATCCTGCTCAGCAAATAAAAGTAATTCCCGAAAATGAGCGATAAAGTGAAATGTAAAATATGCCAGGGCCCTTCTGATGAGTTCTCAGTAAAAAAAGTGCTGAATAAATATGATGTGAAATATTATCAATGTCCGAATTGCCATTTTATTCAAACTGAGGAGCCGTACTGGTTAAATGAAGCTTACAACAATGCGATCACGCAGCTCGATATCGGATTGGTTTATCGAAATGAATATTTGGCTCCGCTTGTATCCACCCTGGTAAAATTGTTTTTTCAACCCGGGGCAAAATTCATTGATTATGGCGGCGGCTATGGATTATTTGTAAGAATGATGCGTGACCGCGGGTTTGATTTTTACAGGCAGGATATTTATTGCGACAATCTTTTTGCAAAACATTTTGATATAGCCGATCTGCCTGCCGGTTCAAAGTTTGACATGCTCACAGCATTTGAAGTTTTTGAACATTTAATCGACCCTGTAAATGAAGTGGAGAAAATGCTCTCTCATTCAGACACAATTCTATTTACAACAGAGTTACAGCCGGCAGAGGCAAATTCCCTGAAGAATTGGTGGTATTTTACTCCAGAAACAGGGCAACATATTTCGCTTTACAGTTTACAATCACTTTCCAAAATTGCCGAACGATTTAACCTGCATTTCTTGTCTCATAACAATCTTCATTTGCTGTCAAAAACAAAAAGAAACGGCTTTTTATATAATATGGCTTTTCGGCGAAGCTTTCAAAAGGTCACAAACCTTTTTAATAAACGAAGATCCTTCCTGTCTTCTGATTTTAATAAAGTAAAAGAAACCATTGATTAGCCTTCGTCTATGAAAGTTCTTCTTGATCCGCAAATATTTATCAGTCAAAAATTCGGGGGCATCTCAAGACTTTTTGTGGAGGTTTGGAAAAGAGCGGCAGATCATAAACAAATAAGAATTGAGTGTCCGCTATTATATTCTGAAAATTATCACCTCAATGAAAGCGGGCTTGAGCCCAAAAATTTGTTTAACATTTTTCATAAATTAAATTTTAAAGGTACCGGCAGGATAAAAGATCTTCTTAAAACCTATTCGATCAATAACACAAAAAGAAAATTAAAATCGCAGCAGTTTGATGTTTTTCTTTCCACCTATTACGATACCTATTTTTTGGATCACATAAATAAAAAACCTTTTATACTTACCGTGTATGATATGATCCATGAGATCTTTCCTGAATATTTTGCTTCGGATACAAAAACTGCCCCTCAAAAAAAAATATTGATCGAAAAGGCGGATAAGATCATTGCAATTTCAAATCAAACAAAAAAAGATATACTTAAGTTTTATCCCAATGTTTCTCCCGATAAAATCGACGTGGTTTATCTTTCTCAAACAATTATGGAGAATGGCCCGTCTATGGTGAACCAGTTACCACAGAATTTTATTTTGTTTGTGGGGAACCGGGGCGCCTATAAAAATTTCAAACTTTTTGCTGAAACCGCAGTTCCCTTTTTAAAGGCGGACCCCTCGCTTTATATTGTTTGTGCAGGTGGCGGCAAGTTATCAGCTAAAGAGAATGAAATGCTGCGGGAATTGAGCATTAGTAATAAAGTAATACAGAAAGATTATAAAGACAGTGAACTTGCTTCTTTTTATAAAACGGCGAAAGTGTTTGTTTTTCCTTCAGCCTATGAGGGATTTGGTATTCCTACTCTAGAAGCAATGAAATGCGGGTGCCCGGTAATTTTAGCCGACAGCAGTTGTTTACCTGAAGTGGGAGGAGATGCAGTTATGTATTTTGAAAGCGGTAGCAAATCGTCTTTAGGCGATGCGATCGACAAAGTTTTAAAAGATGAATCATTCAGACAAGAATTAATTAAGAAAGGGCTAAAGCAAGTGAATGAATTTTCCTGGGAAAAAACTGCCGAAGGATATTTTAATGCGATAAAAAATTTTGCTTGAGTAAAACTGCATTGATAACAGGTATATCGGGACAGGATGGCGCCTATCTTAGCCAGCTATTATTGAATGACGGTTATAAGATCATTGGTCTTGTTCGCAGCCATAGCGATACTGATTTGAAAGGACTTCATTACCTCGGCATTGCTGATAAGATCAGGATCGAGGAATGCGATCTTGCCGATTTTTCACAAGTAATAAAAATAATAGAACAGTATCAGCCTGCTGAGATATACAATCTTGCTGCCCAGAGTTCGGTGTCACTTTCATTTAAACAGCCGATCGGCACATTTAGCTTTAACACTCTTTCAGTCTTTAATTTATTGGAAGCGATAAAGATGGTGAATAGTAAAATAAAATTTTACCAGGCAAGCAGTAGTGAGATGTTTGGAAGTATAAATCATCTGCCAATTACAGAAGATGCCGAGTTTCATCCTAAAAGCCCCTATGCAATTTCAAAAGCGGCTGCTCACTGGACCTGTGTTAATTATAAAGAAAGTTATGGCATGTATGTTTGTTGCGGTATCCTGTTTAATCATGAATCATACTTACGTAACAAGAATTTTTTTGTAAAAAAAGTTTTGCAGGACGCCATTGAGATAAAATATAACAAAAGAGATGTCCTTGAGGTCGGCAATCTTGATATAAAAAGAGATTTTGGCTATGCGCCGAAGTTTGTAGAGGCTATGTACCTGATGATGCAGAAAAATAAGCCAGCTAATTATCTTATATGCTCAGGCCGGTCAGTTTCATTGAGACATATAGTGAATATTGTTTTTGAGAATTTGAATATTGACAAAAGCAAAATAAAAATATCCGAAGCATTATACAGACCGGCGGAGATCGAAGATATTTATGGCAACCCGGAAAAAGCAAAAAAGGAATTAGGCTGGCAATACGATATGTCAATCGAAGATATTATTGAGGTTTTACTTAAAGAGGAAATCGATAATTTCAATAAGAAATAAAAATAATTGAAGAACCGCCTCGAATCCATCCAACACCTTAGGGGCATTGCCGCCTTGCTGGTTGTTTTTGTTCACTTCCCAACGCCGCTTGCCCGCTTTTGCGGCTCTATCGGGGTTGATATTTTCTTTTTTATCAGTGGCTTTATCATTTTTATTAGTATTGATAAAAGTGGTTATTATGATAAGCCGTTCACTTTTTTGAAAAAGAGATTGCTGCGGATCATTCCCCTGTACTTTCTCGTTACTACGCTTTTCATTTTAATGAATGTTACGCTGAATAGTTTCCATGCGGAAAGGGAAGCCAATATCCCTGTTGACATGAGCACTATAACTGTAGTAAAAAGTTTTTTATTCATTCCAATTACAGTTGATGGCTATTACCGGGATCCTTTGGTGTTTCTGGGCTGGAGCCTCAATTTTGAAATGCTGTTTTATATTTTCACCTTTTTTTTACTTGTAATATTCAGAAGAAGGTTTTTTATCCCGCTCGTGTTGTTGCTTTTACTGCTGGGATGTTCTAATTATATAATTGGCGATTTTAAAAATGTGTACCTTGACTTTCTTACATCGCCATTCCTTTTATACTTTGCTATTGGTCTTTTGCTGGGTAAATACCATGAGCTCCTGCAAGAAAAAATTTCTTCTTTTGTCGAACCTCTTTTATTTGTTGTTCTGTATGTTTTCTTCATCGTAATGAGTGCTAAAGACATGGGATATGTTTATGATGGCATGCCGAGAGAAGTTGTTGTTTATAATGGTAAAGAGATCCCGCGGATATTGATCTGGGGTATTCCTTCTTTTATTTTGCTGATTTCCTATTTTACACTGGCGTCAAAATATAAGATCACAAATTCTTATTTAAGCAAACTCGGCGACAGGAGTTACTCTATTTATCTTCTTCAGATATTTTTTATTTATTTCTTATACGAGGTCTCCCACAAATTCGACAGGTCAGGTAAAATATGGCTATCGATGGGGATGATAATTATTCTTGTCTGGATATCGGGGTTTAGTTATAAATATTTTGAGAAGAGGTTTCATAGATGAGAAATGATTCCTAAGATTATCCAGGGATTTAGATTGCTTCGGCTTGCCGTTGCGATGCAAAAAAATTAAAATTTCAATGGGCAAGCCTCGCAATGACGAAGAGTCCGCACTATGGGCAAAATCAAAACTTCAGAGTCTTCGTCATTGCGAGGCCGGCTTTTAAAAATAGTTCCTATTTTAAGAAATTAAGGCCGAAGCAATCTAAAAATATATTGAGAAGTGATTTCATAGACAGAGAAACAATTAACCAACCGAGACACAATAGAAAAGAACATAGCTATGTGTATCTATGTTTCTAATGTTCCTATGTGGTGAAATAAAATTAGTGGGTTAAAAAAATTTCCAGTTCTTCCGGCGTGCCAAGTATATTCACTTCGTCCGCTACATC
>Ga0070698_100009939_pt1 | contig 10170 bp, 11 predicted proteins | sample KBSK1502metaG_FD_65477 | JGI IMG/M metagenome (GOLD analysis project Ga0070698, IMG submission 65477) | Corn, switchgrass and miscanthus rhizosphere microbial communities from Kellogg Biological Station, Michigan, USA - KBS K1-50-2 metaG | ecosystem: Host-associated > Plants > Roots >... | reverse complement strand
GTCGACAACAACGTGCGCGCGACCCACAACCTGCTCACCGCGCTGGCCGCGACCGGGATCGACACCTCGCTGGTGCACCTGGGCACCATGGGCGTCTACGGGTACGGCTGGTCGGGCAGCGCCCCGATCCCGGAGGGCTACCTGACGGTGAAGGTGCCCACGCCCGACGGCGAGCTGGAGCGGGAGATCCTGCACCCGGCCAACCCCGGGTCGGTGTACCACATGACCAAGACGCTGGATCAGCTGATGTTCGCGTTCTACGCCAAGAACGACGGCCTGCGGATCACCGACCTGCACCAGGGCATCGTGTGGGGCACGCAGACCGACCAGACCATCCGGGACGAGCGGCTGATCAACCGGTTCGACTACGACGGCGACTACGGCACGGTGCTGAACCGGTTCCTCATGCAGGCGGCCATCGGCCACCCGCTGACCGTGCACGGCACGGGCGGGCAGACCCGCGCGTTCATCCACATCAGGGACACCGTCCGGTGCATCGAGATAGCGGTCACCAACCCGCCCCAGGCGGGCGACAAGCCGCGTGTGCTCAACCAGATGACCGAGACGCACCGGGTCGCCGACCTGGCCAAGATGATCGCCGACATCATGGGCGCGGACATCGCCTACCTGCCGAACCCGCGGCGCGAGGCGGAGGAGAACGACCTGGCCGTGCGCAACGACCAGTTCCTCGCCATGGGCTTGATGCCGACCACCTTGTCCGAGGGGCTGCTCGAGGAAGGCAAGGACATCGCAGCGCGGTACCGCGACCGGGTGGACCCGACCAAGATCATCAGCCGGTCGGTGTGGCGGGCGGGCATGGAAACCGCCGACGACTTGCTCACGGAGCTTACGCAGGAGCTGAGCGGCGGTAACGTGCACTCGCCTACGGGCGCAGTTGAGGTATCTCGTGGAGGGATTGGCCGAGGACCGGAGTCAGGCACTTCAATCCCCATCCGTCTATACATGGCTAACCCCGAAAACCATGAACGGGTAGAAGCGGCGCTGCGAACCCTTGCTTATGAGTTTGGCCTAGAGATCATTTACGAAGCCACGCCGGAATTCCATTCCTACTGGAAGGAATTCTTCGCGCGCTTCAGAAGGGCGGGAGCGCATTCGTCGATAGTCGACCAGCACATGGCTGAACTAGAACGACTGATGCGGGTCCAGATTGTTAACGATCGCCAGCCGACCGATCTCGAGGCCGAAGCCAAAGCCGTGGCACAGCTTATCACCGCTCTTGAGAGGACGTCTGACGCCCTGATACAGATCGGCCCAGTGTTCCTGTTCAAGATCGACGGGAGAATTCTTACTCGCAAGCTGTCGCACGCCGAGATGACCTACCTTGAACGCAATCCAAACTATTTTCGTGAACCAAAGGAAGCCCTTCGTCAACTGCTCACCTTGGCCGAACACCCTGACTTGCTCCGCGCAAGTTGGGACGGTCAGGTTCGAGGCCGTCACCCGACAACCAGCATCATTCACATCGCTCGGACGGTGTTGACTGCTGACGGGAATCTCATTAGCCAGCCAATTCTGCTGGCAGAGTGTGGTCAAACAGATACCCCTCTTCAAGAGACAGATGACGGGATTAGCTGTGAATTGTGTCGTCGACTAGCAACTGCAGGGTAAAATAATGATCCGGGTTCTTGGTGCTTCTCGCTAAGGGCGCCGTCAAGATTGCAGGAGCTGTAGGCACCAATAGTGGGGGGCTTCTGCCCTTGGTGAGTGTAATAGTCGGCGCGCTGGGTTTTACGCTCGCCACTGTATCCCTGACTTGGCAGATAGTCGCGTGGCGATTGTCTGGCGGCCGTGCACGAGCGGATCTATTTATAGGGGCGATTCAACCGACCGGCGTTGCGTACTTTACCTTGCCAGCGAAGACATCTGTGGCCGTTGTAGGCAGGCTCGGCGGCGAGGATTTTACTCGGAAGGCCCTCTTTATTACCGTAAGGAATACTGGACGGCTGCCTATCATGGTCGAACGCTTGTTGGTCCGCTTTCTTGGTAAGTATCGGATGGCTCAGCTAGCTTTCGCAGTTGGACCAAAGATGCCGCATCGTCTCGAGATTGGCGAGTCGGAAACCTGGGGCGTCGAGTTGGAGAAGATCACGCAATTGGCACAGGTTCTCCGCGTTGGCAAGCGTCTTAGTTCGGTCAAAGTTAGGGCCGAGATTGAGCTGGGAAATAGCAAGGTCATCTCCACGCGCCAGAAGGCGAGACTGTAACGGAAGCCGGCAACCTCGGGTGTGCGAGCGCTAATCTCAGCGAATCTCATCGCGGTCCTCAGAGCTGGGCTATGGGCTCTGTCAGTCAGATCAACTGGAACCTCGGCAAACCACTGCTTCTACGATTGGCGCCTGCGTGTTAAGTCGCCGACAACGGTGCGGAGTTGGTCGAGGTAGCTCTCGGTGGCTTGCTCGGCCGGGTAGCGCTCTTTGAGGACTCTTGTTAGGTCACGGCCGACCATGGCAAGCGTAGGCAGGGACTTCCGCGGTCCGGCCAGGGCGCGCTCGCCGTGGTGGACTGCTTGTTCGAGGTCGCCTTGCCGGGCTGCGACGACGCCGAGGGTGAGGCGGGCTTCGGCGGTGCGCATGGGTGCCCGTTCGGTGCCGTCGAAGTCGGTGCTGGCCTGGATCACTTCGTCGGCGAGGTGCCCGGCCATCTTGTCTTCGGCGAGCTGCCGGTAGCAGTCCATGGCGTAGAAGTCGAACTTGGTCGGGTCCACTACGAAGTGGTGGGCCAGGTTCTCCGGGTACGGCATGACGTCGAGGAGCCGCCGCCCGCGGTCGAGCGCCACCTCGGCCTGGCGCCGGTCCCCGATCCGCGACCATGCCTTGGCCTCTTGCGCGGCGAGCTGCACCGCCACGCCGTGATGCGGCGCCGCCTCGATCCCGGCGCGAGCCGCGGCGATGACGCCGTGGTAGTCCCCGCTGGTGAGGTTCATCCAGGCCCGGATCTCGTGCGCCCAGCCCTGAATCTCCGCGTGGTCAGTCTCCACGCCCAAGGACAACGCGCCTTGCCGGGTGGTCTCGGCCACTTGCCGTTTGCCGGTGTCGTACTCCACGCAGGCGATCAGCAGCGCCACCCAGGCCGCCTGAACCAAGACCTCGCGGTGCTGCTTCAGGGTGATCCGCTGGCCCCGGTACTGGGTCATCCGGCGCAGCCAGGCCCGGCTCTCGATGAGCAATTGGTCGGCAGGCACGTGTGGGTAGTCCGAGCACAGCGCGTCCGCGGTGACCCGCAGGCTGTTGAGCGTGGCGTCGTCCATGTCGGAGCGCTGCAACCGGCTGACCAGCTCCAGGGTGTCCATCCCGGTGGCCGCCAGCAGGTCGGCGTCGGCATCACGCTTGGGCGGCACCGGAAACATCGCGTGGGTGATCGTGCCGAACATGGCCGCGATGATCGGCTGGTAGAAGTCGCCGGGCATGACCTCGCCGGCCTCCCAGCGCTTCCATTCCCGCACCAGGCTGCTCTCGCTCGGGAGCTGTCCGGGCGCGTGCAGCCTCATCGTCTTGACCGCGTAGGCCTGGCTCCAGCCGCGTGCCTCGCGCTCGTGGGTCATCCGGCGAGCCCACGCGGGCCGGTCCTCGGTCATCGGCGCTCACTCCCTAGGAAGTCGGCTCCTCTTCGAGTGTCGCAGACGCGAACGGGGTGACACGCCCGGTGACACCCCTCTGTCACCCCGCTGTCATCGGCTGACACCACCGATGTCACTAGCCGTATCCGCGTCATTACAGCCATTCTTCGGCCGTGGCCATTCCCGGCCATTGACCAAGCGCAGCCCAATGAGGCTGCGGAAGGAGTGGTTGTCATGCGTCTGCTGCTCGACACGTCGGCGGTGAGCTTCCAGGTCACCAGGGCCGCGGAGGCGCGCAAGGACTTCGGCAAGGACGTGCAGAAGGTGGACCGCGACACCGGCCGCCCGCAGTGGGTGGTTGAGGTGCTCGCCCAGGACGCTGACCGCGGGGAGGTGATCCGGGTCACGGTGACTGGTGACCAGCCCAAGGTGAACCCGGGCCAGCTCGTCCGGTTCGAGGGCCTGGAAGCGATCGCCTGGACCAACAACGGCAAGGCCGGAGTGGCCTACCGTGCCGCCGCGATCCACCCCGCACAGCAGTCCCGCGCCGCCTGAGTTCTGGTGCTGCCTGCGGCGTTCCCCGCGTGACCAGCGGGAACCCCGCCCGCACCTGTCATCGGCATGACTTACACGAAAGGACAACCTGCTGCCATGACCCACAGCACCATCACCGTCCAGGCCGCCAGCGACGGCGGCACCACCACTGACCAGACCGGGCCTGCCCGGCGTGAGCACGGCTTGGCCGTGCTGCGGGCCAAGGAGGCCAAGGAACTGGTGGGCCTGTCCACCGCTGCCATCCACGAGGCATCGACGGTGGCTCACGGCCTGTTCGAGGCCGTCTACGACAACCAGCACACGCTGCCCGGCGGGCCCGCCGAGCCGCTGCTGGAGGAGACGCTGACCTGCTTGCAGACCGCTGAGCACTATCTGCTCATGCTCGGCAGCGTCCTGGACCAGTGCGCCAAGCCGACGGGTGACCAAGACCCGACCGGCACCGCGCTGTAACCCCGTTCCGACTGGTGCCGGGCCTGGAGGACTGTCACTCCTCCGGCCCGGCCAGCCACACCACTGTTCTGCATCGCGCTGCACAGAAAGGAGCCGTGGCATGTTCCACGCTATCAGCGCAGCTTGGGGCCGCCTAGCACGGCCAATTCGGTCCCGGCTGGCCCGCGACCGGGAACTCGCCACCTGGTACGGCTGGCAGTCCCGCCGCCTCGGTTACGGCCGGTGGGAGTTCCGCGATCCGCGGTTCGGCCATCTCGCCGCCGCGGCTACCGCATTGGCCCCGACGCCCCGCACGTGGGCGCAGGCCGCCATCGCTGACCGTATTGACACACTCGGAATAGGCGCACTCGCAACGGCAGGCCGCTGCCCTTCATGCCGTGGCACCGGTGAGCAGTACTACCAGGCGCGAGATGGCGCATTTGTCCTCGCCGCCTGTGACATCTGCGGTAACGGGCGCGTAGGCAGTAAAGGTACCGGCGTCCTGGGCGGTCTGCGATGACCGTCAAAGCTAACTCGCGTAACCACCGCAATAACCCCTACGTCCTGGACGACATGTTCGTCCGGGTGCACCGCACCGCCGCTGGGGTGCTGTGGCGGTTCCGCACCGAACTCACCACGCTGGCCATGGTGGGCGCGGGATACGCCGCGCTGGCCCGCCTGGTCCACCTGATCCCGGCCGCCGTCATCACGGGCGGCCTGGTCCTCGTCCTCGCCGCGCTGCCCTGGTCTCGCCGGTTTGTTGTCCGCCGGGTCTGGTGCGTGATGTCGCGGCACCGCATCCAGAAGGTCTGTTTCGAGACTCGGCTGCACACCCGCTCCGGCCGCCTGCCCCTGGTGTTGCGCATCCACCCGACCGAGGTCGGGGAACGCGCGCTGATCTGGTGCCGGGCCGGAATCTGCTTCGAGGACTTCGAAGCTCACACCGGCGAAATCGCTGCCGCCTGCTATGCCCGCACCGCCCGCGTGGAGCGGTCCAAGCGGTGGGCGCAGATCGTGGCCGTCCACATCGTGCGCCGCGACACCCTCGCCGCGCGCACTCTTGTCGCTCCCGACCTGGCACTCGCCACAGTGCCCCAGGCCAGCGATACCACCCTCCCCGTCGCCTGAACGGCGTCGCCATGGGATGCCCCTGGGTCACTTCCCCGGCCCAGGGGCTCTCCCGCCCTGTCAACCCTCTCCATGACTGCCAACTGAAGGGAGTGGTGAGCCATGACCTCACCCGTGCCGCCGGGTGCACCGCTGTCGATCTGGCAGCCGGTCCACCTGGGCACCGACGAGCTTGGCCGCCGCGTCGACGTCGGCTTGGCTGAACGCAACATGCTGATCGGCGGCGAACCCGGCAGCGGCAAGTCCGTCGCGCTCCAGCTCGTGGTCGCGCACGGTGCCCTGTCCGCCGATTGTCGCCTGGTCCTGATCGACGGCAAGCGGGTCGAGCTGGGCCTGTGGCGCGACTGCGCGGAACGGTTCGTCGGCCCCTCGATCGATGACGCGATCGACACCATGCACTGGCTGCAGGGCCTCATCGATGAGCGCACCGACCTTTTGCTGCAGATGAAGCGCCGGAAAGTCACCCCGGACCTGGGGTGGCCGGTCTACCTGGTCCCGGTCGATGAGGTCGCCTACTTCTCGGCCACCGTGGGCACCGGGCCGCAGCAAAAGGAGTTCAACGCCGCCAACCGGGACGTGGTGGCCCGCGGCCGCGCCCCCGGCATCATCGCCGTCGAAGCTACCCAACGGCCCTCGGCCGACATCATCCCCACCAGCCTGCGGGACTTGTTCGGGTACCGGTGGGCGTTCCGCTGCTCCACCGAAGCTTCCTCCGACACCATCCTCGGTCACGGGTGGGCGTCCAAGGGCTACACCGCCGAGGAGATCGACCCCCAAGCCCGCGGGGTCTCCTGGCTGCGTGCCGAAGACGGCATCCCACGCCGCATCAAGGCTGCCTACCTCACCGATGAGCAGATCATCACCTTGGCCGGGCAAGCTGCCGCGCTGCGCGCCAGCTCGCCCGCGCCGGTCAGCCACAGCGGCAAGGTCATCCCGTTGCGTGGAGGTGACGCCGCATGACCCGCCCCGCCGCCACCGCGACTGCCCGGCGGGGTGTCCGGGCCAAGAAACGAGCACCCGCCCGGCGCACCGCCCACATCGAATACCAGCCCGCCGGGCTCGACCGCTCCGGCCGCCGGGTCCGCGAGGCCTACCACGCGATCACCGACCAGGCGGTCAAGGTCGGCTTCCTCACCCGCTGGCCCGGCGAGGCCTTGTGCGGCTCACCCGGGGCGTGGGCGGACATCCCCGATGGGCTGTTCCCGCCGCTGGTGACCTGCCGTGCCTGCCAGCACATCACCGCCAGCCAGCACATCACCATGATTGGCGGCTTGCCATGACCGGCCCCGGCACCGGCGACCTGTGCCCGGCGTGCGGCAGCGACGAACTGCTGCCGTTCGCCATCATCATCGGCGCCGCCGAAACCTACGGTTATCAGTGCCTGTCCTGCTCGGTCACCTGGCCGGTTCTTTCCTTCGGCGCCCTGCCTAATGCCCTGGCCCCTGTGTGGGCCGCAAAGGGCCCGGCAACATGAGTGTCCCGGCGCTGGCCCTGGCCCCCGTGCTGATCGACACGGGGACCCGAGCGAACGCCCGGACCTTGCGCGCCGAGCTGCTCGACCGCGCTATCCGCTCCGACTACCACCAATGGTTGGCAGGCACGGCCGCCGCTCACGGGTGCACCCGCCCGGTCCGCCTGCACGGCACCATCCGCGACCTCGACCCCGCCACCGGCGAAGTCCTGCACACCCTGGACACCGACACCCTGCCCGATCGGGTCATCTACGCTCCGTGCGGAGACCGCCGCGCGTCGGTCTGCCCGGCGTGCGCCGAAACCTACCGCCGTGACACCTACCAGCTCATCAAGGCCGGGCTGACCGGCGGCAAAGGCGTCCCCGATACGGTGGCCGGGCACCCGTGCGTGTTCGCCACCTTCACCGCCCCCTCGTTCGGCCCGGTGCACACCCGCCACCCGCTGCTCGGCGGCCGGGCCGCCCGCTGCCGCCCCCGCCGCAAAGCCATCGTCTGCCCCCACGGCCGGCGGCTGTCCTGCGGGCAACGCCACCAGGACACCGACCCGTGTCTCGGTCGGCCGCTGTGCCCGGACTGCTACGACTACCACGGCGCCGTGGTCTGGAACGCGCACGCCCCCGAGCTGTGGCGCCGAACCACGATCGCCATCCGCCGCCAGCTCGCCAAGCTGGCCAAGGCCGCCGGTGCCGGGCAGGTGCGGCTGTCCTACGCGAAGGTGGCCGAGTTCCAGGCCCGCGGCCTGGTCCACTTTCACGCCATCTTCCGTCTCGACACCACTGACGCGATGGGTCAGCTCGCCGCACCCGCGCTCACCGCCGACCAGCTCGCCGCCGCCATCACTGCCGGTGGCTCGACGTGGTTCGCTACTGTCTCACATCCGGCCAAGCCGAACGGGTGGGACATCCGGTGGGGCGCTCAGCTCGACACCCGTGTTGTTCATTTGCCCACCACGGGCAGCGGCCAGGCCGCGAACATCGCGGTCGCCTCCTACTTGGCCAAGTACGCCACCAAGTCGACCGAGGCGGTCGGCACCGTGGCCTGCCGGATCACCGCTGCTAACCTCGGCTATTACGGCAACCCGCGCAGTCACCAGGGCAGGCTGATCCGCGCCGCTTGGCACCTTGGCAGCCACTCCGCCCCTGACTTCTGCGCCTTGCGCCGCTGGGCGCACATGCTCGGCTTCCGTGGCCACTTCTCCACCAAGAGCCGCCGCTACTCCACCACCCTCAAGGCCCTGCGCAACGCACGCGCCGACTACCGCCGCCGCCAGCACCCCGCCACTAGTCGCGAGCATCACGATCGGGCCGTCATCACCATTACCACCCTCACCTGGGCCGGGATGGGCTGGCGCACCACTGGCGACGCGCTCTTGGCCCTCTCGGCTGCCGCCCGCGCCCGCGAGCACGACCAAGCCGCCCGCGACGAAGCCCAAGCCGCCTAACCCCTCCCCGAAGGACACCAGTGATGGAAAAGCTGCTCTATCGGCCGAAGGAGGCCGCTCAAGCGCTCGGCATCGGCCGGGCCACCTTGTATGACCTCATGCACGCCGGAAAGATCCGCTCGGTCAAAGACGGCGGCATGCGGTTCATCACCCTCGACGCGCTGCGCGACTATGTGCGCCAGCTCGAGGACCAGGCCGACGAGGTCGCCTGATGTCCCGCCCCGCCCGACGCCGGGTCAACGGCGACGGCTCGATCACCAAACGCGCCGATGGTCGATGGATGGGCCGTTACTACGCCTGGACGGCCGCGGGCACCAGCAAGCGCGTCACGGTCTACGGCAAGACCCGCAAGGAAGCTGCCGACCGGATGCGTGAGGCCCAGGAACGCAACCGCCAGGGCATCCCCGTCCCCGACCGGACCTGGAAGCTGGGGGAGTGGCTCGACTACTGGCTAGAGCACGTCGTGAGCCTGAATCGCCGCCCGGCGACGTACCGGCTGTATGAAATGACGGTCCGGCTCTATCTGAAACCCGGGCTCGGCAGCAGCACGCTCACCCGGCTCTCGGCAGCCCGCGTCCAAGCCTTCTTCAACGGCCAGCTCGCGGCGGGCCGATCGATCCGCACCGTCCAGGTGATGAGGACGGTTCTCTCCTCGGCGCTGTCTCGCGCTATGCGGGAGGAGTTGGTTGTCCGCAACGTCGCGCGACTGGCCGAGCTGCCGATGTGGGAACGTAAGCCGATCACGCCCTGGACCGCCGCTGAGGCCCGCGCGTTCCTCGACGTTGCCAAGGATGATCCGCTCTATCCCGCGTTCATGCTGTTGCTGCTCTACGGCCTGCGCCGCGGGGAAGTTCTTGGGTTGCGCTGGCGTGACATTGACGAGGACGACCAGGAAATTCGGGTCCGTCAGCAGGTCCAGCGGTTCAAAGGGGAGTTGCAGCTCTACCCGCTCAAGACGGCGGCGGGCCGCCGGGACCTCCCGCTGCTCCCGATCGCACAGACCATGCTCGATCTCAGGCGGCAAGGGCAGGCCGCCGATCGTGCTGAGCTGGGCCGGGCCTGGCAGGACAACGGGCTCGTCTTCACGACCAAGACTGGGCGCCCGGTCGAGCCGCGCAACCTGGTCCGCTCGTTCCACCGAATCTGCGAGGCCAGCAAGCTCCGGGCCATCAAGGTGCACCACCTTCGGCACACGACCGCGACCCTGCTCAAGAATCTTGGCGTCCCAGCTCGCGATGCTCAGATCATCCTCGGCCACTCGCGGCTGGCCGTCACCTTGGAGATTTACACCCACGAGGACCGCCAGGCCCAGCGTGAAGCACTCGGCCGGATCAGCGAAGCACTCGGGCACGGCGACGAGCTGCCCCCGGCTGACGAGGCAGACGGCGAATAGGTGTCAAACGTGGGTGTCAACGGCCGGTTGATCTTCGGCTCTGGCGGCGTTTTGGCTGGTGCGCCTGGCAGGATTCGAACCCGCGACCCGCTGCTTAGAAGGCAGCTGCTCTGTCCAGCTGAGCTACAGGCGCCTGGCAGGACTTCATTGTGCATGATCAAGGTAACGCGCGGGA
>Ga0070698_100009938_pt1 | contig 10170 bp, 6 predicted proteins | sample KBSK1502metaG_FD_65477 | JGI IMG/M metagenome (GOLD analysis project Ga0070698, IMG submission 65477) | Corn, switchgrass and miscanthus rhizosphere microbial communities from Kellogg Biological Station, Michigan, USA - KBS K1-50-2 metaG | ecosystem: Host-associated > Plants > Roots >... | reverse complement strand
GCCGCGTGCGACGGGTCGACGATCACCGGCAGGTGCGTCTCGTGCTTCAACACGGCAACCGCGCCGAGGTCCAGCGTGAACCGCGTCGCCGTCTCGAACGTCTTGATCCCGCGCTCGCAGAGGATGATCCGCTCGTTCCCCTCCTTGGCGACATACTCGGCCGCCATCAGCAGCTCCTCGACCGACGTCGACATCCCGCGCTTCAGCAACACCGGCTTGTCCGCGCGCCCCACCTCCGCGAGCAGCAGGAAGTTCTGGCTGTTTCGCGCGCCGATCTGGATCACGTCCGCCAGCTCGAGCACCGCTTCGACGTGCCGCGGGTCCATCAGCTCCGTCACGACCGGCAGCCCCGTCTCGTCCCCAGCCTCGCGCAGGATCGCGAGCCCTTCGTCGCCGAGCCCCTGGAACGTGTACGGCGATGTCCTCGGCTTGAACGCTCCGCCGCGAAGCATCGTGCCCCCCGCGGAAGCGACCGCCCGCGCCGTCTCGAGCGTCTGCTCCCGGTACTCGACCGAGCACGGCCCCGCGATCAGCCCGAAGAACTCCTGCCCGAGCCGGTGCCCGTCGACGTCGATCACCGTCGGGTCCGGCGACACTTCGCGCGCCACCAGCTTGTACGGCTTCAGGATCGGCAGCACCTGCTCGACCCCGGGATAGCCCTCCAGCGGCAGCGTCGCCAGCAGCTCCCGCTCCCCGATCGCGCCGATCACCGTCGCCTCGCGCCCGTGCGTCACGCGCGCGTGCACGCCGGCCTCCTGCAGCCGCGCGAGCACGTGCTCCGTCTGGTCGGGGGTCGCCCCCGCGCCCATCACGATCAGCAGTTCAGGGGATCCGTTCGTCGCCAAAGCCACCTAAGGGTAGTTGCGATACTGAGACGTCCAGATGCGCATCTTCAGCGGTATCCAGCCGACGGGCGACAAGACGCTCGGGAACTACAGCGGCGCCTTCCGCCAGTACGTCGCGACCCAGGAGCGCGGCGAGGCGTTCTTCTGCATCGTCGACCTCCACTCGATCACCGTCGAGTACGACCCAGACGACCTCCGCGAGTCCACCCTCGCCCTCGCAGCGATGCTCTTCGCGGTCGGGCTCGACCCCGAGCGCTCGACGGTTTTCGTCCAGAGCCACGTAAACGCCCATGCGCAGGCGTGTTGGCTGCTGAATGCGGTCACCGGCTTCGGCGAGTTGCGCCGGATGACGCAGTTCAAGGAGAAGTCCGACCAGCACGAGTTCGTCAGCTCCGGCCTGTTCGAATACCCGGTGCTGATGGCAGCGGACATCCTCCTCTACCGGACCGACCTCGTCCCGGTCGGCGACGACCAGCGCCAGCATCTCGAGCTGACCCGCGACATCGCGGAGCGCTTCAATCGCCGCTTCGGCGACCTCTTCGTCGTGCCCGACGCCGAGATCCCCGAGGTCGGCGGGCGAATCATGGACCTGCAGGAGCCCGAGAACCGGATGTCGACGACCCGCGGCACCCCGCAGGGCACGGTCCGGATGCTCGACGAGCCCGATGTGATCCGGAGGAAGTTCAAGACGGCGGTCACGGACTCGGGCACCGACGTCCGGCACGACCGGGAGGAAAAGCCAGGCATCACGAACCTGCTCGAGATCATGTCGGTCGCGACCGGCGAGCCGATCCCGGCGCTCGAGGCCCGCTACGACGGCAGCGGGTACGGCCGGTTCAAGGAGGACGTTGGCGAGGCGATTGTCGAGCTGTTCGTGCCTATCCAGCAGCGTTACGAGGAGCTACGGAAGGACGAGGCCGAGCTCCGCGCGCTTCTCGGCCGCGGCGCTGACAAGGCCCGCGCCGAATCCGAGCCCATGCTCGAGCAGATGTACGACCGCATGGGCTTCGCACGTCCCTAACCGACGGCTCTTCACGAAACGCCGTCGCCGGTTGCCTCTGCCTGGAGCGCGGTATGGTTCCTCGTTGCTGGTTTTCGATCGGTAGGCAAACTGGGGAGAGGAGCATTCATGAAGCGCTGGGTCCGCTGGCTCGCGCCTGCGCTGGTAGGCGCGACAGCACTCGTACTGATGGTGGCCTCCGGCGCGGCGACCGCGACGTCGGCCGCCAAGCCCTCGGCAGACCGCTTCCTGTTTTTCTCGTCGGACGGCATGCGGCCGGATCTGATGCAGACCTACGCAAGCCAAGGCGCGATGCCGACGTACGCCCAACTCATGAGGCAGGGCGTCATCGGCGCCAACGGCCTCGAGCAGGCGTTTCCGCCTAATACGGGCGTCGGCTGGTACACGCTCATGACCGGCACCTGGCCGAGCGAGCACGGCTCGACGAACAACACGTTCCACCGCACGGGCGATGCCTTCGCCAACTCCACATCGTTCTCGGGGGCTGGAGTCCTCCAGGCCGACACGCTTGCGGCAGCGGCCGAGCGGGCGGGCAAGAGGGTGGCTCAGGTCGACTGGGTCGGCGGGCGTCAGTCTGGCATCGCCGGGCCGACGGTCGACTTCGCGAACTTCTTCTCAACGCGCGGCGTCCTCGCGAAGCCGCTCGTGGCGGACGAGCAGGCGGGCGCAGCTGCGTTCGGCATCTCCTACCAGGTTGCGAGCTTCGCGTCGGCAAGCGGCTGGACGAACGTGCCGGCAGGCGACCCCGCCGCGCCCGCCCAGGAGACAACGCTGACGATCACGAGCACCTTCGCGGCCCAGAACCCGACGCGCATCTACGACATCTACGTCTACGACTCGATCGTCGACGGCGCTCCTGCGTACGACCACGCGATCCTCGTTCCGAGCGGCGCCTCGAAAGATGGGTCTCAAGCCGCCGCGAACCTCGCCGTCGGAGACTTCAGGGACGTCAAGCTCACCGGAGCTCAAGGGCTGATCGGCGCTCGCGCCGGCCAGACAGCGGACTTCTACGTCAAGCTGATCACGCTGTCGGCGGACCTCTCGAGCTTCAAGCTCTACTTCACCTCCGTCGCGCGCGCGATCGCCACCTGCGCGACCGCCGCCTGCAACGCGCTTCCGGCCGGAGGCGTGGGTGAGGACCGGCTCGAGAAGTACATCGCCGACAACCTCCCCGGCTACATCGCCGCCGATTTCGCACCGCTGGAGGCGCGGATCATCGATGAGGACACCTACGTCCAGCAGGGCCGCGACCTCGAGAAGGCCTACGCCGACGCGGTCATGGACTACATCCTCGGCACGCTCCAGCCGAACACGGACGTGGCCTTCGTCGGCTATCCGGTCACGGACGAGTTCTCGCACCAGTTCATGGGCCTCTACACGCCCACCGACATGGACGGCGACCCGAACCCGTACTACGACGATGTGAACGGCGACGGCACCCTCGACAACCGCGTCGCGATTCGTGAGGGATACGTCCGCAGCGCCTACCACGAAGCCGACGCGAAGCTTGCGCGGGCACGCCAGCTTCTCGGCGGAAGCCCGACCACCTTCGCGAGCTCCGACCACGGCTTCGCCCCGCAGTGGCAGGCGGTCAATGCGCGCAAGGTCCTCTTCGACGCATCCGTCAACGGCAACTCGCTCCACGCGAGCGGCGGCAACACCGCGTCGAACTGCCGCGGCGTCGCCAGCGACCTCACGAAGGCCTGCTGGGCGGGCGGGACCGCCCAGATCTACATCAACCCGACGCTGCCGAGCGGGACGACCTTCACGCAGGTGCGAGATGCGGTCGTCGATGCGTTCACGCACCTGACCGACCCGGCTAATCCCGGCAAGCAGGTCGTGTCGAGAGTCATGCTCAAGAACGAGCTGCGCAACGTCGACGGCGACGACTCCCTACACCCGAACCGCAGCGGCGACGTGGTCGTCGTGCTGCGGCCCCCATACCAGTGGGATGCAGCCACCCCCGGCCGGCGAATTGCGTTCTCGCAGTTCTTCGGCCAGCACGGGTACCTCCCCAACCTCGTCGACCTGGCGCACAACGTGAACATGCACGCCACGTTCGTCGCGGCTGGAGCCGGAATCCGCCATCAGGATCCGGTTGCCGGGATCCGCGCGATCGACCTGGCCCCGACCGCGGCCTTCCTGCTGGGCATCCCAGGACCTCAGAACGCCCGCGGCAAGATCCTCTACCAGCTGTTCCCGGGCACCGGCCAGCTGAAGGAGGTGACGATCCTCGACATCAGCGACTACCACGGCCAGTTGATCCCGCTCAGCGAGGCCGCGGACACGGTCGGCCCGACGTTCGGAATCGGCGGCTCGGCCTTCCTCAAGCCCTGGTTCGACTGGTATCGCGGCGAGGCGCCGAACGGCTCGCTCACGATCGCGGCCGGCGACTCGGTCGGCGCAACGCCGCCGATCTCGAGCTTCTTCGGCGATACGCCGACGATCGAGCTGATGAACCTGATGGGGATGGGCCTCGACGGGCTCGGGAACCACAACTTCGACAGAGGCCAGCTGTACCTACGCACCCAGTTGATACCGCTGGCCAACTTCCCGTACGTGTCCTCGAACGTCGTGGATGCGAACGGGAACACCCCGGCAGAATGGTCGAAGTCGAAGGTCTTCGACACGACCTTCGGAGGCGTCAAGATCGGGATCGTCGGCTTCTCGAACGACGACCTCCCGACCCTCATCAACCCTGCCGGGCTCCCGCCCTTCCACGTCGAGAACTCGACCGCCTCGGTCAACGCCGAGGCGAGCAGGCTGAGGGCAACAGGCATCAAGACGGTCGTCGCGATCGGGCACCTGGGCGCGACCGCCGGGACGCTGACCAATCCGACCGGCCCGCTCATCGACCTCGCCGACAACGTCCAGAACGTGGACGCGGTGATCGGTGACCACACCGACTTCCAGGTGTCGACGACGCGGTCGAACGGCGTGCTCGTGACGGAGAACCGCAGCAAGGGCATCCGCTTCACCCGCGTGCGGCTCGTCATCGACACGTCCACGAAGACCGTCGTGTACAAGACCGCGGACTTCCACAAGCCGTGGGACATCGGCGTCACGCCCGATCCCGCGATTCAGGCTCGAATCGACGACCTGAACGCACAGCTCGCGCCGATCCTGAACACCGTGATCGGGGACTCGACGAAGTTCATCCCGCGCGCCGACCAGTGCGGCAACAGTGCGGGCCGGACGTGCGAGTCGCTGGTCGGCAACGTCGCCACCGACGCGATGCGCACTGCGTACGCGCCAACCGGAGCCGAGTTCGCGATCACCAACTCGGGTGGCCTTCGCGCCGACCTGACGTGCCCGACAACCGACAACCCGAGCGACTTCTGTCCGGCCTATACACCGCCGCCGTTCCCGATCACGCGGGGGCAGGTGCTGACCGTGCTGCCGTTCGGGAACGTCAGCGTCACGGTGACGATCACGGGCGCCGAGCTCAAGCAGTTCCTGGAGAACGGCGTCTCCGCGATGCCGGCCGTGAACGGGAAGTTCCCGCAGGTCTCTGGGCTCTGCTTCACGTACGACATCGCGCTGCCGCCGAACAGCCGCGTACTCTCGGCGGTGAGGGCCGACGCAGCCGGAAACTGCACGGCGACGCCGGTCGACCTGACCGCCGCGTCGTCCTACAAGATCGTCGAGAACGACTTCATGGCCGCAGGCGGTGACAGCTACCCGGTCACGAACACCAAGCCGTCGTATGCGACGCAGAACATCCTGGATCAGGACATGGCGGACTACATCGCCTCGCACACGCCGATCAGCCCGTTCGTGAAGGCGTTCCCCGACGGTCGCATCAACTGCGCCGACTCGAACGGACCAGGCGTCGGTAACGACTGCCCAGTGCTCGTCCCCTCGCCATAACGGCCCGATTTAGGGGGCCCGTCGCCGGCGGCGGCGGGCCCCCACCCCGAGCGCGACGAGAGCCGCCGCGCCGAGGCCAGTACCGGCAACCGGCACCACCCAGCCGCTCCCACTCCCGCCCGAATGCGGAGGCGGCACGTAGCCGAGGAAGCCCGTAATCGCAAAGGGCCGGCCGGCGGCGCGCCCGGGGACACGCCAGTAGAAGATGCGGTGCAGCTTGTCGGGCTCCTGTCGGACAACGGCCGGTGGCCGCCTCGACGTCCAGTGGATCCGGTGCTCGTGCCACTCGAACGAGAGTCCGCGCGCCACTTTGCGCCACTTCGGCGCGGCGGTCGGACCGGTCGTGCCAGGCGCGAGGCCGTGTGGGAAGCGAAACCGATTCAGCTGGACCGCCGGCGAGCGCACGTTCTCGTACACGGCCCGACTGGCGAAGCGAAGGTACGGCTCTCCTTGGTACCCGAGGATGACGATCGTCTTCCCGCTGTAGTTGCTCAGCCGCAGGCGGTCGTCACCGCCGAGAACGGCGACGCTCACGCCGAGGACATTCGGCTTCAGGCCCGCGACCGTCGAGACGTAGCCCTTGGCGAGCCCGTGTCGGCCGTGGGCGGACGCCCCGGCAGGCGCGAGCAGAGCCGCGACCGCGAGCAGGAGCGTCGTACATCGGCTCAAGGCAGATCGGAATCCTTTAGATTCGGTCCCGAGGCAGGCGGGTCTCCAAGGGAGGACATACATGAAGGGGAGAGCATGGAGCGTCCTGGCCGCGCTTGCAGTAGCCGGGTTGACGGCGATCGCGGTGCTGGGGCTCGGCACGGTGCAGTCCGCGCACGGCAGCCCGCCGCCCGGCGGAGACTGCCACTTCGCGAACGGCATCAAGCACGTCATCCAGATCCAGTTCGACAACACGCACTTTCGGCGGGACAACGGCAACGTCCCGTCCGACCTCGAGCAGATGCCGCACCTGCTGAACTTCATCCGCGGCAACGGCACGCTGCTCACGAACGACCACACGGTCCTGATCTCGCACACCGCGACCGGGATCCTCACGACGCTGACGGGCGTCTACCCGGACCGCATGGGCCAGCCGGTCTCGAACAGCTTCCGGTACTTCCGGCCCGACGGGACGACGCGGACCGGCGTCGCGTTCGCCTACTGGACGGCGCCGATCTACGATCCAGGCGGCCCGCCGTTCCCACCGCCGGCGCAGACCGATCTCTCGCCCGAGATGATCAACGAGAACGGCCGGATCGCCCCGGCTCCGTGGGTGCCGTTCACCCGCGACGGCTGTGACGTCGGCCAGGTCGCGACGGCGAACACGATCCTCGAGAACACGGGCATCGACATCCCGGCGTTCTTCGGCCCTGGCTCGCCCGAGGCGATCCAGGCGGCCGGCGACAACCCGGGCGCTTCCGCGACGCAGACGTTTGCCGACTTCGTCGGCCTCGGCGTCCACTGCGCTCAGGCCTCGGCGATCTGCGCCGCGTCGAGCCACGCGCACGCGGACCTGCTCCCGGACGAGCCGGGCGGCTACAACGGCTTCGACGCCCTGATGGGCGCGAAGTACGTCGACCCGGTCATCAAGCCGGACGGGCCGATGACGGACCTGAACGGGAACGTCATCAAGGACCAGAACAACCACATCGGCTTCCCCGGCTTCGACGGGATGGAGGCGACGGTCTCCCTCTCGTGGGTCGCGCAGATGCAGGAAGCCGGGATTCCGGTCACGTACGCGTATATCTCGGATGCGCACGACGGCCACGGCAACTCCGGCAGCCAGCACTTCGCCTACGGCCCCGGCGAGGCTGGGTACGTCCAGCAGCTGCACGACTACGACACGGCGTTCCAGCAGTTCTTCGATCGCCTGGCCGCGGACGGGATCAACAAGTCGAACACGCTGTTCCTGTTCACGGTCGACGAGGGCGACCACTTCGTCGGCGACCAGCCGACCCCGGAAGGCTGCGACGGCGTCACGGTGGCGTGCAACTACAACCGCGTCGGCGAGATCAACGGCGACCTGCGGCGCATGATCCGGACGGAGTTCGGCGACACGACCGCCTTCACCGTTCACTCGGACGATGCGCCGAACGTCTACATCACGGGCAACCCGTCCCAGACGGACCCGGTAACCCGCAACCTCGAGCGCGAGATGGCGCAGCTGCACTGGCTGAACCCGTACACGGGGGTCGACGAGCAGCACATCATGGTCGCGCTCGCCGACAAGACCGAGATGAAGACGCTGCACATGATCACGGCGGATCCGCTCAGGACGCCGACGTTCACGCCGTTCGCGGATCCGAACTGGTTCTTCTTCGCCACCGGCGGCGCCAACTGCGCGACGCAGGCCGACTGTGCGTTCATTCCGGTCCGCGGGCCGTTCAGCTTCGCCTGGAACCATGGCGACATCCAGGACGAGATCGCGTCGACCTGGGCCGGCTATGTCGGGCCCGGGATCAAGAACCTGGGTGACGACCACGGCGTGTGGACCGACCACACTGACCACCGGCCCACGCTGCTGACGCTGCTCGGCCTGCGGGACGACTACAACACGGACGGCCGCGCGGTCACGGAGATCGCGCACGAGAGCGCACTGCCCGTGAGCCTGCGCGTCCGCCATCCGTGGCTCGAACGGCTCGGCCAGTCGTACAAGCAGCTGATGGCGTCGTTCGGGTCGTTCTCGATGGACACCCTCGTCGCCTCGACGGCCGCGCTCTCGAGCAACTCGGACGGCGATGCGACGTACACCACGATCGAGGGCCAGATCCAGGATCTGACGAGCCAGCGCGACGCACTGGCCGCTGAGATCCGCGCCGGTCTAAATGACGCGGAGTTCAACGACACGAAGCTCAGCGAAGACCAGATCAACGACTGGATCGTCCGGTCGAACGCGCTGCTCCAGCAGGCGCACGACCTGGCCGCTTCGTCCTAGCCAGTAGCTACGCAAGCGACTGGAGCCGGGCGATCTCGCCCGGCTCCAGCTCGCGCCACTCGCCGCGCTCGAGCCCTTCGAGCGTCAGGCCCGCGTAGCGGCTCCGGTGGAGGCGGGTTACTGGATGGCCAACCGCGGCCAGCATCCGCTTGACCTGGTGCTTGCGGCCCTCGTGCAGGGTCAGCTCGACCCGCGAGGGGCCGAGGCGTCGGGCCTCCCCGGGGGCGGTCGGCCCGTCGTCGAGCTCGATGCCGGTTCGTAGGCGCTCGAGCTCGTCGTCGCTCGGTTCGCCCTCGACCTCGGCTTCGTAGACCTTCTCGACGCCGTAGCGCGGATGGGCGAGCCGGTGCGCCAGCTCGCCGTCGTTGGTCAGAAGGAGCGCCCCCGTGGTGTCGGCGTCGAGGCGGCCGACGGGGACGACCCGCACCGTGTGGTCGACGAGCTCGACGACGGTTGGGCGGCCGTTGGGGTCCCTGGCTGTGGTGACCGTTCCGGCCGGCTTGTGGAGCAGCACATAGGCGAGCGGCTGGGGCTCGAGCGCGCGGCCGTTGAGCTCGACCCGGTCTTGGGGTTGGACGAAGGTGTTCAGCCGGCCGGGCTTGCCGTTGACCGTGACGCGGCCGGCCTTGATCAGCTCGTCCGCGCCGCGGCGCGACGCGACTCCGGCTCTCGCGAGATAGGCGTTCAGCCGCATGCCCCGCCATTATTCGGGGGCAGTGCCGCACTACGTCACCTTGATGCGCTGGACGTCCCAGGGAGTCGCCGGGCTCCCGGCCTGGCGCGAGCGGGTCGAGGAGGGCGAGCGGGTCATCGAGGAGGCGGGCGGCGCGCTGATCGGCGTCTACGTGACACTCGGCCGGTACGACGTGGTCGAGATCTTCGAGGCCCCCGACGACGACACGGCAGCCGAGATCCTGCTGAAGCTCCAGCGCCACGGCGCCGAGCACACCGAGACGCTGCGCGCGTTTACTCGCGATGAGGCGGAGGCGATCATCCGGCGGCTATGACGCTGTCGCGGCGCCGGCCTGCGCAGAAGTCACGCTTTCGTCACGCGTCTGTCACTGACGCGTGCGCATTTCGTCGTTACGCTCACAGCGGGCGGCGGGTGGACCTCACTCCCCACCCGGGTGGGGACACGCGCGCGTGAACCTTTAGACGTTGCGCACGGATTTCGCGCCCTACGCGCCGCGGCGTTCGGCGACGGTTTCCAGCCGGGCCCGGATCTCGCCCGCGTCCTCGCCCACGTCGTCCAGCCGCGGCAGCTGCGAGAGCGACTCGAGCCCGAACACCCGCTCGAACAACGGCGTCGTCCGGTAGCGCACCGCACCGCCCACGCCCTCCTCGCGACCGGCCTCCGCGATCAGGCCGCGCTCGACGAGCCCAGCGACGACGGAGTCCGCCGCGACGCCGCGGATCCGTGCGATCTCCGGCCGGCTCACCGGCCCGAGGTACGCGACGATCGCAACCGTCTCGAGCGCCGCCCCGGTCAGGCCGCGCTCGACCGGCCGCTC
>Ga0070698_100009936_pt1 | contig 10172 bp, 13 predicted proteins | sample KBSK1502metaG_FD_65477 | JGI IMG/M metagenome (GOLD analysis project Ga0070698, IMG submission 65477) | Corn, switchgrass and miscanthus rhizosphere microbial communities from Kellogg Biological Station, Michigan, USA - KBS K1-50-2 metaG | ecosystem: Host-associated > Plants > Roots >... | reverse complement strand
CTGGGAAACCTATTTTTCTGAGGGTTTTGATAGACTCTCGCCCCTGATCGACAATCTCACTGAGCAATACCCCGAACTGGCAGGGATATTTACCAAGTCACAGAAGGCCTCGTCTGAACTGAATATGTACCGCACGGCGATCTACAGGGATGGGAAAATCTTCTACTCCAAGCCGCCTCAGTCCGTGACTGAACTGGCATCGCGCTATGGTGTATCTTCTGCGACCGAGGCAGGCGTGCCAAAGGACAAGGCACTGCTGGATACGATCAACAAATATTCAGATGTGAAATTCAAGACATTGGATGAAGCGGAGCAGGATCTGGCGACTGTGGAACGTGCGTTGCAGAATCGAGCCGCGGCGAAAGGGACGGAAGCAGGGAAAGCGGGAGAGGTTGCAAATCAGGCAGGCTTGGAACTCAAATCGCTGGACTGGACACCCAGCCGCGAGAGAGTTTCATCCGAGGCGGGCGGCGCTTTGAGCACTTCCCCCACGGAGAGCGTGCCTGCTTCCCAGCCACCCTTACCCCAAACTTCAACGACTGCCTCTTTGCCCGAAGCGACGACACGGGCCACTGTTCCATCGACTACTGCCGGACCTGCTACAACTCGTGTTGGTGACATAGATCAATCCTCTAAAAGGATTGTACTACAAGCCGCGAATGATGTGCAGGAAAATCTAACCAGGGCAAATGAGGCTCTCCCGAAATTACAAGCCTTGGGAGATGAGCTGGCCTCGATCATCGACGGCACAGAATTCGTAGGTGCACGGGTCAAGGAAATGCCCAGGCTCACCGACAAACTACGAACCCGGGCCGCGAACACGATCTCGGATTATCTGGGCTCCCGCCTGACGTTCGACGATATGGGCGATGCAGAAAAGATCATCAATGCTTTGAAGGAAAAGGGGCTGGTGGTCACGGCAGATGACTTTATTACCAACCCGCGCAACGGCGGGTATCGGGCGATCCATTTGCAGATAGACATGGGCAATGGGTTCACAGCCGAAATGCAGTTAGTCCCTGATGAAATTGCCAAAGTCCAACAGCTCGCCCATAAAGAGTATGATGTGTTTCGAGATTCCACCGCCTCTCTGGAAGCAGTGGAGGCGGCCAAGGCGAAAACAGAAACGATCTTCAATGCGGCCTGGGAAAAGTGGGAAGCGAAGTCCAAGAAAATTCAGGCAGGTGAGGGAATAGCTGCCACACCCAAAAACCCCGAAGTCGAAATCCATCCGCCCTACGTGGACGGTTCCACTCCCATCCCCGGCCAGATGTGGAAAGAGAACGCGGACGGCATTGTCGCGGCGTTGAACAAAGTAGAGTCTCACATGCTGGATAACTACGGTATGAAAGCCGTGGAAAAGATGGATGGCTCCACCCTCAAAGCCTTGAAGGGTCTCATGAAAGATTCATCTGGGCGCATCACCGAAGGCATAGCTGTCGCAGACAAGATCGGCAAGGAATGGCGCGACTTCGCCCTCCTGCCCTACGGCGAGACCAGGAACTTTGACCTGGCTCTCTCCTACGCCTTCCCGTATCAGTTCTGGTATTCGCGGTCATACAATAACTGGATGAAACGCATTGCCACTGACCCGCAGGTCCTGGCGAACTATGCGCGCATCAAGGAAGCTATGTCGAGGATCAACAAGGACTCCCCTGAATGGTGGAGATACAACGTCGAGATCCCTTCCCACTTCCTCGGGCTGCCCAACGAACACCCGATGTCTTTCAATCTGGAGGCGAATATCTGGCCGCTCTATGGCTTGACGGGCACGGACTTCAACGACCCCCAGAAGCGCCAAAACTGGATAACCTCCACGATCGACGATATGGGAAAGTTCGGCCCGTCCCCCTGGAGTCCGATTCAATGGGGCATCGCAGCCTACTACCGCGCCAAGGGTGAGGATGAACTGGCGCAAGCCTGGGCCGGCCGGCTGATTCCGCAGACGGCAACGATCAAAGCGGTTAGTTCCTACTTCGGTCAACCCGTGGAACTCGACCCGATGGTGCAGCTCTTTTCAGGTAAGGGGATCATGGACTTCGGCGCGATGGACAAATATGAGCGCAACCGTGTGGGGCGGGCCCTGACGAGTATGGTGCAGAGCGGTGAACTCACCAATGAGCAGGCCGTGGAGATCGCCAGAACGCAGGAAGGCCCGGCCTGGGATGAAGCCGTGAAGCGCGCTACCCAGCTCCGCGCACCGGGGCAGATCTCCTCCTACTTCCTGGGCGTGGGCATGAAAGCCCGCACAGATGAGGACCGGGTTACGGACGAGTTTTACCAGGAATATTACCGCCTCAACAACCTGAACGAAGCGGATCTGATCAGCCCGCAGGACTACCAGAAAAGCTGGGACGCGCTCCGGGACAAATACCCGTTCATGGACGCGCTGCTGTTATCCCGCAAAGCCGGACCAGACCGTGACCGCGCCTATGCCTATAACGTCCTCGGGCGCATCCCTCCAGGGCAGGCCGGCGATCTGTATAAGCTGGTAGGCGTTGACGCGAAAACCGCACAGAAATTCTACGACAGCAAAGGGAATATTGAAGGCTGGTCGCAGTCAGACAAAGATAAGTTCATGGCCTCAATGGTGGATCTAGGCGCGATGTTAGCCATTCCAGACTATGCCACAAAGACAGACTGGAACGCTGCGCGCAATGAATACAAGAAGATCACCGAGGGCATGAAACAGAACTTTGGTTCTGACATCCAGGATAAGATCGACACCTATTTTGGGATGGACGACACCGACCAGAGAAAGAACTTCCTGAAGGCAAACCCATTGGTTCAGCAGGCCTTGGACTGGCAAAATGCGCAGGTAGTCGATAACGAGAAAGTTTATGAATACTATGGCGGCATTTCGTCGCTGGAGAAGTTCTACAAAGGCAAAGTGTATGACCAATTGGAAACAAAGTTCGGCGCGGATATTGGCGACAAATGGGACCAATATTACAACATGCAGCTCGCTGACCCGCCCGGCGCCAAGAAGTATTACCGCCAGCATCCTGAATTGAAAGCCTACACCAAAGAGAAAACAAAGTTGATGGAAGAGGCACTCAGGAATATCGTTGCCTTTGGCTCCAGGCTGCCCGAAGCGCCCAAGCCAGAATTGACAGGCAATACCCCGGAGAGTGTTGGGCAGCAGAATATTCAGGAGTACGCCAACCAGCCCGCCTCCCTGCCCTTCCAATACTGGCAGAGTCAGATGCCGGAAGTGTCCGCGATCCTGGCAGATTACTGGACGAACGGCAGCAAGCTGCCGTATGCCGTGGATAAGAATCTGGATTACCAGGCGCAGCAATATGGGTATAATAGTGGCGACGAACTGAAACAGGCAATCTTGATTTCTCTCGAAAGGCAAACGCCATGAAAGAAAACCCGGAGAATGTACAGTATGCAATGGTCGGGCGTCGTGTGTCTGCCTGGCGGCAGGGAGCGAAAGCTGCCGCGGTGGTGGCTGTGATACAGATCATTCTATCGGTTTCTCATGGAGACGATATTAGTCTGGCTCTGTTTTCTGCCGCACTTGTCTTTTCTGGCTACTGGCTACTTTTCAGTTTTATCATTTGGCTGTGGAGAGTAGTGACCCGCCGCACATAGTATAATGACGAATATGAATCAGATGATGAGCGACCTTATTATTGAGCTTCGCAAAAACAAACATGACAATCCAGCGGAGCTTATAGCGGCGTGGCCTTTTCTATGGATCACCCCTAGAGAACGAGAAAAGATGAAAGCTGCCATGCCGCATTATCTGCGCTATAAGAAACTCATGAAGGAATCTGCTATCGCAGAAATGTTGAAAGGTCAGGCGTTTGGATTATGAACATGCTATTCGCACCCGCTGAACTCAATCCCTATGATTGGTGGCTGATTGTCAGTGAAAGATTGTGGAATGAAAGAATGGCGAAAGACTTAGATAAACTAACAACTGCCATAATTGACGACCCTTTACTGTCATTGATTCCACCCTATAAACTATGGTGGATACAAAAACCGTAGTATAATGCCGGCATTGGGTAGCGCAAGCCGCCGCCCAAAACCATAAGTGAATAAACAGCCCCTTGGAATCTCTCCAAGGGGCTGTTTTCTTTAACAATTTCATATCAGAAAAGGAATTACGAAAATGGCTGAACCAAACCAAACGGAGGGCGGGCAGGAGCAGGTGAATCAGGAGTTGCCAACTCCAAAGTTTACCGAGACTTCCGCTGACAGCGCAACTTCGCGAGTGGACACGAAAGCGTTAGCCGCAGAAGTTGCCAAACTATTGAAGCCTGATTTTGAGAAAGTGGCGCAATCCACGAAAGACAAGCGGATCGCCGCTCTTGAAAAAAAACTAGGCGTAGGCGACTTGGCAGAACTTGAGGAACTAGGCGCACAAATTCCCGATAGCGTGAAGATGGAATACCGCTTCCGCCAACTGGAAACGCAGCACCAGACCGAAAGTTCAGAACAGACTCCGACATCACAAGGCAGTGGTGCAACCCTGACAGCGCAGGATGTGTCTGAGGCGGTAAAGCAGTTCAATCTGGACGCCAACAATGCCGATGTCATTGAAGCGTTGCGCGGAACCTACCGGAACCGTGACCACTTCGAAGCGACCCTGGCAAAGCTGGCGATTTCTAAAACCAACAAACCAGCCCCATCCGCCGCTGATTCCACGACCATCACTGGCACAACCCCAATCTCTACGAAAGTAGAAACGAGTGTCATGATCGCCCGCCTTGATGAATTACAAAAGATGCCAACAAAGAATCGGGCAGAAATCCAGGCACTAAAAAAGGAATTGGAGAAGCGGGACTGGAAATAAAACCTGGAGATAAATAATGGCTATTCAAACAACCGCCAACCTCACCAACGCCGTAGGCACTCGATACACGACTGCCTATCAGGAAGCGGCCGAGGTTGAGCGCCTCTATGACCAGCTCGCAGTTCCGGTGGATGCACCGCAGTTCGAGTTGGAACAACGTATTGGGTTGGGAACAACCTATACATTCAATTTCCTCTCGGACATGACCCCAGGGACGACCGCGATCAGTGAAGATGCGGACATCCCCCTGCAAATTCTGAGGGACGCCACCAGTACCATCACGCCCACCTCGCGCTCAGAAGGCTTGAAGTGGTCACAGACGTTAGATCTGTCTGTGTACACAAACTACGGCGCCGAACGCTATACGATCCTTGGGCGGAACATGATGGAGACTGTGGACAATCAGGCCCGCGCCGCGGCACTTCAGGGAAACCTGGTAGTCCGTGCAGCTGCACGCGCTTCTCTGGACGCCGGCACAACCACCCATAACTGGACGGAAGCTGGAATCTGGGCAGCCGTGGCAAAAGCTCAAGGCCTCAAGTGCCCGAACTTTGTGGACATAACGGGACGCAAAATGTTCCTGGCGATTGCCCACCCAGACGCTTACTATGATCTTTTCCATGGTGGAAACGTGGTCTCGGCCGCGATCTATCAGGACAAGCAGATCCTGTTTGCCGGGGAATTAGGAGAGATTGCCAATTGCAAGCTGATCATCTCCCCGTCTGCCAAAGTGTTTGGTGCGGCTGGTGCGGACCATGCTTCATCCATGAACACCGGTTCAGGTTACACCCTCTCCTCGGGTGAAAACGCCCTCGCTCTCTCCATCCGTGTCACGACCGCCACGAACATCGGCTCTGGCCGTTACCTGACCATCGGTACGGAAGAGACCGGCGCGACCCATTACGATGACAATGAACGCGTCTCGCAGGTGTCCGGCACAACGACCTCTGTGATCGTTGGGCAGGGTGCAAATGGTGGCTTGAGATTTGATCATGCCCTGGGCGCCACGGTCTACAACAACGACTCGGTTTACCCTGTGGCTTATGGTTCTGCCAAGTCCCTCGTGAAAGTCTTTGCCCGCGAAGTTGGCGAATTCGGCGAAGTGGTTGGGCCCAGTAAAACGGGTTCAGCGGAACAGTGGACAACCCTGGCCTGGAAGTGGTTCGGGGGTTACGGCCGCATGGCAGAAAACTATATTGTCCGTGGCGAATATTCCTCGTCACTTGACGCATAAGGCGGAGGTGTAATATGCCTGCTTCTTCAAATGCTGGAAACGCTGTCTTTGGACAGATCATCAAGGCGAAAACCGCCGCCTATACTGTGACAGTGGCAGAGAGCGGTGTGCTTTTCACAAACCGTGGTGCAACTGCCGCGGTCAACTTCACACTGCCACTCAACAGCACGTGCCCCATTGGAACGTGGTTTGAGTTCTACGGCGTGTCTGCGACCGGGTTCACGATCACATCCAACCCGGCCGATACTCTCGTCGTGAAAAACGACGCGACTGCCGACACGATCACCACGACAACTACGTCGCTCATCATCGGCGCGGCCGTCAAAGTGATTTGGGACGGCACCGGCTGGCTGACCTTCAACGAGTCCGTAGGCCCGACCTACGCCATCGCAACCTAAGAAGCCAGAGTTTCAATAAACAGAGGGGCAGGTTTTACCCTGCCCCTATAGAAAGCGTATGTATGCGTTGTTTCGTGATCGGTAATGGAAAAAGCCTAACCATTGAACAACTAAATATGATCGTGGGCCAGCCCTCCATTGCCTGCAACCGTATCAACCTGATCTATCCTGAAACCGACTGGCGGCCCACATACTACGTGCACCCGGAAAGCCTGGCCCCTGACATGCCGTACATTCGGGAAAACATTGAATTAGGGGTAAGGTGTTATCTCGGCGAGCACTTTGCAAAGCCTCCCCGCGGCACGATGGACCTGGAAGATGCGCCGAACATTACCTGGCTAAATGACTGCCACCACCACCTTTATAACTTCGACTCCCCAGAAGTTCCCGACGAGTGGCACATGCCGCAGCCCTGCACGTTTGGTGGATCTGTAAACCTGGCAATGCAGGTGGCTGTCCTGAAAGGATATGACGAAATTGTTTTACTCGGTTGCGATTTGGAGTACAAGCCGGGCAAAGGTAAGAGTCATTTCCATAAGAACTATGAACATGGCAATGAAAACCCGCCCTTCATCCAGGCGCGCAATGCTTTATTTGGACACATGCAGGCGTTGAACTGGATACGCAGGAAGAAAAAGGACGTTCTTGTTCGAAATGCGACCCGCGGCGGTTTGCTGGAATTATGGCCGAGAGTCAGATTGGAAGATTGTTTTGAATAGGATTTACCTTGTCGGCAACGGCTACAGCCTGAACAATACCAACCTTGATCTGCTGATCGGGCAGGACTCCATGGCCGTGAACAAGATCCACAAGTTCTACCCTCGGACGAAATGGCGACCGACTCATTATGTCAAATGTGATTATTCCGCCTTCGACCCTGACGACTGGAAAGCCGAAATACTTGGACACGCTTACAGCGGTATCCAGTGTTTACTATGGGACGCCTTCCGTGCTGGCGCTGACCCCGCAGATGGCAACTTTGAATATATCCATGACGGCATTGGTGACTTCTCGAACGTCCGATACATCCCGCGCTGTGAGCACCACTACCTGTTACAAGGCGCATGGCACCACACTTGCACGGGCCTGAATTCCATCCTGACCATGGCGATCTGGGCCGTGGAACTTGGCTACCAGGAAATTGTGCTAGTCGGCTGCGATGGCAAGTTCACAACGCCGGCCGAGGATCATTTTGACCCTGGCTACTACAAAGCAATAGACGGCGAATATGCCAAGCGGAACAATGACTGTGTAAGACGGGCGCATGAAATTATCAAAGCAAATTGCCCCATCCCTGTTTTGGATGCGACTGTAAATGGCTACCTGGACTTCTACCCGAAAGTGAGGCTCGAAGAAATTGTCAAAGAAGAAGCGCTACATCGTGGTCCCCAGGACCGCACATATACGACAAGCCGGCTTGCAGACTGGCAAAGGCAAACTCACCTTCGGTAAAAAGACCGCGCGCTGGATTGACGACCCTGCTATTGCACGCGAGATCGATACCACGCATGGCCTCAAAGGCTCGGGCGATGTGTGGGTGGAACAGGATGAAAACCTGGAGTGGCACGCAGCCAACGACGAAGGAACGGATGGTAGAAACTTGGGTATCCATCACTATACATTTGCAAATATGGGTGTAACGCTCCCGCCTCGAGAAAGCCTGATCGGGAAAAGGAAACAGGTAGGCGGCGTGCAATACAAGTACGTCGAAACTGACGGGCGGCTGCATTTAGTCCCTGTCAAATCCATCACGCAGAAACGCACCAAGCGCGCTGGCAGGCGAGAGGCGGCAGGTTGAAAAACTTTACCAACAAGTTCGCCAAACAGGTCCAACCCCGCCGCCATAAGATTTGCCTGGCTATTCCCCACGTCGGCACAGTGCGGATCGAAACCTGCATGTCTGTGGTTGCGATCCTCAGCACTACCCCGCATGATATTTTCTTTGCCCAACGCGAAGGGGCCTACATCGAGCAGAACCGCACAAGGCTGATCCAGATGGCGATCGAGCAGGGCTGCGACAAAATTTTCTTTCTGGACTCGGACATCATGGTCGAGGGCGGTGTGATCAACAAGCTGCTGGCCCACAACAAGCCCATCATCGGCGCGGCGTACAACGGGCGGGCCTTCCCCCTCTATTCGAATGTGAAGTTCACGGATGAGAATGGAAACTTCATCGCCGTGCCGGACATCCCCAAGGAATTGTTCAAGTGTGCGGGTGTGCCGACCGGTGCGATGCTGCTGGATATTTCCACTGTGAAACAAATCCCCCATCCCTGGTTTGACCTGATCAACGACGAGAATGGCAACCTGGTGATCGGCGAGGATATTTACTTTTGCCAGAAGGCGATCAAACATGGGCTAGAGATTTGGTGTGACCCGACCATCCAGATCAAGCACATGGGTACATTTGGTTACTAAGGAGTTTGACATGGAATATAAAAACGGTTCATTGTGGAAGAACGGCAAAACGACTGCCATCTTGCAGAAGTTGACAGACGACTTGTTTTGCCTGTTGAGTGTAGATGACTCGGGCGGCTTTAGTGTTGTCGCTGATCCTTCCAACAAATGGCAATATGCCGCAGAGGAACTTCCTGCTCTGCTGGAAGGATGGGAATCGGCGGTGGGTCACGTTTCCATTGCACAACCAGACCAGACACCGCACGTGGCTTCAGAGAAGATAGAAACACCAAAGAAAGCCACATCGACGCGTAAAGCACGGAGATAAACATGCCTGCGAAACCAAAGAAAAAAACTAAGACCTACAAAGGGAAATCCACCAAGCCCGGCGGAGGCGGCAGGTTTGCAAAGATGACCGACGCCTTGAAACGCAAGGGCAAATCTGCCAAAGCCGCCAAGGCCATTGCGGCCGCGGCAGGTCGTAAAAAATATGGTGCCAAGAAAATGGCAAAGATGTCCGCGGCAGGCCGGAAGCGCGCCGCGGCAAAACGGAGGAAGAAATGATCAAGAAATTTGAAGCCCCCCTGGTTTGGTTGGCGTTCTTTTTTTTGCTGGGTGGAGCAATCGCACTGAACGCGCCATTCATCCTTTTGGCAATCGCCATTGTGATCCACTTCCTGTAGGAGAATGACATGGCCCTCACACTCAGCAAAGTCATGGCCCGCGCCTGGCGGGAGATGGGTTTCTCCATCGACATCCTTGCGACCGGCGGAAACGCCACAACCATCATAGACACCAACACTCAATACACCTCGGACGACTCCCTGCTGGGTGGCACCGCGATCGTGGTACGGGATGCAGCAGGAGCGGGCGCAAGTCCCGAGGGACGATTTGCGCGCATCACAGATTTCGTCGCCTCGACCAAGACCTTTACCATTGATACGGTGACAGATGCCATTGCGAGCGGCGATGCTGTTCTACTTGCCACCCCGCGTATCAAGCTGCCCCAGATGATCCAGGCGGTCAATGACGGCCTTACGAATCTGGGCACCATTTCCCTGGTGGACACTTCCCTGACCAGCGCCGCAGCGCAGACGGAATACGCCCTGCCGGTGGCCTTGAAGATCAAGCGGCTATTGGATATCGAATACAACACGATCACCACCGACTCAGACAACAACCAGTGGCGCTCCATCCTGAGCCAATCCAGATACGTACCCGCCGCACCCGGATCCACCGGCCTGCTCATCCTGCCTCAGCTCGCGGCCAGCCGAACGATCAAGATCACCTATGAAGGCGTGCACCCGGTTCTGTCTGCCTACAGCGACAAGAT
>Ga0070698_100009935_pt1 | contig 10172 bp, 15 predicted proteins | sample KBSK1502metaG_FD_65477 | JGI IMG/M metagenome (GOLD analysis project Ga0070698, IMG submission 65477) | Corn, switchgrass and miscanthus rhizosphere microbial communities from Kellogg Biological Station, Michigan, USA - KBS K1-50-2 metaG | ecosystem: Host-associated > Plants > Roots >... | reverse complement strand
GACACGATGAGCCGCTATTGCGATGGACGCGAAGTAACGACCACGAACTTCGGAGGCGATGCAAACAACAGGACGACAGTCACCGTAGCGCTCACCTACGCCGAAGGAGTCCTAGGCACCTTCGTCGAGGCCTCTAAGCCGACCGGCACGATCCCGGCGGCGACGTATTACGGTTTCGGGCCGTCGAGCTCAAAGCGATACGGCTACGTCCCTACAGGGAACGCGAATTCTGGCGGACCATACGTCGTGACGACGTACACGGTCATTGACGAGTCCTCTTACAAGCGGACCGTCTCGGTTCAGTGGGCCTCGAGCCCCAACATCCAGGGGCGCCTCCTGGAGGCTTGGAACACGCTGCCGACGTCTGGCGTCTTTGCCGGCGCAATTCCAGTCCTGGACGTTCTTACGGCAAAGCAGACCCCACAGCCGAGGACGCAGGTCATCACGGACAATGTGAGAGTGGCTCTGGTGGGCCAAACGATCCCGGATTATCAATCGAACGATTTCTGCGAGGACGCTGGCGAGCTCCGGACGGCCGCGCTCGAGGAACTGCGGATGAAATCCGCGTTCAGAGTTTCGATTCAAATGCCATTCGATCCGACATTCAACGAGGGCGACGTGATTCAGGTGCAGATGCCACGTACCACCGGAGAGGCGAAGAAGTGCTTCGTGTGGGGCATCAGCCGCACCTTTACATCGAACGGCGACGCGAGGCAGAGCGTCGATGCCCTCTTCTATCCCGACGAACTCGTCGCGGCCTGACGTGAATGCCACATCCGCTCAGCGAACTGCTCACCGGCATCCGGCGAGCGACGACGGAGAACATCCTTGCCCGCGTCGATTCCGCAGTCAATGACGGAAGCGGGGATTACAACTGTAAGCGGATCGACACCGGCCAGCTCATTAGAGCAAGCCTCGCTCAGTCGGGCGTGGCTCTGACGCCGCTGCAGCTCGTCATCATCATTCGCCTTGATGCCAGCGGCGCGGCACGAAACTCCGGATACGTCATCAGCGGCTTTCCCAACTCGACGACGAAGGGCAGCTCCAATATCGCGCCGACGAGTGAAACAAAGACACAAACCGGGGCCTCGGTCACGCTGCTCTCGCCGGCCTCGCTGATCATCAATCCGAACACGAATCAGGCGGTCCTGATCTACGGGACCGGACTCGATACCGTCACGCTCGACTACGGCTCGCCGGACCTGACGGACAACGTAGCGCCGATCATCACGCCGACGCTTATCACGCTCTCAATTCACTGTGCCGCGAGTCCCACGCTCGGAGCGTTCGACTTCACGATCGGCGCGAAGAAGTTCCTTCGATATTTCACGATCTCAAATTAGGGGTGATTGTTGGTCGCCTTTCCGCAATTCTACGACAGCACGGATGTCACGCTGCAGACCGCGGCGATCGCCGTGTCGCAGAACTCCGGGACGACGTACGGTCCAGTTACGTTCCATTTGTGGAATGACAAAGGCGGATCACTCGGCGCGACCACACTGAAAAATCTTCGAATTCGGCCGACCGTTTCAAATGGAGTTTCTCGCGTCTCTTCGGGCTTTCCGATCGTCGATGAATCTTGGATTCAAATCCAAGTGTCGGGCCTCAACAGTGTTGGTGATTCGACGATGGAGGCCCAAACCACTGGATTCGTTCCAATCGGCGCTAACAATCCGCTCGTACTGAAGGATGTTCCGAAGAACTGTGCTCGCTTTCTCGACGTGAAGATCGTCGTTCCGGCGGGAGCGCAGAATCTATCGCAAGAAGTTTACCTGGAGCTGATCTACGACGAGTCAACCGTCGTGCTTCCGCTGAAGATGGGGTTAATCTTCGGCGCCGGCATTCTGCCGGATTTCAGGGATACGACTGCCAGGAGATTGCGAAGCGGATTTGAGCTGTCGGCTGCGGGCACAGATATAGTTACGATTGCAAATGGAAGACTGGCGTGGGATGGTAAACCATTTTGCAAACTGCAGACGACAGTTAGCCTGAACCAGACGGCGGCAGATGGTGCGCTTACTGCCGGGCAGTCATACATCGCCCGGATTTCTGGCGCGATGAATGGGGCAATTACATCGTTTTCAATCAACACCACTAAGAGCAATCGGAGCGCATCACCAACGGCGCCGGCGGTACCCGCCGGAGAGATCAATCTCGGTCTCGTGACCGTCAATTATCAAGCGGGTGGCACTTCGATTATCAACTCCGGGAATCTAGATGTTTCGGGCGTTCTCCGCGGTGAATATCTGCTCACGATCGGAAGCGGCCTAAACCTCAACATCGGCGCCGGGATGGCGATTTGCTCCACGGATCAGCAGCCATTCAATGGCGCCATCGCCACTCTCACTCTCTCGGACAATAACTCTCCGGGAGAGAATATCTGGCTTCTTCCGGACGGCACATTCACGAAGAACACCGGAGTCCCCGCTTCGCCGCCTGTCCCGGGTGCCATTCAGCTCGGGAATGCCGTTACTAGCGGCGGCGCAATCACGGGCCTCTTGACTCAGCGTCAGTTCGTTGATACCGCGATCACAGAGTACGTCATGCGACTCGTCTATAAGGGGTCGCTCGCAGCAATCGTAACGGCGCCGGATTGGGACGTGTTGCCGTTCGCGGCATGGCTCGACGCAGTCGACTTCGAGATAGGCGCCGTTGGCGCCGGCGCCTCGAGCGGAAATTTCAAGGTCAACGTCTGGAGAGCAGCAGCCGGAAGCGATCCCTCTGGCGGCGGCAGCACAATCTACACGTCATTCGGGACGAACGATCAGAGACCCTCCATTGCTTACAATGCATCCTCTGCGCGATCGGCCGGCAATAACCTTCATGAAGACAACGGGGGTGCTGGAGGGTTTGTGGCTGGCACGAGGTTTGGTTTCGATCTTTCTGTGATTCCGTCGGGCACCTTCACGACGGACCCGCAGGACATCATCGTGCTTCTCCACTTCAGGAAGAAATAGGCTCAGACGCCGCACGGCACGTCGGGGCGGCATTTATAGATCACCAACACCTTGCCGCTCGGTTCAGAATAAAGTTTCCGCACCACCGTCTGCGAACTAAGTCCGTCGTATCGCAATGCTGCCTCGACGGCTGAATTGAAAGCCTCGACACGCCACGGGAAACCGCCGACTGAGCCGGCCGCTGTCGTCTCCCAAACAAAAACCCAATGGCCATCTGGCGTTCCGAGCGGGAAGGCGTAATACCTCTGATCGCCTCCGTATTCGACGAGCTCTGCGACGGCATGATTCCAATCATCTTTTTCTTCGGCATACCAAACGCGGACCGGGCAAAACCGACAATCTGAAGGCGCGGCCGCGCGATGCCTTTCTTGGCCCAATGCAGTTAAGGAAATGCCAAGGATCAGGATCGCCGTGGTGATTTTTTCCATGATCTGTTGAATGTACGCCCAAATGTGACAATCCGGCAAGGTAAGAATCGGCCCGAATCTTATTCAAGCACGAGGTGCGAGATGGCTGACGATCCGCGATCATATTCGACAGTGCCGGACCGCCGTAAAACTCTCGGCGGCGAGCTGCCGTGGTACTACCTGTTCCGCGTCCCTCTTACGCAACTCATCGCACTCGGAACGATTCTGATCTCGCTGACTGGAATGTATTTCAAGGTGCAGCTCCATGCCGAGGAGATCGCTGCGCTCAAGGCGACTTCACAGACGAAGGATGCGGCGAAGTCGGATCAGGACAACATCAACTCCAAGCTCGACGATCTCAAAGAGCGATTGCGCCGGATTGAGGATCAGCAGCAACAACTGATCGACGTCTGGGCGCATCGCACGCGCAGGCCATAGCCCATGGAGCCTTTCTTCTCCTACGCGCCGACCGCGATCGGCAAGATCTCGGATTATTCGAAGCGCGTCCTCCTCGATGTGATGAGAGCCGCCGGCGTCGAGTTCCTGATCATCACGTCGACTCAGCGCGATCCGCAGCGCCAGGCGAAGGCGATGTACAACAACTGCGAGACGCATGGCGTCACATCGCAGATGGATCTCTACCGCGGCCCAGGCCAGCAGGTGATCAAGGTCTACGACCTCTGCAAGGCACTGAAGCGGACACCGGAGCAGACCATCACGGCAATGGTCAAGAAGATCATCGAGGTCGGGCCGCAGAACGTCTCCCACCATGCCGCCGATCCGCTGACCCTGAATGTATTCGATGTGGGGCCGATCACGATGAAACCGGATGGACGACAACAGAAGTTCGCGGATGCAGCTCGAGCCGAGCATCGGATCTCGAAGTTCCTCGACCCCTCGAATTCAGATCCGGCGTTTCATTGTGAAATTCCGCAGCCTCAACCCAAGTCGAGGCCCGATGTTCCGGCGACTGCGTGAACTTGTCCGTGACGTATGGATCGAGGCGATGGAACCGCCCGCGAAGCGACCGGATCGATCCTTCGATGTTGACTGTCCAGATCACGGCAAAACGTTTCTGAATCAGTCTCGTCGGACGGCCTGCTGTGGATCGCTTCAATGGATCGCATCAGGTGATGTAGAGAGCCGGATCGTCAGTGACTGTCTTTGCGATCATCCCTATCGAGGCGTGGCACGCTACGATCTGGCACACGCAGCGGAGCATCATGCCGCGCTGCTGATGCTGTGGCGGATTGAGAGGCTGCCGGCGTCGTTTTCTGATCGCGTGCTAACGCCTTCTCGAATTCGATGAGGCTACGGTACATAAGTTACCGGCTTGGATGAGTCTCGGATGAAGCCAAAGCCAGTGACGTTCTGAAGCCGTCGCGCAATTTTTTGGAGATCGGCGCGGGTTCGATACAAAACGGCCTCGATGTCATTGTTGCGTGGGCGCGTTGAATTCACGATGACCGCGGCACGCTCGATCGCCGCTACTGCCGATTCAATCTCTCGCTGAATGCTTACGTCCTGCTGCGCTTCGACTGTCGTGTAGCTCATCGCTGAAGTGTAACTCTCGGAGGTCTCAGTGCGCCACTCGCGCCTCGCGGCCGGCCTTTGCGCCGGCCTTTTCGTTTCGTGTCTCTCTTTGCCGTTCGATCTCGGCAACGGTCCGGGCCGCACGCATTCGCAGGAAGCGAAGGATTGCCGCGAGGTGGTGGCAAAGGGCGAACTCGTCACCTCCGATGCTCCGGAGATTCACCTGCTCATGTCGGAGGACGAAGCGTTCATCCAGATCGACGCCGATTCCTATCGAACGGTCAAGCTCAAACAGACGGTCTGCGGCGAATGGAAAACGCGCGCCGCAGAACGCGATTCGCTCTCTTCTCCTCAACCGCAGTCGCCGCCCAAAGGTGAAGGCGATGAAATTCAAACCTTCCGAATTCCCGAAGTCGAGCATGCCGTTCTGCGCGGCGCTGCCGCGGTTCCTGACGATCCTATCGTCAGTCCTCTCGCGGGTCGCTATAGCCGTTCGAGCCGATGGGGAAATCCGGAGAAGTGGATGGAGCTCGGTCGCGCGATCCTACGCAGTTGGCTTGCTGATCGCGAGCGGTTGCGCAACGGCGGGAAGTGAGCCGCCTCATCCGACGCCGGATCATCCGATTCAGGGCTGCTACATCTCGTGCGCGAGCGGACGTTCATTCGGTGCGCGCTTCCAACATCTCTGCCAGAGCGACAGGTTTCTTCTCGATATTCCGATCACCGGCGAGGACAACGTTCCCGATGATCCATCGGAATCGCGATGGTTCACCGGCCTGACGTCGACCGGAGCGGATTACACCGTCCGAAAGCGATTGAAGGCAGAGAGCCTGAAGGACGGCACCGTCGAGTGGGCGCGTCGCTACCAGATCGTGCTGAAGGACGTAAAGCGCGAGATGGGCGATGAAGCGCGTGCGGCCTACAACAAGCAGGACGTCGTGCTGATGACATGCCGGCGATATATCGACCAGGTGTGTGGCGGCGTGGACAAGAAGTGCGGCACGCATCCCGGCGAAACGTTGGACGGGCAATCTACGCCGCCACGAGATCACTGAAGGGAGCGACGGAATGAATCCGACCAATCTCGAACACGCCGCGTCCGTCGAACCCGGCCACATGACGCGCGATGATCGTGATGAATGGCCGAGCGATGTTCCGATCGGCACATTCGACATCACGCAGAACGGCGTGCAGGGCTATCCCGCCGCGACGGCTCAGATCCTGTTCGTCTGCCCGAACGCCAAGCGATGCGCCGTTCTGCTCGGGCCGCGCTTCGTCGGTCGCCCCGCAGAGGGAAAGCTCTGCATTTGGGCATGGGACGGCAATCTCGATCGTCCAACGATCACGCCGTCAATCAACTGCATCGCTGAGAAAGACGGCAAGCCCACCGGCGGCTGTGGGTGGCATGGCTTCATCACAAACGGCGAGATCGCCTGATCTCCGCTGTATTACTTCAAGTCATATATCGCAAGTCATAGACCGAGGAGATTGCGATGCGAAAAAGATTCGCGGTCGCGCTGACCCTCGTGTTCCTCAACCTGAATCTACGCGAGCAGATCAGAAAAGAAAGGTTCCTCTGTGGTCAAGCGATCCGAAGAATCAAAAGCGAGAATTCACATCCCCCTCGGTAACATCCCTGTAGCAGAGGTCACCATAGCCGTGGCCATGTTCGTCGGCCTCTGGCTCGCTGTCCTCACCGCCTCATGCTTCAGCGCGTCCGAGGCGGATGCTCAGGAGATGATGTTTCATCGGGCGTACTCCGTCATCGAGAACGCGACCGCTCCTCCGAAATTGGTGCTGATCGCGAACACGAAAGACGGTCACTACACCACGAAGCTCCTGGCCGAGAATTCCTCGAGCTCGCCGGCGGCGTTCGATCTGCGTCAGGCCGGTTGCCTCACGTTGCCGTTCGGAAACGTTCCAGCAAATGGTGCGGGAGCTGCCGATACCGCTGGAAGATTCTGTTCTGAATTCCTCCTCGCTGATCCCGGCGCTTTGGAGATCACGAGCATCATTCACTTCAACGATGGTCGAGCCGAATCTTCGTTCGTAGTTCCGCCGATCGGCGCCGTCACATTCGAGCGGCCATCGAACTTCATTGGCCCGGTCATCAACGACGGCGACATGAACGCATACCTCGCCTTCATCACCTCCGAACGATCAGCGGTTACGCTCACGTTCTACGACGGATCCCGACAACAGATCGGCGCCGATGCGACGGATGTTCCCGCCGGCGTGAGCCTCTACAAGGTCCCGCTGAAATTTCCAGTGGGCTACATCTCGATCGCGCTCGGCTTCACACAGTTCGGCCTCTACCCTTCGAAGGCTCCGTTGTATGGCTTCGTGTCGAATGCGACGGAGCGGAACGGGAACTCGATCATCTACTCGTTCGGAGACTGATCCTCGGTCTCTTCTTCAGCATCTTCGTCCTCTGCTTCCTCGTTGCGTTCGAAATCATCGGAGCCGACGATGACACGTCATCCAAACGCCAAAGGCATCCCTGAGATCAAGAAATTCGAGCGTCGAGAGCGCCGAGTACGCGCGCATCAGCGGTTCCTGGCTGAGATGAAGGCGACAGAGACGGCCATCGAATCACGTCGCTGTCCGAACGACGGAGGGCCGCTTTGCAAAGACGGTCACTGCCGACGATGCGACTTTCGTCTCACCGTCCTTCCTCCGATGCCGTACTCGCATCGTGTTCCGTTCAATCGGCTTCTTCGTACCGCAAGGCTATCCCCACTGCTGCGAGCAGGAGCTCCACGCCATGAATGATTGCGAGGAAGTTTTCGAGCAGATACACGAGGAGCTGATTGGGATCGCGCGGAAAGCAGCTCGTCTCCTGCGTGAAGAAGACATGCCGGACGATGAGCATTCTGTCCGGTCAGCAATCTACAACACGCTCGTTGAGCATCAGCTCGTGCCGCCACGGATCATGAACGAACTTGAAAAGCACACGCGGCGGGCGCTCGCCGAAATGACCGGGAACTAAATCTTGGCGGGAGGTCGCGGGTTCAAATCCCGCTGCCGGACTTCGGTCCGGTGTAGAGCAGTCTGGTAGCTCGCCCGCCATTTTCTAACTGGAAAGGATAGAGATGAAAACGATCGCATGGATTCTCCGGCATCCGCTATACGCGGCGCATTGGTATCTCACAGGCCAACCATGGAGCACGCGGAATGGGGGCTGACGAGAAGTTGACGCTGCTGACTTCGGATGGTGACTTCATCGCTGAAGTATTCGAATCCGACGTTCAGAGGAGCCATCGTCATCCGCATCGTGTCCATTGGAATGGGCGCGCCTTCGACCACGGCTCGACGAGTGAAGGCGACAACCGCCCTCTCTATTTTGAAGTCGTCGCCCCGGCCTAACAATTGACGATCGTAAATCCGTCAACACATTGACGAAAGGAAATCATGAAACTCCATCTCCTCTATGCGCTCCTCGCCCTCGCAACCTTCCTGATGGGATGTGCCGGCCGAATTCCACTTCCAAAGCAGATCCCCGATGCAATGAATGCCGCGTGCGATCTCTACACGAAGGCAAAACCGGAAGTGATGAAGGCGCACGACTACGCCAAGGCTCATTGGGACGACAAAGTCCCCGGCACCGACAAGGATCTGATCCCCGCCGAAGTGAAGAAGGTGCTTCTTGACTTCAACGCGCTTCTACCAAAGCTCGACGCCGCTGGGCTGGCGATCTGTTCAGCAGCGGAAGGAATCAACGCCTTTCAGACGATCGGCAACCAGGGCGGGAAGATCGATTGGAACGAAGTGCTCACTGTCGTGATGAAGGGCGCATCGATCGCGCTGGACATGAAGTCAAAAGGCGTGATCTGAGCCATGTCGTGGCTCTGCGCAGCCTATGTGCTCCTCTCCGCCTCGGAGTACGTCGGGCACCGTTGGGTGATGCACAACGCGTGGCTCTCGCGCAGGTATGCGCGTGCGCGGCATGAGTTCGAGAGTCACCACGTCCTGCATCACTTCCGCTTCTACGGGCGTGGTCGATTCGAGCGCTGCGATGATCCAGCCGCGCGGCACATCAGCATCGAGCTCCAGCCAGGTTTCATGCTGATCGCGTCCTCGTGGATCTGGGGGCCGCTGATGGCGTTCTCAATGACTGGCGGCCTGACGATCGCCGCTGCCTTTGTCCTGCACGGCATCGTCTGGTCCGCGATACACCGGGAAATGCACGAGCCGCGCGGCGCGTGGTTTGCGCGCACTCGCATGTATCACTTCTGGCTCCGCTACCACCGGCAGCACCACGAGGACACGCGCAGGCACTTCAATGTGGTCTGTCCGCTTTTCGATCAACTCTTTGGCACGTAGGAGAGATGACAATGTCACCACTGCGCCCGGTGATGCCGTGGCCGTCGCCCGGCGTCCGCGCTGTGATCGTCGCCATTCACGGCATCCTCACGCGGACAACCTCTCCGAGTTGGCCGGATCATCTCGACGCGTTCCTGACCGATTGCAAGGTCGAACGACGTGATTACTTCGCCGGGCCGTTTCCCATTTTCGAAACATTTCTCTGGAATCGGATTCGCGCGCGCGAGCTCGCAGACGAAGTATGCCTACTCGATCCGAAGATGACGGTCCATTTCGTCGGGCATTCGAATGGCTGCGATATCGCGCTGAAGACGATCAAGATCCTCGCATCGCGCGGTCGTCACGTTTATACGATGATCCTGACGGGCTCGGTGAGCGATCCGGACGTCGAGAAGTCCGGCGTGATGCAACTGATCGAATCGGGCGCGCTCGGTCGAGCCTATGCCTACTGTGGTGATCGAGATCTACCGCTCGCTCTTCCGCTGAAATGGCCGTACAAAGATCTCGGCCGACGAGGGTGGATGCGCGCCAACGAGCCGTACGAGGAGTTGCGAATTCGAACGCGGATGTTCGCCGGCTACGGGCACGGAGACTATTTCGTTCCACGAAACCGAAGGGCGACCTTTACGATGATGCGCGCTGACATGTGCCTTTAGAGGCAAGCATTTAAATGCGCGCAAGAAAGTGCATTCCTGGCACGCTTTTTGACCGGAATTTGGTTCCAGAATTTGGTTCTTGACGTGTCAAGACTTCCGGGCTAAACGCGGCATTCGGCGTTTTGCTTGCGGCGGTCGGGAAAACCTATTCACCTGATGAGCGGAAGATTTTCCGCGCCGACGAATATGAGCCGTGGAAACGCGGCGAGCGCGCGAACGATGAGCCGCTGTTGCGAGCGATGCTGTCATGGATGGAAGACATCGATATCATCATCGCGCACAACGGTCTGAAATTC
>Ga0070698_100009934_pt1 | contig 10173 bp, 8 predicted proteins | sample KBSK1502metaG_FD_65477 | JGI IMG/M metagenome (GOLD analysis project Ga0070698, IMG submission 65477) | Corn, switchgrass and miscanthus rhizosphere microbial communities from Kellogg Biological Station, Michigan, USA - KBS K1-50-2 metaG | ecosystem: Host-associated > Plants > Roots >... | reverse complement strand
CTTCAGCGGAGTGCATCCATCCCCTGATGGTCGGTCACGAGGACCTGGGCGACATCGGCGAGCCGCTGGTTCGTCGACCGGGCATGGCTCCTGATCATCTCGAAGGCCGCATCCACACTCACGCCGAAGGTTCGGGCCACCGCGCCCTTGGCCTGCTCGATCACGATCCTGCTGGCCAGGGCCGCCTGCAGCTGCTCGGTCACCACCTCGGCCCGGGCGATCGCCTGCTCCTGGATGATCGCGATGGTCGCGCAGTCGGCCAGGGCCTGGATCACCCGCTGCTCCTCCGGCGAGAGCGAACGCGCGTCCGGCCGGAAGACGTTGAGTGCACCGATGACGCGGTCGCGCAACCGCAGCGGGAACGCATGCACCGACACGAAGCCCAGCTCGGTGGCCCGCGCTGCGAACATCGGCCATGGCGGATCCTCGGCCAGGTCGAGGTGCACCACCGGCTGACCCGACTGATAGCAGTCGAGGCAGGGTCCCTCGTCGTTCTGCAGCTGGAGCAGCTCCAGCACCCGCGCGTCCTCGTTGGAGGCGCCCATGTGGTGCAGTCGACCCGCCTGATCGCTCAGCAGGACCCCCACTGTCGCCTGGTCGCTCACCTCGACGGCGTGCAACGCAACGCTCTGCAGGAAGTCGATCAGGTCGAAGTCAGCCACGAGCGTGTCGGCGACCTCGACGAACAGATCCGCCAGTCGTTCCATGGGAATCACGGCTACCAACCCCTCGTCACTACGGCCACCCTAGACCCGTACCCCGACTTCGCGGTCGCACCACATCACTCATCTGTGTCACCGGTCCCACGAGACCGCGTCCTCAGTGCCGCCGACGATGGCGCGGGCCAGCTCGACGAGCGTCATCTCGTTCGCGAAGGCGTGGGCTCGCATCCGGACCAGGGCCTCGGCCAGCTCCACCTTGAGGTCGACCATCACCATGCCCTGCGCCTGGTGCACCTCCGCGAAGTGCTCGACGGCGGCCAGGCCCGCATCGACGCTGCCACCGTGCCCCCCGCTCCGTCCGTCCAGCAGCGGCTCGACCGCCAGCCGGGAGAGCTGAACCGCCACGCCGAGGTCCTCGGCCGACAGCGAGCGTGCGTCAACGTCGTACAGGTCGAGGATGCCGAGGGAAACCGCGCCGAGGTGCAGCGGCAGTGACCACACCGCACCGAGCCCCGCCCGCGCGGCGGCCTCGACATAGCCCGGCCAGCGTCCGGAGCTGGCGAGCAGGTCGGGGACCAGGACCGGTCGGCGCATCGAGAACGCGTCAGCCCCTGGACCTTCTCCGGTGGTCGTCAGGAGCTCCGCAAGGATGGCCGCGTGGGCGTCGGAGCTGGCCCCGATCCCCGAGACCCCCGATTGCGGCATGACGTGGACTGCGGCGCCCAGCAGGCCGAGCCCGGACACCGCCGCCCGACAGATCCGCTGCAATTCTGCGGCCACGCCGGCCAACCCTGGATCCGCCACGGCAGCAGTCATGAGCTCACGGGCCCGAGACGCTGTCGACGTCATGCCCCTCCTGCCGGGCCGGTGCGGCGATCGATCGCCAGCGGCGAGCGATGGTGCCGGCCGACCTCGCGACCCTACTCCTTGCTCCTTGCCAGGACTGGAGAGTCGGGCTTACCGTTCCGGTAGTACAGACGTCGTTCCGGACCCTGACGACCCCTTGCGCATCTCGGTGGCCCGGCGATGGAAATTCTTCTCTCCGACGCTCGGCTTGCGTGCGCGGTTTCAGGCCACCGACCGCCCGGGACAGAGCAGGGGACTGCCTCGGGCGGCCGGCGGGCGCTCAGTCCCAGAACACCCGGTCGACGACAGCACGTGCTCGACGGGTCGTCCGCAGGTAGTCGTTGACCATCGCGTCCGACTCCCCCGGTGCATACCCGAGCACCGCGGCCACGGCGGCCCGCTCCCGGGAGTCACGCGGCAGCTGGTCTCCCGGCTTGCCCCGCACGAGCGTGATCGCGTTGCGCATCCGGGACACGAGTCGCCAGGCTGCGGCCAGCTCGTCGGCGTCCGCCTCGGTCAACAGACCTGCCTCGGCGGCGGCGTCCAGCGCCTCCAGCGTGCGCGCCGTGCGCAGTCCGGGCACCCCGCCCGCGTGCCTCATCTGCAGCAGCTGCACGGTCCACTCGACATCGGCCAGCCCGCCCCGGCCCAGCTTGAGATGGGTGTTCGGATCGGCCCCGCGCGGGAGTCGTTCGACGTCGACGCGCGCCTTGATCCGGCGTACCTCGATGACGTCGTCCGGGCTGATCCCCTCTGCCGGATAGCGGATCGCATCGACCATCGCCGTGAACCGCTCGCGCAGCTCGACGTCGCCGACGACAGCGTCGGCGCGCAGCAACGCCTGGGCCTCCCAGACCTTGGACCACTTGGCGTAGTAGGCGGCATAGCTGTCCAGGGTGCGCACCAACGGCCCCTGCTTGCCCTCGGGTCGCAGGTCGGCATCGACTTCGAGCGGCGGGTCGGTCATCGGCTTCACGAGCAGGGTGCGCAGGTCGTTGGCGACGGCCTGGGCGTACGACGCAGCCGCCTGCGGATCGGCGTCGGGCACGGGGTCGTGCACGAACATCACGTCGGCGTCGCTGCCGTAGGACAGCTCGAACCCGCCGTACCGGCCCATCGCCACGATGGCCAGCCGACTGGGCGCCTCGGCGAGCCCGCGACCGGCCAGGACGTGCTGGGACGCTGCGGCCAGCGCCGCCTCGAGGGTCGCATCGGTCAGCCGCGAGAGCCCGGCGCCGATCTCGTCGACGTCGCTGAGGTGCAGCACGTTGCCGGCGGCGATCCGGAACAGCTCACGGCGACGCACTCCCCGGATCGCACGCACCGCGGCGGCGGCATCGGACTGGCGTTCGACGAGCGACAGCATCTCGGCGCTCAGCACGTCGGAGGGCTGCGGCCGGAGGTCCTCACCCAGCATGCGGACGCCGTGCGGCTCGCGTTCGAGCAGGTCGGTCGCGTAGCGACTGGTCGCGAGGACCTTGGCCAGCCGTTCGGCGACCTCACCCTCGTCGCGGAGCAGGCGGAGATACCAGTGGGTGCCCCCGAGTGCCTCGCTGATCCGCCGGAAGCCCCACAGCCCTCCGTCGGGATCCGGGGCGTCGGCGAACCAGCCCAGCATCACCGGCAGCAGCGTGCGCTGGATGGCCGCGGACCGGCTCACCCCCGAGGTCAGCGCCTCGAGGTGCCGCAGGGCCGCCGGCGGGTCGACGTACCCGAGCGCGGCGAGCCGTTGGCCCGCTTGCTCGGGCGTCAGGCGGGTCTCCTCGCCGCTGATCCGGGCCACCGAGTTGAGCAGCGGTCGGTAGAAGAGCTTCTCGTGCAGCCGGCGGACCTCGCGGCGGTGGTGCCGCCATGCCGCGTCGAGCTCCTGCTCGGGATGCTTCAGGAAACCCAGCGAGCGACCCAGGCGCCGGCGCGCCGCTTCGTCCTCGGGTACGACGTGCGTGCGACGCAGCTGGTGCAGCTGGATCCGGTGCTCGAGCGTGCGCAGGAAGGCGTACGCGAGGTGCAGGGCGTCGCCGTCCTCGCGGCCGACATAGCCCCCGCGGGTCAGCTCCGACAGCGCCGACAGCGTCGCGCCGGCGCGGATGCCCTCGTCGGCCCGGCCGTGCACCATCTGCAGCAGCTGCACGGCGAACTCGACGTCGCGCAGCCCTCCGGAGCCGAGCTTGAGCTGGCGTTCGGCCTCGTGGGCGGGGATGTGGTCGAGCACCCGGCGCCGCATCGCCTGCACGTCGTCGACGAATCCCTCACGACCCGCAGCGCTCCACACGAACGGCCAGATGGCCGCGACGTAGGCGCGCCCGAGCTCGCGATCGCCCGCCACCGCGCGGGCCTTGAGCAGCGCCTGGAACTCCCAGGTCTTGGCCCAGCGTTCGTAGTAGGCGCGATGGCCCGCGATGGTGCGCACCAAGGCACCGCTCTTGCCCTCGGGACGCAGGTTGGCGTCCACCGGCCAGATCGTGCCCTCGGCAGTCTGGTCGGAGCAGACCCGCATCAGGTGCGAGGCCAGCTGCGTGGCCGCCCGCAGCGCGACCTGGTCGTCGGCCCCCACCACCGGTTCGTAGGCGAAGATCACGTCGACGTCGCTGACGTAGTTGAGCTCGTGGCCGCCGCACTTGCCCATCGCGATCACGGCCAGGCGGGTGGACGCGGAGATCTCCCCCACCCGGGCGCGGGCCACCGCCAGGGCCGCCTCCAGGGTGCCGTCGGCCAGCTCCGAGAGCTCGGCCGCCACGTCGTCGACCCCCATGTGGTGGGCCAGGTCGCGGGCCGCGAGCCGGAGCAGGATCCGGCGGTACTCCACCCGCAGCGCGTCCAGCGCCGCCTTGTCGTCCAGCGCTGACACGGGCGCGGCCGCGTCGGGATCTGCCCCGACCGCGGCCAGCAGCGAACGTCGTACGACGAAGGCCGGCGGGCGCGTGGACCCCAGATAGGGGTCGGTCAGCTCGGTCCAGTGCTCGGGATGTCGCTGCAGGTGCTGGGCGAGCGCCGTGCTGGCGCCGAGGACCGACAGCAGTCGCATCGCCGTGCCCTCGTCGGCCTCCAGGGTCTCGAGCAGGTCGACGCGGTCGTCGACGGCGTCGGCCAGCTTGACCAGCCCGTGGAGGGCCGCGTCGGGGTCGGCCGTCCGGCCCAGGATCGCGGTGAGCGGCGGGCCCGCGATGCCCATCAGCTCGAGGTCGCGAACGGCCTGGTCGACGTCGGCGAAGCCGAGCCGGACCAGCTCGGTGCGGACCGTGGCCCGGCCGGAAGGCGTCACCGGACCCCGCTCAGATGACCGGCAGCATCCGGTCGCGCTCGAAGGCCGAGACCTGGCCGCGGTACTCCTCCCACTCCTGGCGCTTGTTGCGCAGGAAGAAGTCGTAGACGTGCTCGCCCAGGGTCTCGGCGAGCAGCTCGGAGTTCTCGGCGATGCCGATGGCGTCGTACAGGCTCCTGGGCAGCGGCTCGATGCCCAGGCTCTTGCGCTCGCGCTCGGTCAGCGACCAGACGTCGTCCTCGGCCTCGCGCGGCAGCTCGTAGCCCTCCTCGATCCCCTTCATGCCGGCCGCGAGGGTGACCGCGAACGCGAGATAGGGGTTGCAGGCGGCGTCGAGGGTGCGCAGCTCGATGCGGGTGGACTGGCCCTTGTTGGGCTTGTACATCGGCACCCGGATCATCGCCGAGCGGTTGTTGTGCCCCCAGCAGATGTACGGCGGAGCCTCGCCGCCGCCGATCAGGCGCTTGTAGCTGTTGACCCACTGGTTGGTGACCGCCGTGATCTCGGCCGCATGCCGCAGGATGCCCGCGATGAACTGGCGGCCGGTGGCCGAGAGGTGGTATTCGGCGCCGGCCTCGAAGAAGGCGTTGTTGTCACCCTCGAACAGCGACACGTGGGTGTGCATGCCCGAGCCCGGGTGCTCGGTGAACGGCTTGGGCATGAAGCTTGCCCAGATGCCCTGGCTCAGCGCCACCTCACGGATCACGGTGCGGAAGGTCATGATGTTGTCGGCGGTGGTCAGGGCGTCGGCGTAGCGCAGGTCGATCTCCTGCTGGCCCGGGCCACCCTCGTGGTGGCTGAACTCCACGGAGATGCCCATCGCCTCGAGCATCGTGATCGCCTCGCGACGGAAGTCGGCGCCGTGCGACTGCGCCGTGTGGTCGAAGTAGCCGCTGCGGTCGACCGGCACCGGGACTCCCCCGGCCTCGGGGTGGTCCTTGAACAGGTAGAACTCGATCTCGGGGTGGGTGTAGAAGGTGAAGCCCTTCTCGGCCGCCTTGCCGAGCGTGCGCTTCAGCACGTGCCGTGGGTCGGCGTACGACGGAGACCCGTCGGGCATCGTGATGTCACAGAACATCCGGGCAGTCGACGGCCCGTCGCCCGAGCGCCACGGCAGGATCTGGAAGGTCGCCGGGTCGGGCTTGGCCAGCATGTCGGCCTCGTAGACGCGGGCGAAGCCCTCGATGGCCGAGCCGTCGAACCCGATGCCCTCGGAGAAGGCCCCCTCGAGCTCGGCTGGAGCCACCGCGACCGACTTCAGGAAGCCGAGCACATCGGTGAACCAGAGTCGGACGAACCTGACATCACGCTCTTCGAGAGCGCGAAGAACGAAGTCTTCCTGCTTGCCCATGGGCGCAACTATGTCGCATGCCCTCGCCGGGTCGCACGGACATCCACGGTTGCCGCCTCAGCGACAGAACGCGTGCACCTCGATGTTGGGGTGCTGCGCCTCGAAGACGTGCTCCAGCGCCCTGCCGACGCCGTTCGTGCCGACGTACGCGACCCCCGCGCCGCGAATGCTGATGACCGCGTGTCCCGGGACCTTTCCGACCATGTCGACCGGCGGCTGACCGGTCCAGCAGTCGTACCGCTCGATCAGCTCTCGCGGGCTGCCGGCGGCCGCCGGCCGGGCCACCTCGAGCGAGGCGTCGGAGCGGACGCCCTGGCCCACCTGCTCGGACCCCAGCCACAGCGCGGCAACGGCCAGCAGCAACGAGGTCTTCAGGATCGCCGTGGCGAGCAAACCCTGCAGGGACTGGGACTTCCGCACGTGCCGATCAACGACGGCGACCCGCGTGGAGTTATGCGGAAGGAGTGGAGATCTCAGTCACCGGGCAGGTCGGGATCCGGTGGGGACTACCGGGCCGAGAGTTCCGTGACGCGCACACAGCAGCGGCCCGCCACCTTCTCCGCCCCGGTCTGCACACCCGAACAGCCCAGCCGGTCACCAACGGCGGTCACGAAGGCCAGGTTCATGCCGCAGACCAGCTCGCGATGGTCCTGGGCCAGCCGGTCATAAGGGCAGTTGAGGAGCACCAGCCCCTCCTCCAGCTGCGGTTCGTAGCCCAGCTCGGCCAGCACCTCGCCGATCCGCGCCAGCTCATCGTCAGCTGCGGGCGGGTAGGCCCCGGTGATGATCCGGGCGGCGTTGTCGGCCGCCTCGTCCACCGCGCGCGCCATGGGCACCCCGTCCAGCGATCGCTCCACCGCATCGGCGAGCACCTGCCCCGCCAGGTCGTAGCGCCGACTCGGGACACTGACGGTGAGCTCCTTGCGGGAGCGCCGGTAGAGCTTCGCGGGCCGGCCTGCGCCGGGACCCGTCCGGCCGGTCAGCCGCCGGAACTCGGGGACCAGCAGCCCCTCGTCGACCAGCCTGTCGAGGTGGAACTTCGCGGTGTGCCGGGGCACCTCGACGCCCTCGGCCGCCTGGTCGCGGCTGACCGCGTCGGGCTGCTGGGCGACGAAGCGGTAGAGCCTGCGCCGGACCGGATCGGCGAGCGCGCCCAGCTTGGTCACACGGCGGGCGAACGCGTCCTCGGTCATGCCCCCCTTTCTAACAGACAGATCTCTTGTCGCAACAGTCTCTGGAGGTCTATCGTTCAAATTGACCTCCTCTACAGAGGGGCTCGCGAAAGGAGAACGCCATGGCCATGACCCATGCCTGGCACGATCTGGTCGCCGACATGCGCGACGAGATGCACGACCTCGCCACGATCACCCACGCCGACCAGGCTCGACAGGCCTACCTGGCGCTGTGGGGGACCTTCATGCTCCTCCCCCTGCTCTTCGGACTCGACAAGTTCGCCACCGTGATGACGAGCTCGTGGGAGGGCTACCTGGCCACCTGGGCCAACGACCTGCTGCCCGGCGACGCCACCACCGGCATGTACTGGGTGGGTGCCATCGAGATCGCGCTCGCGCTCATCGTGGCCCTCGCGCCCCGCGTGGGCGGTGACCTGTTCGCGCTCTGGTCGGTCGTCGTGGCCATCAACCTGTTCTCGATGGACGAGTACCACGAGCTGGCCGTCGCGGCCCTGGCGCTGGGCCTGTGCGCCCTGGCCATGGCCCGGATGTCCCGCACCTACCACCACACCGAGGGCTGACCGCCGGCGGCCGCTCAGGCCTCGGGGACCTGCCCGAGCTCGGCCAGCCAGGCCGCCGCGCTGGCGTCGGACGGCATCCGCCAGTCGCCGCGCGGCGACATGGTGCCGCCTGCGCTGACCTTGGGCCCGTTGGGCAGTGCCGAGCGCTTGAACTGGCTGGAGAAGAAGCGCTTGATGAACACCTCGAGCCAGTGCCGGATCGTCGGCAGGTCATAGGACGTGCGTCGGTCCTCGGGGAAGCCCGGTGGCCACTGCCCCGCCTTCGGATCACGCCACGCCTGCCAGGCCTGGAAGGCGATCTTCGACGGCGTCGACCCGCGGCGCAGCACGTGGAAGAGCGTGAAGTCCTGCAGGGCGTAGGGACCCACGAAGTCCTCGGTCGCCTGGGGCTTCTTGCCCTCCTCGGTCGGGACCAGCTCGGGAGTGATCTCCTGGTCGAGGATCTCCTGCAGCACCCCGTTGGTGTCGGCATCGAACTGGCCGCTGTCGATCACCCAGCGGATCAGGTGCTGGATCAGGGTCTTCGGGACGCCGCTGTTGACGGTGTAGTGCGACATCTGGTCGCCCACGCCGTAGGTGCACCAGCCGAGCGCCAGCTCGCTCAGATCGCCGGTGCCGAGCACGATGCCGCCCCGGTGGTTGGCGATCCGGAACAGGTAGTCGGTGCGCAGCCCGGCCTGGACGTTCTCGAAGGTGACGTCGTAGACCGCCTCGCCGTCGGCGTAGGGGTGGCCGAGGTCCTCGAGCATCCGGCGGGCGGTCGGCTTGATGTCGAGCTCGGCGAAGGTGACGCCGAGCGACTTCGACAGCCGGGTGGCGTAGGACTTCGTGGTCTCGCCGGTCGCGAACCCCGGCATCGTGAAGGCGTGGATGTCGCTGCGTGGTCGGCCCAGCCGGTCCATCGCCTTGGCGGCCACGATCAGAGCATGCGTGGAGTCGAGCCCGCCGCTCACGCCGATCACGACCTTGGGACTCCCGATCGCGTTCAACCGCTGCTCGAGGCCGGAGACCTGGATGTTGTAGGCCTCGTAGCAGTCCAGCGCCAGTCGCGCGGGGTCGTCCGGGACGAACGGGAAGCGGTCGACCTTGCGGCGCAATCCGATGTCACCGGCGGGCGGGCTCACCTCGAACGAGATGGTCCGGAAGTGCCGGCCCTCGGCCCCGGACGTGGTGCGCCGCCCGGCCGACGCCGTCGAGACCAGCGAGGTGATCGCGTGGGTCCGCCGGTTGTCGTCGAAGGTGCCCTGACGGAGCCGCTCCTGGCGCAGCCGGTCGAGGTCGACGTCGGCCACCGAACGGCGCGGGCCGTCGGGGAACCGCTCGGACTCCTCCAGCAGATCACCGCACTCGTAGATCAGGGTCTGGCCGTCCCAGCTCAGGTCGGTGCTCGACTCGCCCTGCCCGGCTGCGGCGTACACGTACGCCGCGTTGCAGCGCGCGCTCGCGCTGCGCACCAGCAGTCGGCGGTCCTCGGCGCGGGCGACCGTGATCGGGCTGCCGCTGAGGTTGGCGAGCACCGTGGCACCTGCGAGGGCCGCCTCGCTGCTCGGCGGGATCGGCACCCACATGTCCTCGCAGATCTCCACGTGCAGCGCCAGGCCCCGCAGGTCGGTGGCGGTGAAGATGAGGTCAGGGCCGAACGGGACGGATTCGCCCCGCAGACGGATGGTCTGTCCGCGACGGTCGTCGCCCGGCGCGAAGTGCCGCCGCTCGTAGAACTCGCGGTAGTTCGGCAGGTAGGACTTCGGGCTCACCCCGAGAATGCGTCCGCGGTGGATCACCAGCGCGCAGTTGAGCACCCGGTTGCCCTGCTGGACCGGAGCCCCGACGACCAGCACCGTCATCAGGTCCGCCGTGGCCGTGACCAGTTCGTCGATGGCGGCCAGGGTCGCGTCGAGGAGAGTGTCCTGGAGCAACAGGTCGTCGATGGCGTAGCCGGTCAGGCACAACTCGGGAAAGACCGCCACGGCGACCGCGTCGTCATGGCAGGCCCGGGCCTGCTCGATGACCCCGCGCACGTTGGCCGCGGGGTCGGCGACCGACACCGGAACGGTGCAGGCCGCGATCCGCGCGAAGCCATGGGCGTACGCCGAGGAGAAATCCACGTGGTGAGTCTAGGAGACCCGATCGTGAGCGACGTCTCACGCGCCGGTCCGTCCACCGCGGACTAGCCTGAGTTCCATGAGCACGCCCGAAGAGACGGCGCCGTACGGCAGCGGTCCCGCGAAGCCGAGCACCCCCGCGCCCGTCAAGCGGATCCGCACCCATCACCTGCGGGAGATGAAGGAGCGCGGCGAGC
>Ga0070698_100009933_pt1 | contig 10174 bp, 9 predicted proteins | sample KBSK1502metaG_FD_65477 | JGI IMG/M metagenome (GOLD analysis project Ga0070698, IMG submission 65477) | Corn, switchgrass and miscanthus rhizosphere microbial communities from Kellogg Biological Station, Michigan, USA - KBS K1-50-2 metaG | ecosystem: Host-associated > Plants > Roots >... | reverse complement strand
ACACCGGGCAGCTGCGAGGAAATCCCGAAGAACAGCCAGGCCAACCCGGCGACACCATGCAAAGTCACCGGGTCAAACGCTGACGCCCTCTTGACACCGATGGCCCTCATGGGTGCCGCCTATGGGGCGATGAGCCTGAGAACGCGGAACCTTGGCGGTGCACACTAGAGACAGTCTCATCCAAGGGTGGGGCAGGCCGCTGCCCCTACCCGGGGAGCTGCACTGCCGCTACTTGACGGCGTGGTAGCTCATGAGCTTCCTGAGGAGCCGCTCCCCGGTGATCGTGCGTGCAACTCCGGCAGCGAGGTTGGGGTGGCCTCTATGCTGAGGTTGAACACAAGAGTAGGAGAGGCTGATGCAGGTCGATGCTGTTCCGCAGCCGTCAGACGACCCCGCGTCAATCGACTGGGCCGGTGTGCCTGCAGCTCCTGTCGTGAAGCCTGGCGAGATCTGGTTCGATACCCCGAACGTGCTCATTGACGGGGGGCGGTACTCCATCGGCTGGCAGCGCTGGCCGGAGAAGAAGGGCGGCCCCGGTTACGTCACGGTGCGGCGCAGCGCCCTCGGCTCGTTCAAGATCGTGGAGCGTTATCCGCTGACCGATGAGGGCTGGAGGCAGGCCTGGCTGGCTTTTGCCAAGCTCGACTCCGCCATGGCAGAGAAAGTTCTTCCTGTGCTCGCCCACCGCGTGGAGGCAGACAGCGGCTTCGCGGAACGGAAGGAGCTTGATGCCAGGTCGCTTGCGTTCTTGCCTGAAGTCATATTCATCGGTGGCTACCTCGCCGGAGGCGAGCTAGTCGCAGGGCAGATGTATGAACTGCGGTTCCTGGAGGATCGGCTGTCAGTGTTGCGGCGAAGCAGCCTGAAGGCGCTGGCCGAGTTCAGCTACGTTGACGTGCAGGCAGTTGAGGTCGCCGGGCCCGGCCTGGTCCGGAAGTGGTCCCCAGGACAGCAGGCCATGCTAGCGGCGGCGTTCGGATTTACCGGTGCGCTGGTAGCGTATGGCACCACGCGGATCAAGACGTTCGTACGGATCCAGACAACAGACAGCGAACTGTTCTTCCTGCACACGACGCTGCTTCCAGACGACCTCCGTGTTCATCTCTCACGCGGGATCGGCGCAGTCCGAGAGGCCCGGGCCTCGGCCGCCAGTTCAGGAGATAACGCGAGGCAGCCAGGTCCTGTAGCGCTGGTTGATGAGCTGTCGAAGCTGGCTGGACTGCTTGATAGCGGCCTGCTGACCAGAGAGGAATTCGTTCAGCTGAAGGCTAAGCTGCTCGCCGAGCATTAGGCTCCCTTCCGGCCGCAAAAGACACAAAGATGCCGCCCTCTTCTGCCGCCGGCAGAGTGAGGTCGGCTCATGCGGAGGCGTGTTCGCGCGCGTAGGCGTCGAGCCGCTTGAGCTCGTCCGCGTAGATGGCGCGCATCACCCGGGGCGCGAACACGCGCTCAAACAGGCCGCCGATCCCGCCCGCGCCGTCCCAGGTGGTGCAGATCCGCACCAGCGACGCACCGCCCCGCGGGGCGACCGTGGTCGTCGTCACCAGGCCGGAGCCGGTGTCCGACTCGGTCAGGACCCGGCCCGGCCCGGGCTCGGCGACCTTCATCTGGTACTCGCGGGTGCGCCCGCCCGCCGTCACCCTAAAGCGCGTGATCGTGCCCGCGCCTGCCCCGCCGGACTCGACCCGGAAATCGGAGAATGCCGGGGGGAGGAAACGCGGATGGTGCTCACGCATGTCCGCGACATAGCGGTAGACCGTATCGGCGGGCGCATCCACCGTGCCCTCAGCGCAGACCTCAATCCGTGCCATGCAGGCCTGTCTATCACGACAGGCCAGGCGCACTCACATGCCGCATCTTGTATGGCTTTCGTGACCTTGGTAGCGGTGTGAGACGGCCGCATGGTCGGGACATGATGAACTTCGCCGAGCTGGCCTCAGTCCCCGGCGACCGTCGTCCTGAGCCGTTCACTGATCAGCTGCGGCTGGCAGCGGCTGCCTACCTGGCCCGTTCAAGGGCTCCTCCCGCGAGCACACCGAATCCGACCTGCGCTCGTTCCTGACCTGGTGCGCTGAGCGCGGCCTGGACCCGCTGGCCGCGCGGCGCCCGCACCTGGAGTTGTACATCCGGTGGATACAGGAGATCCGCCGGTTCAAGCCCTCCACCGTCTCGCGCCGCTTCTCGGTGGCGGCGGGCTTCTACCGCACCTGTGTCATCGATGGCCTACTGGAGCACTCACCCGCCGAGCACGTCCGCCGCCCCTCGGTTCTTGCTGAATCACCCACCCTCGGGTGTGGTGTTGCGCCGGCGGCTTCCCTACGCTGCGGGCTTCGCGTGCCTGTGGAGGAATTCGATCTCGACGGCCAGTACTTCGTCGAAGCTCTTCCCGCCCTGGTAGACGTCGTAGTGGCCGCCGCCACTGCGGTAGAGCTCGCCGTGAGGGGCCTTCTCCGCGACCCGCAGCGCGGGGCGGACCGGGGCGAGCGTGTCGTTTTCGGCGACGACCAACAGGATCGGGCAGTGGATAGCGGCGGCTCGTCGCACCGGCCGGCGCCAGGAGAAGCTGAGCAGCGACCGCGCGGCGACGCGGTTCTGCCATGGTGTGGAGTCCTTCGGGGTGATGAGTTTCTCTCCGAAGAGGGAGTCCGGCGTAGCGCCGATGGCCAGATCGCCCGGCGCTCCGGCGACGGGAATGTAGCGCGGGGGCCGCCCCAGGGCGGCGCCGAGTCGGTCCTGCAGCGCCAGTGCCAGAAGCCGAAGGGAGCGGGCGGGCGGGACCATCATGGCTGCGGCGAGGCCGTCGGCGAGGGGGGATTGGGCGAGCGCGCCGGCGAGCCGATGGTCGGAGGCGGCGAGCTCGATGATGTACATGCCGGCGAACGAGGTGCCCCAGGCGAAGATGCGGTGCTTGTCGATGCTGGGTTGCGCGGCGGCCCAGCCGATGGCGGTGCTGTAATCCTGGAGTTGACGTGGGACGGAGAGCTCCTCGCGCGGCTGCCCGGTGGAATCGCCCCACTGGCGGTAGTCGAAGACCACTGCGGCGAAGCCCTCGCGGCAGAACCGCTCCGCGAAGGGGGCCAGTCCGCCGGCCTTGATGGCGCCGATGCCGTGGGCCATCACGATCGCCGGGTGCGGCCCCTGGCCTTCGGGCAGGTAGAGCCAGGTATCCAGCTCGTCACCGGGAGCGGTGGGGATCCGCACGGTGGTCCGCGCAGGAGTAGGGATGTTGTCGTCCGGATACGTCATCGGTGCGGTTCCTTCCTGGTTCACATGGATGGGCGTCTTGGGCCGGCGGGGCGGGTCATCGGACCGGCGGGCTCGGGATGACGCGCTGGCGTTGGAGGTCGGAGAACAGTTCCGAGAACATCCGGTCGGTCTCGATGAACGCATCGAAGCCGTGGCGCCGCGCCTTCAGTGTCGATCGGGCGACGTCTCACTGCGCGCCAAAGATGGCGTCCGCGAATCCCCAGGAGACGATCTCGGGGTACGCGTAGGGCCGCAGGTTGTGCTCGGCGACGATCCGGTCCCACACCGGGCCCTTGTCGGCCATGAACTCGCTCAACGAGACGTGCCGCGGCTGGGCGACGGGCAGACCGAAGGAGTCCGCGAGCTGCGGCCAGATGTTGCACCAGCGGAACAGGTCGCCGTTGGTGATGTTGAAGGCCTCTCCAGCGGCGGACTCCGTGGTCGCCGCCCACTGCGCGGCCTGGGCCAGGAGGCGCGCGTCGGTCACCTCGAACAGCGTCGTCCATGCCTCGGGCCGGCCGGGGAAGGAGAACGGGACACCGAGCTCGGCGCAGATCACGGCGTAGATGGCGATGGCCATGGCCAGGTTCATCGGGTTGCCCACCGCGAACCCGCACACAGCCTCCGGGCGCAGCGCCGACCAGGTGAAGTCGTGGCGTGCCGCGGCGTCCTGGAGCGCGCCCACGACGACGGCGTACTTGCTGGCCATGTCAGCTCCTCCACGGGGTGTGCTGCTGCGGAGCGAGGTCGCGGGGACTGGCCCCTCGGGCACGAACCTCCCAGCGCTCCCCGGCAGGTGAGACGGAACTGTTCCGTCTCGATTAAGTCAACGATAGGACCTCGTTTGCCGAGACGCAACCGTTCCGTCTCGTGTTAGCGTCGACTTCGTGAGTCGCAACCCCGCAGCGCCTGCGCGTCGGGCCCCTGGAGGCCCCGTCCTGCAGGACGAGGTGACTGTCGCGATCATGAACGCGTTTTACGAGGAACTGGCATCGGCCGGCTATGCAAGGCTGTCCCTGGAAGCGGTCGCCAAGCGGGCGGGCGCGGGCAAGGCCGCCATCTACCGGCGCTGGCCCGGAAAGCAGGCCATGGTCGTTGCCTTGGTCTCCGACCTGGCCCTGGCATCGATCGGCATTCCCGACACCGGAACCCTGCGCGGAGACGTCAGGCAGTTCTTGGTCAACGCCTGCGAAGCACTGGAGGACCCCCTCGCCTGCAGGATCGTGCCGGACCTCCTGGCCGAAGCGGCCCGCGACGCCGAACTCGGACTAGCGCTGCTGTCCGCGATGCGCACCCTCAGGCGAGACAAGGCCGCCCATGTCCTGCAGCGAGCGGTCGAGCGCGGCGAACTTGCCGCCGGCTCCGACGCCGACCTCGAAATAGGACTGGACCTCCTGGCGGGTCCCTTGTACTGGCGGCTCGTCGTCAGCAAGGAAGCCGCCGACGACGAGTACTTCGACCGGCTCACAGACAAGATCATCGGTGCTCTGAGAGCCTGACGCGCAGGACGATGCCCTCCGGGGACCTAGCCCCGTCGGGCACGGTGGCACCGTCATTGATTGTGCAGTTCCCGTCCGGTGGGTGACTGGCGCGAACCCGTGAGTCGTATCCGGAGCTTGCCGCACTGTCGATGTTCATCAGCACGCCGTCAGCCCGCATCGCGCGCCAGAGATCTTGGGAGTGATCACCTGCTGGTCTGGCGGCCCTCTGGTCGGGCAACGCCGGCGGGTATAGCGTCCATTGGGTCGGTCTGCGGCATATCCCCGGTCGATCGACGGAAGGGAGAGATCATGCGAAGAAGGCTTCCGGGAAGGGCTCTCGCCCCGGCGCTGCTGCTGGTGGCGGCGCTCCCGGCTGCGGGCGGTGGCGCCGTGCTGGCGTCGGCCAGCGCCGCGGCGGCGTCGGGTTCGCCGCACTCCCACTTTGCCTTGTCCGGGCTGCCGGCCCAAAGCCGCGGGCCGCGCGTGGCGCTTTCCCCGCCGACGAGAGGAGTGGCCTACGCCGGTCCCGCCCGCTCGGCGGCAAACGTCACCGCCGGGACCAACGTCGATGTGGTCGGCAGCAACGACGTCGTCCAGCAAGCCACCATCAACGGCACCAGCGTCTTCACGTGCAATCCGGGCAAGGGCGCTGCGCAGAACGAGACCACCATCGCCGCCAGCGGCTCGACGCTGGTCGCGGGGGCGAACGACTACCGGCTTTACGAGCCGAGCGAGAACCGCTACGACGCCTCCGGCGGCTTCTACCGATCCAGCGACGGCGGCCGCACCTGGTCGGCCGGATTCTTGCCCGGGCTGGTCCGGGCCGACACGGCCGCGCCGGGCCCGTATGAATCGGCCGGCGATCCGGCGGTCGTGTCCGGGCCGAACGGCACCTTCTGGTACGCCAACATCGCCTTCGACCGCACCGACTTGGCGAACTCGATAGCGGTCAGCCGCTCCACCGACGGTGGCCAAACCTGGTCCACCCACTACGTCGTGCAAACCTCCGCCACCGCGGGCAAGCGCATATTCAACGACAAGGACTGGATCGCCGCCGACCCCAGCGACCCGGCCGGCAACACCGCCTACGTCACCTGGACGTTGTTCAAGAACCGCAGCTCGGCGATCGTCATCTCCAAGACCACCGACGGCGGCCTGACCTGGTCGGGGCCGAAGAAGGTCTCTGACTTGTTCACCACCGACCAGGGCTCCACGGTGGTGGTGGGCCCGGACGGCACTGTGTACGTGACGTTCGAGACGTTCACCGCCACCGGCAGCGCGGTTGCCTTCGCCGTGTCCCACAACGGCGGCCTCACGTTCACCACCAGGCTCATCGCCCCGATCAGCGACATTCCCAGCCCGCTGCCTGGGGCGACGTTCCGTGACGACAGCTTCCCCACGCTGGCGGTGGACGGGTCCACGCTGCACGTGGTGTGGTCCAACTGGAACGGCAGCAACGCCCGGGTGGCGTATGTGCGCTCAACCGACGGCGGGGCCACCTGGACCAGCCCCGTCACCATCGGCGGCAGCACGGGCGACCAGTTCTTCCCCTGGATCGCCGCCCGGAACGGCGTGGTGTATGCGAGCTGGTTCAACCGGGCCAGCGGTGACACCTACAGCATCGCGGGCGCGGCGTCCACCGACGGCGGCGCTGCCTGGTCCGCCCCGGTGACGCTGTCCCGCGTCACCTCGAACGTGCAGGCGGGCAACGAGTTCAGCTTCCCGAACTGCGCGTTCAACTTCATCGGTGACTACAGCGGCATCACCGTGGACTCCAACGGGGTCGGGCACTCGCTGTGGACCGACATCCGGGCCAACCGATTCGACCCGCGCGGCCAGGCGGACCAAGACGCCTTCACCGCGACACTCACCGCCTCCGGCTGACCACACGCGCGGCCACGCGCATCAGGCCAGGCTGGCCCGCATCCACCACGTGATGCGGGCCAGCCTCGCCCCCAGCCGCTTGACGATCTGAGCCCCGGTCAACTACCTGGCCCGCTGCCCGCCGATGCGCCGCTGTCACGTGGTGTGTCCGCAGACGGCGGACGGGAAGTGATGATCTGCCCGCGGGCGCGGCTGGGACCGCGTGGGGGTACCGCTTCCTGGGACGGCTTTGCCAGGATGGGCGGCATGCGATTCGCCTTCAAGACCGCCCCGCAGAACACCACCTGGCGCGACATGCTCGCGGTGTGGCAGGAAGCCGACGACATTGAGCTGTTCGAGTCGGGCTGGACGTTCGACCACTTCTATCCGATCTTCTCCGACCCGGCGGGCCCCTGCCTGGAGGGCTGGATGACCCTCACCGCGCTGGCGCAGGCGACCCGCCGGCTGCGGCTGGGCACGCTGGTCACCGGCATTCACTACCGGCATCCCGCGGTCCTGGCGAACATGGCCGCCACCCTCGACGTCGTGTCCGGCGGCCGGCTCGAGCTGGGCATCGGCGCCGGGTGGAATGAGGAAGAATCCGGCGCCTACGGCATCGAGCTGGGCGGCCCGGCCGAGCGCAGCGACCGGTTTGAGGAAGCGTGCGAGGTCATCGTCAGCCTGCTGACCCGCGAGACGACGGATTTCACCGGCAAGTACTACCAGCTCACCGGTGCGCGGTGTGAGCCAAAGCCGGTGCAGCGGCCGCACCCGCCGGTGGTCATCGGCGGCAGCGGCGAGCGGCGCACGCTGCATACCGCGGCACGGTTCGCCCAGCACTGGAACTTCGTCGGCGGGCCGCCGGAGGAGTTCGCGCGCAAGCGTGACGTGCTTCATACCCACTGCCGCGACGTCGGCCGCGACCCGACGGAGATCCTGCTGTCCAGCCATATCCGGCTGGGCCCCGACGGCGAGATCGGGCCGGCCGTCGAGGCCGCGGCCGCGCTCGGCTACCTGGGCCTGGACCTGGCGATCGTCATCCTCCCGCCGCCGCACCACCCCGCCGTGCTCACCCCGCTTGCCGATGCCCTTGCCCAGCTCCGCTGACACCGCAATCCCCGGCCCGGCCGCGGGCTCCCCGCGGCCCTGCCGCAGCCCGAGCCCAGCCCAGCGAGCACAGGGACAGGCCGTCTTTTTGTGCCTTCCAAGGAAGACGTAGGCTGCTGGGATGAGCGAATCGGCGGTTGCCGTATCGGAGAGGGCCCTGCCGCCCGGCGCGGCCGCGGAAGCGGGCCGGCGCTGGTGGATTCTCGGCGTGGTCGGTCTGGCCCAGCTGATGGTGGTGCTGGACGCCACGATCGTGAACATCGCGCTGCCCTCGGCCCAGCACGCGCTGGGGTTCTCCAACGCCGACCGGCAGTGGGTGGTGACGGCGTACTCGCTGGCCTTCGGCGGGCTGCTGCTGCTAGGCGGCCGGCTGTCGGACCTGGTCGGCCGGCGGCTGATGCTGATCGTCGGCCTGGTGGGCTTCGCCGCGGCGTCCGCGCTGGGCGGCGCGGCGACCAGTTTCGCGCTGCTGGTCATCGCCCGCGGCGCGCAGGGGGCGTTCGGCGCCCTGCTCGCCCCCGCTGCGCTGTCCACGCTGACCGTGACGTTTACCGACCCGGCCGAGCGCGGCCGGGCGTTCGGCGTCTACGGCGCGATCGCCGGGGCGGGCGGGGCGGTGGGGCTGCTGCTGGGCGGGGTGCTGACCGAGTACCTGTCCTGGCGGTGGTGCCTGTACGTCAACGTCGTGCTGGCGGTCGTCGCGGTCGCGGGCGCGGTGCGGCTGCTGGCCAGCCAGGCGCGTGATCCGAACGTCCGCATCGACTGGCCGGGCACAGCCCTGGTGGTGGCCGGGCTGGTGTCCGTGGTCTACGGGCTGTCCGAAGCCGACACGAAGGGCTGGGGTGCGCCCACAACGGACGCGCTGCTGGCGGCTGGCGTGGTCCTGCTGGCCGCGTTCGTGCTGGTCGAGCGGCGGGTCACCCATCCGCTGCTACCGCTGCGGATCGTCCTGAATCGCTTCCGCGGTGGCGCGTACCTGGCCATCGGGCTGTCCGCGATCGGCATATTCGGGATCTTCCTGTTCCTGACCTACTACTTGCAGCTGAGCCTGGGCTACTCGCCGGTTAAGAGCGGGCTGGCCTTCCTGCCGATGATCGGGGCGATCATAGTGTCCTCGACGACGTCCAGCGGGGCGCTGATGCCGCGGGTCGGGCCCCGTCCGTTGGTCCCGACGGGCTTGCTCTTCGCGGCGGGGGGGCTGGTCGTGCTGGCCACGCAGCTGGGCCTGCACACCAGCTACCCGGGCCAGATCCTGCCCGCCCTGCTGCTCACGGGGATCGGGCTGGGTATGGTGTTCGGCTGCGCGATCAGCGCCGCGACCTACGGCGCCGACCGCGCGGACGCGGGCGTCGCCTCGGCCCTGGTCAACACCAACCAGCAGGTCGGCGGCTCCATCGGCACCGCGCTGCTGAATACCCTGGCCGCCAGCGCGCTGGCCAGCTACCTGGTGGCCCACGGCCACAGCCCGCTGGCCCTGGCCCAGGCGGCGGTGCACAGCTACATCGTCGGGTTCTGGGTCTCGGCCGCGATCCTGGCCGCTTCCGCGGTCGTCTGCGCGCTGGTGCTGCCTTCCGGCACCCTGACTCCGGCCGTGGCCCCGCCCGTGGACCTGGCCGCGGCGCCGGCCGCCGAACCGGCCGCCAGCCCAGCCGCCCAGCCCGTCCCCGTGACCACGGAGGAGATGACCGCCCGTGAGCACTGACCGCTCCGAGTCCCCGTCCGGCTCCGCCGGGTGGGTGATCACCGTGTCGGCGTCCTATGGCGCGGGCGGGAGTGTCGTAGCCCCGGCGCTGGCCCGCCGGCTCGGCGTGCCGTTCCTGTCACGGGTCACCACCTCAGAGGGGCACCCCGCGCCGCCGGATCCGTGCGACGAGCAGGTGACGGCGGAGGAGGTCAAGGCCACCCCGGTCCACCGGGTGCTCGCCTCGTTCACCCAGGCGATGCCGGCCGGGCCCACCCAGTCGCCGCTCCCCACCCACCACCAGGACCTCCACCTGCGCGGCCACGGCGAGGCCGGGATCCACCGGCTGCTCGCCGCCGGCGGCGGGGTGATCCTGGGCCGGGCGGCGGCGGTCGTGCTCGGCAAGAACCGCGGCTACCACGTCCGGCTGGACGGCCCGCCCGCCCGCCGCGTCGCCCAGGGCGCCGCGATCGAGGGCATCAGCGAGGAAGAGGCCCGCGTGCGCCTGCGCGCGGCCGACAAGGCCCGCACCGCCTACGTCCGCCGCCTGTACCGCACCGACCCGGCCGACCCGTCGCTGTACCACCTCGTGATCGACTCCACCGCGGTCCCGCTGGACACCGTCATCGAGCTCATCCTGGCCGGCGCCCGCGCCCACCACTCCGCCACGGAGCCCACGGGGCCCACGGAGACCGCTCCGGCACAGTCGTGACCGGCACAGTCGTGACCGGCACAGTCGTGACCGGCACAGTCGTGACCGGCACCGGGGAGTGACGGGCCAGGCTGACCACGCGAC
>Ga0070698_100009932_pt1 | contig 10175 bp, 7 predicted proteins | sample KBSK1502metaG_FD_65477 | JGI IMG/M metagenome (GOLD analysis project Ga0070698, IMG submission 65477) | Corn, switchgrass and miscanthus rhizosphere microbial communities from Kellogg Biological Station, Michigan, USA - KBS K1-50-2 metaG | ecosystem: Host-associated > Plants > Roots >... | reverse complement strand
AGGTTGATCGCGTCCGCCTTGCGGCCTTCCTCTTCGTCCAGCACCGCCATCGGCCCGCCAAGCGTTGCCGCCTGCAGCTGAACCCGCGCGCTCACCTCGGTGAAGATCGCGCGGAAGACCGCGGACTGGAGCGTCGGCGCGACGGCGACGAAGCCGTGAGCGCGCAGCAGGAGCACGGCCTTGTCGCCGAGCGCGTCGGCCAGCGCCGCACCCTTCTCCGCGCTGCTGATGACGATATCGGTGGCGCCGAACCGTTCGCGGATGTCGAACACCGGCACGCCGGCCGCGAGGAATGCCGCGTTGTGATACGTCGCGCGCATCGGCGTCGCGACGAGGCCGAAGGGAATCACCGCCGCGGAATGACCGTGCGCGACGGCGATGACGTCCGGCCGCTTCTTGTAGATGCCGCCGTGCAGGAAGCGCTCGATGAAAGGTTTGCGCCCCCGTGGATCGGAGGGCTCGCAGTCGAGCGAGAACTCCATGATGTCGTCCGCCGTCACCAGCGCGGGCGCGAGCGATCGCGACATCAGGAAACGATTCGGGTTGTCCGGGTGGCGCATCGAGACGTGACCCGCCGCGTCGAACACACCCTGATCGACGAGGATGCGGCTCGCGGCGGCGAGGTCCTCGAGGACGTCCCGCTCCACGCGTCAGGCTCCGCCGGAGAAGAGCACCAGCGCCTGCGTGAAGGTGACCCAGGCGCCCCACGCGATCGGAATGCCGACGGCCGTCCACGCCAGAGCGGCGGGAAGCAAATCCCAAGTCCCAAATCCCAAATCCCGAATCCCAAGATCTGTCGTCCTGGGGGTTGAGGTTTGGGATTTGGGGTTTGGGATTTGGGGTTTGAACCAGCATTCCGGCAACGGCTTCACGAGCGCGTTCGCGACGAGTCCAAGCAGGAGCAGGCCGGCCAGGATGTACATCGTGAAGTCGTACACCTGCTGACGCGGGACGCCGGCCGCAATCTGCGCCTCGCGGATGTAATTCACGAGCACGGGCCCGACGATGCCGGCCGTGGACCATGCCGTCAGCAGGCGGCCGTGAATCGCACCGACGTACTGCGTGCCGAACGTGTCGGCGAGGTACGCCGGAATGGTGGCGAAGCCGCCGCCGTACATCGACACGATCACGCAGATCGCCAGCACGAAGGCCGCCTGGCTGCCCGCGCGCGCCAGCGACGGTGCGCCTGCGTACAGCACGATGCCGAGCAGGAAAAACGTCGCGTATGTGGCCTTCCGGCCGATGCGATCGGAGAGCGAGGCCCAGAAGAAGCGCCCGCCGATGTTGAACAGTGAAATCAGCCCCGTGAAGCCGGCGGCAACCGCGGCGGAGGCGCCAAAGATCTCCTGGAGCATCGGCGACGCCATGCCGATCACGCCGATGCCCGCGCTGACGTTCAGGCAGAGCACCGCCCAGATCAGCCAGAACTGCCTGCTCTTCGGTGCGTCGTGGTAGTGGACGCTCGACACGACGACCGGTTGACGCGGCGACGCGGCTCTCGCGAAGTCCTGCGGCGGGACGCGATAGGCGAACGCACCGCTCATCATGAAGACGAAATAGATCGCCGCAAGCACGATGAACGTCTCCCAGACGCCCACCGATGTGGGCGTGCGGAAGTACGTCATCAGCAGGTTCGCGAGCGGCGCGCCGATCATCGCGCCGCCGCCGAATCCCATGATCGCCATGCCGGTGGCCATCCCCCGACGATCGGGAAACCACTTCACCAGCGTCGAGACCGGTGAGATGTAGCCGAGGCCGAGCCCGATGCCGCCGATGACGCCTCCGCCCAGCCACATGATCCAGAGCTGGTGCAGGATGACGCCGATGGCCGCGATGACGATGCCGCCGCACCAGCAGACGGCGGAGACGACACCAGCTTTGCGCGGACCCGCGCGCTCGAGCCAGCCGCCCCACAGCGCGGCGGACGACCCGAGGAAGACGAAGAAGAGCGTGTACATCCACCCGAGGTCCGAGACGCGCCAGTCACACGTGGTGGTGAACAGCGCGCGTCCGAGCGTCAGGTCGGGACACGCGACCGGCTGCGTCACGCCGAGCGCGCGAGACAGCGGCAGCCAGAACACGCTGAAGCCGTACGCCATCCCGATGCACAGATGAATGGCGAGCGCGGCCGGCGGCACGAGCCAGCGGTTGAACCCCGGCCCGGCGACAATGCGCTCGCGATCGAGGAGTCCCGGCGCAGACGACGAAGCGGCTACTTCCACGGCATCACCGACACGTGAATGGCGCCCGGCGCGCCTTCCCCACCGACGGACCTGATCGCATAGTCCACCTCCGCAAGGCCGAATCGATGCGTCGTCAGCAGCTCCAGCGGGAATCGGTGCGACGCCAGCTGCTGCAGCCCCAGCTCCACCGCGCGATACGAGTGCCCGCGGGCGCTCTTGAGCGTCATCCCCTTGCGCGTCAGGCGCCCGATCGGAAAGTCCGGAAACTTCGCGTTGCCCTCGCCCTGGATCACCATCGTCGCGGCGCGGCGCTTGCTCGCCTCGATGCCGAGCAGCACGGGCGCAGTGCCCGCGCCGCTGGTGCAGTCGACCACCACGTCGACGCCGCGGCCCTCGGTGATGTCCATGACGCGCGCGAGCGCGTCCTCCTTCTGCACGTCGATGACCGCATCGGCGCCCATCGACGTCGCCACCTCGAGCCGCCGCGCGTCGCGCGAGGTGCCGGTGACGATGATGAGCGATGCGCCCGCCTGCTTCGCGGCCATCGCGCAGCACATCCCCTGCTGGCCCGGGCCCTGGATCAACACCGACGATCCGTAGCCGACCCCGCCGTCGAACAGCGTCCACTGCACGCCGTTGGACATCGGCGTGGCGATGCCGGCCTCTTCCGGCGTCAGGCCGCGCGGCACGCGGTGCAGGACCGCATTGAGCGGCAGGTACAGGTAGTGACTGAAGCCGCCCCAGAGCGACGGCTCGATGTCGATCGCCGTATAACCGTACCTGATGGCAGTCGGATCGTAGAACCACTCGGTCGCGGCGCAATGCCGGTACTCGCCCATGTGGTCCCACTCGCAGTGGCCGCACGGCAGGTAGTGCTCGAGGAAGACGAGGTCGCCTTCCTTGAACCCCTTCAGCCGCTCGAAATCGCGGCCGACCTTCGCGAGGTAGCCGACGTTCTCGTGGCCCATGATGAGCGGGGCGCCACGGAGCGGCAGCTTGTACTGGCTGACGTCAGTGCCACAGACGCCCGCAATCTCGACTTTGAGGAGCGCGGCGTCGGAGGGGACGTCAGGAAGATCGAATTCGCGGAGCTCTGTTGTGGATGGCCCGACTTTCAGGGCAGTCAGGGTTTTTCCCGTCGCAGCCATGAGGCCTCAATCTTATCCGCGACGGGACCGATTGTAGGCCGGGTCCCGGTGTGCGAACAGGATCCATCGCACAGCGGACCCGGCGATCAGGCGCGTAGGCCGGGTCCCGCAGCGCCAACGGGATCCATGGCGCTGCGGACCCGGCGAAGAAATCTACGCAGAGGCGGCAACAGCCTTCGGCGCGGCGAACGGATTCTCGTCGGCGCTCGGCCCGTAGATCGACGGCACCGGCACGCCGACCTGTCTGAGGTACACCGACAGCTGACCGCGGTGGTGGTACCAGTGGTTCAGCATGATCGACCGCAGGACCGCGCCGACAGGAATCGCCATGAGTTCCCTGTCGCCGTCCATCACGCGCCAGATCTTCCCGAGATCCGCCTCGTCCAGCGTTCGAAGAATCGTGCGCGCTTTCGCGAGACTCTCGTCGAGCGCCGGAAGCAGTTCGGCGGCGCTCTTCGCGGCGGGCTGCTCGAACTTCGGCACCTGGAACGGCGAGATCTGCGAGATCTCGGCGATGGCGCCGGGCACCGTGGCGATGTGCAGGGCCAACTGGCCGAGCGACATCGATCGATCGTGCGGCTTCCAGGCAAGGCGATCGCCCGGCACGCGCTCGAGGACGCGACGCGTGGTCTGCGCCTCCTGTTCGAGCTCCTGCAGCAACAATTCGACGGTTGACATGTATTCCTCCTTCGGCGCGCGCCTAGCGGCGCGCCTCTGCCTGTTTGCGAACGCGCTCGTGCAGTGGCGCCCAGCCGCGCGTCATGCCCTGCCGGAAGTCATCCGGGATGAACCCGAGAGCGCAATGCCGGAACGTGATCAGCGTGCCGCCGTCCACCTCCTTCAACCGGTACTGCACGTTCGACACGACAGGCAGCGACATGAACAGCGGCCCGGCGATCTCGAGCAGCGTCGGCCGCTTGATGGCCTGCACGTGTCCCCAGAAATGCCCGTTGTCGTCGCCCAGATCGCGGTACCAGCGGCCGCCGGGGCGCGCCTCGATCACCATCGGCATCGGCACCCCGCCGACGCCGGTGTTGCCAGGTCCCATCTGCTCGAGCAGCGCCTCGAAGGTGGCGTCGAGCGACGCGCGGACGTGGATTTCCTCGGTGAGATCGAGGGTGAGGTTGTCGAGCGTAGACGAGGTGAGAGCCACGATGTCCTCCTTATGACTTTGGTTTGCGCTCGGCGCGCTCCTTGACGCGCACGAGCTGCTGTCGCCAGTACTGCTGGAAGATGCCGGTCCACTCGTGGAGCGGACGAATCGCCTCGGCGTTCGCGCGGTAGAACATCTGCCGCCCGTCGCGCCGGAAGCTGACCAGGCCGACGTGCCGCAGCACCTTCAGGTGTTTCGAGACGGACGGCTGACTGAGATTGAAGCTCGCGACGATGTCGCTGACGTGACGCTCCCGGGGGGCGAGGTAGACCAGGATGTCGCGCCGCTGGGCTTCAGCGATGGCGTTGAAGACGTCCGACGTGGTGGCGGCGCGAGGCACGAAGGCGAATTATATTCCCACTACGGAATATGTCAAGCGCGCGCCGGGAGATCAGGTAACAGGTCTCAGGCTTCAGGGGTGGTCCAGGTACCAGCCTGATGTACGTGGGGCGGGTGCCGCGAGGCGCACAACAGTCGTCGCCTCGCGGACCCGCCGCCACTCCTACTGCGTGCTGCGCGGCTGCGCCGCGCCCGGCTTGAAGAGATACCCGGGCGGGCCGTTCTGGTAATACGCGCCGAGCGTCGTGATCTTGTCCATGTCCGGATAGAGCACGCCGAAGGCGGGCGCGTCGACGCTGCCACGCGGCGAGTACCAGATGGCGCCGTCCTTCGTGACCTGGATCTTCGGCGTGTCTGCCGTCTTCTGCGGCTTGGGATACATCGTGAACGACTGATCGCGCGGGTTGAACTTCCACAGCGACGCCGCGCTGCCGCCCACGTCCGCGCTCCAGATGTTCCCCTCGAAGTCCTGCATCACGTCGTACGGGTTCGAGTTCCGCCGGGGAATCGTGTACTCGGTGATTCGGCCCGTGGTCTGATCCAGCTTGTCCAGCTTCGCCGCGCGGTTGCCGGCGGACCAGATGCCGAACCAGATGTTGTTCTGCGCGTCGACGTTCAGCCGCCGCACGTGGCCCGGATAGGTCGGCGGCGTGAAGATCGTCCACTCGTTGGTGGTGGTGTCGAACTTCGCGATGTTGCCGGAATCCCAGAGCGCCATCCAGATGTTGTCGTTCCTGTCCGCGATGACCCCGTAGACGATCGCGTTGTGCGTCGGCACCGGGAACACCGTCACCTTCTTCGTCGCCCGGTCGTACTTGCTCAGCGCGCCGCCCATGATCCAGCCGACGTAGATGTTGTCCTTCGAGTCGAACGCGATCGACTGCGTCCACTTGATCGTGTTGCGGACGACGTTGTCTGGATCCAGCGGAATCTGCTCCTCGAACTTCTCCGTCTTCGGGTTGAAGCGAAGCAGGTGCTTCACAGCGGACGGTGTCTGGCCTCCGTGTTCGGGCAGCCAGATCATGCCGCTGCGATCGATGTTCACCTCGTGGATGCCGTTCGCCGAACCATTTGGCAGCATGAACGACTTCTGCTCGCCCGTGCGGGGATCGAGCTTGACGAGCCGGTGCGGGTAGCCGCGATCGGTCAGCCACACGTTGCCGTCCGCGTCGAACCGTACGTCCTGGCCCGCGCGCCTGCCGGTGAAGCCGCCTTTGAGCTTGGCGAATTCCGGCGCGTGGATACCCTGTCCCGGCGGGTCTGGCGTCAGGTAGTACTCGATGTACATCGACTTGCCCAGCTTCGCCTCGTCGATCGGCATCTCCTTGTCCACGCGCACCGCGCGCGGCGGTTTGTCGGGCCCGAGGTTCTTGGCCAGGTACTGCACCAGCGTTTCGCGATCCTCGCGCGAGAACCGCAGCGCCGACGCGCGAAACGACAGGAGCCCTTCGGCGTACGACGCGGCCGTCTTGTCGAACAGGTTGCGCCCCTGCATGCGATCGAGCCGCAGGTTCCACGTGCCGATCGTCGCCGGCTGCGTGGCGAGGAAGTTCTCGCCGTGGCAGATCATGCAGGTTCGTTCCGCGATCTCGCGGCCCGGCCCGGGCGGAAAGATCTCGTCGTAGCTGGCTTCCTGCGTCACCGTGTGGTCGCCGCTGTTCTCGCCTTCCAGCGCGCCGATGATCGTACGCTGCGAGGAGGCGGTGGCCGCCTTCAGCGACAGCGACACTTTCGGGTTGTCGCCGGCCTTGACGACCAGCTTCTGCACGTCGGACCGAAGCGTGTTCGCGCTCGCGCTGATCTCGTAGTTGCCCGGGAACAGCGGCGTCGCGCGGAACTGGCCGGCGCTGGTGTAGACCATGAACAGCACCCGCTTGTCCACGTTGCGGATGAACACCTGCGCGGCCTTGAACGGGGTTCCGGATTCAACCGTGCCCGTCAGACTGCCAAACCCAGGAAGCACAGCGGCCTGCGCGACGCTCGGCGCGCCCGCCAGCCATGGGCCCATCACCACGGCTGCGGCGCCGGCGGCAAGGCCTCCTACCAATGCGATGACCAGCAGCACGGATCGACGTCGAGACATGTCGCACCTCCCTCAGTCGGGCGCCAGTGTAGCTCAGGATGATGCAGGCCGGGCTTTCTGATATATAAGGCCCCCACACCGATTCGGGCCGGAAAAGACGCAGTCGGCGAAGCGAGTCGAAGGGGCAACCTCAGGGGGCAGCGATGATTCCAGCAGTGCGTCGTTTCGCGTTCTTGATCTTCATCCTTTCTACGGCGTCCGCCGGCGCGCAGGACACCACCGGAACCATTCTCGGCACCATCACCGACGCGTCCGGCGGCGTGCTGCCCGGCGTCAGCGTCACCGTCAAGAACGTGGACACCTCGCAGGCGCGCACGATCGTCTCCGACGCGGCAGGCCGGTATCGGATGCCGCTGCTGCAGCCAGGCCGATACGAAGTGACGGTACAGCTGTCCGGCTTCCAGACGATGGTGCGGTCGGGCATCACGGTGACGGTCGGCCAGCAGGCCGTCGTCGACGCGAAGCTCTCGCTCGGCAACGTCTCCGAATCGATCACCGTCGAAGGCGCCGCCCCGCTCGTCGAGACCACGACGGGCACGATCTCGACCGTCGTCACCGAGCAGCAGCTCGCGTCGATGCCGCTCAACGGCCGCGACGTCACACAGCTCGTGCTGCTGCAGCCGGGAGTCGTGATGAGCCGCTCGAGCGTGCAGGGCTCGAACGTCGGACAGGGGACGAAGATTTCCGTCGCCGGCTCGCGGCCAAGCCAGAACCTCTTCACGCTCGACGGCACCGCGTACAACGATGCGCTGAACAACACGCCCGCGAGCGCCAACGGCGTCATGACGGGCGTCGAGACGATCAAGGAATTCCGCGTCGTCACCAACGCGATGAGCGCGGAGTACGGACGCGCCGGCGGCGGCGTGTTCAACGTCGTCACCAAGTCGGGCACGAACCAGTTCAACGGGTCCGCCTTCGAGTTCTTCAGGGACGATCGGCTCGACGGCAAGAACTACTTCGACGACGAGAAGCCGGACTTCCGCCGCAACCAGTTCGGCGGATCGTTCGGCGGGCCGGTGCTGAAGAACAAGACGTTCTTCTTCGGCAGCTACGAGGGGCTGCGCGAGCACAAGGGCATCACGCAGGTGGCGACCGTGCTCGACGACAACGCGCGGCGCGGCATCCTGCCGGGCGTGGCGCCCATCAATGTCCCGGCGACCGTCCAGCCGTACCTCTCGCTCTACCCGATCGCGAACGGTCCGCTCATTCGCACGGCGAGCGGCGCGCCGACCGGTCTGGCCGAATACGTCGGCGTGATGAACCGGAAGTCGAACCAGGACTTCGCGATGGTCCGGCTCGATCACACCTTCGGCGCGAACAGCTCGATCTTCGGCCGGTACTTGTACGACGACTCGATCCAGGACGAGCCGGTGAACTTCCCGCAGTGGCCGAACCTGGTGTCGAACACGAAGCACCTGCTCACCATCGAGGAGCGCCAGTTGTTCACGCCGGCGCTGATCAACGAGCTGCGCGGCGGCTTCAATCGCTCGCACCCGCTCGAGGACGTCAACCCGCTGGACCCGCGCACCGATCTCGCGTTCGTCCCGGGGAAGGGGTTCGGCGAGCTGAACGTCACGGGTTTGACGGACATCGGCACCGATCGCACCAATCCGAAGAAGTTCGGCCAGGATCTCTATCAGCTCACCGATCAACTCTTCTACGTGCGCGGCCGCCACGCGATGCAGACGGGCGTCGACTGGCAGAACTTCCGCTACGACGGCGTGTCGGACAGCCGCAGCCGCGGCCGGCTGCGCTTCCGCAGCGTGTCGGATTTCCTCAACGGGATCACGCAGCAGTTCGAGCTCGCCAAGCCCGGCTCCGACTTCGAGCGCCACTATCGCCAGAACCTGATTGGCGCGTGGCTGCAGGACGACATCAAGGCGTCCGGCGTCGTCACCCTGAACGCCGGCGTGCGGTACGAAATGGTGACGACGCCGCACGAGCGCGACGGCAAGGTGTCGAACCTGCGCAACATCATGGATGCGAAGGTGACCGTCGGCGATCCGCTGTTCCTCAATCCGACCAGGACGCAGTTCGCGCCGAGGCTTGGCGTCGCGTGGAACGTCGGCGGGCGCGGGAAGACCGCCGTCCGTGGCGGCTACGGCATCTTCTACGAGGAGCCGCTCTTCTATCAGTACCGGAGCCCGATTTTCCGCGCGGTGCCGTTCGTCGATCGCGCGGTGATTGCACGTCCGGCGCTGCCCGTGACCCTGGCGTCGCTCGCCTCCGGCGGCGTTCCGGAAAACGAGTTGATCGACTACGACCTCAACCCGAGCTACATGACGCAGTACAACGTCAACGTGCAGCACGAGCTCCCATGGGACAGCGCGGTGACGGTCGCCTACATCGGCTCGCGCGGCACGAACCTGATGGGATCGGGCGACGTCAACATCGCCATTCCGCAGCTCCAGGGCGGCCGCGAGTTCTTCCCGGCCGGCTCGCCGCGCCGCAATCCGAACTTCGGAACGCTGCGGGCGATCCTGCAGGGGTTCCACTCACACTACAACGGCATGAGCGCCGGCTGGGTGAAGCGGCAAAGCCACGGGCTGCAGTTCCAGGGTTCGTACACGTACGGGCATTCGTGGGATAACCGGTCCGGTGCCGGCGGACGCCAGGAGTTCAGGAACGGGCAGGCGCGGACGTTCGATCCATACAACCTCGATCTCGATTGGGGCCGCTCGGATTACGACGTCCGGCACAACGTCGTGCTCGAGTCAACGTATCTGCTGCCGTTCCATGGCGCGAGCGCCATCGAAGGCTGGCAGGTGAGCGCCATCGGCACGTTCGCGAGCGGCGTGCCGTTCTCGGCGATCATTCCGGGCGACTCCGATCGCGACGGCAGCACCGACAACGTGAACCGTCCCGACGTCGTACCCGGAGCTTCGACCAAGCCGAGCGGCGGCCGCACGCCCGATCACTGGTTCAACACCGACGCGTTCGTCTTCCCCGGTCCGGGCTTCCGCGGAAACACGCGTCGCAACACCCTGCAGGGGCCCGGACTGGCAACGGTCGATCTCGCTGTCGTGAAGAACCAGCCGCTCTCCGGGCGGCGGAGCGTGCAGCTGCGGCTCGAGGTGTTCAACCTGCTGAACCGCGCGAACTTCGACATCCCGTTCAACGATCCCGACGGTGAAGCGCTGTTCGACGACGCCGGCAGCCGCATCCCGACGGCTGGACGGATCTTCGCGACGTCGACCGACGCGAGGGAGATGCAGATCGCGCTGCGTTTCGTGTTCTGATAGGCCGACCTGAAGGTCGGCCGCTACGAC
>Ga0070698_100009931_pt1 | contig 10175 bp, 5 predicted proteins | sample KBSK1502metaG_FD_65477 | JGI IMG/M metagenome (GOLD analysis project Ga0070698, IMG submission 65477) | Corn, switchgrass and miscanthus rhizosphere microbial communities from Kellogg Biological Station, Michigan, USA - KBS K1-50-2 metaG | ecosystem: Host-associated > Plants > Roots >... | reverse complement strand
CGTCGCGCTTGACGCAAATACTCTCGTCTTCGGTAACCCCGCCTACGTGCGTTCAAGCATCGATGTAAATACCGGTAAAGGCACAACAGTCAGCGCGGAGTTAGTGACAGCCGTAAAAAGAAATTCCAAGGCTTTGCTAAGCGCAGCAGGTCTGTTGCCACCTTCATTAATGTCCGCCGCACAACAGTCGGTGAATAGCGAGTTGAGTCACGTACTGTCGTCGCTTAAACAGTTCTACGCTTCGGTTGAACTTACACCGACTGGGTTCGAGGTTGCAGTTACGTTGAACACCACGGGTCCCGAGCAGACAAAGAGTTTAGTGGATTTGTTAGCCGCTTTTAAGACGCTTGCAGTTAGCCTTGCCCCTGGAAAAACCAGGCAAGACAAGGTGGCTCGCGAGCTGATCAAAGCCCTGGTGATTTCGGCTGGAGAAACCGAGGTTCAAATCAGAGATCAAATCACCCAGGTAAGCATCAACGAACTCGCCAAACAAATTGCCGCTGGAATCTACTTCGATCGAGGCCTAGCTCAAGTGCAGAAGGGAGATTCAGAAGCGGCGATTGCCGAATATGATAAGGCGATCATGCTTGATCCTGGCAATGCCAATGCTTTCGTTAATCGTGGCAAGGCTCGGGCGAACAAAGGAACTCTGGATGCAGCCATCGTGGATTACGACAAGGCAATCTCGCTGGATCCTGACAGCGCGCTGACCTACAACAACCGGTGCTTCGCTCTAGTCAAGAAAGGAGACTTTGATGCAGCGATTGTTGATTGCAATAGGGCCATCGCGCTTGATCCGACCTTCGCGTTTCCATACAACAATCGTGGCCTGGCATTCGCCTCACAAGGAAAGCTCGATAAAGCGATCCCTGATTACGATAAGTCGATCGCACTTGATGGAGAGAATATCTTCGCCTACCAGAATCGCGGCGACGCGCGAATCCAAATTGGAAACTGGGACGGTGCCATTGCTGACTTTGAAAAGTGCATCGCGATCAACACCAACTCGACCGAGGCATACAACGGTCGTGGCCTGGCACGTTATTACAAGGGGGAATTAGACCAGGCGCTCGCCGATTACAACAAGGCCCTTTCACTCAATCCCGACTTAGCTATTACCTACAACAACCGCGCTCTGGCATTGATCGGGAGAGGAAATCTTGATCAAGCAATGGCCGATTATGATAAGTCCATTGCACTCAATGACAAGAATGATCTGGTCTATAGCAATCGAGGGCACCTGCGGAATCAGAAAGAAGACTGGAACGGAGCCATTACTGATTTCGACAAGGCGATCGCCCTCAATCCAAAATCGGCTGACGCATACAACGGTCGCGGCGTCACACGATTTTCTAAGAAGGAATCAGACCAGGCAATCGCTGATTTCGACAAGGCTATCGCGATCAACCCGATCGCCTCCTTCTACCTTAATCGAGGCTATGCGCGAAACGAGAAATCAGATTATGAGGGGGCCATCGCTGATTTCGATAAAGTGATCTCCCTCGATCCAAAATCGGCTGATTCCTATAATGGTCGCGGGCTCGCGTACTACTACAAGGTCCACTTAGATCAAGCGATCGCTGATTATGATAAGGCTATCGCTATCGATCCCAACTTCGCTGAAGTTTATGGTAATCGAGCATTATGCTTGCTGGCGCTACGCAGGGATGCACAGGCCGAGCAAGATCTCAAAAAGTGTTTTGAACTAAACCAATCGCTTCGGCCTGTTTTCGATCCTTTAGTAAAGGAGATTAAGAAGACCCGCCACCTCAAACCACGCGATTAGAATGGTCGTTGCAACTATTGGAAGTCGACTACCTAACTCCCTTCGTCGCGCGAATCCTACTGGCCAGAGATGCCATTAAACGTTCAATACCGTGCTACGATGCGATACCATTTTTGACTGGGCGTTATGGCGGAGAATCTGATCAGCAAGTTAGTCCCACACCAGGGTTGTGTAATAACACGCACCGGTGAGGGGATCGAGATCGCCGGATCGGCGATGAACTGGGTCATGTCCGCCGCCGTCGCGCCGTTCGTTTGCCGGGCACCGTTCGCCTTTCGCGTCGTCGGCAAGACGGACTCAACCAACCTGCGGATGCACTGGCACCGAGGCGAACTAATCTTCAACTGGGAAAACTCGGTGCGCGTACTCCGCGTGCACGATCCGGCAACCGCCAAGCAGCATGGTCTTGAGAATAAAGGCTTCATCACCACCAACGAATGGCATGAAATCTCGTGGGAGATCAAGCTTGACAGCATGCGTGTCGTAGTCGACGGTGAGATTCGCTTTGAGACTGAGGGAGATTATTCCGGCATTGAGTCCGCCCCGTCGGTAGGCCCATGCTTCGGCAGTACAGTTTCCGTCCGCGAATTCAACATTACACCGTTCGTTTGACACTACCGCCGTCAGCGTTTTCCCTGAAGAAGTCTACCAAGCTCCGCGGAGTTGCTGCGAGAATCTCCGTGGCAAGGAATATTTCTCACGCAAAGGCGCAAAGACACAAAGAAACCCCTCAGAAACGCGGCAGCGCTTTGCGCCTTTGCGTGAGAAATATTCCTAGCATGTCAGGTATTCTTCTGTGAATTTGGTAACTGTTGTCGTTCTTTTATCTTGAAATGATTTCAGAGTGGTTCCAGTGAAGGTTCTCGGCATCCCTACCAAGATTGATCCCTCATTCTGGGTGCTATCGTTCTTCATCGCCTCCAGTCGTGGATTGAATCTGTCACTCATTCTTGAATGGCTGGCTGTTGTTTTCATCTCGGTGCTGTTTCATGAGCTTGGACACGCGCTCATTGGTCGCCGGTTCGGACTCTCCCCGCAGATTACGCTCTACTCGATGGGTGGACGGACGTCCTGGAGCGACGGTAGAGAAACTTCACCGGCAAAGGATCTGGCGATAAGTCTGGCTGGACCAGCGGCTGGGTTTCTGTTGGGTGGTATCTGCCTCGTTGCCGGACCTGCCGTGCTCACAGCAGTACCCTCCGAATTATTGAAGGTTGCCTACCGCGATTTGATTTGGGTGAATATCGGCTGGGGCGTTTTCAACTTATTACCAATCGTTCCGCTCGACGGTGGGCACGTTCTTTTAACCCTCGAAGGATGGCTAACGAAGAGACGAGATCAAATTATCTCACACTCAATTTCATTACTGGCGTGTTTCGCGCTGGTTTATCTGGCTTTTACGCGTCGCTTAACTTGGGTGGCCATTCTCGGAGTTTGGTTTGGCTACTCCAACGCGACCATCCTGCTAAATCGGCTAAAGACGTCTCGTGACAGTAAACTCGAATCCAAATTGGGAGAGGCGCGGGAAGCAGCCAATGCTGGAAATTTGGATGCGGCTTTAGCAATTTCCTCTGAAATTAAAACGAGAGCCCTAAGTGCACGGATGCGCAGCGAGGCATCGCGCTTACTCATCTTCATCTTTATTCAACAAAAAAGACTCAAAGAGGCAGAAGAAGAGTTGACGAGGTTTATCGGGCTGTACGGTCCTGAGCACTTTCTACAGGGAGTGCTTGGTTATGAAAAAGGAGAAATGCGTGAGGCAATTCCCGATCTAAAAAAAGCATTTGAGCAGTCGTCCGATTACCAGGTTGGTTTGATGCTCAGTCAAGCCCTGATGGCAGAAAAGCGGTATGCGGAGGTGCTCGATCTCTGCCATCTTAGCGTAATGTCTCAAAGCCTCTTACCGCTATCACTCAACTTACAAACCGATGCTTTTCAAAATGACCAGTTCGAGATCTCTGGAAAAGCCGGTGCTCTTGCTTATGAAGCAAAGCCGGATCCAACCGTGGCATATAACACCGCCTGCGCGTTCGCGCGTGCTTCCGATTTAGCGCAGGCCCTCGTATGGCTTGAAAAGGCGATCGCATCGGGCTTTAGTGATAAGAATCTTTTGGCCACTGACTCCGATCTACAATCAATGCGATCTCAGCCAGGATTTGATCAGCTCTTAGCGAGGATCGGTTGATATGTCACGATCGTCGAACAACAAAACTTTTTGAGATTGTTTCGTCGCTCACCCACTCTGCACTTCCGACTGAATCAACGAAGTCATCTCATTCGTCAGAGCCTCGCGATTCTTGAACAAATCCCAAACCATCCCTGTGGCTGGCAACTCGTTCGCTCCAGCGATTTTGCGCGTTAAGCGAAAACGATCGTTGGGGCAGGGATGCGTATCATCCTCGCTCGTCTCGCGATTCAGCGATTGATCGATCTCCTCTTGCAGATCGGGGTTTTGATCTACACGCAATTCATAAAGGTTCTGCAATGCTCGCCGCGCCTGAACGCAATCGTCAATCTCTTTAGCTGCCAGGTGATGAAATTCCACACTCTTCCGTATGACGTGGGTCAATCCTTCCTCAAAAGCGAGTGGTCCATACATTAGTGCTGCGACACGATCAGCAAGCACCTCCTGCAATCGAGTAGCACCATGGCTAATGCGACGAAATATGAAATGATAGATGCGCAGGAATTGGAAGGCGATATTCCACCTGGTTGCCTGTTCCTGTGCGATCATTGCATGTGCGAACTTCATCATGTCGTTGTTGACTCTGATTGCTACGTCGCCACCTGCTGTGTCGCGATTCGTGAAGTGCCCGTACTCGTGGGCCAGTACTGCGCGGAACCCGTTCTGCTTGAAATCATTAAGAACACCGGTTCCCAGGAGAAGTATCCGCTGCGCCTTATCCTGTGAGCGCTCTCTCAGAGTTCCCTTCTCGTAAACCGCAAGGTGAGTCCCTGGGGTAATTCGGATTTCGTCCACAGGTCGTGTGTTGACTGTGGCTGCCACGGTGCGAGTCAGATCCCATAACCCGGGCGCTTCATCATAGTTTAATGTCCTACCCGGATCGACGGTTTCGATCTTAATGAATAGCGAACGAATCATCGTGTAAATAGTGATCAATCCGCCGATGACCAGAATGGCAACGAGCTTGATCGGAATGCGGCCCAGCATTAGGAACCCGTAGGTGATCGACCCGGCAACGATTATCACAAGGAACATCACCACTGGGAGCGAGATGTAATAGTAAAAACCTGCGACGTTTATGAGGAGTCGATACCATTTCCTGAGAGTCAATTCCGATTGGGAAGTTGGGCTGTTCGGATTGGCCTCCTCAAGAGAACTGAGCGTCTTACGAGACATTAATTTTCCGATAAGAAAGAGCGCTAATAGACCAACAATCCAGGCTCCGACCAGATACAGGGAATAGTATAAATAGTGCCAAACTGTTGCTCGTGTCTGCACTCCCGAATCCAGAAACTTTTGCGCAATTTCTGGAGCGAGTCCTAAACTCTGGGCCACCTTGATCTCTTCTTCAGCCTTTATCCATTTCTCGTCATAAGCCGCAAGAATAGCATTGTAGAAATGTGTTGCCATTAACTCTGGATGTTTGGCAACCAGTTGCTCGGTAGCGCTGCGAAAGTCATTGATCTTTTCAAGGTCCATCGCGAGTTGCGCTTGTAGTACTAAATAGTCTGGATCGTTGGATTGTTGGGACGAACGGTTGGCTTCCTTGGTCAATTCGTAGGCGCGAGATTTTTGCTCTCTTGTTCCTTCTTTTCCTACTCCGGGATAAGCGAGTGATTGAGCGAGACTGATGAGATTTTCAGGAGAGCGTCTGATTTCCAGGGCCTGTTCCATAAAGGCAAATCCCGCATCGGGTTTTCCAGCCAGAACAAGACATCCTCCGAGGCGACGAAGCGCAGCGTCAAAATTAGGTGCGTGTTGATTGACTTTCAGGTACAGCTCTACAGCCTCATCGTATTTTTGAGCATCCATCGCCTCAGTGGCGGCCTTGAAATCGGCCACGCTTCCCGGCGACAAGGTTTCCAATTCAGCCCAGATGGCTTTCTCTTTTTCCATATTGCGGCCCTGCTGAGCTGGAGTTGAGGAAGCAAAAAGAATTATGAGAAGGAGGAGGGAGGTTGCTTTGATCATAGGAAACGGGGTCCTTTCGGGCAAAGTCGAAGTTAGTTTCGCGTGCTGGGCGTATATGGGATCGCGAGGTGGATCCGACACGCGTAACCCGGCAGACGCTGACGTTCAGGGATAGCAAGAGTTGCTTCTGCCAAGCACTTTGTACCCGATCAGGTCAAAGCAATTCAAGGAGAAGTTTTACCGAAAGAAGCCTTGTGGCGCTCTCAAGACTGAAAAGTGTTGTGTACTGGACGGTGAGTTCGGATTAGGTTGTTCGCATCGGGCGGAATACCCAATTTTATAAGAACTCTGAAGTGGGTAATTCTATGCAAGGACAAATCGACTCGGTGGCGGGTGGCAACGAACGAAAAGATCCGCGGACAGTTTTGTTAACGGCATCAGGCGGACTATTCGTTGCGCAACGCTATGATTGGCTTAACCATCATCGCCCTGCGCGCCGGCAGGTAACAAGCAAGTAAAGCGACCACTATTAAGAGTAGCGCCACACCAATAAAAATCTTTGGGTCGGTGGCACTGACGGTGAATAACAAATTCGACATTACGCGAGTCAGCGCTAATCCAGCCATTGCACCGAGAACTACGCCAACGATCGCAAGCGTAAATCCCTGATCCATGATCAGCTTGAAGATGTCGCTGCTCTGTGCGCCCAGTGCGTTGCGGATGCCGATTTCATGTGTTCTCTGGGCCACCGCATACGCCATCACGCTGTAAACGCCTCCTGCCGCGAGCACCAAAGCCACTACTGAAAAAACGGTAAGCAATAACATCATGAAACGGGTCTTCGATACGGAGGCGGCGAGCACTTGGTCCATCGAGCGAACTTTGTATGGTGGCAAGTTCTTGTCTATGGCGTGCAGTTCGGTTTTGATTGGGTTAATGAAACTAGCGGGATCGCCGTTTGTGCGAACTACGACCGCCATGGTCCGCACGGCGGGTAGGCCGAGGGAAGTATCCATAAATGGAAAATACATTTCCTGACTGGTATCCGCGAAAAGCCCTTGATTCTTAAGATCAGGAACGACACCAACGATTTGCAGCCAGGGACCGTCTTCTCGAAGCCTTATTCTCTTTGTCGTCGGATCTTCGCCCGGAAAGAAACGCCGCGCCAGTTTGTCGTTAATGATCACGGCTGATCGAGCTTGCTTCCCTTCCTGGTCCGTGAACGCACGACCGCGCAGCATCGTAATGCCCATCGTCTTGAAGTAACTATGACTAACCATTCGGTAGTCGGCGATGCCATCCTCACGAGCGACATCTGAAACAAAAGGTCGGCCTTCAATCTCGAAAGAAGCTTCTGATTTTTCAGCGTCTGACGGTAGTTGATTGATGACAGCGGCTGACTGAATCCCGGGTATCTCCGTAATCCGATTCTGTAGTTGCTCATAGAAGGCTGTTACGTCGGAGTTTTGGGGATAGGTGGCGCCTGGCACGGTCAGCCTAAATGAAAGGACGTGTGCGGCGTCAAACTTTGGATCCACCTTTAGCAGGCTCACAAAACTTCGGATCATCAAGCCGGCGCCAATTAGTAAAACCATCGACAAGGTGATTTCCGAAACCACCAACAGGGTACGGATGCGGTTATGACGTAGGCTCGCCATTGAGCCGCGACCTCCACTCGCTTTGAGTTCCTCGTTCAAATCCACCTTCGACGAATGCATAGCCGGAGCAAGACCAAAGAGCACTCCCACCGCCAATGTGACGAGCGCAGTAAAGCCCAGCGCCGTGAGATCCAGCTTTGCATTTTGAACTTGTATTTGGTCTAGCGGAGCTCCAACCAGCAACAGACGCAAGCTTAAGAACGCGAGCAATAAACCGAGCGCGCCGCCAATGATTGCAAGGAGCAAGCTTTCCGTCAGCAGTTGCCGGACGCTGCGCCACCGTCCGCAACCGAGCGCTAATCGCATCGCAATCTCCTTCCGCCGGACGGCAGCTCGTGCGAGCAACAAGTTGGCCACGTTCGCACAAGCGATAAGCAACACGAAACCGACTGCGCCGAGTAACAGAAGAAGCGCGCCACGAATACCTTTCACATTCTTTTCTTGTAAGCCTACTACTGCTGCACCACCTCCGGTGTCGTTCTTGTAATACTGAGGATAGGTTTCCCGGATCCTTTGATAGATCGTATTTATCTCGCTTTCGGCTTGTTCTCTGGAAACGCCAGGCTTCAGCAATCCAATCGTGTTGAGATACTTGGCGTTGAGCGTTCTGCTCGCGGGGTCAAGGTTGAGTTGCATCCATACGTCTGTATCGTCCTGAGGAAAGTGAAAGCCCTGTGGCATCACGCCAACCACGAGGCGATTTCTGCCGTTGAGATGGATCGTTTTTCCGACGATATTTGGATCGGATCCATAGTGAGCCTGCCACAGCCGGTAGCTTATGAGTACCCGCGGTTCGTATCCCGGCATATCTTCTTCAGGGGTGAAGGTGCGTCCCAAGTGTGGTGTAACGCCAAGAACTGAAAAAAGATCCACGCTCACTTCCGTGTAGCCGATACGTTCCGGCACTGCGACGTCGCCGAGATTGAGCGCAGCGGAAGCATAGGCCGCCATCTTTCCTAACGTCTGCGTCTGTTTCTTGAACTCATTGAATTCTGCGTCTGAGAGAACTAAGTCGTTCAACCCGCGAAGCGACGACGTGGTGGAAATGTTTACAACACGATCTGAATTGGGATAAGGGAGCGGTCTTAACAGGACGGCATTAACGACGCTAAAGATGGCCGTATTAGCGCCAATGGCCGTAGCGAGAGTAAGCACCGCGGCGACAGTGACGGCCGGGTTTCGACGGAGCTGTCGAAGCGCGAAGCGCAGATCCTGAACCACGCCTTCGAGGAATGGAATGGTAGTGCGATCGCGGTAAGCTTCTTTCGCTTGATCGACTCCACCTAATTTCATTACCGCGACGCGTCTGGCTTCTTGAGGTGACATGCCGGCGCGAATGTTGTCGTCGATATGCAATTGCAGATGACTTTCGATCTCGTCAGCGAAGTCACGTTCACGAGTGCCTTTCAAGAACACTCCTTTGAATCTCAGCAACCACGCGCGCAGTTGTCTCATGACTGATCCTCCACCGGTCTTCAGAAACCGGATGACCGGGACACTCTCCTATGGCTTGGCCATAGGACTATACAACGCCTCATATGGGAAAACAAGAGGAGACTCATATGGAATAATCAATACACCAATTGAGGCGCGTCGCTTTATCCCACCATACTGATAACTCGTTTAGAAACGGTTCTGATTCAGGTTTCAGGAGGGTGGTATGCACGTTGCTGTCTCTGACCGAAAAGGGAGAAGAACAAATGAGCACTAACGGGTACAGGAACAAAATCGGCGGCGCAATCTTAGCTATATCATTAGTATTTGGAATTGGGATGATTGCCAGCGCGACGGCACAAGCGCAGGACCGCAATGACGGTCGATGGCGTCGTGACGATCGCAATGACGGTCAGTGGCGTCGTGATGATCGCAATCGTGACCGGCGGGATCGAGATTGGCGGCGGAATCGCAATGACGACCGGTATCGCGGTCGCCGTGATGATCGGTACGATCGTAATGACCGCTACGACCGGAATGGTCGTTACGGGAACTATGGTGGCTACAACAACGGCGCCCAGATTGAGCTGAACCAGGGTTACCAGGCCGGCTTGAACACTGGGTCAAGTGATGCTCGGCGCGGCCAGAGCTATAGCCCGCAGCGTTCGCATTACTACCGTGACGCTCGCTCGCAGCAATTTAGAAATGGATTTGTGCGCGGCTATGCGGAAGGTTATCGCCAGTATGGTGGTTACAACAACAACGGCCGCTACCGCAGGAATAATGGCGGCTTCGGCAACGTCCTTGGTGACATCTTTGGCCGACCGTAAGTCTGCTAATTCAGAAGCCTGAATGGAAAATGCCGCGATTGATCGTCGCGGCATTTTTTTGCTTGCTGGACTCGAGAGTTAGCAATTCAAATGTCGATTCTCTGACTTAGCGAATACACGGAATCGATTAGCAAAACCATTATCCACGGATAAAGCAGCAATTCCAGACGAAGCGACGGGTCAAAGAACATCGGCATTGCACTCAATAAAGATTCGCTGAAAGACATGCCGATCAAAGTTCCCAGCAGCCCGCACCCGATTGCAGCAAGCGCGATGAAGAAAATGGCCTGGCGTCTACTCCACCGCTTTGGGAACATCTGATCGCCCGTTGCAACGGTTCGATCATCCGTATGCAATTTGATGGCGGACCA
>Ga0070698_100009930_pt1 | contig 10175 bp, 9 predicted proteins | sample KBSK1502metaG_FD_65477 | JGI IMG/M metagenome (GOLD analysis project Ga0070698, IMG submission 65477) | Corn, switchgrass and miscanthus rhizosphere microbial communities from Kellogg Biological Station, Michigan, USA - KBS K1-50-2 metaG | ecosystem: Host-associated > Plants > Roots >... | reverse complement strand
CGGTGTCGATCGAAAGAATCGTGCGGCGTTGTTTGGAGAAGAAACCAGAGCGAAGATTCCAAACGGCGAGCGATCTCGGCTTCGCGATTGAATACTTATCGACCCCGTCCGACTCTCGGCCTGCTGCACAGGTTGATACGGCAGTGGTGTTGCCCCGGCTCAGGCGAGGACGCCAGCTTGCAGTTGCGGGCGCCCTGCTCGCCGTACTCATTCTTGCTGTGGGAGCATTCCTTCTCGGTCGTTCGCGGGCAGGACCGGGCGTTCCTGCGGCAGTGAGCCGTGCGACTATTTCGCTTGCGACACCACTCGCTCTGGGAAAATATTGCCCGTTAGGCGTCGGCCGAACGGCTATCGCGCTCTCACCTGACGGCTCACTCCTTGTCTACGCAGGCGAGCAGAACGGGAAGTCACAACTCTTCGCACGGCCTCTCGACTCGTTCGATGGCCGTCCGATTCCGGGGACCGAAGGCGCTTATGCTCCATTCTTCTCACCCGATGGCCGTTGGATCGCTTTTTTCGCCGCGAACACCCTGCAGAAAGTCTCGTTGCAAGGCGGGCAGCCAGTCACGTTAAGCGAGTCGAGGACCTCGCATGGCGGCGCGTGGGGACCGGATGACACGATTCTCTTCGCCGATGGGGAAGGGACTAGGCTCGTTCGCATCTCCGCGGCCGGCGGAGAACCGAAAACAGTTGCCACGCTCGGCGAGCTTAATCAGGGAGACTGGGGATTCAGCAATCCCGAATTTCTGCCAGACGGCGATACGGCACTCGTTACCGTCTGGAGGACTAATAATCCGGACAACTATCGCATTGGGGTACTTTCACTGAAGACTGGCAAGCTCCGCATTGTGGTGGACGGTGGCGTTAATGCCCATTATCTCTCGACGGGGTATCTCGTTTACGCGCGCGCCGCCACATTGATCGCCGCTCCATTTGACGTCCGCACAGCGACGGTGACCGGTCCGGGAGTCGCGCTTATCGAGAATGTTCGCAGTGAAGAGTGGGGATCGGTTCAGTACACGCTCGCACACGATGGCGCACTGGTCTATGTCTCCGGCGGTCCCGCGTGGATCGGCAAACTGGTATGGGCTGACCGCACTGGCGCCACCACTCCAATCGCAGCACCTGCGCGCGCATACCAGAATTTATCTCTTTCACCCGATGGTCAGCGCGTCGCCCTGGAACTGTCCGAGGCTACCCGCGATATCTACCTCTTTGAGTTTGCCCGCGGCGGTCTGATCCGATTTACCAATGACGGAGAGAATGGATGCCCCCGCTGGACGCCCGATGGGAAACAGGTCACGTTCTGGCGACGCAAGGCTGGCGGCTTCGACGTCATCTCGAAAGCGATTGATTCCGGTTCCGAATCGATGTTCATGAGCCGGGCGACCGGAGAAATTCAATCGTGGTCACCTGATGGGAAAACCCTTGTGTTCATGCGAAACACACCCGAGACGAGTCTCGACCTGTGGATGAAAAGTGGCGACCAGCCCCCACGGCCATGGCTGGTGACGCCGTTCCGCGAGTTGTTAGCGGCCTTTTCACGCGATGGGAAGTATGTCGCATACACCTCTGACGAGTCGGGGCAGTACGAGATTTATGTCAGACCGGCTTCGGGCGAAGGAGCTAAGTGGCAGATTTCATCCGAAGGTGGCGAAGAGCCGCTATGGTCCAAGGATGGACGTGAGCTGGTTTATCGCAATGGACCAAAGTGGATGGCGGCCGACGTCACAACTGACCCCCAATTCAAAGCTGGCACTCCGCATATGCTTTTTGAAGGTCCATATCTGAACGTTCCGGGTGTTTCCTACGATGTGGCGGCGGATGGCCGCTTTCTTATGCTTGAAGAAAGTTTCAAGCAGCCTCCGACGGTCCAACTTCAAGCGATATTCAATTGGGCGGAAGAGGTGAAGCGGCGCGTTCCAGCAGTGAGTAAGTAACTTTTGCAGCGTGCTGACTTGTCATCGCTTTGGTTCAGTAGAAAGAAAGGTCGACAGATTACCGAGAATGATCTAATGATCGAGAGCAGATAAAAATCGCAGGACACCAAGAGATTCGTGCCCGGTCATGATGGAGAGTGAACTCGACAATCAGGAAGAATTCAAAAGGCGCCAACAGGTGAGTCTCGGTGATTTTCAACTCTCGATTGTCATCTATGGTGCAGAGGTGAGGGTTGATGCCTTCGTACAGCATCTGCGGTCATCTCGCCAAGCACGCGTCTCTTAGCGATGAGGTTTAACGGTGGAGTTGAACTTGGACGACCACCAGACTGCACTAACTTAAGACCAAACCAAAGACCAAAGGCCCAAGACCAAAGACCACTTCCCTATGAAATATCGTCACAGAGTTCTTGGTTTCTTATGTCTGCTCGCCGCGATCACTTACCTTGATCGTGTCGCAATCTCTGTGGCTGGACCACGCATTCAGGATAGTTTGCACATAGGTCCTGAAGCGTGGGGCTGGGTCGTAGGTGTCTTCACTCTTTCGTATGGCATCTTCGAGATTCCCACTGGACGGATGGGCGACCGCATCGGTGCGCGCCGTGTTCTGACGCGCGTTGTGTTGTGGTGGTCAGCATTCACCGCGTTCACCGGGATGACCTCGAATTATTACGTGTTGTTGTTGACGCGCTTCTGTTTTGGCGCAGGCGAGGCAGGCGCGTTACCCAACATCGGGATTAGTCTGTCGCGCTGGTTTCCGACTATCGAACGAGCGCGCGCCATGGGTTTCGTCCTCATGTCCATGCAAGCTGGTGGCGCTCTCGCCCCTTTAGTAATAGTGCCGATCCAACTTCGTTACGGCTGGCGCACATCGTTCTACGTGCTGGGTGTCATGGGGGTCGTCTGGTGTATCGCGTGGTATCGGTGGTATCGGGACACGCCAGCGGACAACCCAAGTGTGACGCAGGCGGAGATCAAGGAGATCGGCAGCCAGTCGTTTTTGAATAACCAGCACTTGCCCTGGGGCCTTGCGCTGCGTAGCGCCAATCTACGGGCCATCCTGGTTGTGGGTTTTTGCTACGTCTTCGGCCTCTACTTTTTTATCTCCTGGTTGCACACGTTTCTAGTCAAAGGACGCGGTTTCAGCGAAGCCGATCTACTTCTCTCTACAGCTCCCGGGCTGCTCGGCGCGTGCGGGAATGTTTGCGGAGGTTTTGTGAGTGACGCGTTGGTCAGACGATTTGGACTCAAGTGGGGACGTCGCGGCGTGGGTCTCACTGGCCTTTCGGTCGCAGCCCTCTTCACCATCGCGACGATTCTGACCACGAATAAATTTGCAACGTTACTCTTTCTGGGGCTGGTCTATGCGGGCATCACCTTCCAGCAGACAGTGATTCTAACAGTCGCTTTGGATATCGGCCGGAAGTATGTTGGCGGGATCATGGGAACATTCAACACGATGTGCCAGGCCGGTGGGTTTCTGTTTTCAGTTTCGTTTGGTTACTTCGTGGCATGGTTCGGTAGCTATGATTTGGCCTTAATCCCAGTTGCGTGCATGCTGGCGGTTGCGGCATTTGCATGGCTCAGAATTGACGCCGCAGAGGAACTGATTCCGGAAGAACACCTTGAATCGGTCCCAGAAAATGCCATACCAGCTTTGGGGTGAGACACAGCTTGGATTGGGTCTTGCTCTCTCACTTATCCATAACCTCGAAAGTGTTAGGAGGCTAAGATGGTAGGCGGGCGACCTAAGGAAGGTCAGGAAATCTAGAAATCTTTGACCCTCGCGAAAACCTCCACGACAATCCTACCGCGACACCGCCCACCGCCAAGGTGTTTAAGCCGCTAACAGCCACGGCCTTGCGCTGTGGAGTCTCACACTCGCCGCTACAAAGAAAGCCGCATAACTCTCTAAGATGCCACGGCCCTGCGCCGTGGAGTCTCATGCTCGCCGCTACAAAGAAAGCTGCACAAATTCTCTAAGATGACCTTCAGCAATAAACGTGAGCCTCTGGAAGTTTGAGCGAATGTCGCTGAACGGCCTTGCACAAAAAGATGCGATGGTCTGTACAGTACCGCGAGCGAAGCGACCGGATGTTACACGCGACTTCCGATGTGATTCTCATAATTGGCAACCAGTCAATTCGTTAGTTGAAGCGCAACATCCGGTCGCTTCGCTCGCGGTACTGTATTGATCGCGCTCCACTCGGCGGTAGTCACGACTTTTGTGCAAAGCGTCGCTGAACATTGGCCTGTTCCCGACAAAAACCTTACGCTGTCGCCTTATGAACGAACTAGCAGATTCCAGATCCCAGTAACTGGAAGGAGAACCTTTATGTCAGGAATCGAAGGCAAGGTCGTCGCTATCGCGGGGGCAAGCAGCGGAATAGGCGAGGCGACTGCACTCCTGCTCGCCGAGCGGGGTGCGAAGGTCGTACTCATGAATAGGACCTTCACGGTGTTTGCCATCAGGGCATTGAGCATTGCAGTGCTCATCTGTGGGTGTTCAGCGCTTAACGCGAATAACCGCAACCCGAAGTTCAGAGTCATAGCGTTCTTTACCGGCAAACAGGATCAGGCGCATATCAGCTTTGTAAATGAAGCCAACCGATGGTTTCCTGAAATGGCTGCGAAATACAATTTCAGCTATGACACCACATCCAATTGGCAGAATCTGAATTCAGACTTTCTTGCCAAATATCAGGTGGTTGTTTTTCTGGATTCTCGTCCCGAAGATCCGGCACAGCGAGCTGCGTTTAAGGCGTATATGGAGCATGGCGGAGCCTGGATGGGCTTTCACTTTGCCGCCTTTGCACTAACAACATCGACACCTTCAGCCTATCCGGCCGACTGGGACTGGTACCACAACACCTTTCTCGGGTCAGGCTCATACGTCAGCAACACGTGGAGACCTACGTCGGCGATTCTACTAGTCGAAGACCGCAGGCATCCGGCGACTCACCATCTGCCTGAGACTTTCAAGTCTTCGCCAAACGAGTGGTACCGCTGGGAGAAAGATCTGCGACAGAATCCTGACATAGACATTCTGCTCTCCATAGACTCAACCAGCTTTCCGCTGGGCACCGGGCCAAAACAGAACGAGATCTGGCACAGCGGGTACTATCCCGTGGTCTGGACCAACAAGAACTACAAGATGCTCTATCTCAACATGGGCCACAATGATATTGACTATGAGCACAAGTATGACACTACCAACAAGACGTTGTCGTATACCTTCAACAACACAATTCAGGATCGACTGATAATCGATGGCTTGCTGTGGTTGGGCGCCAGAGATAAGAAGGCACCTTAAAACAAATCCTCCACCCCCGCCACTCTCAACAACCGCGGGTAACTTTCGCACAACGTCCGGCGGGCCGTAACTCGTATCAATAGCAGCTTTCATGTGCGGGTCCCCTCCGCTGCCTTGGCCTGGTCCTTCCATCGTTGGATGTTTACGCCCTTCACGAGCAACCAGAGCGTCAGCGCTCCTTCGCCGATAAGCGCTACGGGCAGGATGAAGGATATTAGATGAGCTCCGAAGGACGGTATCAGGAAGCTAACAAAAGAGGCGATCACGTAACTGGTGCCGCCTATACCCAAGAGTATGCCCAGTATGCGCGGCAGGAACGTCGATCGCGCAACCAGGTATCCGATCGAGATGCACTGAACTCCGAAAAATACCAGGCCGATGCTAAAGACCTGCAGCTGAAGCTTGAGCGCGGTCAGCGCCATCGCTTGTAACTGACTCGTGGTGAATGCACTGAGGTACTGATCACCATGCAATAGAACCAAAAGTGCGAGACGACTGAACCACGCGATGCCTCCGATCGCGACGCCTGCCAGGCCGAAGAACGCCGCAAGCAGTGACAGACTTCTGCCGACGGGTTTCAGCACGTAATAGAGGAAGACTGTTGTCCCCAAATACGACGCGCCACTAATGAGATCGAACGCAAATCCGAGACGGTACAATGATTCGTTTGCAAGAATGTTGGCCGACGTAGCCGCCGCGTCGTTTGCCACGATTAGTGGAGCAGCCATGAAGCTCGCGAGGCCCGATACGATGCAGAGCAACCAACAAGCGCCGGCAATCCTGGCCTGCAGCACCGGCGACTCTTCTCTAAAGCCTGCCGTCATTTCAGATTTGCTCATAGTCGTTCCTCCCTATTCTTATTAAGTTGATACGAGAAAACGCCGTCAAAATATCGAGGACCGAAACCAATGAACATAACCTGACGTATCAAAAGCATAACCGCAAGTTGCAGGGGGCAAACAGATGCCTGAACCGACAATAGCAAACGGCTTTGCCGAAGCATTTCTGCAGTTCGCCGTCGCGCGGGGAGCGGATCGCCAGAGATTGATCGAGCAGTCGCGCCTGCGTCCCGAGGACCTTACGGAACGGGACAACCGTCTTCCTTTGGCGACTTACCTCGCGTTGATGAAAGCCGGCATCAAATTGTGCGACGAACCGGCGCTCGCATTGCTGTTTGGGGCGGGGGTCAGCTTGTCGGACATATCAATCCTGGGCTCGGTCGGTCACGCCGCAACCGCAGAGGAGGGGCTCTGCCAGGCGAACCGTTATGCACGTCTCGCGATCGATGGCGGTGACGGCGAGACTGCGCATCGTCTCGAATTTGTGCCGGAAGATGGCAAGGTTTGGTTGAGGTTTACCAGCACGCTCTTCGCCGACAACCCGCTGCTCACGGAATCCGCTTTCGCGCGATGCGTTTGTGACGGACGGAAGGTGGCCGCGGCCACGGGTGGTGTTACCCTGTGCCCCTCACCCGAAGCAATTCGCTTCACACATGCCGAGCCGAGCTACCGCGAAGAATACGATCGAATCTTTGGCGTCCCGCTGGTGTTCGGCAGCAGCATGAACGCGATCCTGTTCGGTGAAGAGTTGCTTTCCGTTCGGCTGCCGCAACCCAACCAGTATGTTTCCAGTCTGTTGACGGAACGTGCGGAAGCCCTGCTCGAGAAACTGGAAGACTCAAAATCTATGCGCGGTCACGTCGAGAGCTTATTGATTCCGATCCTGCATACTGGCGAGGCAGATATGGAAACGATCGCACGCAAACTTGCACTCAGCCGTCAGACGCTCTTTCGAAAACTAAAAGCGGAGGGCGTCACGTTCGAGCAAGTATTGGACGAGTTGCGGCACAAGCTGGCGAATGAATACTTGAACGGAAAAAATGTCTCAGTGAACGAGACCTCTTACCTACTGGGGTTCTCAGATCCCGCCGCGTTCTCGCGGGCCTTCAAGCGTTGGACTGGCGCGAGCCCGCGCACGATGAAAGCTGTTTCCTCCTATCCCTCTGGAAAAGCATTGAGGTGAGAGTGCCCAGCGTAGCGACCGCGTGCAAATCCACCGATTAAGCAGATTACACAGATTCAAGAGCGTTAACGGGTTCAGTAAGAGCACGGGAAGCCAGAAAAGCGTTTGGTTGGCCGACGACCTCAAAGAGCGCGGCATTGATGAGCTGAATCCGATTTGGAATGTGTTGGACCTGACGCCGCAGGGACGCGGCAGTTGGTATGCGTCGCTCGAGTACGGGCTAAAAGTGCAAGGGGTCCAAGCCGCTCGCCGGCTGAGGAAATGAAAGAACTACCCACTCGCTACCCGCAGGCGGTACTGACAAGAGCCGCGGATGCCAATCATCAAAGATCTGATTGCGTCGCCCATGAGGAGGATTATGTTTGGCATAAAAAGGAGTAGTCAGGGTAGTCATTACCACAAGAAAAGTCGCGCGGAAAGGGGCGCCCACAGAGGGGCGCCCCTACAGTTTCGTCAAGTTAGGGCACTACCTCGCATTGGGTGTATGACTGCAACTGCCCGAGTTGGTGTACTGGCCGCCGTAAATGCGCACTACCTTCTCTTTAATGCCAGCTTACCGCCCTAAAACCCTGAGAAGTTTTTGTTAGATCAAGGTTCGGCACGGTCGTTGCTCCTCGTGGCTGCAACGCGGCGCTGAGTTCTTCAGCGAACGGTAGCGAGGAGCAACAGACTATGAAGCTGACACGACAAATCCACGATCCTTATCACAATCCCTTCCACAATCGATTCCATGTTCCAGTACATGCGCGACTCGATGAGATGCAGGCCTACACGCATATGGTCTGGCTGAACGATCAAGCCGTGGGCCATGAGAGAGACAAAAACCAGCACTCGCGACATTGGGGACGAGCGCTCGCCGGCGCCTTCGCGCTGGTGCTGGTCGTGATATTTTCCGCGACGTTACTGTCGAATTGAGCATTCGCCAACCGACATTACTACTTCAGATCCGAAGCACGGCGCTTCTCGATCGACGTTCGTAATTCTTCGGGTGTCGTACAACGGCCGTGCACGGCGTAGATCTTTTCCACGTTCAATCCCAACTGTTGCAGCTTCTCACTAAAACTAATCGTTGGGTCTTGCGCAATTGGAATTGTTCCGTTGGCAGCCGCGTTTAGCATGTCAGCCTGAAACAAAATCTTCTCCTTGGGCAGGTACACCACCAAAATTTCATTTGCATGAGGATTCGGTCCGATGTCGTACAACTCCACGACGTGTTTGTCGTCCTGAAAAACTCGCTTCTTGTTTTCGACTGTCTCAATAGTCAACTTGTGACTCGGGGACAACTTCGGCAACAGCGAAGATTCGGCGGCCGCGGCTTTTTCAAGAAAGCTTTTCGTTTCCGCAGTGGTAACAATCGTTGCTCCCTCTGCAACGTACTCGCGAAACCCGCCCGCATGATCAGAATGATGATGCGTCAGGATCAGATACTTGATCGGTTTACCTGGCACCGTTTCCTTGATCCTGGCCAGCGCCTGGACCGAGTTATTGTTGTATATAGTTTGTTCCGGAGCCTCTACCACCAGTACATGATCGTTGAAGGCTACGAACAGGACGTTGTGTGTGCCTCCTGCCAATCCTTCCAGTATGTAGACATCCTCGGCGATCTTACTCACTGCCGGTGGTGGCGGCGTTGCCGGCGGCGCGGCGAGTTTTTCAAAACCGTTGGGGCCTTGAAATACATTATCCCCGGGTCGCGTGTTGATTTGCAGATCCGTATACTCCATTTCCTGAATGATGCCGCCGGAGTTATACAAAACACGTCCGCTGGGCAGCTTCAACTTGCCGACCGTGCGATAGCCTGAATACGTTTGTGCTATCTCAGAGTCGCCGGCCGCCGGGTCGGCGTAAAGGTAGCCATACTTGGTTAGCAAATTGGTCTCGGCATCGAAAGAAAGAGTCAACAGTTGATTGTCCGGCCGGATAACGCTGATTACTTTTTGCTGCCTGCCTCCGATTTCATCTTCACCTAACCAACGAAGAGTTGACGCGCGGTCCAATGCCTCGAGCAATACGAATGGGGGAAGCCGGCGAATCTGTCCACGAAAGTTGTTTACCGATGGGTTTACTATCGGAGTTGCCGTTTTAGACCACATGTCAAAGGTTTGGCCTTCTGTGCCTTTGATGACAGTCTTGGTCCAGTTGTTGAAACCCGTGTTGACGGCCTTCAGATCATCAAAGACAAATCCACGATCAGTATCGACGATGAGGGTTTCTTCAGAGGTTCCGGTAGCGAACGGTGGTTCTGCGGCGGGGCTTTGAAAGCGCGCATGAACCTTGCCTTTCTCTTTAAGGGTAAAGTCTTTGATTGCGCGTAAGGCTTCGAGTCCGCCGTGGGCTTCGATCGCATCGTCGAGCACACGCCGGGCTTGCTGGTACGAACGCTGCGGCGCGTTTAATTGTTGCGCGTTGATTGAGGTCGATGCTTGCAGAATAATCAATGTAGCAACGACAAATAGTTTCTGCTTCATAGTGGTGCTCCTTCATCACAAATCCGGTAGGTATTCCAATACTTCGGAATAAAGTTGTGCGGTAAGTGTTCAGGGAAGACTGCTGGTCTAATACTTAAAAGCTCGGGGAAAAGTTCTGTGAGTTTGTGAGAACAAAACTTTGTATGGAGTCCAAGACTTTGTAGATTCTTGATGAGTTTATATTTGGTTGCAGGCCGCGTCTCTCGATCTCGCGTCGGCGGGTTCCTCGTTCTTAAAGTGATTTACCGTCGAGAGTGAGAGGAGAGCCGTTGACGCGACATTCCATTGGTGTTATATTCCTTTCGTGGAATGGGGCGTTGAATACACCGACGAGTTTGAGAATTGGTGGGAGAGCCTCGACGAAGATGAACAGGAGTCGATAACGTCTTGCGTTCTACTTTTGGAAGTGCGAGGCCCAATGCTGGCTTATCC
>Ga0070698_100009928_pt1 | contig 10177 bp, 9 predicted proteins | sample KBSK1502metaG_FD_65477 | JGI IMG/M metagenome (GOLD analysis project Ga0070698, IMG submission 65477) | Corn, switchgrass and miscanthus rhizosphere microbial communities from Kellogg Biological Station, Michigan, USA - KBS K1-50-2 metaG | ecosystem: Host-associated > Plants > Roots >... | reverse complement strand
CTTTGAGAGGCCGAGCAGCTGAGCGTTGTGCCATCGAATTCGGTCTTGCCAATATCGAAGCCGTTGTCAAGGGAGAACGCGAGGAACAGCAAGTTCGGCGGCTTCGACCAGATCCTCCGCAGCGAAGGCATGACGATCATCCGCACGCCGGTCCGAGCGCCAAACGCCAACGCCTACGCCGAGCGCTCGGTCGGCAAGCTCCGACGCGAGTGCCTCGACCGGATCCTAATTGTCAACCGCCGCCATCTCGAGCATGTGCCCGCGGGTCGCATCCGAAACACGAACTCCCGGGCGGCCTCATCAACGAATAAGAAGCAGCCGCGTGGCAAGCGCCCCCAGCCGATGACCTAGTTTTCGAAACCCACGGGGTTCCAGCAGCGACTGGACGCCGAGGACGGTCCCCGATTGTGGCAATACTTGGCCGGCCGTGGCAAACGCCGCCCGCTCGGCTTCAAGTCGGTCACTCTGACTACCGTGTCGCTCACTTCACTCGATATCGTTTAATCCGCTCCCAGTCTAAGGAGACGCCGAGTCCAGGACCGGGCGGGACGTGGACATAGCCGTCGATAATCTGCGGTTGTTCAACGACGACATCGTCCTCGTGGTAAAGGGGGCCGATAACGTCAGACGGAACTGGGCAGTCCGAAAACTCATCGAACGCCACTCCAAGCTGCGCTACCAGCGCGGTTCCTACTCCCAACTCGACCGTGCTGCCAAGGAGACACGAGCGACCGGACGCACGAGCAACGCTGAGCAGCTCGAGGGTAGGCGTTACGCCTCCATGCGTCTGAGGCGTAAGGGCCCAGATGTGGCCGATTCCGTGATGAGCGGCTTCCATCGCATCGCGCAGTGAGAAAAGACTCTCGTGAGCGACAATCGGTATCGTCGACCTGCGGGTGATTTCCGCCATCTGCTCAGGGTAATCTCGTGCCACTGGCTGTTCGAGAAATGCAACGCCTAACGCTTCGAGCGGCGCAAGAGCCGAAATCGTGGTGGCGAAGGACCATCCGGACTGCGCGTCAACTCCCAGGTTGCCGCGCCCACCGAGCACATCGGCGACAGCCTCGACCCGTCGCAAATCGTCCTCAAGGTCGCCTCCAACCTTGATCTTGAGATAGTTGATGCCACGATCGTGTGCGTATTCTGCTTCCTGCCGCGCGTACTCAGGTTCGACTAGGCCAATGACGTACTTGATGCGAAGCGGACGCGCATCCGCTCTCCCAAGAAGTGCATGAAGAGGAAGGCCGACGGCCTTCCCAAGAACGTCCCATAGCGCCGTCTCGATCGCGGCGCGGGCGTGAGGGTGTCCCTCGATCGCCTTCTTCATTCGCTCTGCCGCGTCGCGTATTCCGAGTCGCTCGCCCTTCACGAGTGGGGCGAGGTACGTTTCGATGACATGGCGCACTGTCACTGCGTCCTCGCCGGTCCACCAGTGATCGGTTGATGCCTCTCCTGCGCCTTCAAGCCCCTCGGCCTGGATGTGTACGAGCGCAAAGTGCGCGTCCGGGAGCGTTCCGTAGGTCGTGCGAATCCGATTCCGCTGCGTTCTCGGAACGCACACCTCAATCACATCGAGCTGTTCGATGGTTGGCAGTCGCCCCGTCGCAATATCAGTCGTACTCACGGGAACTCACATCGCCTTATCGGTGGGTTCGAACCTCGATGACCGCGGCGCCTTCGAAGCGGAGCCGACTCGAGCGCGCCGCGAATTCCGCCCACTCCTCCTTGGAGCCGGCATAGGAGCCAAATACGGTCGCTGCGAGGGGCACGAACTGGCCGGGGATTGTCGGGCGTGCATATCTGTCGTAGGCCCAATAGATCTCGCTAAGCGGGTCTTGATGACCGTGGCGGAAACCGGCGTCGTAATGGGTAAACAGGAGGTCGCCTGGGACGATGCAAGTGGTCGCGTTCTCGACGGGCGCGACGACATCGGCATTGAGAAGGAATGCGACTATTGTCCCGGAGTAGATAGCGTGGAAGCATTCCGCCGTGTTGGGCAAGGCTCGCGTAACGGCGGCGCATGTTTCAGGAGCATCGTCCCACAGAAGCGTAAACCGAGCGGCTGCGGTGCCGGAAAACTCCAGCTCGATTTCCTTCAGTGCAGGCTTCTTCGACTGCCGTCTGGGTTGGCCGGGAGCCGCGTCGCGGGCAGGAACGGTCACGTCATTCATCGAGGCCTCCTTCGATGTCCAAGGTAGATGCTTGCGATCGTGCGGCCACGGTGGTCATGTATCGAAAACGATCACATTTCTGATGCAATTCGGCTCCTCCATCCGAGCGTATCCTTCATTCACGTCCTCGAGGCGAAGACGCGTCGTCACGAGCTCGTCCAACATCAGCTCGCCTTGAAGGTAAGCACTGACGAGGATCGGGAAGTCCTCATGAGGTCGCGTCCCGCCGTATGTCGATCTCACTACCGTCTTGTCGCCGACGAGCGACCCGAAGCGGATTCGTACGTCATCGTCCATACGGGTTTTTCCAAGGATGACCACAGCACCCCCGTACCTTGTCGCCTCAAGCGTTTGTCGGATGGAGGCTTCCCGCCCCGCGGCTTCGAATCCGTAGTCGGCTCCACGACCCTCGGTGAGCGACCGCACGAAGTCGATCGGATTCTCCGTGGACGCATCGACGATGTGTGTTGCGCCGAAGACCTGTGCGTATTCGAGCTTCTGAGGGTTCGTGTCAACCGCGACGATCGTGCCTGCTCCCGCCATGCGTGCGCCCTGAATGACGTTCAGACCCACGGCGCCACAACCGACAACGAGAACGGTCGTTTCCGGCTCGACTCGTACGACCCTGGTGACTGCACTGACACCCGTCGCCACTCCACAGCCTATGAGGCAGGCCCGGTCGAACGGGATTTCCTTGGAAACCGGGACCACTCCGAGCGAGGACACGACGCAGTACTCGGCATGAGAGGAAACGGCCGAGTAGTGGTGCAGTTCCAGGCCGTCAAGCCTTAGGCGCGAACCGTCGTCCATGAGGTGCCCCCTCGCTTCTGTACGAAGGAAGACCTCGCACGTTGTCGGCTGATCGCGCAAGCAGAAGTAGCACTGCCCACAACTGGGATTCCACGAGCAGATGACGTGATCCCCTACCTGAATGTGCTTCACGCGTGCTCCCACGTCCTCCACTATCCCTGCACCCTCGTGACCAAGCACAATTGGCAGCGGATACTGGAGGTCACCGCGCATCACTTCCAGATCGGTGTGACAGAGTCCGCTGGCGCGTACTTTCACAAGGACGTCGTCCGGCTGCAGCTCTGTTAGCTCAACGCTCTCGACGACAAGCGCGGAATGAGAGTCATGTAGGACGGCTGCCTTGATGCGTCTCATGCGGGCTCACCACGTTGGTGGACAATCGAACCTATGTCCTAGCTCCGAGAGCTGGTCGAGCGCATACACGGGAAGCACGATGCCCGCCTTGCTTTCCCGAGCCTGAACTACTTCGGGTTCCCCTGGAACCAGGAGCGGCGTACTCCCTCCTGCCCGCGGCGCTTCGTGCACTGCCCGCGTGAGCACGTCCAACCTGTTCTCGTACCCCTGCATAGAAGTAAAAGCTTCGACGTTCAAGCAAAAGAAGAAGTGTCCAATCCCGGTCTCCTGTCCGTACGCCTCGCCCGAGGAGCCGATGTTCGGACTGGGAATCGCTCCAGTTAGACACGCCGAAAGCACATCGATCATGAATGCAAGCCCGAACCCCTTGTGCTGCGCCATGGGCAGCACCGCTCCCCGGAGTGCCTCGTCCGCGTCGCGGGTCATCCTTCCGTCGCGATCGATTGCCCAGTCAGCCGGAATCTCGGCGCCTGCAGCGGCTGCCAGTGCGATGCGACCAGCGGCGACGACGCTCGTGGCAATGTCAAGGGAAGGCGCTATCGCGTGCGCGCTTCCCGGGGCGGCGATGGCAATTGGATTGGTTCCGAGTATCGGTTTCCGAGATCCGAGAGGCGCCATCGCCGGAGCACTATTTGTGACAGCAACTCCTATGAGGCCACGACGAGAAGCGAGCGCAGCGTAATACGACGCTGCCCCGAAGTGCGTCGAGTTGCGGACGCCCACGGCAGCGACGCCCGGCGCAAGCGCCTTGGTGCAGCAGAGCTCAGTGGCGAAGGTCGCGACGAACGGACCGAGACCGACGTCGCCGTCGACCAAGGCCATAGCCTCTGTTTCCTGGACGACCCAGGGTCGAGCGCTACCGTTGACGTGCCCGCCGTCTACGGCCTCGGCAAAGAACGGGAGCAAAGCCACTCCGTGAGTCGAGACTCCGCGGCTGTCGGCATCCACCAGGCAAGCTGCCGTCGTCGATGCGGCCTTCGCGCTCGCACCCGCGCGCGTGAGAACGCGTTCGGCCCAAGTTCGCAGCTCGTCGACATCCACTCTCGGCGTCGTCGCCTTCGTATCTACGCCTCCCAGTACACGGGCATCTCTGTCTCTTGAGCGGTGATGACCTCAACCAAGGCCGGGGTGCCGGTGGCCGCCACCGCAGTCGCTTGCCGCAAAGCTTCGCCTACCTCGCCGGCGTGAGAGACTCGTCGCCCGTGGACTCCAAGTGCGGAGGCTAGCTCCGCGTAGTTGCCCGTGAGATCTTTCGCCCCATATTTGTCTACCGCGTACGGCATATAGGACTCGTACCCGGCCATGCCCGAGTTATTGAGCACGATCGTAACAATGCCGATGCGATAACGCGCCGCTGTTTCCAGATCCATTCCGACCATTCCAATGGCCGAGTCACCCATGACGTTGACGACGGTCTTTTCCGGGTTTGCCAACTTCGCACCCAATGCAAGACCGAGTGAATATCCGAGCTGGGTCGAATTCCCCCAGCCGATGTACCCACCAGCGGCCGTACTCTCATAGAATGCGGTCAACTGTTCACGGGGACTCCCTGATTCATGGGTGACAATCGAATTGTCTCGATCGAGGATACGGTTCAACTCGTAGATAACACGGTATGGACTGACCGGCGTTTGGCCGGATTTGAGTTTGGTGCTCCACTCTTGAATCCACTCATCCTTAAGAAGCGCAATTTCCGTGGCCACATCGGGCGAATCGCTTGCTACGGAGGCGTGAACCTCGCCGCAGAGCGCCGCGAGAACAACTTTTGCATCGCCAAGAACGGCGTGCTCGAGATGGTGATCTTTGTTCAGGTCGAGTTCATCAATGGTGGACTGGATGATCCGGGCATTTCGCGGGAGCGGCGGTGCCATCCACCATTTCGTCAAGCTGGTTCCAATCGCAAAGATGAGGTCCGCTCGACGAAGGAATGAGGCGGCCATGGCAGTAGCGGTTACGCCTGCGACGCCGAGCGCCAAGGGGTGCGTCTCACGGATTGCACTCTTCCCCGCGACCGTCGTCATGACTGGAAGACCGAAGCGATCGGCGAACTTCTCGAGCTCGGGCCATGCTTGCGCGAGGTGTACTCCATGCCCCGCGAGGACGACGGGGCGCTCGGCCGTTCGGAGAAGAGAAACCGCCTTGCGGACATCTGCCGGATCTGGCCCGAAGCGACGGCGGGGCGGAGGGTCGTATGCGAACGCTGGCTCTGTGAAGCCCTCGTCCGCTACATCGTTCGGCAGCTCGAGAAGCACCGGGCCGGATCGACCCGTTCGCATCAATGTGAAAGCTCGTCTCAAGAGCGCCGGAATCGCATTCGCCTCCGTCATCTGAGCGGCCCATTTCGTGATATGGGCGTAGTTCGCAGGCGCGTCAAAGCCGGGCGGAAGGGCCGTTCGTCCTCGGCCGGCATGGCTTGGAAGAACAAGAACGGGGATCGAGTGGCCATAGGCTTGGGCGACGCCCGAAAACGCGTTCTCGATGCCCGCGCCCTCCTGAACCGCGCATACACCGATTCGGTCGTCTCTGGCCGTGCGACTAAAGCCGTCCGCGATGTTCACTGCGACGCGTTCGGTTCGGGTGACGATCGGCTTGATGCCGACGTGTGCGCAAGCCTCGATCAGAGGATTGGCGGGAAAGCAAGGCAGGTACTCGACGCGCTCGAGTGAAAGGACGCGGGCCACGGCACTCTTACCATCGACAACCGCGGCCGGTGAAGACGCGGAGGTCGTCCTTGCGCCGAGTGGCGTCTGCGTCACAGCACGACCTCCACCGTGCCGTCCGCGTCGACACGAGTTTCATAGACGCGGAACCGGTAACGATGATTCCCGACAGCGAGCCCGGTTGCGAGGTCATAGTCCATGCCATGCCAGGGACAACGCAGAACGTGCATGTCGCGCATGACCGTTGGATCCCAGCACGTATGTGAATCCGCCCTGACGGTGACGGTGACCGGCCCCTCGCCCACAGGGCCGCCTTGGTGCGGGCAGCGATTGCGTACCGCGTGAAGCTCTCCGTCGACGTTCAAAATCACGAGCTCCCGGCCCTGTACGAGGATCCGGGTACGGCTGCCGGACGGGAAGTCCGAGACATGCCCTACGGCCACCAGTGTCATCCGCCTGATCCGCTTCTGAGTCGGAAGAGCTCTAGCGCTGTCTCGCCCAGGACGGCGGCCTTTTGCTCATGCGTGAAGGGGAGTCTCGAAATCACGCGCGGGTGATCGAAGTCGTGATGCGGCCAGTCCGAGGCAAAGAGGATGTGATCGGCACCCGGACATGCCTCTATCAGTTGTACGAGGAGACGCGGATCTTCCGGCTCTTCAATGGGCTGGGTCGAAAAAAAGAACTGTCGGACATAGTGACTCGGTGGCTCAGAATAGAACGGAAACTCCCGTCTACGTTCGAGATACTCCCGGTCAAGCCGCCAGGCGACGAACGGAACCCAACTCACGCCACCTTCGGTGAAGACGACTTTCAGTCGTGGGAAGCGCGCCGGTACCCCACTACCGATGAGACTCATGAGGCTCGTGATCATGCCGAGTGGATGCAGAAGGGCGTGTCGCACACCGGCGGGTGAGAACGCATGAACATTGTGCGGGAAATTGGGATGGATGATTCCGACGCTATGGAAAACAACGGGAAGACCTGCCTCCTGTGCGGCGTCGTAGATCGGGTCATACATGGCGTGGCCCCAGGGAGGGTTTACGGCGGCAGTCGGCAGGTATATGGCAGCGAAGCCTGACCGATCAGCCCACCGGGCGATCTCCGCAGCGCCCTCGCGCGGGTCGTGTGGAGCCACGACAAGAGCCGCGTGCAGACCGCGGTCGACGTCCAACCATTCGGCCTCGATCCAACGGTTGTACGCGGAGGCAAGAGCGCACGCGTACCGAGGATTCGCCAGGGCGCCAAGTGTAAGAAGGTTGTCCGGGAAGACGATCGCGGCGTCGATGTGCAGCGCCGAAAGCTCCGACCTGAGCTGGTCGGCCGACCGAACGACGCGGGTTTCCCAGTCGGGATGATCTCCCGCATCTTCCACCCCAGGGATACGACCGGGAATGGGCGGGTCGATGCCCTCCCACCCGATGGCGAAGCCGGGAATGTCCAGGTATCGCTCATGCACGTGAGTGAGCTCACGAAGGGCGTCATCCCAGGGCGGATCGCAGTATGGAGCGAGGGCACCGGGATCATCGTGAACGTGAACGTCGACGTCGGCGATGAACAGGTGGGCAAGCGGCCCGCCATCTCCTTTGGCAGTGGGGGCCGGCTCTGCGGGTGGGGTCGCATTCATCTGCTGGCTACGCCAAAGGTATGATGTCCGACTTCCCCGCGAGCATTGTTGCCGACCTCGAGAGTCCCACTTCCGCGGGGCACCGTGGGTGAAAACAGGGAATGGGTGATCGCGGCCTTGGCCAAGGTCATATGATGTCTGACATAATATGCCCCCGCGAGGGGGGAGCTCAAGTAAGCCGAGGGGCGATTTCCGGATCGATCCATGCTGCCCGTAGGAAACGCGATACCCGCTCCCGGAGTGGCTACACGCTGACTTCCTGCGCTCGGCACCAGAGGCGACGCTCGCCGCGTGATGCGTCTCCTTCTGCGCACCCGACTGCATGACGGCGGTCCGCGCATGCTTTGTTGGCGATTCGCTTACGCTCGGGACTGGGGATTCCGTGATGCTGGGATGGCCGGGTCGCGTCTGCCGAAGCGCGCTTACGCAAGGTCACGAGCTTACGCTCTATAACCTCGGCGTTCGCGGTGACACCTCAGCCGCCGTCCGATTCCGCTGGAAGGGTGAGGTGGCATCAAGAGCCGCGGCCGAAGCCAAGCCCCTCGTCGTCTTCTCATTTGGCCTCAACGACTGCTTTCAGGTGGACGGTACGGGTGCATTTTCGATCGAGCCCAGCACACAACACACTCATGCGATACTCGAGGACGCCGCGCACGACGCACGCCCGCTCTTCGTCGGCCCAGCTCCCGTATCCGAGCGTCCACCGCTCAAGGCAGCTGGGTGGGAGCCCGTGAACGACCGCATCCGAAGGTTGAACAGAGCGTTCGCCACGGTGGCAGCCAATCTGCTCATTCCATACCTCGATCTGTACCCAGAGCTTCAACAAGATCGCCGCTGGCGAGCGGATCTCGCGGCCGGTGATGGCGTTCACCCATCCGCTCTCGGGTACGAGGTGATCGCCGACCTCGTGACGCATTGGCCATCCTGGGAAAAGGCTCTTGGTTCAGCCGTCATGCTCCCGAGCGGTCGTCCCGCGGACGCAACCGCCTGATGGCCGCACGACGCCCCAAGCTTAGTGACCAGGTCGTCACCGACATCGAGATTCGCATTCTGAGTGGTCAACTCCAGGCCGGCGAGCGGCTTCCAAGCGAGGGTGAATTGTGTGAGATCTTTCGGGTAAGTCGAACAGTCATTCGCGATGCCCTGCGAACGCTGGCTGCCCGCGGACTTCTCGAGGTGCGGCAAGGACTCGGCACGATCGTCGCTTTGCCCAGCTCCTCAGTCGTCGGCGAGGCTTTGGTGCTTGCCTTTTCGCGGCTTCGACTCACAGTCGGAGATGTTCATTCAGCGCGAGCTGCGTTCGAACTCACCGTCGCACCAATAGCCGCGCGAAATGCAACCTCAACCGACGTCGACTACCTCACGCAGCGCCTGGAGGCATTCGCGGCTGCCCTCTCGCTGAGCGACTGGGAAAATGTTCGCGATGAACACCTGAAGTTCCATCTTGGCCTGCTCAGCGCTACCCATATGTTGGCAATGGAACTCGTGCTGCGACCAATGCAGGAAGTGATTCTCTTGAGCTCGCTCTTCCCTAACCCGGAGGACTCGTCTGCATGGGATTTTGACTTGCATCCACCTATTCTGGATGCTATTAAGGACGGAAACGAAGACCAGGCAGCGCGTGCAATGCGACAGCACTATACATACACAAAGCGAGAGTCATTCAAGGCCATTGAAGACATGCCTTTTGCGGAGACCCCCGATGTGCGCACTTTTCTCGAATCGAGCCGACAAAGGTACGAGTCTGACCCAGAACCGGCACGAGCATGGCCCGCTAGCTCAAGGTCTTCACAACCATGAGCGCTAGGCCAGCGCAAAGCGGAGACTGCGACTGTGATATCGCGGCGGCCAACCAGCGGTTCCTAAGGAGCGGGACGAGTCGGCGCGTCTGTCGTTAGATTTCCTGTCGGAGTGCTGCGCAGGGCGACCGCTCGCGCGCAATGCTCGACAAGTGCGCTCACGGCACTCTCAACGATTTCCGCTCCAAGTTCGGCACGAGCGCTACTCGCGTCACCGATGATGCCCGCTAGGGTGTCTTCGGTCGGGCGAGGCGCCCGCGCGAACCTCGGTTTTCCTCCCGGCTGTTCCGAAGCGACCGCCCTTCCACTCTTCGGGATGTCCCCCCGGCGGAGCCCATGGTCGGGGAGATGGAGGGCAATGGCCGTTTCCAATTCACCTGCGTGACCGATGCCTGCATCTGCGCGTGAGAGTTCGGCAACACGCGCTTGGTCCGCAAGATCCCAGTACGAAACGAATTCGACGATGGCATCTCCCGTATGGAATTCGGCGATCGCAGCGATGCCGGAGCCGATGTTGCCCGCGTGCCCATTAACAATGACGACGTCCTTGGCTCCCGCGCTGATAACCGAGCGAGTGACTTCAACGATCAGGCGACGCAGCGTCTCCCCGGAGAGGGAGATGGTGCCGCCTAACGCAATCCAATGCTCGGAGTAACCCAAGGGCATCGTGGGCAGCACGAGCACGGAGGGGCACAACCGCTCGGCGGCTCGCATCACAATTGTCTCCGCAACGACGTGGTCGAACCCGGTCGCGAGATG
>Ga0070698_100009927_pt1 | contig 10177 bp, 7 predicted proteins | sample KBSK1502metaG_FD_65477 | JGI IMG/M metagenome (GOLD analysis project Ga0070698, IMG submission 65477) | Corn, switchgrass and miscanthus rhizosphere microbial communities from Kellogg Biological Station, Michigan, USA - KBS K1-50-2 metaG | ecosystem: Host-associated > Plants > Roots >... | reverse complement strand
TATCAAATGGCTTCACTCTTGAATGAACAAAATCAAAAACCAGCGAAGTGCTCCATTTTTGGTTAAAAGTGTAACGACCACCTGTCCTGAGGAAAAGTTGATTAAGCTTAAGCGATTCGCTAAGGGTACGATAGCTGGCTTCGTGAAGAGCCTGCCAATGACTATTATATATTACAGGTGTTTGCACAGTAATCCAGTTTGAAGTTGATGGTTGCTGTGAAAATGATTTACCCGCTATAATAGTACTGATGTACATAATAAATATTCTTTTCATAAGCAGAATAGAATTACCAGGTGTACAAGAGTGCGACGCAAGCAAAGCTTAATGGTAGCACTCAAGCTGGCAACAAAAATATCCTAATACTCCATTCGCTCAATCCACTCCTTTGCATTTTTAGCTGCATAGGAAATGATAATATCCGCACCGGCCCTTGTAAGTGCTGCCCAAACTTCAAGATGTGCCGCTTCACGATTTACTAATTCCTTTTCGGCCAAAGCCTCAATTGCCGCATACTCACCACTTACATGATAAGCTGCAATAGGTTTTAATGTCTGCTGTTTTAATTTGGCAATTACATCTGTATACAATGCCGAAGGCTTTACCATTAAAATATCAGCACCCTCTTTTTCATCTCTTAAAGAACTTGCAATTGCATCATTGATATTTAATGGCGATAACTGGTATGATTTCCGGTTTTTTAACCCTTTTGTATTCGGAGCCGAATGACAAGCATCCCTGAATGGACCATAAAACTGTGAACTGAACTTTGCAGAATAACTCATGATGCTAACTGTATCATATCCTAAAGCATCCAATGAAGTGCGAATAGCGGCAATACGCCCATCCGTCATATCACTGGGGGCAATACAATCAGCACCGGCTATTGCAAGCTGTGTTGCATACTTGCTCAATACATCAACTGTTTTATGATTCACTAATCTTGAATGATCATCGTTTAAGATGCCACAATGTCCATGTGAAGTATAACTGCACAAACACAGATCCGAAGCGATCCAAACATCATTTCCGAAATTTTCTTTGATCGATCTGATAACTGAAGTAGCAAAAGAAAAATTAAAATCGTTTTCTTTCTTTTCTGAGGGTACGGGGAAAAGTAAAAATTTAGTTGTCCCTGAACTAATACTCCTTTCAATTGTATTTAACACGGTAGATGCAGTATCTACCTCCACGTCCGATAATCCATTTACAGCCCGAGGTCGTGAAATTGCTTCATCAACAAATAATGGCTGAATGAAACTTTTATGAGAAAGTTTTACCGAAGCTGTGAGCTCCCTTATATGTGTATCCGCTCTTAAGCGACGCTGCGTGACCGGATAGAATATTTTCTCCATTGTTCAAATGCTTTAATTGTTGGAAATATTACTGGCTCTATTCCTGACTGCTTTAATAACTCTGCTGTCTCACCACCGGCAGATAAATGTTTTGCTTCGGGTTTTGCAAATCTTCCATAATATTCAAATTGTGAAAAGCTGGTCCAGAATATTGCATCTGCAGCAGCAATTGATCTTTGAATTTCCTCATCATCCTTTGATATCAATTTGTAATTACTTGCCGCGCTGTATCCTTTGTTCTTCCATCTTTCAGTTGCCGTTTCATGAGTAAGTATTGTGATATCCCCTGCTGTAATATTTAATAAAGGCATGTTTAATGACTGTAATAAAAATTCAAATCCGAGTGCATCTGCGCTTGCAGTAACCCAATAACCTCTTTTTGCTAATTCAAACCAGGTCTTTGTTCCGGATGCCAAAATTTTTTTTGTACCCGGCAGCTTGCTGCTATCAGGCTTCTCTTCCGCCTTAGGCGGACTCTTGTACTCTGCCAATTCTATTGAGTTTTTTTGAATGGCCTTATAATTTGCTACAAATATTAAAGGAGTATCAAAATTTATTTTTTCATCAGCCCATTCATAATCAAAAAACCCTTTCATTACATCTGTTGATGAGAATAATGATCCGTTTATTTTCAATTCCGGTAATGGATCCCATTTTACAAATTCCGTTCCTTCTGAATCTTTACCGGCAGCATATAAATATTTTCCGTTCTTAGTATCCAAAGTCGTTACACCAAATTTTTGGATACAACCTGCTCCATATTTAACAGCCTCCTTCTTTTCAGCATAACAATCAGCAAATGATGCTTCATTATTTATTTTATTCAACACCCCAATAGCTTTTGCATTTGAATAATGAGCTTCTGCAACAATGGCTCCCTGGCAGGGTGCAGGCACACACTCGATCAGAGGGAGTAACATCAATTTTTTATCAGCAAGTAATTCTTTTATCACAGCTGCATCTTCATCATTTCTAAGTAAACGATTCAACCCTGCTGTTGCCAGTATTGTTGCATCATATTCACCACTATTCAATTTCTTTAATCTTGTTTCTACATTTCCCCGGATCGATCTTGTTTCGATTTTTATTTCACTACTTAATTGAGGCAATGCTCTTTTAAGAAACACAGTCGCCATATCTTCTCTTCGTGGTGAACAGGTTCCAATTATTATTGTTTCTCCTCTTCTGATCTTTTCTTCGATGTAATTATTAAATATTGCTACATCTCTTGTATCATCCCTATCGACAACCGCAAACTTATTATTACCAAAAAAATGTTCACTGCTCATATCTTTTAAAGAATGGACAGCAATATCTGCTTCGCCGATTGTTAGTGCATCAAAAATATCTTGTGTAAAAAAATCACTTCCTTCTACTGTATGTAACGGGATGTTTTGTAATGCATCACCTTTACTGCTGCGCTCGATCACTTCCACTTGTATGTTTGGAAATACTGATTTTATTTTTTGTTTGACTATATCAATCTGCAACAGCGACAGCCGGGAACTCCTGCCAATCAGTTTGATGGTTTCCCCGTCCGACCGCATTTCAGATAATTGCTTTTTCATATATGGCCGGGCGGGCATGCAAAATTTTTTTAAGGCTGTATGCCAGGTGATTGATATGTTTTGGTAAATGTCTCGCTGTAATGATGATGCGCAGGCATTCTTCTCCAACAGGTACTGTGGGATAATTTATTGGCTGCAAATAAATACCATGTTTTTCTAACAACTGGTTTGCGATCTGCCTGCAACGAGCTGCGTCTTCCATAGGTATGATCGTTATATGAGAGTCATTTTGCTTAAAACCAATTCCATTATTATTAAATGCAGTCCTTAGCTGATTTACATTTTCAAAGAATTGTTTTCTTAATTGATCATTCTGCTGAATGTATTGAATGCTCTTATTTGCTGCAGCACAAATTGCGGGTGGCAACGAAGTAGTAAAAATAAAACCGCTCCCGAAGCTTCTTATAAAATCTATAATTGTTGTTGCTGCTGCAATATAGCCACCAAACACACCAACCGCTTTTGATAGAGTTCCATTGACTATATCAATTGAATGCTGTTGATTTTCCTGTTCTAAAATACCTGCACCGGTTTTACCGTATAAACCAACACCATGCACTTCATCCACATAAGTAAGTGCATTATATTTTTTTGCAAGTTCAGCTATTGCTTTAACAGGTGATATAGTTCCGCTCATTGAATAAACCGATTCAAACACGATAAGCTTTGGCTTATCACCAGGGATTGATTGCAACAACTCTTCTAAATGATCAACATCATTGTGCCTGAAAATTTTCTTCTCATTCTTACATCCACGGACCCCTTCAATGATCGATGCATGATTTCTTTCATCAGAAAAAAAAACAAGACCGGGAATATTTTTACCAAGTGTTTGAAGTGTGGTTACATTAGCCTGGTAAGCTCCATTAAATAATAAAGCAGCTTGTTTCTTATGCCATGCTGCTAAAGTTCTTTCTAATTCTTTATGATGATTTGTTGTTCCTGAAATATTTCTTGTACCACCACTTCCAGTTCCGCTGCGATGTGTAACAAATCCAAGTTTGGCGATCACATCTTCATGAGTGCTCATACTTAGATAATCATTACTGCACCAGTTAACAGCTGCATGCTGCTGTCCTTGTTCATCTGCATAATAAAAATTGGGAAAATGCTGGGCACTCTTATTTACTTCCAGGAAATAACGGTAAGCGCCGCTATCTTTCAGCTGCTGAAGTCGTTGGTTTAAAAATGATTGATAATCCATATTCATCATTTATGCACAGGCAAGCACTCTGATATTAGGCAGTAAAGATAATTGTATTTCCCTACCAACCAAGTAGACTATTAAATTATTTTAACAAAACTGTCACTCAAAAGTCATCATACTTACATTCGTTATACAAAATAATATTTGTGAAAATCGCATTCCCGCCTTACTTTTGTTTAGTCTACTAAAAAAGTAGGGTTTTTACCACATGTGTTGTTGCCCCGAATAGTTTATAAACGAAATCAACGAATATGCAGAGTTTCCGGACTGAGTTAGAAGGCCAGGGCCAAAACGGCAAGGCTTTAGTTGAAAAAGATATTATTGAACTTGAAAAAAAGATCCGTTTGTTCCGTGAAGGAAAGATGGATGAAGAAAAATTCCGCAGCCTCAGGCTTGCCCGTGGTGTTTATGGGCAAAGACAACAAGGTGTGCAAATGGTGCGTATTAAATTACCCTATGGAAAAATGACATTGGCTCAATGGAGCCGTATCTCAGATGTATCTGATGAATATTCGACCGGCAATCTTCACTTAACAACAAGGCAGGATATTCAAATTCATTTTGTAAGTCTTGACAGAACTCCTGAAATGTGGGCTGAGTTAGAAAAAGATGATGTCACCATTCGTGAGGCATGTGGTAATACTATAAGAAATATCACAGCATCGGATGCTGCAGGTATTGATCCTGATGAACCATTTGATGTCACTCCTTATGCTCATGCTATGTTTGAATATTTTCTTCGCAAACCTGTGAACCAGGAAATGGGAAGAAAATTCAAGATCGCATTTAGCAGCAGCGAAAAAGATACTGCACTTGTTTTCATGCATGATCTTGGTGCTATTCCAAGAATTAAAGTGATAGATGGAAAAGAACTAAGAGGATTTAAGGTTGTAGTGGGTGGTGGATTGGGTGCACAGCCTTTCCTGGCAATAACTACTCATGAATTTTTAGAAGAAGATCTTCTCATCCCCTATCTTGAATCTGTGTTAAGGGTTTTTGATCGTTATGGTGAACGTAACAGTCGTCATAAAGCAAGAATAAAATTTTTGATCTCAAAGATCGGAATTGATGCATTCAATGAATTAGTGGCGCAGGAGCAATTGGCGTTGACGCAACTCCGGTACCCTGTAGATGTTGAAGCATTTAGTCAGAAAGTCGGAAAGACCGAAAGTCCGAACGCACATTCTTCTAACTTTCCGACTTCCGGACTTTCGGACCCTTTCCGTTTCCAGCTTTGGAAAAACACCAACGTCTTCAAACAAAAACAAGAAGGATATTATGCAGTGTATGTTCGTGTGGCGAATGGAAATATTAGTTCACATACGAGTCGTCGTTTAATTGATAAATTAAAGGATGTAATTGCAGATGATGTTCGGGTTACTATTAACCAGGGACTGCAACTCCGCTTTATAAAACCCGAGCATTTAGAGTATGTATATAGCGTTTTGGACGAAGAAGGTTTTGCTGCAGCAGGTTTTGGCTCTGTAGCTGATGTAACGAGTTGCCCGGGTACCGATACATGTAATTTGGGTATCAGCAATAGTACAAGCACTGCACTTGCATTGAGTGAAGTGATCGAAGAAGAGTACCCTGAATTTTTATATAATAAAGAAATAGCAATTAAGATCAGCGGCTGTATGAATAGCTGTGGCCAACATGGTATGGCATCGATCGGTTTTCATGGTAGTTCATTGAAAGCAAAAGGGCAGATATTACCGGCGTTGCAAGTTCTTATTGGTGGTGGTGTACTGGGAGGCGGTGAAGGCCGTATTGCAGATAAGGTATTAAAAGTACCAAGTAAACGTGGGCCCGATGTAATAAGAGCTGTATTGAATGATTATAAAACCAACGCAACAATCGGTGAAACCTTTTTGAATTACAGTCAACGTAATGGTGAAAGGTATTATTATGAATTATTAAAACCACTGGCTAGCCTTGAAACATTGCAAGCTGAAGATTATATCGATTGGGGGCAACAGGAAAAATTCGCAACCGCTATTGGTGTAGGTGAATGTGCCGGTGTAATGATCGACCTGGTGGCAACGCTAATACTTGAAGCTGAGGAAAAGATCGCAGCAAGTGAAGAATGCCTTGCAAATAATAAATGGGCTGATGGAATTTATAATGCTTATGCTGCACAAATACATACTGCAAAAGCTTTATTGCTGCAGCAAGGAGTTCAGTGCAATACACAGCATGGGATATTGAAAGATTTCGATTCACATTTTTCTGAAAAGGGATTATACCCCGTCGGAAATTTTAAAACTACTGTCATGCGGATGAATGACGTTCCGCCTTCTGAAAATTTTGCAAGTGCGTATTTACAACAAGCAAAAGAGTTCATTGAATTTGCAAAAGTTTTTCGTGAACAAACTGTGTTGGCAGAAAAATCATCGTTATGATTACCCTCCAATCATAAGCTTCTCAGTACTCTGCCAGCCATTACCATAAAAAGTTACAAGGTATATTCCTTTATTTAAGTGTGGAATAGCAACCTGCGTAAAACCGGCATTACCACCAATATCTTTTTGCATTACCTGTTTGCCATCAACTGAAATAATATTGATCCTTTGTACAGGCAAATACATTTGTAGATTCACTGTATTTCCTTCTACGATCGTCGGGTATATCTTTACCGGTCTTGCATCAATGCCGCCTAATAAAAAACTTCCCGTGGAAAAAAAACGACCGTCCTTTTTTTCCATTCGAATGCGATACAAAAAAGTTCTTGAATCCAGTATTTGATGTTTTAAAGTATACATACCGCTGATAGGTGTTATCTCCCCTGCAGATTGAAAATTTATTCCATCACTGCTGTATTCAACAATAAATTTCCGTGTATCTTCTTCTGCTGCTGCCTGCCATTTTATTTCATTATACCCATTCATTTTTACTGCACTGAACTGGTAAATTTTAGCAGGAACAGATTGTTGAGCTGATACTTCAGGGTGTGTATCATCTTTTTTATCAATAATATTCTGTTGACTATAAGCAGAGTTCATTAGGGTGGAAAATCCTGTTATTATCGCAGTGGCTTTTACAAATTGTAAAATCACTTTCCGCATAGTTGTAAGCTTTTGTTACAATGCGTAAGACAAATACAATGCCCGTACAGAGTGGAAAAGATTTAGCGTATGAAGCTGAATGAATTAAGAATTAAAAATTAAGTATTGTGTTCTCACATTGAACTTTTAACTTTCACTATTTTAATATCTCGCCTAATTTTTTGAAAGTCTCATAAGGTCCTTTATCGGCAAACATGTTGGCAACCCATGCAGGAAGGCTACCTCCTGGTTCTGCTTCAAAAATATAATCGATGCTGATCGTTTTTGCTGTCGGCATAGTAACATTCCAGGTGACAGTTGATTTCGTCACTCTTACTTTTCCGCTTTTTTCAGCAATATAATCTGGTACGCTGACAGATGTGATCTTTAAAAAGCGATTAAGACTATCTCTATTCATTTTCAAATGCACTATGGCATCCCTGTTTGACATAGGCCATGGCAGGCTTGCCTCTGTATAATAATAAAACTCATGAGGACTGACCTGTTTAATAATGTGTGCATCTTTATTATGATATACCCAGTTTTTATGGCCGGTCACATTATTGAGCACTGCTATCAATTTATCATAGGTACCTTCGAAGGTGCATTCTACTTTAATACTTTTATAATTGGAATTCTTTACTGCTGATTGATACACCCTGATGCCGTCTTTCTCTTTACTTAATTTCCAGTTATACTGGCCAGCCGCGGAGAAAACAAAACCTGAACACAAAACAAGACAAGCGATCTTTACTATGATGAATTTCATTAAATGCTTTTTGGGAGCTTTGTAAGGTAACACTTATTAATGAGCCGGCTGGTGCAATTTGAGAACCTTAACAGTTTGGGTGAACTTGGCACAGTTTTTTTATCATAGTAAAAAAATCAACTATGAACAATTTCTGGAGATCATTGATTGCAGGCTATGCTGGTTGGAAATGGGGAGGAGGATGCCTTGGAGGAATTATTGTATTCCTTATTGTGTTTTGGTTACTTGGCTACGTACACTGCTAAACTGTTGATATTTTTTCTCATTATTATAAACTCATTTGAGATCACGGCGGGCAAGGAGGTGACAGATCTTGTGTCCGCTGTGGTTGTTTTTAAAAAAAACTGTGACGCAATTGCAGAATAACGAAAAGAAACCTGAATGGAGCTTCGCAATCCCGATAGCTATCGGCACAACATAGTAGCAATACAGTTTGGCCCACAATCATTTTTTGTATCTTATTTGGTATAGTTTGTGTAAAATTGATTGAAACATTCTTTTATAAATTCATGATCAATGCCTGAAACAATTCCTGCACTTAGATCCTTTGACAAGCTCAGGATGACAAAAACAAAAAAATTGAAGCTGGCAAGAGATCCTGTTGCTACTGCTAAGGCTGTGCAACTTGTATACGTAAGCTGCAAAGATGAAGGGATCGAAAGAGTGGGTGCAGAAAAAGGATTCAAGTATTTATTTCATAATAAACCAATAAAAGATAAAAGCACATTACAACGCATCCGTTCGCTTGTCATCCCTCCTGCATGGCGAAATGTTTGGATATGCCGGATTGCTGAAGGCCACCTGCAGGCGACAGGTCTTGATTTACTTAACCGGAAACAATATAGATATCACCCGCTATGGAATGAATTGCGAAATAAAACTAAGTTTTATCGCTTGCCTGAATTAGGGAAACTGTTACCAGCTATTCGCAAAAAACTTGAAGCCGATCTTACATTACAGGGACTACCAAAGAACAAAGTGCTTGCCGCTGTTGTGAGCCTGATAGAAAAAACCGGTATCCGTATTGGCAATGAATTCTATGAAAAATTATACGGCTCATTTGGATTGACAACATTAAAAGATAAACATGCGGAGATAAAAGGAAGCAAGATGAAATTTTCTTTTCGTGGTAAGAAAGGTGTTGAGCATACAGTATCACTAAAAAGCCATAAGTTGGCGAAGATCGTTCAGAATTGTCGTGATATACCGGGTAAAGAATTGTTTCAATATATAGACGAGGAGGGGAATCGTCAATCCATTGATTCAGGAATGGTAAATGATTATATACGTTCGCTTGCGGGTGGAGATTTTACGGCAAAAGATTTTCGCACCTGGTGCGGAACAGTCGCTGCCCTATCTGCGATCATTGAAAATGGCCTGGTTGAAGAACTTGATTCAAAAAAGAAAGTGATCGCTGTGTTAGATAAAGTGTCCGGACAATTGGGTAACTCAAGAACTGTTTGTAAGAAATATTATGTGCACCCTTCTTTACTTGAAATGTATGAGGATGGTAAGCTGGAAAAATGGCTGACAAAAAAAGAAAACGGATCAGCAAGTGAAACAACCTTATCAACGGTTGAAAAAAAGCTTTTGAATATTTTGGACAGCCTTTAAAAAATATTATTTCTTTGCGGTAGCATTCATGTTTTGTAAACCCGATGCCTTATTCCATCCTTTCTCAATTGCCAGTAGTCGTGAATCCCTTGAAGGATGTGTTTTTGACTCTTTTACTTTGGCTATATAATGCATTACATTTTGCGATTGCTCAAGTGTAGCTCCAAGTTTGCGCAGAATAAAACCAGCAAACTCATCAGCTTCTAATTCCAGTTCAGGAGTGCTTCCACCTTTACGAATAGTATGCCCATTTAAATGATGCCCTACTTCATGAGCAAGTAAAGCCATCACCGCCCATTTAGTTTTTGTGATCCTATTGAGAGTAGTAATGTAAGTTGGATTATATAAAATATATCTTTTTCTATGTGAAATGGATGCTTCAATATTGAGCACATTTGCTTCCTTTAATTCAAAATCAGTTTGCAATCCGGTTGCGTCTATTATTTGCTGTAGCATTTCATGTACAACCAAGGCCTTCATCAAAGAAGTATCGCCTGGTATTTTTATTTCAGATCTATCGTTAGCATTTACAGAATGAGCAAAGCTAAAAGAGACAGTTGCAATGAAGACTGCAAAAAGTGTGGCTTGTTTCATGAATGTATGAGGTTGGAAAAATTGAGGA
>Ga0070698_100009925_pt1 | contig 10178 bp, 6 predicted proteins | sample KBSK1502metaG_FD_65477 | JGI IMG/M metagenome (GOLD analysis project Ga0070698, IMG submission 65477) | Corn, switchgrass and miscanthus rhizosphere microbial communities from Kellogg Biological Station, Michigan, USA - KBS K1-50-2 metaG | ecosystem: Host-associated > Plants > Roots >... | reverse complement strand
CGTCCAGCATCGGGATCGAAGGCCTCGGGATCCAGGATGGCGAGCACATCCTGGTCGCCGATGATCCGGCCGGCTTCGCTGCACACGTCACCAGCCTGGTCTGCGACCAGGGTCTCTGGCACAAGCTTGCGCGGGCTGGACGGGCACGCATGCTCGAGTCGCACGGCCGCCAGAGCGTCGGCGCGCGACTCGAGCAGGCTCTGTCTGTCGTCCTGGCCCGGCAGCCCAAAAAGCTGCGGTTGGCCGACCTTGTCGCCGCCGGCAGTAGCGGACAATCCCTGGACAATGGCTACACACGTCTCGTCCGGCGCATCGCAGAGATCGTCGAGGCCGAGCTGCCCGCGGGCGCGCGAGCGGTGGTCATCAGTAAAGGCGACGATGCACTGCTCGATCTGGGCACGGTAAATGCGCGCCATTTCCCGAGCGCCGCCGACGGCCAGTACGCCGGGCATCACCCCGCCGACAGCGCAGCCGCCATTGCGCACCTGGAGGCACAGCGTGTGGCGGGGGCCGAGTTCCTGATCCTGCCGCGTACGAGCTTCTGGTGGCTCGAGTACTACGATGGATTCCGTACACATCTGGAGCGTCAGTACCGGCTGATCGTGTCTCGACAGGACACATGTTTGATCTTCGGGTTGCAGGCCCCGATTCAAAATGGGCCAACTCAATCTCCCGCACCAGGATTGGAGGTACCCACATGAGAGGCAGCACGTCACGCCGAGTAGGTCCGGTCCTGCATGCGTTGACGGTTGCAGCGGCGCTGGTGCTGACCGCCTGCACCCCCGAACAGACGCCGGCTAGTGCGGCGCGAACCGCGGCAGCGTTGCGAACGCCGGCCGACGTGCCGACAGGCAGCGCGGCCACACTGCAGCCGCGGGCGGCCAGTGGTACCACCCCGGCCGCGCCACCGCGGCCGATCCCCACCCCGACACCCGGCCCGGCCACCTTGAGCGCATCTCCAAATCCGGTCCCAACCCAGGCAGGTCGGCTGGGTTCGACGACCATTTCGTGGAGCACCGGCCGACCTGAAGACGGCCAGGTGTACGTCTCAGAGGACGGCCAACCCGAAAAGCTGTTCGCTTCAGGAAGCACGGGCAGCCAGGAAGCGCCCTGGATCCGGTCTGGCGCGAGCTACGAGTTCCGTCTGTACGCCGGCACGGGGCACAGCGAGCGGCTCGCGGCCGCGACGGTGGGCAGGCCCGGCGCCGACACCAAGCTGAGCGCCGCGCCAAATCCGGTGCCGGCCGACGATGAAGAGCTGGGTAGCACCACGATCACCTGGACCACCGAATCGGGCGGTGACGTGTATGTCTCGGAAGACGGTGGGCCCGAAAGGCTCTTCGCGAGCGGTACCCGTGGCACCGAGGAGGCCGCCTGGATCTGTCGCGGCGTCGTCTACGAGTTCCACCTGTACCCCAGTAACGCACACACCAATCCATTGGGCACAGTCACGGTGACCCGAGCGGAAGACGCGCCGGGACACGAGCCACCGCCCCGTGACCGGTGCCAGGCTTAGCCAGGTGACGGCATGATTCGTAGTCTCGAGCAACCTGCAGGATAATCCGGTGGACATCTCGGAGATGAAACAAGAGGCCTTCAACTTCAGATCAAGGCTCAATAGCATCAAAGCGAATCTCGCTCCGACCGATTTCAGCTGGTACCCATACGATACACTCGGAAACTTTGTACACCTGGACAAGTTACTAACAGGGCAGCGAAGATCGCTGACAGAACTCATCGCCGCTGGTCCAGTTCTCGATATTGGAGCGGCAGACGGCGATCTCGCTTTTTTCGTTGAGTCGCTTGGCTTGGCTGTCGACGTCGTAGAGAACCCCGCGACTAATAACAATGGACTACGCGGGCTCAAGCTGCTGCGAGATCAGCTTGGGTCGAAGATCGAGCTGTATGAAATCGACATCGACGCCGGAGATGAGCTTCCAAACAAGCGGTATTCACTAGCGTTCTTCCTGGGAACTCTCTATCACATCAAGAACTCGTTTCAGATTTTGGAAGCGATAGCTCGACGCGCAAGTTACTGCCTGATGAGCACAAGGATCGCCCGGTTCGTCCCCGATCATGTGACTGAAATTGCGAATCTGCCAATTGCATATTTGCTCGACGACTACGAAGCCAATTGCGATCCGACTAACTTCTGGGTGTTTTCCGAAGCTGGGTTGAAACGACTATTGATGCGGTCAGGCTGGGACACGTGCGACTTCATCACCGTAGGCGACACTGCATCCTCTGATCCGGGCAGCGCTGATCGAGATGAAAGAGCATTCTGTCTCATCAAGAGCCGCCATTTCTGACGTGTGCGGCGGCCACGCTGGCACCCACCGGAGTGACTCTTACGAGTTCAATCTCAACGCCGGCACTGGGCTGATCGATCGCCTGAGCTCGGTGACCGTGACACGCGCGCCAGGCCACCAGCCGCCGGCCGTCGCCCAGTGCAAGTCTCCGGAGGCGCAATAATGCGAATGCTGTTACGACGCTATGTGCTTGGTCCACTCCTGGCCGGCTTACTGCTGGTCGTCGCCTGCGGCAGCCCACAAGCGGCCCAGGGACCCGCCCGCGGCGGAGGCCAATCCCAGACCGCCGCCACTATTGAAGCCAGTCCTAATCCCGTGCCGACCGGCAGCGAACCCGGGACCACCACCATCACCTGGAAGACCGGCGATGGCAGTCAGGCCCAAGTGTACGTATCGCAGGACGGCGCCGCCGAGAAGCTCTTCGCGTCTGGATCCGAAGGCTCGACAGATGCGGCCTGGATCCAAGCCGGCAGCACCTACGAATTCCGCGTCTACGCCGGTTCCGATCATAAGACACAGCTCGCATCTGTGAAGGTCACCCGCGCGCAATGATTTCCACCCCGTCTTCGGCTCCTGGCATCCCGCGGGTTGACAAAGAGGTCGATGACGTTTCCATCAGGGCCAGGATCGTGCACGTGGTCCCTGATCTCCTCGTGTTGATGGCTTTTGCCGTCGCCGCGCTTGCCTTTTTCTATCGCGCGCTCGTACTCGACGATGCATCGATCCCGTTCGACTTGAACATCTGGCATTACCCGCAATTGGCGCTGCTGGGAGAGGCGCTGTTGCACGGCGGGTTCCCGATGTGGAATCCGCGCGAGTACGGTGGGATGCCATTCCTCGAGCCCTCGCCGGAGGCGTTCTATCCAGTGAACCTGGCCATCCTCGGGCTGGGCGGTCGGCTCATTGGTTGGATTCCATACCGCCTCATCGAATTCGAGTTAGCGCTGCACTATCCAATAGCTGGCTTCAATGCCTATTGTCTGGCTCGCGGCCTGAGGGTGCGGCGCCTGTCAGCTGTGTTGGCGGGACTCGCTTATATGCTTGGGCCGTTACTCGTTTCCCAAACCGAGCATGAAGGACTGATTGTGGGCGCAGCCTGGGTCCCGCTGGTCCTCCTTACGGCCAAGTGGACCATTGAGCGACACGGCCTGGTGTGGCCGACGCTGCTGGCGGTCGTCTTGGGCTTGCATCTGCTGTCTGGCTTCGTGCCCGCCTCGCTGTCGCTGGCTGTGGTACTGCTGGTCGTGTTCGCGTGGGCGGCTATCCGCGCCGCGTTACGTGAGGGCCCGCCCTTTGCTCACGTTGCCGGCATTCTTGGGCGCGGCTTATGGGCAGCCGGTCTCAGCGTGGCGCTTGCGGCCGTGCAGATACTTCCGTTCCTGGAGATTGATCGCGCGTCGATCGCCACCAACCGCGACCTGGGGTTTGGGCCCAGCCTATCCGGACTCACGACGTTGCTGGTGCCGAACTTCTTCAACGTGCACAACGCCGCCGACTACTGGGGCGCGCCCGACTTTACGCAAATCCATTACTATGTCCCGCCGCTGGTGTTGCTCCTGGCCAGTTTGGCGCTGATGGGGTCACGACGTTGGCAAGCAGGTTGGCTAGTCCTCGGCGCGGCGCTTGCGCTCTTGATGGCCACGGAGGCAGTCCGTCCGTTGCAGGGCCTGCTCGAGAGCATCCCGCGCGGAATGCGTGGTGGATTCGAAATGTACACCTTTCGCATCTTCACCGATCTCGGGCTTGCGCTCGCAGCCGGATTGGGATTCGATGCCTTACTGCAGCTGCGAAACCGGGGTCTCTGGTCGCTGAGCTGGACTGCCTCGACGACTGTCGCTAGCTGCATCGTTGTATTGATCGGCTTCGCCATCGGCGGCATGACCTGGCGCCTCATCGCCGTCACGCCGCGCGACGTCGAGAACGCGACGGCTCTCCTCCAGGGGACGGCGATGGCTCTGGTAGTTTGGCTTATCACTGTCGCGGTCCTCGTGGCTCTCCTGCGCCTCCGCCGCGCTGGATCCCGCGATTGGCCGCTGGGACTCGGAGCTGTTGCGCTCGTGCTGTTGCCGTCGTTTGTCTTCGGAGCAAACCAGCCGTTCAATACTTCCGACGCGACGTCTCAATACGAAGTCAGCCCCAGCGAGCTATTCGGCGGCCGAACGCAAGTCATTAGCTTCCTCCAGACACAGCGCGACCAATTGGAGCCGTTCCGACTGGACAATTCGGGCGCCACTGCAGCCGAGTGGGCGACAGAAGCAATGCTTTGGGGCTTGGACAACGCGAACGGGGCCAACCCGGTGCTCCCATCTGACACTGCGACTTTCCGCGAGGCTATGTCGCAAGACGGGCCCACCGGACACCCTCAGCGAACGTTTCAACGGGTGCGCCTCGCGTCACCTCTGTTGAACTTATTGAACGTGAGGTATGTGGTTGCTTCCGGTGCTGATGGATCCGGCACCGGCATTCAACGTCTCGACCCCGCCGCTCCGCCAGGTCAATTTCAACTTGTCTTCTCCGACTTCTACCACGTCTTCGAGAATCGGACGGTGCTACCGAGAGCGTTGGTTATACCCCACGCACGAGTTGTCGGCAGCCGGTCTGAGATACTGGACCTGCTGGCCAGTGGCCAGGTCGATCCGCGTGCCGAAATCTTGCTCGAGCAGCCGCCACAGGTCGTCTATCAAGCGAATTCAACAGAGCCATCCGGCCAGGGTTCGGTGACCTATCAGCCGGTCGGGTTCAATCAGGTGGGAATCTACGTTGAGGACTCGCCGGGTGGCTTCTTATTGGTGCTGGACCCCTACTGGCCCGATTGGGTGGCGACTGTCGATGGCATGCCCGCTGAGATCGTGCGAGCGGATTATCTCTTCCGTGCGATCGCGCTGCCCCCCGGGACGCACGATGTGGTCATGAGCTACGAGCCGAAATCGGTGCAATACGGGCTGATCATAACGGCGTTCGCATCTGCGCTGGTGCTCGGCATCCTGCTGCAGTCGGTCGGACGCAGCCGTAGCCGCCGGAATCGCGAGATCGAGATGGCCGTAAATACGCGCGCAGCCCATGCACTCCATAGCGTTGACTATCAACACAGAAGTCAGTGGGACGGGGTCCTGGGATTGAGCCGTCATCGTGGAGTGTGGGGCCCGCTCGCTTTCCTGTCAGTTCTCGCGGTGTACGCAAGTCTGGAGGTGCAGGACCTGCGCCTGCCGGGTCTGTATTACGACGAGCTTATCCAGGTGGTGCCCGCCCTGGACGTGGTCCGTGGCGGACTCTGGAGCAGCGTGAACTGGATTCCCTCGGCCGAAGTCTCGGTATTTGGCCACACCTTGCCGCTCATGACCATGGACTATATGGGCTCGCTCAAGACGTTCGTTTTTATTCCGATTGTCGCCGCGGTGGGCGTCAGTCCTGAGAGTGTCCGGATCACTACCGTGCTCATCGGCGCGTTATCGCTGCTGGCAACTTTTGCCTTCGTGCGCCGCCTCGTCGGCCTGCCCTTGGCTCTGATTACTGTCGGGCTGCTCGCGACCGATCTGAGCTTTGTCTATTACATGCGAGTCGACTATGGGCCTACGGCGCTGATGATGCTGTTGAAAACGGTCGCGTTGTGGCAGTTGGCGGTCTGGTGGCAGACCGGACGAATTAGTGGCCTCATTATTGGAGCGCTTGCTCTGGGTCTGGGTGTCTACAACAAAGCTGACTTCGTGTGGATTGTGTTCGGCATGATTGGGGCAGCCGTACTGGTCGCGCCGCGCGGGATTCGGGCGCGCGCCACGCTGCGCGCCGGCGCTTGCGCGACCGGAGCGTTCGTGCTCGGCGCTGCGCCGCTCATCTACTTCAATTTCAAGTGGCCCATGCCGACTCTGGCAGCCGTCTTCGGGCCAGCCACTGCAGGCGGCCGATCCGCTGGTTTTGCTGGGCAGTTCTTGGAGCGCGTCGGAGTGCTCGAGCACCTCTTGGACGGCGGACACATCAGTGGCGGCGCAACTGCCATCAGCCCGACGAGTGGACTCGTCGTTTTGCTGGTCATAGCTTCGGCGGCATTGGCGCTGGTTGGCACAACTCCTCACCTGCGCACCCGCGGGTGGCGGGTTACCTTGTTCGCGCTTGTCGCGACGTGTCTCATTCTTGTGGCTGCAGCGGCCACCCCGGGTGGCTTCGCGGGACATCACGTGATTCTCAGCTACCCATTCCCACATCTGCTTGCGGCGGGCGGCATGTTCAACCTGGTTCAGTGGGCACGTCCGCGCTTCGGTACGCGACTGGTTGTGGGAACAGCCACGGCGATCTCCGTAATTGCCGCGGGTCAGAGTTGGCTGACTGCCGACGGCTACCTGGGCATACTGCGCTCCACGGGCGGGACTGGCAATTTTTCAGATGCGATCTATGCACTTGCGGACGTCCTCGAGCGTCAGGGATCCGATGCGCCGGTTGTGGACCTTGACTGGGGCTTCCATTTCCCGCTGGTTGGCTTGTCGCAGGGCAGCATCCACAGTGTTGAAGCAACGGACGGCTCAACGGCGCAGCTGAGTCAATTCCTCGCCGATCCACGTGTCCAGTACGTGGCGCATGCGCCAGGGACAACGAATTTCCCGCGCGGCTTCCAGGCATTCACTGCCGCCGCAAAAGCCGCCGGGCTGCAGGTGGTACGTGAGCAGCGCTTCGCGACCAGGGACGGTACATCAGTCATCGATCTATACGCAGCGCGATCGGCCGCGCGATCGGCTGACATGGGGTCCGAGGTCCGCACGACGACACTGTCAACCGCATCGGTGCGGCAGCCATCGCATGCGGATTCCCCGCGTCAGGTGGCGAGCGCGGAACACTGACGATGACTTCGGGAACGATTGTCGTCGCCGGTGCGCTGGCGCAGAAGCCGCGCCACGGCGGCCACGCGTGGGTGCTGTTGCAGTATCTGCTCGGCTTCAAGCGGCTCGGCTGGGACGTCTTGTTTTTGGACTGCCTGACTGGCAATGCCAGCATTCAATCGTCGCAGGTGGCGGCTTTTCTACCCCTGGTGCGCGGCTTCGAACTCGAAGATCAGTTCGCCCTCCTTGTCGACGGCACACATGAGACGATCGGGCTCAGCCGCGCGCGTGTCGTCGAACGGGCGCACAACTCGGCGCTCCTGCTGAATGTGATGGGCTTCCTTACGGACGAGGAGATCCTGGCCCAAGCTCGGCGCCGGGTGTTCCTGGACATCGATCCAGGCTTCCCACAGATGTGGCGCCAGCTTGGCCTCCACGACAGTTTCGCGGGACACGACGCGTTCGTGACCATCGGCCAGAACATTGGGTACGCGGACTGCACGATCCCAACGTGTGGACTGGAGTGGATCACCACGCCGCAGCCAATCGTGCTCGAGCGCTGGCCAACAGCCACCAACCAGGCGCAGGCGCGGTTCACCAGCGTCGCCACCTGGCGTGGCGCGTACGGCCCGCTGGAGTACGCCGGTTCTATCTACGGCCTGCGCGTCCACGAGTTTCGCAAATTCGCAACGCTACCATCCCTGACTGGACTTACCTTCGAGCTGGCCCTGGACATCCACCCCAGCGAGACTGGCGATCTGGACCTCCTGAAACGCGGCGGCTGGTCGCTGTTGGATCCGGGGGTCGTAGCCGGCGATCCGTGGAGCTATCAGCGATTTATCCAGACGTCCGCAGCCGAGTTCATGACCGCCAAACACATGTATGTCGCCACCAACAGCGGCTGGTTCAGCGACCGCAGTTTGTGCTATCTCGCCAGCAGTAAACCGGTGCTGGCCCAGGACACCGGCCTGTGCCGCCTTTATCCCGTCGGCCAGGGCCTGGTCACGTTCCGGACACTGGACGAAGCGTGCGCCGGCGCGCAGGCCATCACGGCCGACTATCGACGCCACGCGAGCGCAGCGCGCGAGCTGGCGGAGGCGTACTTCGATTCCGACATCGTGCTCCGCAACTTGCTGGCAAAGCTCGGGGTAGCGTAACTCATGCCATTAGCGGTCGTGAGTGGTGCACTTGCCAACAAGCCGGGCAACGGCGGTGCGGCTTGGACGCGCATGAGCTGGACGCTCGGCTTTCGTCAGCTGGGCTGGCAGGTCGCGTTTCTCGAGCAGATCACCGATGCCGCCTGCGTAGATGCCCGCGGTGCGCCCGCCGCTTTCGAGGACTCCGTCAACGCGGCGTACTTTCGTGACGTAACCCGCCGGTTTGGGCTCGCCAACTCGGCTGCGCTGATCTACGACAATGGCCTGCGCATCCTGGGCGCGACGTTTGGCGACCTGATGATGCTGGCCGACACGGCCGATCTGCTGGTCAACATCACCGGCCATCTCACGCTCGAGCCACTGTTCCGGCGGTTCAAACGCAAGGTCTACGTGGACCTGGACCCCGGCTTCACCCAGATCTGGTACGCCGGTGGCGCCGAGGGTCTGCACCTGGAAGGGCACGATGTCTTCTTTACGGTCGGCGAAAACATTGGCACCGCCGATTGCGCGATCCCCACGAGTGGCATCCCCTGGCGGCCGATCCGCCAGCCCATCGTGCTGGACGAGTGGCCTGTCTCGAGCTGCTCCACCCAACCTGACCGGTTCACCACAATCGCCTCCTGGCGTGGACCTTATGGACCACTGGAGTACCAGGGTAAGACGCTTGGCTTGAAGGTCCACGAGTTCCGCAAGCTCATCCGCCTCCCGCGGCTCGCCCCAGGCACCTTCGAGTTAGCCCTGGACATTCATCCCGCGGACGAGAACGATCGGTCACTGCTCAACAAGCACGGCTGGCGAGTCGTCGACCCCAGGGTGGTCGCCGGAACGCCTGATCTGTTTCGCCGCTACGTCCAGACCTCCGCGGCTGAGTGCTCGGTGGCTCAGGGCGTCTATGTCCAGACCCACAGCGGTTGGTTCAGTGACCGCACCGTGCGGTATCTGGCGTCTGGCAAGCCCGCGCTCGTGCAGGACACCGGCTTCACGTCGCGCTACCCGAGTGGCAACGGGCTGCTGGCGTTTTCGACGCTGGAGGAGGCAGCCGCTGGCGCACAGTGCATCCTGCGCGACTATGCGGCGCATGCGCAGGCCGCGCGCGCTCTCGCCGAGCAGCATTTTGCTGCCGATAAAGTGCTGGCAGACGTACTCGGGTGAAGCTCACGATCCTCGTCAGCGGCATGGTCGCCGCCGTTCCCCGCCAGGGTGGCGCCGCGTGGGCGGTGCTCCAGTACGTTCTGGGCTTCAAGCGGCTGGGCCACTCGGTTTACTTTGTCGAGCCCGTGCAAGCGCGCCTGGAGCCTGAGAGCGCCCGTTACTTCCGCGACGTGGTCGCGCGGTTCGGGCTGACGGACGTTGCCGCGCTCCTGGTGGCCGACACGCACGAAACCGTCGGTCTGGGATACACCGAGCTGTGCAAGGTCGCACAGCGCGCTGACCTGCTGGTCAACATCTCAGGCCTGCTCACCGACCAGGCGTTGCTGAAACCAATTCCGGTGCGGCTGTACCTGGACCTGGATCCGGCCTTTACTCAGCTGTGGCACTTTGGACAGGGCATCGACGTCCGGCTTGGAGGCCACACCCATTTTGCCACCGTTGGACTCGCCGTTGGCCAGCCTGACTGCCACGTGCCCACGGGCGATCTGGATTGGATCACCACCCTCCCACCTGTGGTCCTGGACCACTGGCCGCGGGGCGAAACCGTGGGCTGGAACGCACTCACTACGGTCGCCAACTGGCGTGGTTACGGGTCCATCGAGCATGCGGGCGTACAGTACGGCCAGAAGGCCCATTCGCTGCGCAAACTCATCGATCTTGCTACGCGAACTCCCGTGAAATGTGTCCTCGCGCTGGCCATCCATCCCGACGAAACCGCCGATCTGCAACGACTCGCGTGTCACCGATGGGAG